>Ga0066710_100003767_pt1 | contig 13087 bp, 9 predicted proteins | sample GraSoiAngelo_159_FD_79666 | JGI IMG/M metagenome (GOLD analysis project Ga0066710, IMG submission 79666) | Grasslands soil microbial communities from the Angelo Coastal Reserve, California, USA - 14_1009_16_40cm | ecosystem: Environmental > Terrestrial > Soil > Grasslands | place: USA...
GAAGCCGAGCAAGACCCAGGAGTGCATCGGCCACGTTGGCGTTGTCGGGGTTTTTCAGCCTTTCGTAAAGGTCCAGCGACCGGCGGAGCAGCCGTTCGGCCTCGGCGTAGCTGCCGCGGCGCGTCAGGAGATTGGCGAGTTCTTGGCAGGTTGCCGCCACATCCCGAGTCGCCGCCGCGGGTTCGTCCTGGTAGATGGCCAGCGCTCGGCGGTAAAGCGGCTCCGCTTTCGCGTAGCGGCCCTGAATGGTATAGACAGTGGCCAGTTGCCGCAGCATGCGCGTCCAGCCGATGCCCGGCACCCGTTTGCTTTCTGCCTCCTGAAGGGTTTTGACCAGATAGCCAACGACGAGGTCGTAGTCTTCGTTGGACCGAGCCGCTTCGATTGTCACCGTCGCCCGGCCGACTTTCTCTACGCCCGCCGCTCCCAACCTAAACGAAAAGACGAACTCGCCAGACCCGGTGCTGCCTGGCCGTTGACTCTGGACCACGTACACGCGTCTCCGCGCCGCGAAGATGCGAGCGAGGGAAACGCCGCCATCTCGGAGATCGAGCCGGACCTCCTTGAAAGGATAATTGTCCAGCCAGTCGTTGTGCTCGCTGCTGACCGTGCCCGGCGTGTTCGCGAGCAGACTGGCCATGCCAAGGGCGTGCATCTCATCGGACCCGAGGCGTTCCGCTTGCTCGTCGGACAACTCCAAGTACGCCACGGAATGCGCCGATTTCCTGCCGGTGGAGCAGACGAAGCGGTGGATCGGCAACGGCCCGACCTCCGTCTCCTCGGTGCCGCTGTCTTCCACTGGAATACCCGGCATTGCTACGGAGAAGCGGCCTTCTCTGGACGCGAAATCGGTCTCGCCAGCGCCTCTCACCTCTTCCGTTTCATTGCTCGCCATGATATTGCCAATGGCGACAAACGCGCCGGCGGTCAGGATGCCGAACACGGAGAGCGCCAACGACCACGTCAACCGCAAGCGCACAGGCCAGTGCCGCGGCAGCGCTACGGCGACACACAACACGGCACACACCACGCCAAGCCCGATCCCGACCATCAACGCCAATCGCATGTCTAGCCGGCCCAGCCATGCGCCCAACGCCGTCACGAGAGGGATCGCACCCGGTAGGAGCGCCAAGGCGAACAGATACCACGGGCGGCGAAGCTTGGGCTTTTGGTCGATGAACCGTTGCGCCGGCGCCGGCACGTCCATGAAAGCCGGCTGCGGACCGAGTGGTAAATCCGTTCGGCTTGGGATCACCAGGCGCTCCGCCGGCACACCGATGTCCGGCGCCACAAAGACGGCCTGGCAGCGCGGGCAGCAAATCTCCGTGGTCAAGACTTCCTGCTCCACGCGCAATCGCTGTTGGCAACCCGCGCACGTGATGAAGACATGCAAAGGGTTTCCTCCCGGACGGCATTCGAGCCGGAGTTGTTTCGGCACGGCAACGTGCAATTGAGGATCGGCGACGATTATTAGCTCCATCTATTGGAATGTAAAGTGACCGAATTCGTTGGCACCGTTTTGACGCGGGCGCGCCACGGGAAGGTAAAAAAATTACCCAGACGAGTCGCTTGGCACGCGCCGTGCATCTTTAATAACTCCGAGAACCAACGTTCGCGCCCGGCGAAGGGCTTCGCCTGAAAGAGGCATGCTATGTTGATCTGCGAGTTGTGTCACGGCAGCGGCGAATCGCCCGTCTATGCGGGTAAGCCATGTCCGCTATGCTCCGGGGACGGCATCGCTCGAACGTTGCATCCGCTCGCTTCCACGGATGTTACGATTGGTACCGCGGTGGCGCAATCAAGAGTCCCGGTCCACGAGTCGCTCGCCAGCGCCGCCTCGCTCCCTTCGTCCGCTGGAATGATGAAATGACATTGCTTTCCATCTTCTGCCGCCAGGTATCGGGGTCGGCCTCATCCCCTGCCTCTAACGGCAATTACATTACAACGACGGCCGTGTAAACCTTCGGGCCCTGCCGGATTGGCTTGGGTCGGGCAGCCCGTCCGCTTCCCATACGGGGGCAGAGCCGTGCCGCGCCAAGAGAGCGCTTTCCATCGTCTGCGTTTGTTGCCTTCGTCACGGTTGCAATTCCCCACGGAGGCCGAGCAAGCCTTCGCGGGCCAGCGACACGATGCGCTTGCCGACTTCGATCTCGAAAAGATTATCGAGCGGCTGATGGCTCTTGATGCGGACGGTGATGCCCGGAAGCAGTCCAAGCTCCTGCCAGCGGCGGAGGCGGTCGGGGTTGTCGTCTTGGGCCTCGCGGATGACGACACGCGCTCCCGGCTCGAACTCGCAGAGCGGCAGCAGCTGGCGCTGCCGAAGCTCCCCCTCTCGGGTCGGGATCGGGTGGCCGTGGGGGTCTTCGATCGGCTCGCCGAGGTGCACGGCGATGGCTTGTTCGAGGCGCGGCGAAATGGCGTGTTCCAGGGCCTCCGCCTCGGCGTCCACCTCGCTCCAGTCGAGGCCGAGGACGCGCGTGAGAAATAACTCGACGAGCCGGTGCCGGCGGATGACGCGGCGGGCCTCCGCCAGGCCGCGCTCGGTCAGCTTGGCCCCGTGGCCGGGCTCATAATGAATCCAGCCCGATTCCGCGAGACGTTTCAGCATGCCGGTTACCGACGGCGCCCGCACGGCGAGCCGACCTGCAATATCGACGGGGGAAACCATCACCTCCGCTCCGCCGAGCCGATGAATCGCTTTCAAATAGTCTTGCACCGCTCGGGTCGGCATCATGTCCTCGATTTTAGATTGCAGATTTTAGATTTTAGATTGTGGCAGCGAAGAGGTAACTGGCAAATCCAGAATTCTTGCAATCTGCAAATCAGAGGCTGTCCGAAAAGGTGTCTGGAACCTTGGATGTTGTGAAAGGGACCGAGCTGCTGCACAAGATGTAGGGTTCCAGACACCTTTTCGGACAGCCTCTCAGTGACGCGCCAGTGCCCAGGTCAGCCAGAGCGACAGGCCGAAGCCGACGCGGAGGAAGACCTGGAGGACGACCCACCAGAGGTTCACGTTGATCGTCTGGCTGGCTTCCACCAGAGCTTTTTGCACTTCAACGGCGACGACCTTCCGCGGGCTGATCCGACCGAGCGTGAAGAAGTGGACGACCGGGGCCTTCCACGACCGCAGCCAGTACTCAGCCTCATCGAAGTATTTCGCGATATCTGCGCGGTTGATCTCGCTCACGTCCAAGATGAAGTAGAGATCAACCGCCAACATGCCGACGCCGAAGACGCCGAGGAACGGCCAGGCGAGCCAATCGTTGGCCACATCCGCCGGCGTGAGGGCAGCGTGCGACCATAGAACCCGGGACGCCAAGACTTGAATAATCGTCAGCGTCAGGGCCAAGACCGCGGGCAGGACTGTTGTCCATGTGAGAAAGATCGTGTGGTGTTGCTTGATCAACCCGAGCAAGTTCGGCCAGCGCCCCGGCACGGCCCAGACCAGCCGAACGATCGCTTCGTACTGGCCGAAGCGACGATAGATGCTGAGCACGAGCATCACCGCCAGGTAGAAATCGAAGAGGTGGATGAGGTTAACGTTCCAGAGACCGGCCATAGTGCGGTTAATTTACCGCTGTTCGGGGACGTGTCCATGCGGGCTCCCCGCGCCTGCCCTCATTCATGATCGGGGGACTTACCGTCCTTTCCCCTGCCGGGCCCTGTCCCGCGGGCCGACGATGCGTGTCTGGTACTGCTTCAAGTACTCCTCGTGTATCCGGTCATTCGGATAGTGCTCGTTCGGGCCATACGGATAATTACTCATCTTCTCGAACGGCAGCGGCTCGATGGTGCCTCCGGTCGCCGTGAACGGAGCGCAATCTTTGCAATAGCCCCACGTTCGTAGCACGAAGCTTCGCTTCCAGCCGGTCGGCAGCTCGGGGAGCTTGCGTGCGTCGAAGCGGACAGTCAACTCGTCACCAGGACCGAAGATGACGAAACAATCATCGCGGTCGCGGAGCAACTCGGTGACGTCGCCGTAGCGCGTCATTGGGCCTGCCAGCCGTGAGACCGGCACGGCGGCCAGGCGGTCGTAATCGAAGATCGTTGGCTCGCGGCCGTCGGGTGAGAATTCCTGCATACAGCCGCGGGCCGAAAGCGTGGCATCGGCAACTTCCAGCGAGGTCGTTCGCAGCACTCCCCGCTCTTTACCGGCTTGCGTTGTTGCCCTCGCCGGGATTCGTTCGATCACGGGCGCCACGAAAATCTGGTCCCAGTACACAGTCATGCTCGTCCGCAGCCGCACGACGCAACGCGGCCCGCCCAGCTTCCCGGTCACGTCCACGGTCATCATCCGCGGCAGCCCGGCAGGGAAACCAGCGTCGGCTATCAGAGTTTGCCATTTGCCGTCGTCTCCGAGCCGTTCAAGCACGGGCGGGACGAGCGGCACTCCCGCCTGTGTCGCCGCCCAGATCGACTCCGGATATGGATAATCAGTCCACCCTGCCAAGCAGAGCACCAGCTGGTCGTTCGGCCCGAACTTCGCCAGCCGGTCGCCGAAATCTAACTCGACCCAATGCTCTTCCGCGAAGCCGATCCAGGTGCGCCGCGCGAAATCGCGAACCGTGTCGCGATCCCACTGGCGCAATTTCGCCGTCACATCCCGGCCCCGATGATCGCGGGCCTTCAGCGGGAAGATCTCCTGGCGGAACGCGAGCAGGTCCTGCGTCGGCGGCGACGCTTCGCAGAAGCGCTCGTCGGGATAAACCCGCATGTCCGCGGGATGATCGACCACGACCAGTTGCAAGCGATCGAGATAAGTCACTTCGTCCATTGGCTCCGCGAGCTTGAGCATATAGCGGCCGTCGAGCGGCGCCAGTTGGTGCGGCTCGATCTTGACCGATTCCTCCGGCCGCGGCAGGCGCTGGCTGCCATCCGGCTGCGTCTCGCCCACTGATCCCGCGCCGAGGAAATCGGTGACAAAGACGAAGCGCTCGCCGTTCCAGGTGAAGAGGATGGGGCAGGAGATTTCCTTGCGATTGTTCTCTTCGATGCGGAACGACTTCTTCGCAGGCGCTGTCGGCTCATTGAACTCTGCTTGCCAGCAGAGGTCCGGCCAGCGCACTCGGGTGACGTCAGCTTCGGTGTGGCGGCCCATGCCGATCCAGAGCGGTTGGCGCGATTGCCCGAGGCCGGCTGACAGAGAAGTGTTCTCCACGGCGGTCCAATGGTCTCCGGAATGCACCATGACAAAGGCACCAAAACCATCGGCGGTACACCGGGTGGTCGTCCCGCGATCGTTGGTGTGTCGATGCCCGCTTAGCACGATTTGGAGAGCGTGATTGTCATTCCCCTGGTTGGCCTGCAAAATCAAGCCCTGGGATTCGGACCAAACGACCAAGTCCGGCAGGCCTTTGCCACTGAAATCTCCAAGGGTGAGAGCGACCAGGTCGGCTGGCCAGTCCTGGTCTCGGCCGAATGTTTCGCGTCTTTCGACCATCCGTTCGTGTCCGTCATTCTGAAGAAAGACGGGTTTGTGCTGTTCCGACAAGCCGACCACATCCGTCCAGCCATCCAGATCGACATCGATCGCCAGCGCCTGAAGAAGGGCAGGGGAATCCACGGCACCCGGCTGGAACCACTTCGAGACGTCTTTTTCACCGTGGCTTGGTTGCTTAATCAGAAGGACAGGTCGCTTGCCCGGCCCCACGAAGAAAAGATCGGTCCGTTCGTCGTGATTCGCGTCGAAGACCAAAGCACCATTCCATGTTCCTGGTTTCAGAAGAGTCTCAGGAAGCGTGATGCGGTGGAATTGGAGCAGCCGGTCATTCAAGATGCCCGCGGGAGAGGCGTTATCTGCAAGCACCAATACATCGAGGTCAAAGTCCTGGTCCAAGTCTGTGACCGCCATGTTGACCGCATGCACCTTCGCGCTGAGCAACTCGGCGGGACCGTCCATGCGGCGGAACGCTGGCTTGAGCGGCGGCGGATCAACGCGGGCGGTCTCCGGCGGCGCCTCGCCCAGGTTGTAATAGACAGCCAATCCTGCATCCCCAAGCGCCGTCGCTCCCTTCAGTGCCTTGAGTGTATTCTCCGCGGAATCTGCGTATTGCGCCACGATCAAATCGAGATCGCCGTCCTGGTCGAGATCGACAAACGCGGCTCCCAAGCAGACCGTTTTAAGGGTGTCCAGGCCGGCTTCGGCAGTGACATCCTCGAACTTTCGTCCCCCTTTACCGTCAGGCACGTTGCGGAAAAGCCACTGCTTGCCGACACCTGTGATGAACAGGTCTGGCGTGCCGTCGTTATCAAAGTCCGCCGCGGTGCATCCCAGGCTCGGTCGAGTCCCGCCCAGGCCGACTTCGGTTGTTACATCCGTGAAACGCCCGTCCCCATCGTTACGGAGTAACAGATCGCGCACCTGACCGCCCTGGAGCACGGCACCCAGGAGGAACAAATCGGGGCGGCCGTCGCCATTGTAATCTAGGACAACCATCACCGCCCCGAAGCGCGCCCGAACCTGCCGACGGAGCTCGCCGATCAAATCGCCGCCAAGGTCCGCTGACTTCGCCCACTTCGTTTCGGTAGCAAGTTGGATCTTCAGCTTGTCGTGTCGTTGGAACAACGGAACTGGGCCAACACGGCGCTTCGCCATGTGGTCCTTTGTGTGGCCAATGACCAGGGCATAGTGTCCGACGTCGCTATAGTATTTCGGGTCGATCGGGTTGAACCAAGCAGCGCGCCGCAAGTCTTCCGTTCTGCTGCTGACCTGCTTCGCCTTTTCATCCTCACCCAACAATCGCAGTCTCGATTGCAAATTGTACAAGGCCGCGTTCTCATACGGGTCCAATTCAACCGCTCGCTGGAAACACTTCAGTGCTTTGGCGGGCTCGTCATCTAGTTGCGCACCCAGCCAGTACCATGCCGTGGCATCAGTCGGATCAATTTCCGTCACCGCCGTGAAATGCTCGCGAGACTTCTCGAAGCCATTGGGCTTGGCTCGAAAGTGATAAATGAGGCCCAAGCAATAATGGGCATGTGTGTTGTTCGAGTCGCGGGCCAGGACGTCCCCAAAGAGTTCCTGCGCACGATTGAACGTTGCCTCGCGTTGCTCCGCCGTCAAGCTTGGGTTTTTGGCCAGATTCATCAAGCCGATTCCCAGATTAATTCGGCCCGGGAGCCAGTCTGGCGCCAGCTGCACGACTTCCTCAAAGGCGTTGACCGCCGGCTCGAATTCGAATCGCTCGATGTGGCCCACGCCGCGATTGTTGATTCGGAGCACTTCGATCATGTCCGGCGGAAGACCTGTCGGCTTGGATCGAGTCACCCACCAGAAGCCGGCTGCTCCCGCACCGGCAGCGATAAGAAACAGCGCTGCCCACACAAGTAAACGGCCAGAAGCGGGTCGAGTGGTGTCGGTTGCCATCTTTTCGCCCCCGATACTGCACGAATGAAAAAAGAGGCTGCGGTCCGTCGATCGAACCATGGCGTTCTAAGTCACCCACGTGTGATTGGCTCTGCCCCCCTCCACTCGCCCCTTCCCCGCCGCGATTGCCCGCTCATTCCCTTCGACGGTTAGCTTCGCCACACCGTCGGCCAGGCTGCCCGGGTAAATCGGCCGCTGGTAGCCGGTGTAGGCTTCGGTGCGCAGGTGGGCGAGCATGTGGTGGCCGCGGCGGCGGTCGCGCTCGGCGCGCAAGGCTTCGATATCAATGGGGGCGACGACGATCTTTTCGCCGGGGCCCGGGTCGGCTTGGGCAAGCAGCCGGCCGTCGTAATCGACGATCATGCTGCCGCCCGGCCAGGTGAACGGCGGATAGTGGTCGGCGCGAGCGCCCTGGTTGGCGGCGACGACGTAGGCGATGTTCTCCAGCGCCCGGCAGCGATTGACGATCGTCCACCAATCCATCGGCGGCGTCGCGCCCCACGGGTCCATGTAGGCCGAGACGCGGACCAGCACCTCGGCGCCGTTCAGGGCGAGTTGCCGAATCGCCTCGGGAAAGAGCCAATCGTAACACGTCGCGGCGCCAACGCGGCCGATCTCGGTGTCGGCGACGGGGAACATTTCTTCCTGATAGCCCGAGGCGCCAGCGAGGGCAAGATCGTGCGGGCTGGCGTGGACTTCCCAGGGAAGCCACGGATGCACTTTGCGGTAGCGCGTCAGCAGCCCGTCCGGGCCGATCAGGCAGGTAGTGTTGAAGACGTGGCCCGGATAGTGGTCGTTTTTCTCCAAGAAGCTGGCGGTCTGGATGTAGACGCCATGCTGCCGAGCCTTGCGAGCGTAGCGGTCGGTATACTCGTTGGGGATCGGCACGGCGAGGCGATCGAACAGCTCTTCCACGGTGGGATAGATCGGGGCCGCATGGCCGAACTCCGGAAACGCCACCAGCCGCACCGCGGCGAATGGAGCGTAGCCGACGACGGCCCGCTCGATCATCGCCAGCATGTGGTCCATGTGGCGAGCGATGCCGTCGCGCGTGCGCGGGTTCGGCAGATCGGTCTGGCAAGCGGCGGCGTAATAGCGCAAGTTGGACGGCATCGGCTCCTCCCCAACGGCGCGAGTGCCCTTGTCTACTGTTTACGTTTTTGGCGTCCCCAAGGGTCACGGAAACCGGGCAGCGCCGGGCAGCGACAGGATATGCGTGCTCGCGGCAAACGGTAGCAGAAAACCGATTGGGCGGGCTGGTTCGGCGGCAACGCGGCCGCGCGCGCGGTCAGCCCTCAATTTCGCTTGACACGCCGTCGAGCGTAGTTAGGCTAAACTTCTGCACTTTATGGAGAGAGTGGGCAGTGCAGCATCTTGATCCGCTCCTATCCCCCGACGAGGTAACGCCGTCATGAGCAGCGACGAGACTCGGAACACAGGAGTCACCGAACGCCGCAAACGCAACATCCCGGTCGCTCTCGATCGACGGGCCGGCCGCAAGGAAGGCAAGAACGAGCCGCAGCGCCGGCGGCAAGTCGATCCAACCACTTGCGAGCGCGACTACACCAATGACGAAATCGAGTTCATGAAGGCGATGGACCAGTACAAGCGCGACAACCGCCGGCCGTTCCCCACCTGGAGCGAGGTGCTGGAGGTGCTGCGCGCGCTCGGCTACCGGAAAGTCGCCCAACCGACGGCCCTGCCCGGCTTGTCGCCGCCGGTGCCGCCGAAAGGATAACGAGCCGAAGATAGAAGATAGAGGATGGAAGATTGAGAATGGCGGCCACGGGTTTGCCGTGGACTTGCGATCCTCGATCTTCTATCCTCTATTCTCGTTTTCAGGCAAGGAGGCCGGATGCGCATCTTCATCTCCGCGGGCGAGCCGAGCGGCGATATCCACGGTTCCAATCTCATTCGAGCGTTGCGGAAACTGCATCCCGATGCCGAGTTCGTCGGCTTTGGCGGCGAGCGCATGGAGGGGGCAGGCTGCCAGCTTCTTTACCCGCTGTGCCGGTTGGCGGTGATGTGGTTTCTGCGCGTGCTGCTCAATGCTCACGTCTTTCTTGACCTGCTGTCCCGGGCAGACAGGTTCTTTCGGCGGGAGAGACCGGACGCGGTCGTGCTGATCGACTATCCCGGCTTCAATTGGTGGCTGGCCCGACGGGCACACTACCACGGCATTCCCGTTTTCTACTTTGTGCCGCCGCAGCTCTGGGCGTGGGCCGGCTGGCGCGTTCGAAAAATGCGGCGCTGGGTGGACCACGTTCTATGCAGCCTGCCGTTCGAGCCGGAGTGGTACCGGGAACGCGGCATCACGGCACAGTACGTCGGCCATCCGTTTTTTGACGAGCTGCCGCGGCAGGAGCTGCAACTGGAGTTTATCTCGGCTCAGCGCACGCGCCCCGGCACGATCATCGGACTCTTGCCCGGCTCACGCACACAGGAAGTAGAACGAAACCTGTCGACGCTTGTCCGCGCCGCCAGCCGCATCCACGCCGCCCGGCCGGATACTCGCTTCCTCGTCGCCTGCTACCAGGAACATCACCGGGACCACGTCATAGCCCGGTTGCGACATCGGGGCCTGCCCGTTGCGGTGTTTGCGGGCCGGACGCCGGAGATCATTCACCGGGCGCATTCGTGCGTCGCGGTTTCCGGCTCTGTCAGCCTGGAGCTACTCTATTACGGCAAGCCGACGGTGGTCATCTATCGCATCCGGCCGCTTGATCTCCGCGTCAGCCGGCTGTTCATTACCAGCAAGTACATCAGCCTGGTGAATCTGCTCGCCGGCAAGGAATTGTTCCCGGAGTATCTGACGGACCGTTGCCAGGCGGAGGCGGTCAGCGCACACGTCCTTGGCTGGCTGAGCGACCCGGCCGCTTACGCAGCCGTGCGCCAGGAGCTGGCCGCACTCCGCGACCGCGTCGCCGCCCCCGGAGCCTGTGAAAGTGCGGCTCAGTATCTGCTTGATGTGCTCAAGCAGAAGCCGGAAATGCGAAGGCGAGCGGCGGCGTAGCGCTGTTCGCGCCGCGCCAATTGCACTGGTCCAAAGCTCGCTTGGCCGGCCATCGGTGGCACATGCCGTTTCGTCCTGACGTATACTTAGAGCGTGGTGGTAACCCTGCCGACTTTGCCGACTGGCGCGTTGGCAAGTTCTGGATGTAGCTGCCCAGGCCCTTGCTGTTAGGGACGTGGCAGGCTAGGCTATCTGTACGGCAGGGCGCCCCATTCTCTGGAGAAGTGAAAGGAACAGCGATGCTTGTCGTCCGGCCACGGTTCGAACGTTTGGAAGAGCGGAACTTGCTCCACAGCGGTCACGCCATCAACATTTTTCTCGACGCGATTCTCTACAGCCCGGTGGGGCCGGGTGAACCTCTAGCAGAGCACGTCCACCCCCACTTGAGCATCTTCATCGACGGCGTGCAGCAGGTCATCCCGGCCGACATCGGCATCCACGAGGACGTTCTAGGGCTCGCTCACTCGCAGATTGCTGCCATGCCGATCCATACGCACGATGAGTCCGGAACGCTTCATGTCGAGTCGCTCGTCCCGTTCCAATTCCACCTCGATGACTTCTTTGCCATCTGGGGCCAAACGTTCAATAGCCAGGAAATCCTCGGCCACCACGCGGACGCCAGCCACCCGATCACGATGACCGTCAACGGCGAACCGAGCACACTCTTCGGCGACCTGCCTCTCCAAGGGCAGCCCCACGGGGCGGCATTCTCTGAGTCTGGGGATCAGATCGTGATCACGCTGGACGGCGTGCCTTAACTAGAACGAATACCCCAGCGTGAGCAGCGGCGTGATGGTTTCCAGCACAGTATCGTGCTGCTTGAAGTCACCGAAGCCGTCAATCCAGTCGTGCGTGAATCGAACCTCCGCGCCGACGGTGAAATCCCCGAGGGGGAATCGGCCCAAGCGCACGTCGGGATAGGTCACGCTGACGCCGAGGCTCCAGAAGAGGCCAAAGAAGGTGCCGGTGTTCTTTACCTCGTTAAGCAACTGAAAAAGGCTGGGATTCAGCCCCTGGGCAATATGAGCAGCCTCCGTTGCCTGAAGGATTTGGAGGCCTGCCGGAGTCGCAGTCTGTTGAAACGCGGCCTCGAGCCGGCCCGTTCGGAAGCCCATGCGACCTTCGATGTGGAGCCTACCCGGTTCCGACCGGGTCAGCGCGGCCGGATCGTAGGACCAGCCCAGATCGCCGTGTACGCCGCCTTGCCTTAGCTCTCTGATTTCCGTTAGGAAGAAATCATTGATCGTATGGGTGTGGTCCTCTTGGCGGGAATTAAAGATGATCGCAGTCTCTTCCGGTGACTTGTCGCCGGTCATGGCCGTATATTCTCCCCCGACTTCACCGAAAAAGCGCAAGGCAGCCTGAGGACCCAGAGACAGAATCGGCAGCTGCACTCCGCCTTGTACTGTCCCACCTGTGTGGAAATGTTCCGAGAACGACACCCCCACGGGGACGACAGGGCCTGCCTTCATGTAGATTTCCCAAGCCGGTGTTCGGGACGCTTCCCAATCGGGATAGAGGGAGGCGGAATATCCGGGACACGCTGGCGGTGAAGCGGGGTAGCTCGCATCCGGCAATGCGCGATCAGGCGACTGCGCCAAAACCGGCCATGGAACCAGAGCCAGCAGCACCGCGAGGCTGAGTAATCGATTCCGAGCGGCGTTCATGCGCCAGCGCATTGCCTCTCGCCTCCTCTCTGATTTACGTCTCAAATGGGCCGGGGCGAACCATCAGAAGCGGACGCCCGCTGTCAGCAACAGGTTCACATCCTGGAGGTCGTTGTTGAAGTTGGACACGAGGTTCATCCAGGTGTAGTCCCACTCCGCCCGGAAGCCCGCTAGAAACGTGCAGCAGCCGCAGGGGATTTCCACGTCGGTGTGCAGGGCAGCGAAGGCAGCGGAGATGACGTGGGACCTGCGGTGGAACACATCCGGCTGGTTCGCTTCCATGAGATCGAGGCGGGCAATGCCGTACCGGGCGCCTCCGTCAATGCCGACGCGCCAGTTGAGCCCGGCACTGCCGTCCGGTGCGCTGCCGTTGTTGCCCGAACCAATCAGGTACCACTCCCGTCCCCCGCCGACGTTAAAGAACGTCCGGTGCAATGCGCGGAGGGCGACTTCCGTCGGCGCCTCGTTGAGCGTGCCGGTACCGAAACCGAAAAGCTCGGGGAACACAAAGGACTGGCCCGGCAGGTCGCCCTTACCGCTGTTGTGCATGTAGCTGACGCTGAGGTCCAAGATCCAGGCCGCATCGGCGTCGGGGTTGAAGAACAGGGTCTGGACACCGCCCTGGATGAGCCAGCCGGTCTCGAGCCGGGGGGCGAACAGCTCCCCTCCGAAGGGCAGCGAAGGGCCGGTCCTTATATAGACTTCCATGCCGAGCGGGCCGTTGTCGCCGAGCGGGCCGCAACAATCGGCGTGGTGATAGGTGATCCAGTCGGATGGGCTATACGGAGATCGGCCCGCGGGCGGCGGCATATCGGGAGAAGTCGCAGCAACCGGCGCTGGCTTATCCATGGAGCTCAACAAAGCCGGCGGATCGGCGGCCCGGATGGCACAGACGACGAGCAGAGCCAGAACCCAGGCACCAGCAAAGACCGTCTTCGTCGCCATGCCGTCCTCACTTTTTCAATGCCATGCCGGCGATTTGTCCCGCTGAACTCTCGGTACAGAACCTCCGCGTGGTAAGGTCTTCCTATTGGTCGGCAA
>Ga0066710_100003768_pt1 | contig 13087 bp, 10 predicted proteins | sample GraSoiAngelo_159_FD_79666 | JGI IMG/M metagenome (GOLD analysis project Ga0066710, IMG submission 79666) | Grasslands soil microbial communities from the Angelo Coastal Reserve, California, USA - 14_1009_16_40cm | ecosystem: Environmental > Terrestrial > Soil > Grasslands | place: USA...
ACGGCTACTGGTTCGGGGTGTGCACGGTGGGTGGCGAGTGCGTGTTGCAGGCGGGCTACTACGGCAATCCGCGCGTGAACGTGTTCGCACTGGGTGTTGCGAAGAAAGACGAAATTTTCTACGCCAAGGCAGCGGGCGTGGGAAACCCGGTCATTTATGTAGGCGCGAAGACGGGGCGCGACGGGATTCACGGGGCGTCGATGGCGTCGGCCGAATTCACCGAGGAATCGAAGCAGAAGCGGCCGAATGTGCAAGTGGGCGATCCGTTTCTCGAGAAACTGCTGCTGGAGGCGTGCCTGGAGGCGATGCACACGGGTGCCATCGTGGGCATTCAGGACATGGGCGCGGCGGGATTGACCTGCTCGACATGCGAGATGGGCAGCCGCGGCGAGACGGGCATCGAAATCGAGCTGGACTTGGTCCCGCAGCGCGAGACCGGGATGTCGGCGTACGAGATCATGCTCTCGGAATCGCAAGAGCGCATGCTGCTCGTTGCGGAAAAAGGACGCGAGGAGGAAGTATTTCGCGTGTTCCGCAAATGGGGGCTCGACGCGGTTACGGTGGGACAAGTGACCGGCGACGGTCTGCTGCGCGTGCGGCACCATGCCGAGATCGTGGCGGAGATTCCGAACCAGCCGCTGGCGGATTGCGCGCCGCTCTATGATCGGCCACACACGAAGCCGCTGCGCACGGCGCCGATGGAAGCGCCGGCGTTCGCGAGCAAGAATTTGACGCGCGATCTGGAAACCCTGCTGGGGTCGGCGGATATCTGTTCCAAGCGCTGGATCTGGCAGCAGTATGACTACCAGGTGCGGACGAACACTGTCGCGGGGCCGGGAGCGGATGCGGCGATTCTGCGGGTGAAAGAGACGGGCGCGTCGCTCGCGATGTCGCTCGACGGCAATACGCGCTACTGCTATCTTTCGCCGCGCGAGGGGGCGCAACTGATTGTCGCGGAGTGCTGCCGAAACCTGGCAGTGGTGGGCGCGGAGCCAGCCGGCGCGACTAATAATCTGAATTTCGGCAATCCCGAGCGGCCGGAAATCATGGCGCAACTGGTGGAGGCGATCGAGGGCATCGCGGATGCGTGCAAGTTCTTCGACACGCCGATCACCGGCGGCAACGTCAGCTTGTATAACGAAACGCTGGGCGAGGGCATCTGGCCAACACCGGTGATGGGGATCGTGGGCCTCACGCCGACGGGCGCGCCGCTGGGCATGCACTTCAAGCAGCCGGGGCGCGCGGTAATGCTGGTGGGCGGCGCGGGCACATGCGATGCGGTGCGGTTCGGCGGAACCGAATACGCAAAAGCCGTGCTGGGCAAACTGTGGGGGCTGCCGCCGGCGCTCGATCTGGACCGGGAGAAGCGCCTGCAGGCGGCGGTGCGCGAGATGGTGCGCGCGGGCGTGACGGAATCGGCGCACGATTTGAGCGATGGCGGGCTTGCGGTGGCGCTGGCGGAGTGCTCGTTCGGGCCGTCGGGCGTAGGCGCGGAGATCGAGCTCGATTCCGACCTGCGGCCGGAGCTTCTGCTCTTCCATGAAGGGCCATCGCGCGTGCTGATTTCGACGGCTGCGCCGGAGCGTGTGGCTGAAATCGCTGCGCGGCACGGAGTGGAGGCGCCGCGGGTTGGGGCTACAATAAAGGAGGGTATTGCCATTCGCAATCGGGGATCCGAGCTGGTCCAGGCCCGGATCGAATCACTTCGCAACATTTTTGAAACGGCACTGGAAAACAAACTGCGAGGGTAACGTATGTTTGATAAGTTCCACGACGAGTGCGGAGTATTCGCTATTTACGGCCATCCGGAAGCGGCCAAGATGGCGTATCTGGGGCTGTACGCACTGCAGCACCGCGGGCAGGAGAGCGCGGGAATCTGCACGAGCGACGGCAAGGACGTGCACTGCGAGAAGTCCATGGGGCACGTGGCCGAGATCTTCACGCCGCAGGTGATTGAGACGCTGCCGGGCGAGCTAGCCATCGGACACACACGCTACTCGACCGCCGGCGATACTGCCCTGCTCAACGCGCAGCCGTTCTCTGTGGCCTGCAACAAGGGGCGCATCGCGGTGGCGCACAACGGCAACATCACCAATGCCACGGAGCTGCGCCGGGAACTGGAACGGCAGGGATCAATTTTCCAGTCGAACAGCGACACCGAAGTCATTCTGCACCTGGTGGCGCATTCGCGCGAGCGAACGCTGGCCAGTGCGTTGCGCGATGCGTTGCTGCAACTGGAGGGCGCGTTCTCGCTGGTATTTCTGGCGGAAGACCGCATCATTGTGGCGCGCGATCCGCATGGGTTCCGGCCGCTTGCGGCGGGACAGATGGAATTTTCAGGCGGCCGCATCGCGCACGTGTTCGCGTCAGAAACCTGCGCGTTCGATCTGATCGGCGCGGTTTACTTGAACGAAGTGGCCCCAGGCGAGATGGTAATTGTGGGGCCGGAGGGCATGACGCGCGAGCGCTATGCACCGGAACAGCCGCGCGCGCAGTGCGTGTTCGAGCACGTGTACTTTGCGCGGCCGGATTCGATGGTTTTCGACCGCTCGGTGCAGGAATCGCGCGAGAACCTGGGACGGCTGCTGGCGCGCGAGGCCCCGGCGGATGCCGATCTTGTTGTGCCAGTGCCGGACTCGGGCGTAGCGGCGGCGATTGGATACGCGTCGGAATCGGGATTGCCGTTCCGGCACGCGCTCATCCGCAATCATTACGTGGGCCGAACGTTCATCGAACCTTCGCAAGTGATACGCGATTTCGGCGTGAAACTGAAGCTCAACCCGGTGCGGCATTTACTGGAGGGCAAGAGCGTGGTGCTGGTGGACGATTCGATAGTCCGCGGGACGACCTCGCGCAAGATCGTGCGCATGGTGCGGCAGGCAGGCGCCCGCGAAGTGCACGTGCGCGTTTCCTGTCCGCCGACGATTTCGCCGTGCTTCTATGGCGTGGACACGCCGACCAAGAATGAGCTGATCGGCGCGAACAATACGGTGGAGGAGATCCGGCGGTTTATCGAAGCTGATTCGCTGGCCTATCTTTCACTGGCTTCCCTGCGTAGGGCGGTGGAAGACGACCAGAAGCACGAGTATTGCTATGCCTGCTACACGGGCAACTATCCTACCGAGCTGATCAATATTGAAGAGTTGATGGCGGCGAAGAAGCGGGGGTAGGCCAGGGCTTGACTCGTTACCTGGCACACATTGGCCAAGGAAAGCCGCTACTGGCCCTCGGTCGACGGCGGTACCAGGCCTTTGATCCGCCAATACGTCACGAGGTTGCCGTAGTGCGAGGTGTCGTGGAGGGTGTTGCCCCAGAGAAAGTGCAGCCGTGTGCGCTGGCTCTGGCCGACTTGGATCGTCTGAGCGGCGGTGGCATCGGTGATCGCGCCATACACCGCGTCGCAGTACGTGAATGATCCCTGGAGCGCGGCCAGCAGGTCGGCCTTCGCGGTCTTGGTCTTCTCGACGTCCACGGCTTTCCGCTCCCCTCTCGCAACGCCGCAGTAAAAATACTGCTCCTCCGCAACGTGGCCCAGAATTTGCCCGAAGGTACGGACACGGGGAGCGGGCTTGAAACCGTAATTCTCCTCAGGCATCTTCTCGGCGGATTTCAAGATATTGCTCTTCACTTCGGTATAGGCCTGCCGGGCATCGGCGCTGAGAGGGTCTTGCGCGTGCAGGGTGCAGGCAGCCACAAACACAACGGCTAGAGATTTCATGGCCGATGATAAGACTTGAAGCCGGCTTTAAGTCAAGGGCTGGCTTTCGGCGACCCGCTTCTCTCAATGCCTTATGCCCAATGGCAGGTCTGGAGAATCGCCGAAAGACAACGTAAGCACCGCAACCCAGCTGCCTTAACGGTTAAAACGGAGACACGCAAACCACTGATTCTTCGGGCGGCCGGATTTTTTCGGATACCGAACGCCCGTCGAAGGCGGAGATTTCCAAAACATATAAAGACTGAATCCGATAAGGGAATAAGGATTTCCCTGCTCTGGGCGATCCACGGGTGAACGACGCGGGCCCGCAGAACGGAGAGTGGCCCATGACAAGATCAAGGCGGGAGACAGGCGTGATTTCAATCCGCAGAGAGATCGATGAATCGGAATTGATGGCCACGAACTTCGCGGCGCTGATGAATGCCTTCGTGCGACTGACCACGGCGGTTCCAAAAACGGCGCTGGCGGCCAATCCCCAGCTAGCGGAAAAGTGCAAGCAGAGCTTGGAAGCGGTGGCAACGTCTCTCAGGGATCTGCCCCGAGTTCGCGTCATCGACGAAGCCGGCGATGCAGCGGCCAACCAGATCGAGCAAATTTGCGGCGCAAACAAAGCCGCCATTGAAGAGCGGGACGCCGCGGTAAAGGACGTTGTGGCCATGACCGCCAAAGCGATCAGCGGGCTCAAAGGCGACGGGGCGCGCCACACGTCTCATCTCAGCACTCTCGCCGCCGGCTTCGAAGCCCTTTCGCGTGTCGAGGACGTTAGTGAACTTCGCCGCCGGCTGCGCGATGACGCAGGCGTACTGCGCCAGTCGGTAGAGCAAATGCACCGGGACAATGAAGAGGCAGTCCGGGAGTTTGAATCGCAGGTTTCGGCGTTTGAGGAGCGGCTGGAGACAGCCCGCCGGGGCTCGGGCGTTGACCGTCTGACTGGTTTACCCAGCCAGCGGGATATCGGGCGGCACTTAGGGCGGATGGCGTCTTGCGACCAGGCGATGTGCGCCGTGCTATTCGACATCGAGGGTTTCCGCGAAATCAACGAGAAGCACGGAACGTTGTTCGGCGATCAGTTGCTGCAAGCGCTGGCGCATCAGTTGCGCACCAAGTTTCCTGAGGATGGCACTTTATTCCGATGGGCGGCGGATGAATTCCTGGCGATTGCCCCAGGTTTACCGCCGGCGGTCTCCGGTCTGTGCCGGGACATCGTGTGGTCATTTGCGTGCAGCCAGTACTTTACGGTCAAAGACGGCGTAGAGATGCCGCTAACCGCGGGCGTGGCGTTCGGCATCGCGCAGTACGTCCCTGGGGAGAGCGTGGAGCAGTTGTACGGCCGGGTGCATGATGCCCTGGCGAAAAACAAGGCAGGCGCCCGGCGATGACGCATCAAGATCTGGAGCAAAGGCTTGCCGCGATGGTCGCGTTCCAGTGCGCGTTGCTGGCCCTGCGTGGCGTCCCTGCGGAAGCCTCGGAGGAGATGCTCTGGCAGGCGCTTCTGGCAGCTCTAGTTGAGCAATACGGGTTCCGTCGGGTCTGGTACGGCCGCTGGGCTGGGGGCCGCGTGCGCCCATCGGCGTGCATGCCGTCGCGCGGGTTGGGGCTCCCCGATCTGCCCGCGGAGATATCGGAGTCTTCACCCATTCTGAGCGGCACCGACTTGATTCTACCGGTTTCGGTCGAAGGACGCGTCGAAGGAACGCTGTTCTTCTACGCCGCGGATGGTATCGGCTCGGACCGGAGGGAGCAGCTGGGCATTCTGGCGTCGGAGGCAGCCGCGATGATTGCCGAGCGCCGTTTCCGCAGGCGCAACGAGGAAGTGCTCCGTCAGGCCAAATGGCAGGCGGAATCCGCCAACCGGGCCAAGAGTCTTCTGCTGGCAAATATGAGCCATGAAATCCGTACTCCGATGAACGGCATCATCGGGATGACGGAGCTGGCGCTGGAAGCGCCGCTCAATCCTTCGCAGCGCGATTACCTGGAAATCGTAAAGAGCTCGGCCGGCGCATTGCTCAGGATTCTCGACGATATTCTCACGTTCTCGGAGATGCAAACCGGCAAACTGGAATTAGTCTCGGCCGACTTTGAGCTGGCGAAATGTATTTCGGAAGTGCTGAGCGTCCTGGGTTTTGCAGCCGAGCAGAAAGGTCTCGAACTGGTCTGCGAGATGGATCCGGAAGTGCCGGCCTGGCTGCACGGTGACGGCGCGCGGCTGCGGCAGATTCTCATGAAGGTGGTGGGCAACGCGATCAAGTTCACCCGTTCCGGCACGGTCTTCGTCTTCGCCGGCCTCGAGAGCGGAAGCGGGACGCGCCTGCACATAGTGGTTGCGGATACCGGTCCGGGGATTCCCGCGGAGAAGCAGACGCTCATCTTTCTGCCGTTTGAGCAGGGCGATGGTTCCGTGACACGGCGGCATGGAGGAACGGGACTGGGCCTGGCGATCGCGTCCAAACTTGTGGAACTGATGGGCGGCCGGATTTGGGTGGACAGTCCGTGGATCGAGCCGGGTACTCTTGCGTGGGTGGACGGGAGCGCATTTCACTTCACGGCTGGCTTCAGTCCGAGCAAATCTGGCGAGACCGAAGCGATCAGCGAAGACGCGTGCTGGCCCGCGAGAACATCGGATTCCCCGGGTGTGGAATCACATCAGGAACAGCCATCTCGAGTGGCGGCCCGCTGAGCGCAAGCCGGCCGGCCTTTTGCCCCAGAACTTGAATTGCCGGGCATGAGCATGTCAGCATGGTCATATGAGCCATCGTTTGCAAGTCTTGATTCCCGAGGACCTGGACACCCGCATTGCGAACGCGGCGCAGCGTAGCCGAACCTCCAAAGGCGCATGGGTTCGCCGGGCCATCGAGGCGGTTCTGGAACGGCGCGGGGGCCAGGAGCGGGGTGGCGCCGACCCGCTGTTGCGGCTGGCAGTCGCTCGAGGCGCCTACCGCCGATATCAACGACATGATGGCCGAGATTGGCTCCGGGCGTTCGTAGTCCGCTACTCGCCTTCATCGCTGCTGACGCGCAGCACGGCGAGAAACGCTTCCTGCGGAATCTCGACGCGGCCCACGCGCTTCATGCGCTTTTTGCCTTCCTTTTGTTTCTCGAGCAGTTTGCGCTTGCGCGAGATGTCGCCGCCATAGCATTTGGCTAGTACATTTTTGCGCATGGCGGGGATGGTTTCGCGGGCCACGATCTTGTTGCCGATGGCGGCTTGCAGAGCCACTTCGAACATCTGGCGCGGGATGAGCTTGCGCATGCGCTCGATCAGCACTTTGCCGCGCTCGTAGGCGAAATCTTTGTGGACGATGATGGTCAGCGCGTCGACCGGCTCGCCCGCCACCAGCACATCGAGCTTGACCATGGGCGCCCCGCGATAACCGGACAGATGGTAATCGAGCGATGCGTAACCGCGCGAGGCGCTTTTCAGGCGGTCGTAAAAATCCAACACGATCTCGTTGAGCGGCAGCTCGTATTCGAGTAGGACCCGGCCACCACCAATATGCTCGAATTTCTTCTGCACGCCGCGCTTGTCTTCGAGCAGCTTGAGGATGCCGCCCAGATATTCCTCTCGCGTGATGACCGTGGCGTCGATGATGGGCTCTTCAATCTGCTGGATGTCAGTGGGGTTGGGAAACTTCGTGGGGTTATCCACCTCGACCACTCCGCCGCGCGTGGTGGTGATGCGGTAACGCACGCTGGGGGCGGTGGTGATGAGGTTAATATTGAATTCGCGCTCCAGGCGCTCCTGCACGATCTCCAGATGCAGTAGGCCGAGGAAGCCGCATCGGAAACCGAAACCCAGCGCCGTCGAGTTCTCGGGCTCGAAATTGAACGCGCTGTCGTTGAGCCGCAGCTTTTCAAGCGCGTCGCGCAATAGGCCGTGCTCGTGCGACTCGACCGGGTACAGGCCGGCGAACACCATGGGCTTGATTTCTTCGAAGCCGGGCAGCGGCTCGGCAGCGCGGTTCTCGTCGTCGACGATGGTGTCGCCGATTTTGGCGTCGGAAACAGTCTTGATATTGGCGAATAGGAACCCGACCTCGCCTGCTGAGAGTACCTCGGCGGGCGTGGCCTTGGGTGCTTGATAGCCGAGGCCCTCGACTTCGAAGACCTGCCCGTTGGCCCAGAGGCGGATCTTCTGGTGCAAGCGCAGGTGGCCATCAAGCACGCGCACCAGAATGATCACGCCGCGATACTGATCGAACCACGAATCGAAAATGAGCGCGCGCAGCGGGGCGTCGGGATTGCCGCGCGGCGCTGGCACGCGGCGCACGATGGCTTCGAGCGTTTCGTGAATGCCCGTGCCTTGCTTGGCGCTGACCAGCAGGGCGTCGTGCGCGGGAAGTCCGATCAGCTGCTCAATCTGCTCACGGATGCGCTCGGGTTCGGCGGCGGGCAAATCGATTTTGTTGATGACCGGGATGATTTCGAGATTGTGATGGAGCGCCAGATAGGTATTGGCCAGCGTCTGCGCTTCCACTCCCTGCGAGGCGTCGACCACCAGAAGCGCTCCCTCGCAGGCTTGCAGGCTACGGGAAACCTCGTAGGAAAAATCGACGTGGCCGGGCGTGTCGATGAGATTCAGCTGGTAGAGATTGCCATCGTCAGCTTTGTAATTGAGCCGGACAGCATGAGCTTTGATGGTGATGCCGCGCTCGCGCTCGAGGTCCATGGTGTCGAGCACCTGCTCCATCATCTCGCGCTGCGAAAGGGCGCCTGTGACTTCGAGCAGGCGGTCCGCAAGCGTGGACTTGCCGTGGTCGATGTGCGCGATGATCGAGAAGTTCCGGATGAATCTGGGGTCCATGCGGTATGATGCTGTAAGGGCGCGGCGCTCCTTGCCCTCCGAATTATCCCATATGTCCTACAGCAACATACGTTTTGAGGCCGATCAGGACGGCGTTGCACTCGTCACAGTGAGCCGTCCCGAAAAGCTGAATGCGTTGAACAGGGACACGGTGGGAGAGCTAGCGGATGCGTTCCAGAGGGTGCGCGAGGATGTCGCGATCCGCGCGCTGATCATCACCGGAGCCGGCGAGAAAGCATTTGTCGCGGGCGCCGACATCAACGAACTGGCGGCAGTATCGCCCGTGGAGGCGCAGACGCTGGCGTTGCGCGGGCAAGCAATTTTTCGCGCACTCGAGACCATGCCGAAGCCCACAGTCGCGGCGGTAAATGGGTTCGCTTTAGGCGGAGGGCTCGAGCTGGCCATGAGCTGCACAATCCGCGTGGGGTCTCCCAACGCGAAGTTTGGACAGCCGGAAGTCAAACTCGGGATAGTACCAGGCTACGGCGGCACGCAGCGGCTGCCGAGGCTGGTGGGACGCGGGATCGCGCTCGAGATGCTGATTTCAGGCGAAACGATCGACGCGGCCGAGGCGTACCGCATTGGGCTTGTGAACTATATTGCTCCCGCGAGAGAGTTGCTGGACTTCTGCCGCGGCTGGCTGCGCAAGGTGCTGGCGAATGGACCGAAGGCCGTCGCGCTGGCCATGGAAGCGGTGGACGTTGGGCTCGATAGCGGCCTGGATCAAGGCATGCGCTTCGAAGCGGCGGCGTTCGGACTTACGGCCGCCACTGAAGACCGGCGCGAAGGCACGCGCGCGTTTCTTGAAAAGCGCAAGCCGTCGTTCGCAGGAAGATAAAACATGCCCAGCGCGATCATCGAAGGAGATCTTTCGGCCAAGGGGCTGCGCTTCGCCATTATTGTGGGCCGCTTCAACAGCTTCGTAACGGACCGGCTGCTGGCGGGGGCGCTCGACGCACTGACGCGCAGCGGGTGTCCGCAGGAAAATATCGAGATCGTGAAAGTGCCGGGGTCGTGGGAAATGCCCGTTGTGGCGCGCGAACTGGCGCAAGCGAAGAGGCATGATGCCATCGTGGCGCTGGGCGCCGTGATCCGCGGTGACACGCCGCACTTCGATTACGTGGCGGGTGCAATGGCGCGCGGGCTGGCGCAGGTAGCCATGGAATCCGGAATTCCGGTGGGTTTCGGCGTGCTCACGACCAATACGGTGGAGCAGGCGGTGGATCGTGCTGGCGCGAAGGGCGGAAACAAAGGATTCGATGCGGCCATGAGCGCCATCGAAATGGCGAACCTGATGCGCCGCCTGCGTCAGCCATCCGCATAGCATGGCCGCCCGCCACCGATCCCGCGAGCACGCATTGCAAATCCTCTATCAATGGGACATGCGCAAGCAGCCGGTAGACGAGTCGATTGCCACGTTCTATGGCAGCCTGTATTCGGAGGAGAGCGCGGCGCGGCCCGAGCGCGACGAGTTTCTGGAGCAGCTGGTGCGCGGGACTGTAGAGAAGTCTGGTGAAATTGATGCGTTGATTTCGGGCCATGCGGAGCACTGGCGTATTGAACGCATGCCGGCTGTCGACCGCAACATCCTGCGGCTGGCAATCTACGAGTTACGCAACACGGACACGCCGCCGGCGGTGGCAATCGATGAGGCGCTGGAGCTAGCACGGCGGTTTTCTACCGAGGAATCGGTGCAGTTTGTGAATGGGGTTCTGGACGCGGTTAATAAAGAAGGTTCCAGGTGTTGAAGAAAGGTTCCAGGTGTTAGGTGTCAGGTGCCAGCAAACTCAGAACCTGATCGCTGACACCTGGAACCTCACACCTGCTTTTATGTTTTCCTATCTCGATCAGTCTCTTTACTGCGAGCAGGCGCCGCTGGCGGACATCGCCCGCTCAGCCGGCACTCCGTGCTACGTGTATTCATCGCGAACCATTCTGGAGAATTACCGCGCTTATGACGAGGGACTGGGCGATCTGCCGCACAGGGTGTGTTATGCGGTGAAGGCCAACGGAACGCTGGCGATTCTTGCACTGCTGGCCAAGGCAGGGGCGGGGTTCGACATTGTTTCGGGCGGCGAATTGTTTTGCGTGCGGAAGGCCGGGGGCGATGCGCGGCGCGTGGTGTTCTCGGGCGTTGGGAAGACGTCGAAGTAGATTGACTTCGCGCTCGAAAAAGGCATCCACAGTTTCAATTGCGAGTCCGAGCCGGAGCTGGCTCTACTCGATGCGCTAGCGGCGCGGCGTGGCATACGCGTGGCGTTCTCGCTGCGCGTGAATCCGGACGTCAGCGCGGAGACGCATCCTTACATTTCGACGGGCCTGCGCGACCATAAGTTCGGCATCGATATTCACGAAGCGGACGCAATCTACGAGCGCGCGCGGGCTTTGAAGAATCTCGAGGCGCGCGGTGTGAGTTGCCATATCGGGTCGCAACTGCTGGACGTGCGCCCGATTTTCGAGGCTCTGGATAAGGTCCTGGCGTTGGTCGAGCGGCTGCGCGCCGCCGGGCACACGATCACGCATCTCGATCTGGGCGGCGGGCTGGGAGTCGCCTATAGGGAAGGCGACCAGCCGCCGGAAAAACGCGCGTTCATGGGTTGCGTCCGCACGAAGGTGGAGGGCAAGGGATTGACTGTGATGGTGGAGCCTGGGCGCTCGATCGTGGGGCCGGCCGGCGTGCTGGTGACGCGCGTTCTCTATCGCAAGCGGAACGTGAGCAAGGAATTCGTGGTGGTGGACGCGGCCATGAATGACCTCATCCGCCCCTCGCTCTACCGCTCGCATCACGACATTATTCCGGTACGCAAGACAGACCGGCCGGAGATCGTGGCGGATGTAGTGGGACCGGTGTGCGAGACAGGCGACTTCCTCGCGCGGGACCGCACGCTCGCCCAAGTCGCGCCGGGTGACTTTGTGGCTGTTATGACGGCGGGGGCCTATGGTTCGGTGCTCGCATCAAATTATAATGGCCGCCGCCGGCCCGCCGAGGTGCTGGTGGAAGGCGATAAGTGGCGTATTATCCGCACGCGCGAGAACTACGACGATCTGGTACGCGGCGAGAGTGTCTAGAAGGGGCAGCAGCTAGAGAGTTTCAAGGGTACGGCCATGCGTGTGCCAACCGTCATTCAGTAGCTCGAACATTTGGATCACGTGCTTGAGGTCTGAAAGAGATAGCTTTCTCCATCACTGCCCCTTATGGAAAACGTAGAAGAACACCGCCAAACTCAGCGCGGCGAAAACGCGAATGAGCGAGGAGATCATCGCCGCCGCGGAAACGACACCGTTCAGAAAACCCGTCACGCTCACAATACAACCAACCGCCAACAAGATCGTCAGCAGAATCATCCCGATCAGCGCCAGGAGCGCCGCATTTTTGAGAGTCATGGTGGGAGTATGGCGCTTCCGCTGCGATCTGCAAGCGCTGGGTAGCTTATTCTGGAACTACCGCTTCACTTACGAGGCAGCGCCCGCCGCTTTCTGTGCTGTTTCCTTCGGAGCCGTCTTCGCAACTGGCTTGGTCTTTTTTGCAGCCGCCTTGCGGACAGCCGCCCACCGTTTGCGTGTAGCCTCCACGATCGCTCTACGACCCGCCGCGCTCAGCTTACGTTTCGCCTTTGCCGGTTGAGCCTTGGCGTGCCTGACAGCCGCCCATCGTTTCCGCTGTGCAGCAGCAATCCGCTGGCGTGCTGACGCGCTCAAAACGCGCTTTGCCGGAGCCGCCCCCTCTGTCGCAGCTTTTGGACGGCCCGGACCCCGATGGCCGAGTTGGGCCTGAATCGCTCTGATGACCTCTTCGATTTTGGCTCTCTCTGCCTCATATCCAACGAGAGCCATTACCAGTAAATCTTGATCCGTGCCTGCCGGTCTTGCCATGCGTTAGCATCTCCTCGCGAAGTTTAGCGCCCCGATTGTATCACTGGCCCGGAATACTTTCACCAACGACCACTCGGTGCAACTAGTTGGCGTGCAACAGCTGCACGCGTTGACTCATTGGGCGCGAGGCAGCGGGCAAATGAGAAGAGGAAGACTTGGGTTTCGTGTTTGAAAAGGAAATCTACGGCGGAATTGTTATAGACAGACGCTGGGGGAAAGGGCGAGCCGGCTTTGGCGAGGACCGACGCCACATCGCGTGATACCGCTTGCGACCGCGCGCTCCTTAACCACCCGCTGTCCGTGTCTTTTGCGGCATTCGCTCTAACTCCCACTTGAGCCGTTGCAACGCACCGGAAGTCTCCCCGGCTCGAACGGCGGCCTGACTCTGTTCGCCATAGCAAGCATTCATCAAGACGACGATGGCCTGAAGGCGTTCTTCGATAAGCGCGAGATCATCGCGAAGCTGTTCGCTCTGCTCGCTTGTGATAGGGTGTCGTTTAGCTGAGGTGGGCATAGTGAGTATATTGTAGCTCTAGCCACTCGGTTCGCGCCTCTGCCCGGAACCATACGCCGCGAACGGGCGCCAGCATGGTTTTCATACTCAAGGAGAGCGCTAGAAATGGTAGAAATTCTCAAGGGTATGGCTATGCGTGTGCCAGGCGTCTTGAATGGTTTGTAACTGTTGCATTACATGC
>Ga0066710_100003769_pt1 | contig 13085 bp, 10 predicted proteins | sample GraSoiAngelo_159_FD_79666 | JGI IMG/M metagenome (GOLD analysis project Ga0066710, IMG submission 79666) | Grasslands soil microbial communities from the Angelo Coastal Reserve, California, USA - 14_1009_16_40cm | ecosystem: Environmental > Terrestrial > Soil > Grasslands | place: USA...
ACGCCGACACCGAGAAAGCCCAGCGCCGCCTCGATGACGATCGCGACGCCCAGATGCGTCGTGGCGAGCACGAGATAGGGCGCGACGCACTGGGGCAAGACGTGAAACGCCATGACTCGCAGCGCCGAGGCGCCGCTGGCGCGCCCCGCTTCGACGTAGGGCATCTCGCGCACCGACAGCGCCACGGATCGGATCACCCGCCCGCCGAACGGAATGCGCGTGATCGCGATCGCGAAGATCACCGCCTGCAGGCCGGTCCCGATGGCCATGGAGATCGCCATGGCGAGAATCAGATCGGGGAACGACTGCAAGATTTCCATGATCCGCTGACTGACGAGGTCGAAGCGTCCGCGCAGATAGCCGCAGGCGACTCCCCACAGGGAGCCGACGGTCGTCCCGAGGATCACCGCGGAAAACGCCACGAACAGCGACGTGCGGGCGCCGTAGATCACGCGGCTCAGGGTGTCGCGCCCGACCTGATCCGTGCCCAGGAGGCTCTGCGTGTCGGGCGGCTTGTTCATGCGCCGGAAGTCCGCCTTGAGCGGATCCCGGGGCGCCAGGAGCGGCGCCGCCACCGCGACGACCAGAATGAGGAAGCCGACCAGCCCGCCGATCGCCGACAACGTGTTGCGTCTCGCGAACCGAACCAGCTCCGCCGTCAGGGCCTTCATGCCGGGCTCAGCCGTAGCGGATGCGCGGGTCGAGCCACGCGTAGCTGAGATCGACCAGGACGTTGACGCCGACGAAGATCACGGCGTAGAGCAGGACCAGATTCTGCACCACGATGATGTCGCGCTCGATCACGGCGGTCACGAGCGCGCGGCCGAGGCCGGGCACGCCGAACGCCTGCTCCACCGCGACCGACCCGCCCAGCACGAAGCCGAGGAGCACGCCGGAGATCGTGATGACCGGCAGGAGCGCGTTGGGGAGCGCGTGCCGCATCACGATCAGACCTTCGCGGAGCCCCTTCGCGCGCGCCGTTCGCACGAAGTCCTCGCTGATGACCTCGAGGAGGCACGAGCGCGACATGCGCGCGATGTAGGCCCCCTGGGCGAGTCCGAGGACCAGCGCGGGCCCGATCACGATCTGCAGATTCCGCCAGGGATCCTCCCACACGTGGACGATCAGGATGGGCGCCTTGTAGCCGAACCAGAACAACGACGCGAGGACGATCAGCATGCCGAGCCAGAATCCGGGGATCGCGATGAACAGGACCGACAGCGCGCGCGCGAGCCCGTCCGGCATGCTGTTCGGCTTGAACGCGCTCAGGATCCCCACCGGAAGCCCGACGAGCCAGGAGACGATCAGCGCGAGCACCCCGATCTCGGCGCTGATCGGGCCGCGGTGGAGGATCTGCTCGGAGACGGTGTCGCCGCGGAAGAACGACTTGCCGAGGCGGCCGGCCGCGATGTCGCCGAGCCAGCGGACGTATTGCACGGGCAGCGGGTCGCTGAGCCCGAGGTCGGCCATGATGCGCGCGCGGTCGTCCGGCTTCATCTGCGCGTGGCCCTCGGCACCGAGGATGGCCACGAGCGGATCCCCCGGCAGGACCCGGAGGATCACGAAGACGCTGAGCGAGACTCCGAACAGCGTGATAGCGGCGTACAGCGCTCGGCGCGCCAGGTACTTCCGCACGCGGCTAGGAGCCGGCTCTCAGCCGAGCCAGACCTGGTCCCACCGCACGACGTCGTAGATCCCGAAGTACGTGGACGGGTTCTGGCCGTGCACCTTGTTGTACCAGGCGTCGTAGATCTGCTCGTACGACACCGGGATGAGCGGCGGGTCCTGCTCCAGGATATCCTCCGCCTTGTGGACCAGCGCCTTGCGCCGGTTGTCGTCGAGCTCGCGCTCGACCTGGCTGGCGATGTCGTGGAATGCCGGGTTCGTCCAGCGGGAGTAGTTCTGGGGGCCGTCCTTGCCGTACCACGCACTGAAGATGTCCGAGGGATCCATCAAGGTCGAGACGATCGCGCTGATCGCGAGATCGAAGTTGCCGGCCTGAGCCTCGTCGAACCACACCGAGGTCTGCACGACGCGCAGGTTCGAGTCGATGTTCAGGTGCTCCTTGAGCATGGCCTGAATCGCGACCGCCCACAGCTTGAAGGTGGCGATGTCGCGGACGACGAAGTCGAGATTCCTGATGCCGTTGGCGTAGCCCGCTTCCTTCATCAGGCGGCGGGCTTCCTGCACCGCGGGCTTGATGTCCTTCTGATAGCCGAGCTTCTTCTCGAGCTCGGCCCGCGGCGTCGACATCTCGTGGAACGGATAGACGAAGCCGCCCACCTGCATCGGCGCGGTGTCCTTCACCACCTCGACCAGGGTGTGGCGGTCCATCGCGAGATGGATGGCCCGGCGCACCCGGGCATCGGCCAGCGCCTTGTTCTTGACCATGTTCGTCCAGAACGCCTGGATCACCGATTGATTGAACGCCGTCGCGGTCACCCCCTGCATCTCCTTGGCTTTTCGCCAGGAGACCGGGTCCAGGAGGCGCGCGTAGTCCACCTTGCCGGAGAGGAACGACGAGCCGAGCTCCGGCGAGAACGGCATCATGTGGTAGATCTCGAGCTTGTCGACCAGCGGCAGCCCCTTGTTCCAGTAGTCGGGGTTGCGCTCCTGGATCCAGATTTCCTTGTCCTTGCGCGAGACGTGGCGGAAGGGCCCGGTGCCCGGATAGTTCATCACCTGGCGCAGGTTGCCGTGGTTGTCCTCGAGCGTCTTCTTGCGCACGATGATGTTCCAGCCGCTCGCGAACGCGCCCAGCATGAATGCCTTGGGCCGCGCCTCGGTGAGCCGGAACTCGATCTTGTGCGGATCCAGGATCACGATGTCCCCAACCGTGGAGAAGAGCGGCGTGCGCGGGATGACCACGCCCTTCGGTGGGTGCGCGATGCGGTCGTAGGTGGCCTTGACGTCCTCGGCGGTGAAGTCGGCGCCGTCGTGGAACTTCACGCCCTTGCGCAGATGGAAGGTGTACTTCTTGCCGTCCGGCGAGATCTCCCACTTCGAGGCGAGGTCGGGGATGATCGTCTGGCCGTCTTTCGGGCTTCGTCGCAGCAGCGTGTCGTACATCGGGCTCTGCGGGCCGATGTTGGCGACGGTGCCGGACTGATGGACGTCGAAGTGGGCCGGGGCGTTGTGGACCGCGTAACGCAGGGTGCCCCCGCGCTTGGCGGCGGGATCCGGCCGCACCGTCGCGTCCTGTGCGGCGGCGACGCCCGGCCGGTGAATTCTCGAAGCAGCGACCGCGCCGGCGCCGACCGTGCCTGCGCGTTTCAGGAAGGCTCGGCGGTTGACGCTGAAAGGACGGTCCTGGTCATTCGTGCGATCGCTCATGCTTCGCCTCCTCGGGCCGTTGACTGCGGTCTCCCTCGCGGATTTCGAGGCTCCCGGACGATAGCAGAAGTCGGCAAAAAAGACCATCACGCGGCGCGCTGTCGCGGCCGAACGATGACGGTCGGCGGCGCCGGCTCAGGGGGCCGGTCGGGGGCGCCTCCCCGCGGCGAGCTCGGCGCGTACGATTCGCGCCCCCGCGGCCAGCGCCTCCAGCTTGCCGACGGCTCGCTCGCGCGGAAGATATTTCATGCCGCAGTCGGGCGCCGGCACCAACCGCTCGGGCGGCACGTGCGCGAGGGCCGCCCGGATCCGGCCTGCGACAACCTCCGGGCTCTCGACCTTGGCGTCGCCCAGGTCGAGCACACCGAGGACGATGATCTTCGACGGCAGCGCGCGGAGGATCGTGCAATCGAGCTTCGGCTGAGCAGCCTCGATCGAGACGTGCGTGGCGCGGCTTCGCTCGAGCTCGGGCAGATACGAGTAGCCGCTCGGCTTGTCGCGAACGGTGTGCGCGTAGCCGAAGCACAGGTGAACGACCGTGGGACCGTCGATCCCCTCGAGCGCCCGGTCGATGGCCGCCACGCCGTACTCGCGCGCCGGATCCGGCCAGGCCTGGAGATACGGCTCGTCGAGCTGGACGAAATCGGCGCCCGCCGCCTTGAGATCGCGCAGCTCGGCGTTCACGACGGCCGCGTACGCCAGCGCGAGGCTCGGCGCGTCCGGGTAGTACTCGTTCTGCGTCAGCGCGGTCAGGGTGAAGGGTCCGGGCACGGTGATCTTGATCGGATGGTCCGTCTCGGCTCGCAAGAACGCCGTGTGGCGTGCCAGCACGGGCTTCGGGCGTGTGATCGGGCCGATCGCCCGCGGCACGGGTGTCGGCCGGCCCGTTCGACTGATCGCCGATCCGGGCTTGGCGACGTCGAGCCCGGTCAGAGCCGGCGCGAGCCAGCTGAAGTAGCTTTCACGGCGCACCTCGCCGTCGCTGACGATGTCGACGCCCGCCCGCTCCATGTCGCGAACGACCAGGCGGGTCGCGTCGTCGTGGGCCTGATCGCGCATCTCCTCCGGCACGCGCCACAGGTTCGGGCGTGGGACGCGCGGCACGCCGCCCGAGAGCAGCGCGTCGCGGTGGACGAGCCACTCCGGCTGCGGAAAGCTTCCGACCACGGTCGTCGGCAGCACGGGGAGCGCGGCCCGTGGGCTCACGGCTCAGATCGCCCGGACCGCGTCGAGCGCCTTCCAGTCGAACTCGATCCCGTGCCCGGCGCGGGTCGGCGCGATGGCCAGGCCGGCCTCGATCCGCAGCGGCTCGGCGATGAAGCGATCGAGCCCGAAGCCGTGAGCCTCGAGATACGAGCGGTTGGGCGCGGCCGCCAGCAGATGCACGGTGAGATCGTGCGCGCCGTGCGACGTCACCGGCAGGTTGAAGGCCTCGGCGAGGTGGCAGATCTTCATGAACGCGGTGACGCCGCCGCAGTTCGTCACGTCGGGCTCGGGGAACGTGACGCCGCCCGCCGCGATGAGCTGACGAAACTCGTACAGTGTGTGGAGGTTCTCGCCCGCGGCGATGGGCAGCCCGCCCTCCCGCACGATCCGCGCGTGGCCGGGGACGTCGTCGGGGATGGTCGGCTCCTCCAGCCACACCGGGGCCACCTCGGCGAGGGCGCGCGCGGCGCGGATCGCCTCGTCGACGCTCCAGCGCATGTTGGCGTCGACCATCAGCGGAAAGTCGGGACCGAGATGGCGCCGCATGGCCCGCGCGCGCTCGACGTCGTCGTGGAGCGACGGGCGCCCGACCTTCATCTTGATCGCGCGAAAGCCGCGGGCCAGGTTCTCGTCGGTCTGGCGCAGGAGCGCGTCGAGCGGGAAGTCGAGGTCGATACCGCCGGCGTAACAGGGGACGCGCGGATCGAAGCCGCCCAGCACGCGCCAGAGCGGCGCATCCTGGCGGCGCGCGCGAAGATCCCAGAGCGCGATGTCGACCGCCGACATCGCGAGCGCCTGGGCGCCGCCGCGCCCGCCGTAGTGGAGCGCCCACCACATCGCCTGCCAGTGGCTCTCGATCAGATCGGCGTCGCGCCCGACCAAGAGCGGCGCCAGGTCACGCGCCACCAGGGCGTGGACGGCGGCGCCGCCCGCGCCCACGGTGTACGTGTAGCCCGTGCCCTCGGCGCCCTCGGCGTCGCGCACGCGCGCGGTGACCAGCTCGAAGCCCTTGATGGTCCCGTGCGTGCTGTCGGAGAGCGCGACCGGCAGCGGGATCGCGTAGTGATTCGCGACGACTTCCCGGATCAGCACCGCCCGGCCCGGCTCACTTGATCGCGTACGGGTTGATCGGCGTGCCAACGCCGCGGGTGACCGGCAGCGGTGGCGCCACCAGCAGGAACTCGTAGCGCCCGTCGGCCGCGCAGTCCGCCGCCAGCTCTTCCAGGTAGAAGATTTCACCCAGGGTCAGCCCCATGTTCGGGATCGCGCAGATGTGGAACGGGCTGCGAAACGGCGGGAGCTCCGAGGGCCGCACCTCCACGGCGTAATTATCGGCCGCGATCGCGGCGATCTCCCTCGCGTGCATCCACGGCGCCGAGTGCACCGAGACACCCGGCGAGTCGTCGAGGTCGAAGTGGCGCCAGTCGTTGCGGTCGAGATAGCGCGACATGTGACCGGTTCGGACGATCAGGAGATCGCCGCGGCGGATCTCCACGCGCTCGGCCGCGGCGGTCGCGTCGAGGTCGGCCGGCGTGATCGCGTAGCCCGGCTCGAGCGCGCGCACGCCCTTCCACCGCGCGACGTCGAGCAGGACGCCGCGGCCGGCGATCCGGCCCTTGGTCTTGTCGATGCTGTTCTTCGAGGTGCCGCTGCTGGTGACGAGGGCGGCGTCGTAGCCGTTGAACATCTTGCCCTCGTAGAAGACGTGGGCGAGGCTGTCCCACTGGGTGACGCACTGGAGCGGCATCACGATCCAGTCGTCGGAGCCGCCGTAGCCCTGCATCGCGGTGACCTCGGCCGGCGTCCGCGGCGCGTCGCCTCCGTCGCGAAACATCGTGTGGATCGGGTTGAAGCGCTGGCGGGTGCCGCTCTGCGGCCCCTCGCGCTGGAGCGGAATGCCGAGCGCGAAGACCTTGCCGGCCGTCGCCAGCCGACAGGCCGCCGCGATCGCGTCGGGTGTGATGAAGTTCAGCGTGCCGATCTCGTCGTTCGGCCCCCACCGGCCCCAGTTGCGCACCTGCATCGCGAGCTTGCGGAGAGCCTCTTCGCTCATGGCCGGCAATCTTACGCCAAGCGCGCGAGCCTCAGCGCTGATAATGTGATGCGCGCGGCAGGCCGTCGCGGGGCTGGGCCCGCCGGCCGCGGCGCGCCCATAGACCATGTCCCGCGTGACCGCTCGCACGGACCGGCTCCTGCTCGCGAATGCGATCATGGGCCAGTTCCTCACCGGCGTCGCCACGCGGATCTTCATCGTCTCGCTGCCGACGCTCGCCAGCGCCCTCGACACCGACATCATCGCGATCTCCTGGGCGCTCATCGTGTATCAGCTCGCCGGGATCAGCCTCTCGGTCGTCTTCGGCCGGCTCGGCGACATCCACGGGCGCTACACGATCTACGGCCTCGGCTTCGCGATCATGACCGTGAGCTTCGTGCTCTGCGGCGTGGCGCCGAACGCGTTCCTGCTGATCGTCTTTCGTCTCGTCCAGGGGCTCGGCGCCGCGATGATCGCCTCGGCGACGCGCGTGCTCGCGATGGAAGCGGTGCCGGAGGGGGCGGAGGGGCGGGCGAACGGCTACATGACGATGGGATTTCACTCCGGCCTCCTGGTCGGGCCGCCGCTCGGCGGGCTCGTGATCGACCTGCTCGACTGGCGCTGGATCTTCTTTCTGATGGTGCCGATGGGGCTGACGGGCGTCGTCCTCACGGTGCTACGCGCTCGAAAACCACGCGCGACCGTGCCCGCGGGCCGCGTGCCCTCGATCGACTATCTGGGCGCCGCGCTGCTGATCGCCCTCACCGTCATGCTGACGCTCCTGCTCGACCGACGCAGCGTCGAGACGCTCGGGGCCGAGCGGACGACGGTCATGACCGTGATCTTCGGCGCCACGCTGCTCGGCTTCCTCGCGCACGAGCGGCGCGCGATCAGCCCGGTCGTGAACCTCGCGCTGTTCCGGATTCGCATGTTCACGTTCAGCGTCTTGAGCCTCTTGCTCATCGCCACCACGATCAGCGTGATGAGCTTCCTGATGCCGTTCTACATCCAGGACGTGCTGGGCTTCTCGGCGTCGTTCATGGGGCTGATCTTCCTGGCGGCGCCGGTCTTCACGATCGGGCTCGCCGCGGTCAGCGGCCGGCTGACGGATCGCATCGGCCCCCGTATCCCCGCGTCGATCGGCGTCCTGGCGACGCTGAGCGCCTTCGCCATCGGGCTCTTCCTTCGCGTGGACTCCCACTGGATCCTGCCCACGCTGATGATGGCGCTCATCGGGGTGGGCTCTGGATTCTTCAACACGCCGAATCAGGCGGCGATCATCGGCTCGGTGCCGCGAGAGTATCGGGGCTTCGCCACCGGGATGGTCCAGACGGTCTTCGGCATCTCCGCCCTGCTCGGCATCTCGCTGGGCGGCGTCCTGCTGACCCTCGCGTTTCGTTATTACGCGGGCATCGCAGACGCCACGCCGAGCGCCGCGCACCCGCGGGCCTTCGTCGCGTCGATGAACGTGGCGTACCTCGCCTGCTTGACGCTCCTGCTCATCGCGCTCTTCTCGTCGTTCCTGCGCGGCGGCACCAAGATCGAGGCGGCGTCGCTACCTACCTGATCAGCTGCCGGGCGATGTCCTGGGTCTTGACGAGCTCGGGCAGCTGCTCCTCGGCGTCGATCTGCAAGAGCGTGAGCCCCGGCGGAACGACCGCCTGCGGATCGCCCGGCTCCACACCCACGAAGCGGCTGTTGGTCTGAAGCTCCCGGGCCCACGCGACCTGAGCGTCCTTCGTCAGGAGCCAGTTGATGAGGAGCTTCGCCGCGCCGGGATGCGGCGCCCGGTTGAGGAGCCACACGCCGCTGCCCGACGACTGATAGTCGAGCTCGGGTAAGGGCTGAGTCTTCACGTTCTTGCCCACGCCGTGGGCCTGGAAGTCCTGGAGCGCGAGCGCGTTGAGCCCGATCGCGATCGGATAGCGCCCGCGCACCATGAACTCGGTGAGCTGGTTCCGGTCGCGGCTCAGCACCGGCTCCTGATCGACGAGGATCTGCTTCATGATTCCATCGCCGAGCCGCAGCCGGGCGGCCGTCAAGGGCCAGAAGGTCGAGCCGATCGTGCGCGGGTCGGAGATCGCGATGCGGCCCTTCCACTTGGGCGCGAGCAGGCCCTTCACGCTCCGGAGCTCGCCCTCCCTGACCTGATCGACGTTGACGAAGACCCCGGGCGCGCGCACCAGCGTGAAGGCGTACGCGAGGTTTCGGTCGCGGTCGAGGAAGCCGGCGTCGAAGCCGCCGCGCCAGTTCGCGTCGTTCTTGGCCTCCGGCGCCACGATCACCGGCCGCACGGGATCCCAGACGCCGGCCGGCTTGAGCACCTGGAGCGCGGTGCTCATCGGCATGGTCGCCACGTCCCAGGTGTACACGGAGGCCTTGCGCTCCTGGATGACCCGCGGCGAGAACTCGACGGGTTCGAGATTCGTGTGCTCGAGCTTGATCTCCGGATAGGCCTGCGCGAAGAGCTTGAGGATGCGGGCGTAGCCCTGGCCGGTGAAGGTGTTGACCGAGACCTTGCCCTCCTTCCGGGCGGCGGCGGCCATCTGCTCCCATTCGGGCGAGATGGTCGCGGCGTGGGCGAGACGACTCGCCGGAGCCACGAGCCCGGCGGCGCCGGCCCGCGCGGCGGTGCGCAGCAGGTCACGACGTGAGAGATCCTGGCGCACGATGAATCCTCCTGTTCTGGAGGCGCGCCTCGACCGGCGGGGCCCCAGCCCCTGCGACGGTCTGCGGCGCGCACAACTATCGAGGGCGCTCGCTCGATTGACCAGGCCCCCGGGCGCGACTATCTTACGCGAACGGTGAAACGCAGTACCGAGCGCATCCTGACGACGCACGCCGGAAGCCTGGCGCGGCCCGACGATCTGCGCGACCTGCTGATCGCCCGGGACACCGGCCGCCCCTACGATCACGCCGCCTTCGCCAGTCGCGTTCGACGCGCCGTCGCCGAGGTCGTCAGGCAGCAGGTCGCCGTCGGCCTGGATATCGTCAACGACGGCGAGGAATCGAAGCGCAACTTCACGACCTACGCGCGCGAGCGCCTCGGCGGGGTCGAAGAGCGTGCGCTCGCCGAGGGCGAGCGTGTCCTTGCGATGATCTACGGCCGGGACGCCCTGGAATTCCCGGAGTACTTCGCGGGGCGCGGCAACATGGCCGGCCGCGAGGCCGTCTGCAAGGCGCCCCTCAGCTACATCGGACAGGCGGCCGTCGAGACGGACAGCGCCAACTTCAAGGCGGCGCTGGCCGGTCATTCGGTGACCGAGGCGTTCCTGCCGGCGGTGGCGCCCGGCACCATCGAGCACTGGCTGCGCAACGCTCACTACCCGAGCGACGAGGCGTACCTCGCCGCGATCGCCGAGGCGATGAAGGTCGAATACGACGCGATCGTTCGCGCCGGCTTCCTCCTTCAGATCGACGATCCCGATCTCGCCGACGCCTGGCAGATCCACCCGACGCTGACACTTGCGCAGTACCGGAAGTTCGCCGCGCTGCGCATCGAAGCCCTCAACAACGCGCTACGCGACATCCCGCCGGAGCGTGTGCGCTTTCACGTCTGCTGGGGGAGCTACCACGGACCGCACAAGCACGACCTGCCGCTGCGTGATCTCGTCGACCTGGTCCTGGCGGTCCGGGCGCAGGCCTACTCGATCGAGGCGTCCAACCCGCGCCACGAGCACGAGTGGCGCGTGTGGGAGAGCGTGAAGCTGCCGGACGGCAAGATCCTCATCCCCGGCGTGGTCGGCCACGCCAGCGATTTCGTCGAGCATCCAGAGCTCGTCGCCGAGCGTCTCGTCAGGTACGCCGAGCTGGTTGGGAGAGAGAACGTGATCGCGGGCACGGACTGCGGCCTCGGGCCGCGAGTCGGCCACCCCCGGATCGCGTGGGCGAAGTTCGAGGCGCTCGTGGAAGGCGCGCGACTGGCCACGCGGCGGCTCTGGGGCCGCTGAGCCCCTCGGCCGCGGACCCGATGAGCGACACGGTCCTTCGGCTCGACGGCGTCAGCAAATCGTACGGCACGGTCCAGGCGGTCGACGGCGCGTCCCTCGAGGTCGACCGGGGCGAAGTGTTCACGTTGCTGGGCCCGAGCGGTTGCGGCAAGACCACCACCTTGCGCCTGGTGGCCGGACTGGAGGATCCCGACGGCGGCGAGATCACCCTGCGCGGCCGGCTCGTCGCGTCGGTCGCGCGCCGGCTCTTCGTGCCTCCGCACAAGCGCAACCTCGGCATGGTCTTCCAGTCCTACGCGATCTGGCCGCACATGAGCGTCTTCGAGAACGTTGCCTACCCGTTGAAGCTCCGCGGCGTAAGGGGACAGGCCATGCGTGATCGCGTGGCCAAGGTGCTCGAGCTGGTCGGGCTCGGCGGGCTCGAGCGCCGGTCGGCTACGCTCCTGAGCGGCGGCCAGATGCAGCGCCTGGCGCTCTGCCGCGCGCTCGTGTACGAGCCCGACCTGCTGCTGCTCGACGAGCCGTTCAGCAACCTCGACGCCAAGCTGCGGGAGCAGATGCGGGTCGAGCTGAAGCTCCTGCAGCGGCGGCTCGGCATCACCGTGCTCTTCGTCACGCACGACCAGATCGAGGCGCTCAGCCTGTCCAATCGGATCGCCGTCATGTCCCGTGGGCGCGCCGAGCAGATCGGCTCCCCGCGGAGCCTCTACGAGCAGCCCGCGTCGGCCTTCGTCCGCGACTTCCTCGGCCAGACCGTGATCTTGAAAGGGCGGGTCGATCGCGCGGAGAGCCAGACGGTCGCGATCGCGCTGGATGGATCGCTCGCCGGCCAGACATTGGCAGGACGCATCGCGCCGGGCGCGAGCCTCTCCGCCGGGGCTCCGGCGCACGTCGCGGTTCGGCCCGAAGACATCGAGGTCGGATCGAACGATCGGCCGGCGGCGCGTGGCCACACGCTCGTCGGCGTGATCGAGGCGCTCCTGTTCGTGGGCGACAGGTACGAGGCCCGCGTGGCGCTGAGCGAGGAGCAGCGCATCCTGCTCTTCCTGGCACGCGGAGGCGACTGGCGCGAGGGCCAGCAGCTTCAGCTCCACTTCCCTCCCGACGTGGTCAGCGTGTGGCCGGCGTGAGCCGTGTGAGGGCGAGCATGCCAAGAGCGCCCGAGGAACCCTATAATGCGCCCGCGGTGGGGGACCAGGCCTGCACAGGAGGTCGCCGATGAAATGCGACGTTGCGGTCGTCGGACTCGGGATCGTGGGCGCTTCGGCCGTCTACGCGGTCGCGTGGGCGGGTGCCCGCGTGCTGGCGCTCGATGCCGGCACGCCCGGCGGGGGGACGAGCGGCAGCTCGTTCGCATGGCTGAACTCGGTCAGGAAGGAGCCCGATGTCTACCATCGGCTCAATGCGGCCGGGATGACCGCTCACCGGGACCTGTCGCGCGAGCTCGGCGGCGACGCCGGCTATCACGAGGGGGGCTCGCTCGAGTGGGCGGACGATAGCGACGCGGAGCGAGAGCTCCGCGAGCGCGTCCATCGGCTCGCGAGCCGGGGCTACCCGGCTGACTGGATCAGCCGCGAGCGCGCGACCGAGCTCGAGCCCGGCCTCGCCATCCCCGACCAGGTCCGCGACGTCGCGTTCTTTGCCGCCGACGCGTGGCTCGACGCCCCGCGACTGATCGGACGCCTTCTTGCTGCCGCCTCGGCGCGTGGCGCTGAAGTGAGAGACGGCAAGGCGGTCCGATCGCTCCGCATGCGCGGTGATCGAATCGAGGCCCTCGTCGTCGACGACGACGAGGTGACCGCGCGCTCGTTCCTCGTCTGTGTCGGCCCGGCCACGCAAGCGTTCCTCGAGCCGCTCGGCGTGGTCATCCCGGTCGGCCGCGTACCCGGCTTACTGGCGGTCACCTCCCGCCCGGCAGTGGCGCTCGGCCGGGTCGTGCACGCGCCGGGGCTCCACCTCCGGCCCGACGCCGGCGGCGGACTCTTGCTCGGGGCCGAGGACGTCGACACGCTCGCGGCGAACTCGGGCTCGCCCGCGTCGCTGTCGGCGCTGCTGCTCGAGCGGGCGGGGCGCGTGTTTCCCGCGGCGCGCCCGCTCCGGATCGTCGACAGCCGCATCGGCGTGCGCCCCATGCCGGGCGACCGACACACGATCGCCGGTCGGATCCCTGGCCTCGCCAACGGCTGGCTGATCGCGACCCACAGCGGGATCACGCTGGGCCCGCTGCTCGGCCGCCTGCTGGCGGATGAGATCGTTCGCGACAAGCCCAGCCCCACCCTGGCGCCGTTCCGCCCGGATCGCTTCCTGGCCGCTGGCGTCACGGCCGGGTGATCAGTTCGCGCTGCAGGCCGTCGCGGGGCTGGGGCCCCGCCGGCCGAGGCGCGAGTAGGAAGGAGGAGGCGGCTGATGGGACGGCTCGACGGCAAGATCGCGATGGTGACGGGTGCGGGCGGTGAGCACGGGCTCGGTCGAGCCATCGCCCGGCGGTTCGCCGACGAAGGCGCCGATCTCATCCTGACGGATGTGATTTCGACCGGGCTACGCGTGTCGCCCGTGTTGACGCC
>Ga0066710_100003770_pt1 | contig 13085 bp, 12 predicted proteins | sample GraSoiAngelo_159_FD_79666 | JGI IMG/M metagenome (GOLD analysis project Ga0066710, IMG submission 79666) | Grasslands soil microbial communities from the Angelo Coastal Reserve, California, USA - 14_1009_16_40cm | ecosystem: Environmental > Terrestrial > Soil > Grasslands | place: USA...
GTCGACTCCGAAGTGGTCGATACGACGAGGATGTCCCCTTTCTGGCAAAACTCGATCGCGGCATGGATCATCAAATTGTCGCCGGGATGGCAGGAAATTGTGATCGCCGTGCCTGTGGCTTTTGCCGTGGGATAGATGGGGCGCATGTACGGACGCATAAGGCCGGTGCGAGCCTGTGCTTCATGCACGGTAGCGACACCCAAATCGCCTAAAGTCTTGACGACATCGGCCTCAGCGCGTGTGACCTTTCGAACGACTGTTGGTTTCATAGCTTATTTTCCCTTAGCGTCGGGCCCACCGCGCTTGTTGAGAACTCCTGATGTTGGGATCTGTGTTGTTATTCTTCGACCAGCCGCGCCGGAATGGTCGCGGCCATATGATGAATTTCTTCGACGGAAAACCCGGCATCAAGAAAACGTTGAGCATAGAGAGCGAAGCCTTCGGCAACCGGAGGATTAATCGTTTGTCCTAGATCCGTCGAGAGCATCGTTCGCTCCACACCGGTCTTGCGAACGTTGGCGAACAGATCTTCCCATCGCGCCTTGTTCGTATACGTTGTGGTAAAGCAATGTTCAATGGTCGCGCCCATGTCCGCCAATTCCTTTTGTTCCTCGCCGGTTAAGCTCTGCGACGGGAACTCGGCATGAGTGATGACAATTTTCTTAACGCCCATTTCCCGCGCTTTGAGAACAAGCTTGAAAATTTCAACTCGCCCGAGGTGGCCCGTCGCCAGAATCATGTTGTGTTTTGCAATACGCTCCAGGCACCGCTTTGTCATCTCGCTCAAATTGCCATTGGAATCGATCGGCGACAACGGCGCGGGCGAAATACCTTCCGCAGAGAGTTCACGCTGGATCTTCGCCCAGAACGGCAGCTTCGTGTTTGGACCATCGACTCTTCCCGCAGTCTCGTTGGCCGCATCCACGGTGGGGAACCAAACGATTTTCGCGCCAGAACGGCCGGCGATTTCCAGCGCCACAGGATTCAGCCCGCCCACGCTATGATTCAGCGTGATGGCCCCGTATGACTTGATGCCGGGGACCGCGCGAGCGACGACTTTAGCGCGTTCGGCGGTTGGGATGTAATGCGACTTCAGAACGAAACCCTTCAGACCATGGGCCAGAAAATCCTTCGCCAGGTCGACGTCATCGGTTCGCCGCTCGATGACATCGGGCGCGACGTGGACCTGTAGATCGTATCCGCCTTGGATAGCTTCCCAAGCCCGATCGGAAATCGAGCCGGAAATTTTGGAATCAGTAGTTGTACTCATCGCCCTCCTTCTAAGCTTCTGATATTACAGACCTAAGCGCGGTGTAGTAAGGATTCGTTCACGGCAGGTTTGAAATCTGTCATATCATACTCACTGCCGTGGTGGCAGTTCAGGCTGTTAATCGATGTATGAATATGCCACATCGAGCGCGGGTTCGCATAAGAAAAAGGCATGGGGGGACCGGCCGGTAGTAACTAGGCCGCGAAGCGGTGAGCGGCTGCGAATGCAAGCCCGACAGGGCGCAGCCATCAATCGACGGCCGAAGCGCTCTGGACGGTGGGCCCGACGCTAATAAAACATAACACGACGAAACGCGCGACATGAGAGGAGTCCTTGATGAAAGAACCTGTAGCACCTGTGAGTCTTGCGGCTGAAGCCTACGAGTTCGTGAAGCAGCGCATCCTTCGTGGCGAACTTCCAATGGGCCAGGTCATATCCCGACGTAAAATCGCAGCTGAACTCGGAATGAGCTTTTTGCCAGTCTCAGAGGCTCTTTTGAGGCTCGAATTCGAAGGCTTACTCGAGAGCCGGCCGCGTGCGGGAACGCGCGTCCGCATACCGTCTCGGGAAGACGTTCGCGGGCACTACATCGTTCGGGAAGCTTTGGAGGTCCAGGCCGCCATGCTGTTCGCGGCAGTTGCGACGGCCGAAGACCGCAACGAAGTTCAGCGACTCGCGGCGCGCGTGGACGCGCTGTCGATATCGGATCAGTCCCTCTATCTGCCAGCTCATGAAAAGCTGCACCGGCGAATTGCGGATGGAGCGCGATGTCCAGCTTTGAGCATGGCGATCGAGAAAACTCATGCTCTCGCATCGACATGGTTTTGTGTTGCGCGGCAGAACTCCGACGACACAACGCCGGTACGCCGGCATCAAGACCTCGTGGAAGTTTTGATCAGCGGGACGCCGGAAGAGGCTGCCCAGGCGATGCGAGAGCACGTGAATCGCGGCATGGAAAACAGCATGACGCGGCTGAAGCCGTACTTCCGCATCAGGAAAGCATTCGGCACAACTTATTTCCGCAGCGAAAAGCGGCAGAAGCAGCAACTGCTCAATTGACTGTAAGAGGCGGTCCGCGCAGCGCAAGCGCGACAGCGCGCAGCAGTAACCGATGACCGCCCCAGGATTTCCTAATTGAGACATGATGGGCGTCATAGACGGCTCCCTGGGGTTTGGACATTTCGCACCGCGGAGCGGTGCTGTGGCGGTCATCGGTTACGGCTGCGCGCTGTCGCGCTTGCGCTTTGCGGACCGCCCCTACAGCCGCATTTCGACCAATCCGTTTTGAATTAAGCTTCCGCATCCATTAAGATTCAAGTATTTGGGGTTCTTGTCATAACCGACGCTGCAGTATCGGTGTGCAGTTACAAACCAGGTGTACAAATTCGTGAGAAAGGCCGGGGAAGCGGATAATGCTAGACCAACTGCCGGAGGTTTTTGCTGCGTTCCAGTGTGCTGTCTGTCGAGCAAGCAATCCCATTTGGACTTCTTCCAACGATTCTGAGTATCAATTTGGCAGACCAGGGCGTCTGACGTGCCGAATCTGCAGGACGGTCTTTCCAGTGCGAAACGGTTATCTTGATGTTCATGCTGGCGATCCCGAACCTGTCACGCCGATACAACATTTGATGCAGTTTCCGCCCATCGTTGCGATGTACGAAGCTTTGTGGCGGCCGCTGGGATACTTCATCGCAAGCAAACACTCGTTCCCCAAGGATGTGGATCGCATTGCTTCGCTCATCCAGCGCAGGCATGGAATGATTTTGGATTTAGCCTGCGGACCGGGCAACATCACGCGGCGGATTGCGCGGCACGCGCCGGAATCGATCGTGGTCGGCTTCGATCTCTCTCCGCAAATGCTCGAGCGCGCGGTGAAGCTGACGGCAAAGGAACGGTTGCGCAACGTGTATTACATGCGCGGAAGCGCACTGTCTCTGCCGTTCAAGCGGGAAGCCTTCGATGCAGTCACCTGCTGCGGCGCTCTGCAATTATTCCGGGATCAAGATCAAGCCGTCGGCGAAATTGCGCGGGTGCTGAAAACGCACGGTGACTTCGTGTGCCAAACCACATTGGGTCCGCGGAAGCCCCCGCTATGGATTCGCATTGCGGACCGTTTGCTTAAGTTCGGATATTTTTACCTGGATGATCTGAAAGAGCGGCTTTACCGGTTCAATTTCGATCTGAAGGCAGAGGAGAGATCCAACATCAATTACATCTTCCGGGCGGCGAAATCCGGTTAATAAATGACAGTCGCCTTCCCCTGTTCCAGTTTGAGCGACTCAATTCCCCATGGCATGTCAAAGGGCTCATTCAAATCCACGTCGGGGTATTTAGGCTTCACGTATCTTTTGATCAAGCTTTGAATCAAGATGTTCGGCACGGGAATGCCGTCTACCCGAACGTCCTGAAGGTCGAATTTCCCTCGCCCTTCCTGCGCAACCAATTTGCCTTTCACAAATAAATTGTGCGTGCCACCGACCAGCGCATCGACGACGGGATTGCCGGTCGCGTTCGAGGTGAACGTAATCTGAGTGTCTAAACCCACAGTATCCTGCCCGAGCTGAACGTCGGCGGAATCGATTTGCGCAGGGATGTCTTCCTTCAGGGAGTACAACAGGTATGATTCCAGTTCCGTCTCAGACAGCTCCACCCGCGAAGCCCCCCGCTTGTGCTTCGGATTATCTTCGGAATCCTTGATCGCATCGATCTTCTGCTGAAGCGACTTTGCAGCTTTGGGAGAAACTTCCACAGACGTCGCTGCCTCTTTGGCTGCCATCGTGCGCAAGACAATGACTCCCGCGATGGCAATCACTGCGAAACCAGCGATGCCGATTAGACCAATTCTTTTCATGCTATCTAATGATCCTGAACGACCGTGACCAACGCGTCTTCGTGAAGAAATTCGTGACGAGATCTGTAATTTGCTGGACGCGATCGACAACATCGGTTCGACGGTACTCGTCCGAATCCGTCTCGTAGGACCAATAGATAATCAGCCCCTTGCCGACGATGAACTCGCGTGGGACGAAACCCCAGTAGCGGCTGTCCGCGCTGTTATCGCGGTTATCACCCATAGCGAAATAGTGATTCGGAGGCACCACGATCTCACTGTCTTTGGTGTATTCCTCGTACCAGTAAGGATCCTCATCGACGCCATGATAAACGCGGCCGGGATGTGGCTTTGGGGGGAAGAAGTCACGGAAAGGATCGGAGTATGAACCCGGCGGCGCTTTATGAATCTTGTACGGCTCGTTTAGTGGAACGTCATTCACGAATACCTGTTTATCGACGATCTTGATCCGATCGCCAGGAAGCCCGATTGCGCGCTTCACATAATGCTTCGTGAGGTCCTTCGGGTATTTGAAGACGATCACATCGCCGCGTTTAATATTTTTAAACGGCAGAACTTTGTCCAGCATCGACCCGCGCGCGCCGAAGACGAACTTATTAACGAGCAGATGGTCTCCAACCAGGAGGTTATCTTCCATAGAGGGCGTGGGGATTTTGAATGCTTGAACGATGAACGTCGTTCCAAAAAGCGCAAGCACGACGGTAATGACAAGCGATTCAAAATATTCACGCGCCGTTGACTTTTTAAAAGCAACCTCAGCCATTTTTCGTCAGCGCCTCAGATGATTTTTCCTGCACCGCCCACAGCCGTTCGAGAGCATGCCGCGCCGCAGCCTGCTCTGCGGCCTTCTTGGTTAGACCCACTCCGCGAGCGACAGATTCGCCCTCAATCATAACCTCGACCGTAAACAGCTTCTGGTGATCGGGTCCCTGTTCGCTTGCGATGATGTATTCCGCCCGCCCAAGATGCCCCGACTGTAACTGCTCCTGAAGCTCCGTCTTGAAGTCCGTCAACTGGCGTTCAGACCCTCCGACATCTTCCATCTGAGGCTCTAAGAAGCGCAACATGACACGTCTCGCCTCATCCATGCCGCCGTCCAGGTAGATCGCCCCCAAGACGGCTTCCAGGCCGTCCACGAGTAACGCCTGTTTCATGCGTCCGCCGGTCTTCTCTTCACCCTTACCGAGTTGCAAGTAGCTGCCCAAATGAACCCTTTCTGCATACTTCACGAGATTCGCAGAACTGACGAAGAAGCCCTTTAATCGCGAAAGCTGTCCCTCGGTCAGATTCGGATGGGCCCGGAACAGGTAATCGCTGACCAGGAATCCCAAAACCGAGTCTCCAAGAAACTCGAGCTGCTCGTTATCTCTCTCGCCGGTGCTCTTTTCATTGGCGTGCGAGCTATGCGTCAACGACTGCGTCAACAGTAGGGTGTTTGTGAACGAGTACCCCAGAGCGGATTCCAGATCGTGTATGGAACTCATAAACCAAAAAAGGTTGGTAATTCGGGGTCAGACGTCTGACCCCGAATTACCAACCTATTCTACTACGCGGTCTTTCGCGAACTATGGACCAATCTTCGCGCCGGCAGATTGGATGTATTCGTCCAGTCCTTGTTCCGACTTATTCTTGTTCACCCAGAGTTGCTTCAGAATGTCGCGAGCGCCCGCTTCGGACACGCCTTTCAGGAAAACGGATTTTCCCAGTGCGTCCATCGCGAGATCGTTTTTCATGTCCTGAACGTACGCAATTCCCAACCGGTAATAGGTGATCGGATCGTTGGCCTTCGACTTAAGAGCGGTGAGGAACTCCTGCTCTGCGGGGCCAAGTTTCTTCTGATGCAAGTAAATGAGACCCAACGTGTAATGCGCCTGTGATGTAAGTTCTCCCTTCGCTGCAGGCGGGAGGTTGGCGCCATCTGGGCCTGAAAGGAACGCAGGCAAACCGGTCACGGCCTGGTTCGCGAGCTCTTCGGCGCGTTTCATCTGCGTTGCTTTTTCTTGTTCGTTCGTAGGCGGCCGCTCGGCCATGACGTTGGACAGCATCATGAGCGTGTTCAGGTCGTCGGGCTTGAATCCGAGAGCTTTCTCACCCCATTCCATCATCTTCCCTGCATCATTCAATTGCTGATACGCCTGAATGATGGCTTGATAAAAAGCAAGAATCCGCTGCTCGGCCTGACTCATGAATGTCTGAAATTGAGGAGAGTTTTTGTCCAGAAAGGCGGCATTCTTGTCCTTCTTTCTGAGATTCTCTTTGTCCTTGTCCGACAGCTTCGCATCTGCGTCGGCTTTGGCCACCAGTTTTTCGCCAAATTTGACCGTTGCGTCTATCGCCTGCTCGGCTGCCGCAGCCGCCTCCTTGTGCTTGCCCAACTGGCTGTAACCGGTCAGCCGGAACGTCTGCGCATACTGAATAAAGTCCGAGTTCGGATATTTGGCAATGAAGGCCTCGGCGAGTTCGATTTTCTTATCGGGGGCTTGCTCTTTCTGCAAGGTAGTGAAAGCGTCCGATTCATCCTTTGTCTGTGCTGCCGGGCCGACTCCCTGTTGTGCCTGCGCCTGCTGTTGCTGTTGTTGCTGCTGCTGTTGGTTTCTGCGGCCCTGAGCAAACGCGGACAAGCTCATCGCGAGGCTGAGGCCTAAAAGGAATACCCACAACACAGGGCTTCTTCTAGTAATCATTTCGAAACCTCTCCTTATTGATATGTGAAGATAGCGAGATTTTATATCAACTTGCGCGCCCTTTCGCTCGAATTTCGCGCTACCATTTGGGCTTTCTGCATTCGTCATTTCATAGGAGGAAACGCAAATGAAGATTTGCATGGTTGGGCAGGGCGCATTTGCAAAAAAGCATTTGGATGGCTTGGCCCGCATTAAAGAGGCGGAGGTCGTGACCATTTACGGGAGGACCGCAGACAGCACAAAAGCCGTCGCCGAAAAATACCGCATCCCGCACTGGACGACGAACTTCGACGAGGCGTTGGCGCAACCCGGCGTCGAAGCGGTGATTCTCACATCGCCAACACAAGTTCATGCCGGGCAAGCCATCCAGTGCATGCGTGCAGGCAAGCACGTGGAAATCGAGATCCCAATTTCCGATTCACTCGCCGACGCGGAAAGAATTCTCGCGGTCCAAAAAGAAACGGGTCTCGTGGCCATGGGCGGACACACCCGCCGCTTCAACCCGAGCCATCAATGGATTCACAAGAGAATCAAAGCGGGCGAACTGAAGCTGCAGCACCTGGTCGTACAAACCTTCTTTTTCCGCCGCACCAACATGAATGCCGAAGGCAAGCCGCGCAGCTGGACGGACCATTTGTTGTGGCATCATGCCTGCCACACGGTCGATCTCTTCCAATACCAGACCGGCGAAGTATCCTCCGACGTGAGCGCATTGCAGGGACCGATTCATCCCGAGCTCAAAATCGCCATGGACATGAGCATCCAGATGAAGGTGCCCTCCGGGGCTCTATGCTCGCTCGCTCTCTCATTTAATAACAACGGCCCGCTCGGAACCTGGTTCCGTTACATCTGTGATAACGGCACTTATATTGGCCGATACGACGAACTGGTGGACGGCTATGATAAGCCGATCGATGTATCGAAGGTCGATGTGTCGATGGATGGAATCGAGCTGCAGGATCGCGAATTCCTCGCGGCAATCCGCGAAAAGCGAGAACCGAATGCCAGCGTGGCCCAGGTTCTTCCTGCCATGCGGGTGCTGGATCGATTGGAGAATTCCATGCTGTGAGGGTGCGGCTGTTTTTGGTTTCAGACAACCGGGGGTTGCGCTCGCTCCCGCTCGCTTAACCCCCGGGCTAATTTCCTGACACGCCTCCGGCGTGTGCAAAATGGATGCTACAGTTCGCGCCTACTTACACCCCTCGCCGTACGGTTTCTGAATGCCCTCACGCGCGGCGGCTTGCGCGTTTCGCGTATCGTCGCCGACCTTGATCGCCTGCTGGTAATATTCGAGTGCCCGGGCGCGGTTGCATTCCAGATCAAAGATGCGCGCCAGATAGATGTAGGACCATACCTTCATGCCGGGTTCAGCCGAATCGCTGCGGATGGCGCGATCAAAGTACTGCCTGGCTTCTTCGCTGTCGCCCTTCTTGCTCGCAATTAATGCGAGGCCGTACATTGCCGATCCATTATCTCGATCGAAATCCGAAAGGACCTTTTTAAACGCAGCTTGCGCCCTCGGGATATCGCCGCCATTAAAAGCTACCTCGGCTTCTTTCAATAAATCTCGGGTGGGATTCGGAGGTGGCACGGGCGGCGGTTGCGGTACTTCGGGCCGTGCAACGGTCTTCTGTGGTACGGGAATCTTGTAAAACGTCTCCTGGAATCTGGTTTGTTCCGCCTTTAACTGAATACTGCGCGTCATACTGACGAAGCTTTCGCGAAGTCCAACATCCTCTCTTTCATACTCTTCCAGCGCTTTATAAAAGTAAGGCGTTAGCAGCAGACCCGATCGATAAAACATGTCAACAGTTTCTTTGGCCCGAGCCGAAGCCACGCGATCCATCCGTAGTTCGATTGCGCGGATCAATGATTCTGCCGCCATCACGTGGAATTCGGACGTATATGTCGGGTCAACTCCCTGTGCGTTCCTGACAAGACTCAAAAACTGCGCCGCATTCGCGATGCGCGCCACGTTCGTGGTGACGAGACCATCGAGTTGGTAGTGCAAATAGGCATGCCGGATATCATCAATCCTGGGGTTCGAAGAATCGCCAATGACGACGTAATAACTATCCTGATTGCTGCGCACGTTCACGGTGTTCAAAGGCGCGGCTAGCTCCAAATAGATAGCCATACTCCTCTGTGCGAAGCCCCCAAGAGGGACGCGCATGTAGGCATCCGTGCGAACGATCGCTTCCCTTATAACGGGCGCAATTCGCGCGATCGAGCGCTCATATTCGGGACGAATTTCTGTCCAGTGCTGCGAAAGATGCGCCTTGTCATAGAACTCGCGCATCGGATCCAAGAATCCGATCACGCCGCGCGCATCGGGCGGCAGCGCCTCTTCTCGCAGGACGGGTTTGAATGCCGGAGCATCGGTTACATTCACAGCCAACGAGATGTATTTCGCAAACTGAGCCTCATCCGTTTGAGAGCCTTTGCGGGAATTGTAGACGGCCTTCAGGCGCGCGATGAGATCCGGGTCGACGCCTTGAGCATACTTCCGCACGGTTTCACGGACAGGGTGGTACTGCGAGCCGAACTCCACATCGAAGCCTGCAGCGTTTAGAGCTGCCATCATTGTAAACATCCGCAGATCCGGCTGGATCGTGACATTGGTGATTTGAGCGGCCGCGGAGGCTGCGAGCAGCAGCGTGAGAAGAACGGCTGTAGCACATCGAAGAGACATGGTTTTTAATAATAGCATTCCGGGCGGCTCCAATCCGGTGCCTGTACAATTGTGTGATGCACTTCGGAATCTCGACGCAAATTTATCGCGGCCAACCGGTGACCGTTGATCTCCTGGAATCCATCAGGCGAGCGGGATACGAACACATCGAGCTGTTCTGCAATCGGCCTCATTTGGACTTTCATAACCGCGCTCTGTTGCGCGGCATCGGCAGCTGGTTTAAAGAGAACGCGCTTCCGGTACCCTCACTCCACTTGCCGTTCGTTGAATATGTCGGTCCTACACAACGCATCTGGATATCCGTCCTGGAACCGGAACGCCGGTATCGTGAAGCCGCGCTGGACGAGATGAAGCGGTCGCTGGAATTGACGGAGCACGTCAGCGTTTCTCACGTGGTGCTGCACCTCGGGAATCCTCGAGAAAAGTTCAGTCCTGTCGCTTTCGACCATGCTTACGCCGCGCTCACGCAGATTCGAGCGTTTGCGGGCGTCGACGTGCTGATTGAAAATATCCCAAACGAGATCTCGACGCTGGAACGCATCGAGGAATTCAGAATCGTTTCGAGAATGCCCGATATTGGCATCTGCTACGACACCGGCCATGGCCATCTCCAAGGAGCGCATCCCACGTTCGAGCACATCCGCGCCACGCACGTGCATGACAATCACGGAGACAAGGACGAGCACCTGTGGGCATTCGAAGGAACGCTGGATTGGCCCGCCCTCATCGAGAAGTTGGTCCTGGCAAATTACAAAGGCCCGCTCACGTTTGAAGCCCGCGGTGAGGAGTTATCCAAAGGTAACGAAGTGAAAAGCCGGCTGCAGGATTTATGGGAACAAGCGCACTCTTCTATCGAGGAATATCGGTTGAAGTATTTATCCCAAAATCAGCCCTAAAATTTCGCCCAACGAGGAACTCGCGGAAACGGAATTACATCGCGAATATTTGCCATGCCGGTGATGTACATCAACGCGCGCTCAAAGCCCAGGCCGAATCCAGAGTGTGGGACAGTTCCGTATTTGCGGACATCCACATACCACTGGTAATCCTCAATATTCCGGATTCCCATCTCTCGCATTCGTTGCAACAGGACATCCTCGCGTTCTTCGCGCTGGCTTCCGCCGATGATTTCTCCAACCTTAGGAACGAGTACGTCCATGGCGCGAACCGTTCTTCCGTCGTCATTCATCCGCATGTAGAACGCTTTGATTTTGGCGGGATAGTCGTAAAGAATGACCGGCTTCTTGAAAACTTTTTCCGTGAGGAATCGCTCGTGTTCCGACTGAAGGTCCACGCCCCAGCTCACCGGATACTGAAACGTTTCTCCCGATTTCTCCAGCACGGTGATGGCTTCCGTGTAGGGCAATCGTTCGAAGCTGGCGCCGATGACGCTCTCTAAAGTAGAACGAACTTCTTTGTCCACCCATTGCCCGAAAAAGTCCATTTCGTCCGTACATTTCTCGAGCGCATAACGGAAAAGAAACTTCAGAAATTCTTCCGCCAGGTCCATATTGTCCTCCAGCTCAGCCCATGCCATTTCCGGTTCGATCATCCAGAACTCGGCCGCATGCCGGCTGGTATTGGAGTTCTCGGCTCTGAACGTCGGGCCGAAGGTATAGACATCGCCAAGTGCCGTCGCGAGCAGCTCTGCCTCGAGTTGGCCGGAAACCGTGAGATAAGATTCTGTCGCAAAGAAATCGGAGTCCCAGTCGACGTGGCCCTCCTTTTTCGGAATGTGTTCAAAATCGAGACTCGAAACGTGGAACAGATTACCTGCCCCCTCGCAGTCGGATGCAGAAATGATGGGCGTCTGAATGTAAAAGAAGCCGCGCTCCTGGAAATACGTATGAATCGCGTACGCCATTTTCGAGCGGATGCGATTCACTGCGCCGAATGTGTTCGTGCGAGGCCGAAGGTGCGCGATCTCACGCAGGAATTCCATCGTGTGCCGCTTCTTTTGCAATGGATAGGTGGCGTCGGCGGGACCAACCAGATCAACTCGCGAAACTGCGATCTCATACTTCTGCCCTTTGCCTCCAGACGGCACCAGCTTTCCTTCGAGCCGGACCGCCGCGCCAGTTGAAATGTACTGCAGCACCGGCATTGACTCGGGCTGCTGGATCACGCCTTGAATATTCTTCATGGACGAGCCGTCATTGACCTCAATAAAAGCAATCTCTTTAGAGCTGCGGACCGTCCTCACCCAGCCCAAAATAATGACCTTTGTACCAACAGGAACAGCCTCATCGATTAGAATTCGAGAGATCTTGGTTCGCGATTTATAGTCCATAGACCAGCCCTTTCCGCATCATCACGCTACAATAGGAATATATGCAGAAAATCTCAATTGTGGGTGTGCCAATGGACCTTGGCGCTGACCGGCGCGGTGTGGATATGGGGCCGTCGGCGCTTCGTTACGCGGATCTGAATGAAAGACTGCAGGCGCTGGGCCATGAAGTGCAGGATTTGGGTGATCTGGACGTCATCATTCCTGAAACGCGCCATTTCGGTGATCCGAAGGCAAAATACCTGAAAGAGATCGCGGATGCGTGCTCGCATCTCGCGAATCTCGTCTTGGGGATTCGTCACGAAGGACGAACGCCGCTGGTGCTTGGAGGCGATCACTCCATCGCGGTGGGTACCGTTTCCGGAGTTGCAGAATGTTTTCGAAGGCAGGGCAAGAAGATCGGACTGATGTGGTTTGATGCCCATGCTGATTTCAACACTCCCGAAATTTCGCCGAGCGGAAACGTTCATGGAATGCCGATGGCAGCCATCATGGGGTATGGTCCGATCGAGCTCACGCAGATCTTCGGATTCTCGCCGAAGATCCAGCCGGAGCATGCGGTTCAGATCGGGATCCGCGAAGTCGATCCGGAGGAACGCGAACTCGTAAAAAAGTCTGGAGTCCGCGTGTTCACGATGAAAGAGATCGATCGACGCGGGATCGGATCGGTGATGGATGAAGCGGTATCCATCGTGACAAGAGGCACGGACGGCTACGCCGTCACTCTTGACGCGGACTTCCTCGACCCATATGAATCTCCTGGAGTAGCGACTCCAGTCCGCGGAGGCGCCGATTACCGCGAAGCGCACCTTGCGATGGAGATGGTCGCAGACACGAAGAAAATGGTGTCTTTCGAAATCACCGAAATTAATCCTATCCTCGACGTGCACAATAAGACCGCGCATTTCGGCATGGAACTGATCCTCTCCGCTTTTGGCAAACAGATTTTATGAGTGCCGGAACATCTACACTCAAGAGCGTTCTCGAGACGTTCACCACAGAGGGCGAGCTGTACGAGCGCCTGGAAAACGGCAAACTGCGATGCTTGGCTTGCGGACATCGCTGCGTCATATTCGACGGCCTCGATGGCATCTGCCGTGTGCGATTCAATCGCGGCGGAACGCTCCTTGTACCCAGCGGCTATGTCGGCGCTCTCCAGCTCGATCCCGTCGAAAAGAAGCCTTTCTTTCATGCGTTGCCGGGATCGCTGGCCATGAGCTTTGGAATGCTCGGCTGCGATTTCCATTGCGCGTACTGCCAGAACTGGGTGACTTCTCAGGCGCTGCGCGATCCGAATGCGA
>Ga0066710_100003771_pt1 | contig 13085 bp, 12 predicted proteins | sample GraSoiAngelo_159_FD_79666 | JGI IMG/M metagenome (GOLD analysis project Ga0066710, IMG submission 79666) | Grasslands soil microbial communities from the Angelo Coastal Reserve, California, USA - 14_1009_16_40cm | ecosystem: Environmental > Terrestrial > Soil > Grasslands | place: USA...
AGTGCCGGGCCGCGTGACCTCGTTTCCGCGCATTCAGGTCGCTGGCGCGCGCGGGGCGCCTGGTGATCATCGGCAGCCGGCCCACCGCGGCCTTCGGCGTAGACTCGAGCTTCACGGTCGATCCGCGCCACGTGCTCGGCTCGATGCTCGAGATCCACGGCTCGCGCTACGTCACCCTGACCGAGATCGCGCAGACGCTCGAGCTCCTCCGCCAGCGCCGCATCCGGGCGATCGTCAGCCGCACGTTCCCGCTCGAAGGGGCCGAAGAGGCGCACGAGCTCCTTCGGCGCAACGCGCTCGTCGGCCGCGCGGCGCTCGTCCCGGCCTAGCGCGTGCCGATGAACGTCTTGGCGCGCGCGATCTCCGGACGCGCGGTGTCGGCCTTGCTCGTCAGCGCGACGAGCTTCTCGTAGTAACCAACCGCCTTCGGGCGGTCGCCGGCCGTCTCGGCGGCGCGCGCCGCGCCGTAGAGACCGCGATAGCGGTTCGGATTTTCCTTGAGGGCGCCCTCGAACTCGCGCAGCGCCGCCGGCGCCTGCCCCTGCTGGAGCAGGAGCTCGCCGAGCAGCTCACGCATCGGGTAGAGCCGATTCTCCATCGCCACGTGCTTCACGCTGCCGTCCTCGCCGTCGGCCGCGGCGCGCATGAGCTTCAGAGCCTGATCGCGATTGCCCTCGGCCTGGGCCACCCAGGCGGAGACGGCGAGCATCTGCTCCTCGGTGCGATCGCCCCAGTACGACTGGTTCGATTTTTCGAGCGCGGCTCGCAGCTCCTGCATCGCCTGGATCTCGCGCTTCGCGCCCGCCAGATCGCCGCTGCGGGCCATGCCGAGACCGCGCGTGAAGCGGACGAGCGAGTCGGCCTGCGCCCGTCCGGTGTCCACGACCGGCAACGCGGCCGCGCCCGCCCAGTCACCCCGCTCGAGCGCATAGCGAGCCGGCACCACGACGACGGCGGTGTAGACGGCAATGTTCGGATAGTCCTGCTTCGGCAGAGCGGCGATGCCGTCGACGAGCACCTTCGCCCTCGCGTCCTGGGCCAGCTGGAGATGGGCGTACACGGTGAAGTCGGTCGCGTGGTAGTAGTCCGGCTGGATCTCGAGCGCCGAGCGGTTCGAGGCGATGGAGTCTTCCCACATCCCCACCATCGAGTAGATGTGCGAGGGCATGTGGCGCGCGTGCGGCGCCGCCGGCGCGATCTTCCCGTACGCGGACGCGATCTTGATGCCCTTGTCGGCGAGGGGCGGATAGTCGTAGGCGTGAACCAGATAGTGCGCCACGCCGGGATGGTCGGGGTTCTGCTTGAACAGGCGCTCGAGGATCTCCGCGGACTTGAGCTGGTTGGCGTAGGTCTTGTCGTTCTTCGGCGCGGAGGCCTGCAGGGCCAGCGCGTAGTACGTCCACGCCTCGAAATCGTCCAGATACCGCTGGGTCATCTGCTCCATCGCCTGGGTGTAGGCTGCCAGCCTCGTGTTCACCGGCACCTTGTCGTGGTCGCGGTAGTACACGCCGATCGCCTCGATCCAGTCACGCTCGCGCTGCGTCTTGGCGCCGGCCGCGCGTCCCTTGTCGAGCGCCTCGGACGCGGCGACGGCGTCCTTCGGCGGCGGTGGAAACGCCAGCGAGTTGCCGAGATAGTTGACGGCCAGGCCCCAGTACCCCATCGCGCACTTCGGGTCTTGCTGGATGACGGCGTCGAACACCTTGCGCGCCTCGGTGAACCAGTACGAGTGCAGCATGGCCACGCCGCGCTCGAACTGCGACTGCACCTTGGCGTCGCACGAGGTCGGGAACGTGACCTTGCCCAGCTTGTCCTGGGCGAGCGCCGGACCCGTGATTGCGACGAGGACGAGGACAAGCGCGATGGAAGTCAGCGGCGCCTTCATACAGCCTCCTTGCTTCGCCATGACGGTTTCCGCGCGACCATCCTCGCACACTGCACGTCGCCAAAGAAGGTGCTGCGTGCGGCGGCGGCTCAGTTGAACCTCAGCCAGCCGGCGCTTTCACGCCAGATTCACGCCCTGGAGGCCGAGCTGGGCGTGCCGCTTTTCGACCGTGTCCGTCCGCGAGCGCTGCTGACCTCCGAAGGCGAGGATCTGCTGCGGCGGAGTCGGCGGCTGTTGACCGACGCCGACTCGCTCGGCGAGCGGGCGAGGGCGCTCAAGAGCATGAGCGACCAGGTGACGCGAGAACTGAGGGAGATCAGGAAACTCGACCCGGCCGGGGAGCGGAAGAAGTCACCGAGCGGCCATTTCCACCTTGACCCACTCGGCCCTTACCCTGGGCTCCTTGTCCTCGTACTTGACCTCGACCACCGCGCCCTTCCCCAGATCCGCGAACGTTCCCTTCTGATTCTGCTGTCCCAGCTTGCTCCGGTCCAGCCAGATCTTGGTGCGGTCGGTGATCGCGGCGGTCCGCTTGCCCGACGGGCCCGCGACGACGATGGTCCGGCCGCGGGCGTCCGCGGTCTCGACAGTGCCGATGACCGTGACCTTGCCGGAGAGCCCTGGCGACTGGCCGACGGGAATGTAGAACTCGGTCGCCTCCTGCCCGTCGGCCGCCAGCGCGCCCCCAAAGAGGAGGACGAATCCATCCAGGTTCTCGAGGATCAGCCCGAACTTCCGCATCAGCTCCGGCTTCTCGAAGTTCTCCCGGAGCGCCGGGACGAACTCCGCGACGAACAGGGGGTCGTTGGGCGGCAGCCTGGAGATGAAGGCGGAATCGATCGTGAAGTTGTTCGTGGGCGGGTGGCAGGTTCCGCAGGTCCGCCCGTTGCCCGCGAACGTCTCCTTCAGGAAAAGCTCCTTGCCCCTCGCGACGAGCTCCCGCTGCGGATCCGGCTTCGGCGGAGACAACGACTGGCAGCTCGCCACGAGGACGAGACCCGTCACGACCACTGCGACGCGCACCACGGCCGCCGACGTCAAGACGATCCTCCTGGTCGCCTCCAAGGCCCCCTCGCTCGGAGACGCCCCGGCCGAGCCGGCGCGCTCCTCGGTTCGCTAGCGGCCGGCGCGGAGGACGCGGCCCGGGAGTGCACCCGTGTGCTTGCCGTGCTCCAGCACGACCTGACCGCCGACGATGACGTGATGCACGCCGTCGGCGCCCTGCACGCGACGAGGCGTGCCGGAGGGTCCGTCGAGCGTGACCTCGTCCTCCTTCACTCCGATGGTCGAGAGGTCGAACACCATGAGGTCGGCCGCCAGGCCTTCGCGGACGAGACCGCGATCATGCAGGCCCAGGATGCGCGCGGGCTGGAAGGTCAGACGCCTGATCGCGTCCTCGAGCGTCATCAGCTCGCGGTCGCGCACCCACTGGCCGAGCACGTAGCTCGACTCACCGGCGGTGCAGAAGTTCGTGTTGAGGTGGGCGCCGGCGTCCGACTGCGAGGGCAGCGCATGGCCGCTCTTCACCATGTCGGCGATCTGGTTCTCTTCCTCGGTCGAGCGCGTCATCAGCTGGAACTCGGTGTCGAGCCCTTCCTCGAGCGCCAGGTCGAGCATGACATCGGCAACGTGCTGGCCCTGCTGCTCGGCGAGATCCATGAGATTGCGGTCCACGAGCCCCTGGTTCTTCGCGAGCATGACCTTGCGCACGAAGATCGAGCGCCACGGCACGAGCCGGCCGGGCACGCCCGGCCGCCGCCGCTGCGGCTTGAGCGCCTGCTCCCGCATGCGCGCGCGCCGCTCCGGGTCGGCGAGGGCCGCCAGCCGGTCCGGCAGGCGCAGGTGCATCACGACGTCCCACACGTCGAGGTTGTGGAAGAACGTCGTCTTCTTCAGGGTAAACCGCGGATTGAACGGGATCGCCCGCAGGAGGTTGTACATCTGCGCGCCCTCGCGCGAGGCCTTCTCGACGTAGGGCCGCGCGTTGGTGTCGAAGCTCAGGAAGAACACCGGGCGCCCGCTCACGACGGCCACGTCGCGCAGATGGTCGAGATCGGCCAGGCTCGGCTTGCCCGCGCCCTTCGGCAGGATCTCGATGATGCCGCGGTTGAACTCGGCCATCGTGCGGCCGAGCGCCACGCGCTCCTCGTCGGCGGCCAGGCGTGTCGGCACGGGCTGGCCCTGCGGGCCCGCGTGCGTCGGCGAATCCGTTGTGCTCCAGCCCCAGGCGCCGGCTTCCATCGATTCGCGGAGCAGCCGCTGCATGTGCGCGATCTCGTCCGGCGTCGCGGCGCGGTCCCACGCCGCCGCGTCCATCGCCGACAGGCGCAGCGGATTGTGGCCGACCAGCGGCATCAGGTTGAGGCCGAGACCATGGTCGATCGCATCGAGATACTCGCCGAAGGTCTCCCAGTTCCAGGGCAGCACGGAGGCCAGCGAGCGCACCGGCAGGTCCTCGACGCAGCAGAACGTCGCGAGCATCGTGTCGCGATGCTCGGGCCGCAGCGGCGCCAGGGTGAGGCCGCAGTTGCCCATGAGCACGGTCGTCACGCCGTGCCAGATCGAGGAGGTGCAGAGCTTGTCCCAGAAGGGCTGGGCGTCGTAGTGCGTGTGCGTGTCGATGATCCCGGGCGCCACGAAGCGGCCCTCGGCGTCGATCGTGGAAGTCGCCGCGCCCCGGATCTTGCCGATCTCGACGATCGTGCCGTCCTTGACCGCGACGTCGGCCCGATAGCGGGAGAAGCCGGAACCGTCGACGACCATGCCGTTCTTGATGACCAGGTCGTAAGGCATCAGTTCCCTCCGGGGCTGGACTGGCGATCCTCGATTTGCGCGCAATTGTCCCACATAACCTCGCGCTCCGTCAGGAGTCTCTCACCGGCCGCGCCGGACCGGCAGCAGCGCCTTCTGGCCGGGATGGAGCTGCTGGTCGACCGCGTTGAGGATGACCGCCGTCATCGCGTAGTTGCCCATGAGGGCCGCCAGCTCGACCACTCCGCGCCGGCCGAAGAGCTCGACCGCGCGGGCGAACGTCCGCGAAGCGAGCCTCTTCGTGCGGAACAGCTCCCGACCGAACGCGATGATGACCGCCTCTCGCTTCCCGAGTCGGGCGATGGGCTTGCCTCGTCTGACGACCTCGACGATCTTCGCGTCGAGACCTTCCGCGAGGGCCGCCGGCTCGTGCGCCGCCCACTGGAACTGATTGTCGAGCTCTCGCGCCGTCACCAGGATGGCGAGCTCGGTCAGGCGCCGGTCCAGGGCGCTCTCGAAACGCAGGTATTGATTGGTCGCCCTCACGAACCCGGCGAGCTTCGGCGAATGGAGCCAGATGCCGCTCGGCCCACGCAGCCCGACCAGGGTCCGGCTCTCTCGGCTCACGACCGCGTCGTAGAGCTTCTGGCCCTCGGCGTCGAGCTCGGCGCGCTCGAGGAGGGGCAGGCGCGAAAGAGAGGCGCGGTCGACGTCCTTCGGCAGCCTCGCTACTTGTTCCACCACTTCCAGCTCTCCTCCTGCGAGGTGTTCGGGATCCGATCCACGATGGCGTTGACCAGCCGGTTCCCCTGGCGCTCCACTTTCATCACGTACACATCGGTGATGACCTGTTGGAACCGATCGAACCGGATCGGGCCACGCGGTGGCTGGATCGTGGTGGCGGCACCGCGGATCGCGTCGCGCAACGCGGCGCGGTCACCGACTTCGCCCTTCAGCGCTTCGATCGCCGAGCCGACGAGCTGGCCCGAGACGTAGCCCAGCTCCACGTAACGCGTCGGCAAGGCACCGGCGCGCGACTCGTACTCACGCACGAACGCGCGGTTCTCCGGGGTGTCGAGCGTCGCGCTGTAGTGCCCCGCCGTAATAATGCCGAGCGCGGCGTCCCCGAGCGTCGGCAGCAGCACATCGTCCGTGAGCGTGTTGTAGCCGAGCAGTGGGAGTCTGTCGCCCAGGCCGTACTCCCGGTACGCCTTCACGAAGCGGATCGAGTCGGTGCCAGCGAACCACGCGTAGACCGCGTCGGCGGTGAGGCCGCTCACCTGGGCCATATAGGGCGCGAAGTCGGGCGTGTTCAGCGGCGCGTAGATCTCCTTCACGATCTCGCCGCCCGCCCCTTTGAAGCCCGCAATGAAGGCTTCTGCCGAATGGCGCCCGGCGACGAAGTCCGACGCCATGACGACGATCTTCCGGTGCGGTGTCTTCTTGAAGACCCAGATCCCCATCGGGAAATTGCCCTGATCGCTCGTCTCGACCACTCGGAACAACCATGGGCTCGCCCTGGCCGGAGCGGTGAGGTCGCGGGTGAAGGCCACCGGCACGATCAGCGGGATGCCCTGACCGTGGACGTAGTCCCGGATGGCCAGCGCGACTCCACTGTGGACCGGCCCGATCAGCACATCCACGCGGTCCCGTTCGACGAGCTTGCGCGCCTTGGTCAGGCCGACGTCGGGCTTGGCCTCGTCGTCCTCCTTGATGAGGACGATCTCGCGGCCGCCCGCCTTGTTGCCGATCTTGGTGAAGTAGAACTCGACACCCTTGCTAGTCTCCTGACCGTTGATGGCAATGACGCCGGTGTAGGGCAGGAGGAGACCGACCTTGATCGGCGGCCGCGGCGCCTGGCCGGACGAGATCGTCGCGAGAGCGAGCACGCTCGAAAGGAGCAGCGCGATTCCCGCCGCGGGCTTCATGGTCAGCGCTTGTGCACGTACTTGGTGAGCCGCTTGCCTCCAGCCTCGGCCAGATAGATGTCGCCCACCGAGTCGACCCAGAGCCCGTGTCCCGAGGGCGAGTCGAAGCGCGCCAGCACCTTGCCGTTGCGGTCGAGGATGCTGATCGACGGTCTGAGCTCGCTGACGTAGGCCACCTGCTGCGCGTTGAAGTAGATGTCGGTCGGGCGATGGATGTCGCGCCACTGGGAGACGAACTTGCCGCTCGCGTTGAACACCTGGATGCGGCTGTTCTCCCGGTCGCAGACATAGACGAACCCCTCGGGATCGACCCAGAGGCTGTGGGGCAGATGGAACTCTCCCGGCTCCTGCTTGCCCGGCGTGCCCCACGACGAGAGCAAGGCACCCTGCGCCGAGAAGCGATGGACGCGGCTGTTGCGATAGCCGTCCGAGACGTAGAGATCGCCCGACGGCGACGGAACCATCTCGGTCGGCTTGTTGAAGGGCCCGGCCGAGCGCGGCGGCAGCTCGATGTCCTTCGTGGCCCCCGTGTCCGACGGCTGACCGCGCGTGCCGAGGACCATCAGGGGCTTGCCGTCCAGGGTGAACTTCAGTGCGACGTGGTCGTCGCGGTCAGTGAGGTAGATCACGTCGTCGACGATCGCGATGCCGTGGGGATCCTTGATGGCACTCGAGCCCCACGAGCCGAGGTAGCTGCCGTCGCGGTCGAACACGATGATCGGCGGGTCCTCGCGCTGGAAGGCGTAGACCCGATCGCGCGAGTCGGTCGCCACCGCGCTGACCGGGCCGAACGTCCAGCCGGCGGGCAGCTTCGCCCACGATTCGTTCACCTCGTACTGGTAGCCGCCGCTCCCGACGGTCGCCATTGCGCCCTCCTGGATTTGAGCCGGTCCTGGTGGCGGCGATCCTGCGCCTTTCCGCCGCCACGCGCAACACGCCCGCTCGGAGTATGATTCGTCCACCGCGGATCGAACGAAGAAAGGAAGGCCCTATGCCAGACCTCTTCGAGACCATGCAGACCATGCGCGCCATGCGCCGGTTGAAGCTCGACCCGGTTCCCGACGAGCTGATCAAGAAGATCCTGCAAGCCGGCACGTGCGCGCCCAACGGGGGCAACACGCAGCGCTGGCGCTTCCTGGTCATCAAGGATCAGAAGATCAAGCAGGGCGTGCAGGTCTGGTACAAACGGGCGTTCGACGAGGTCGTCGGGCCTCGCTATCTCAAGAGCACGCCGCCGCCCGGCGTCACCCGCGAGCAGTACAACCGGCAGCACGCCGCGGTGGAATACTTGACCGACCACTTCCACGAGGCACCCGTGTGGATCGTCGCGTGCCTCGAGGAAGGGACGGCGGTACCCACGCGCGGGTCCGGGGCGTCGATCTATCCCGCCGTGCAGAACATGCTGCTGGCGGCCCGGGCCCTCGGCCTCGGCGCCACCCTGACGACGCGGCACCTGCTCTACGAGAAGGAAGCCGAGGCCGCGCTCGGCCTGCCGCCGGGCGTGCACTCCTACGCGATCCTGCCGATCGGCTACCCGATGGGGAAGTTCGGCCCCGTCGGCCGCGGCCCGCTCAAGGACATCGTGTATCAAGACCGCTGGGGCAGTCCCTATCGCGAGGTGTGAGCATGGCCATCAAGATGATCCATCACGTGAACGTTCAGATCAGCGACCGCGAGCGGACTCGAGCGTGGTACGAGAAGGTGCTCGGCGCCGAGTTCCTCGACCGCGGTCCGGCGCTGAACAGGCGACAGCTGCAGCTGAGGCTCGGCAGCGGCGAGATCCACTTCACGGTGACGCCGCGCCCGGTCATCGTCGCGTCGAGCCACTTCGCGATCGAGGTCGACGACTGGGAGGCCACCCTGGTCCACCTCGACCGCCTCGGGATCCCGCACGTGAGGACGTCGGCCGCCAGCACCGGGTCAGACATCGGCGGCACCGATCCGCACCAGGGGCGCCGTGAGGACAGCAGCGAGCACTACACCTATATCAAGGATCCCGACGGCAATCTGATCGAGCTCGTGAATCACCCGCTGGGGCTGCGGGACTCCCAGGGCCGCCAGGTCGAGATCGCGCACGATCCCAAGGGGCTCCGCTGGGCTCAGATTTCCGGGTTCGTCGAGGCGGAGACGGCGCACGGATGAAGATCGCGACACCCGACCTTGTGACGAACTCATACTTCCCGGCGCTCGCCGCCGAGGAGCTCGGGCTGTATCGCGAGGAAGGGCTCGACGCCCACGTCGAGCTCTTGCCCTCGCTCGACGCCGTGAACGCGCTGCGGGACGGCACCGTAGACTTCGTGGCCGGCGGCGCGCACACGACCTTGCTCGCGTTTCCGGGCTGGAAGGGCGCGAAGCTCGTCGTCGCCCTCTCGCAGGGCACGCCGTGGCTCCTGGTCCTGCGCGCGGATCTTCCGGCCCGCCGCGGCGACGTCGCAGCCGTCAAGGGCCTGCGCATCGGCGCCGCGCCGGGGCCCGACCGCGCGTTCCTTCGCCTCCTGCACGAGGCCGGCGTCGATCCGGTCCGCGACGGCGTCAAGATCGCGCCGGTGCCGGGCGGAACCGATCCGGGCGCGTCCTTCGGGGTCACGGCCGCCGAGGCCCTCGAGCGCGGCGCCGTCGACGGGTTCTGGGCGAACGCGCTCGGGAGCGAGACCGCCGTGCGCCGCGGTGTCGGCAAGATCATCGTGGACGTCCGGCGAGGCGACGGCCCACCCGAGGCGGGGCAGTACACGTTCGCGGCGCTCTCCACGACGGAAGCGCTGATCGGGAGCGCGCCCGAGCGTGTGGCGGCGGCGGTGCGCGCGATCGTGCGCGCTCAAGCTCTTCTCCGACGGGATCCCACGCGGGCGACCGAAGTCGGGCGGCGGCGGTTTCCGCCGGCGGCCGCGGAGATCATCGCGGCGGTCGTGGAGCGCGATCTTCCGTTCTACGATCCGACGATCGGGGAGCAAACGGTCTCGGTCATGAACGGCTTCGCCCGCTCGATCAGATTGCTCGCGGAGCCCGTCGCCTACGAAGACACCGTGGCCACCCGGTTCCGTGACCTCTGGGTCAGTAGAGGTGACAGGCGGTGAATCGGCGGGGCTTCACTTCCTTCCACTCCGGCTCCTGACGGCTGCACTGCGCCATCGCGCGGGGACAGCGGGGATGGAAGCGGCAGCCCTCCGGAGGATTCACGGGACTGGGCACCTCACCGCCCAGCACGATGCGCTGCCGGCGCGTCCCAGGATGTAGCGGCAGCGCCGCCGACAGCAGCGCCTCCGTATAGGGATGAAGCGGCTCCGTGTACACGGCGTCGCACTCGCCCACCTCGACGAGCTTGCCGGCATACATCACGGCCAGGCGCGTCGCCAGGTAGCGGGCGGCAGCCAGATCGTGCGAGATGAACATGTACGCCAGCCCGAGCTGTTCCTGGAGTCGCTTCAGTAGATTGAGAATCTGCGCGCGGATCGAGACGTCCAGCGCTGACACCGGCTCGTCGAGCACGAGAAACTTCGGGTAGGTGACGAGGGCGCGGGCGATCGCGATGCGCTGACGCTGGCCGCCGCTGAACTCGTGGGGATAGAGCGCGCCGCTCTCCCGCCGGAGACCGACGAGCTGCAGCACCTCGCGTACGCGCTCGGCCACCACCGCGCGGCTCACGCCCCCGTCCGCGGGCAGCGGCTCGGCGACGATGTCCTCGACCCGCATCCGGGGATTCAGCGAGCTGTAAGGATCCTGGAACACGGCCTGGACCGATCGCCGATACCGCCTGAGGTCGTCGCGATCGAACGCGGCGGTGTCCTTGCCGTCGAACCGCAGCGCGCCGGCGGTCGGGCGCTCGAGGAGCAGGCATAGCTTCGCGAGCGTCGTCTTGCCCGAGCCAGACTCGCCGACGATGCCGAGCGTTTCGCCCTCGGCCACCCGCACGCTCACGCCGTCGAGCGCCTTCACCCAGGCGCCGGGTCGACCAACGGCGAAGCCGCTCGCGGCCGGAAAGTATTTCTTGAGGCCGACGCCTTCGAGCAATTAGTGGGACTGAGGGGGAGCGACTGCCGCTCCTCCCCCAGACCCCCCCACGAGGGGCGCGGCGGACTCGGTTGCGGGGAGGGCAGCCCAGCAATGCGCGTCATGACCCGCCGCGATCGCGACCAAGGGCGGGAACTTCGTCTCGCAAATCGGCAGGCGGTCAGGGCAACGCGGTACGAACGGGCAGCCGTCGGGGAGTCGGGCCAGGTCGGGAGGCTGGCCTCCGATCTCGACCAGGGGCTGACGCCCACGCTCGGCGGCCGGGAGGCATCGCAGGAGCGCGCGTGTATAGGGGTGACTCGGGCGATCGAAGATCTGCGCCGTGCTGCCCATCTCGACAATCCGGCCGGCGTACATCACGGCGACTCGATCGGCAATCGCTGCAACGATGCCGAAATCGTGGGTGACGAGGATGACCGCGACGCCCGCGGAGGCTTGCACCTCCCGGAGCAAATCGAGGTATTGCGCCTGGATCGTCACGTCGAGCGACGTGGTGGGCTCGTCCGCGATGAGCAAGCGCGGCGCGCACGACAGCGCGATCGCGCTCGAGACGCGCTGGCGCATCCCGCCGCTGAACTGGTGCGGATAGTGCGAGAGCCGCGTCTCGGCGGCGGAGATCCGCAGCCGGCGCAGCGCCTCGAGGACACGCTGCCGCAGCGAATCGCCGCGCAGGCCCTGGTGGAGCCGGACCACCTCGCCCACCTGCGTGCCGATCGTCAGGGCGGGGTTCAGCGAGGTCATCGGATCCTGGAGCACCATGGCGATCCGCTTACCCCGGATCCGCCGCATCTCGGCCGAGCTCTTCTGCAGCAGATCCTGCCCCTCGAACAGCACCCGGCCTCCGACGATCCGCCCGGCGGGTTCCGGAACCAGGCGCACCAGCGAGAGGCACGTGACGGACTTGCCGCAGCCCGATTCCCCGACGAGGGCGAGCGTCTCGCCGGCCAGGAGCGTGAAGCTCACGCCATCGACGGCCTTTGTGACGCCGCGACGGGTGAAGAAATGCGTTTTCAGGTCTTCGACAACCAGGAGCGGCGGGGAGTTGCTCGCGCGTGTCATCGGGCCTTGAGCTTCACGTCCTCGTAGGGCGCCGAGTAGCCGTGATAGCTGATGAGCCCCAACCCCGACTCCGCCACCCGCGGGCCATAGCCGTTGATGAACGCGGGCTCGAAGAGCGGCGCGAAGATCGCCTTGTCGTGCATGAGCTGCTGGATGCGATGCAGGATCGCCTCGCGCTTCTTTCGATCGGGCTCGGCGGCCTGCTCGCGGAAGAGCCCGTCGATGTCGGGGTAGCCGCCGTAGGCGTACATACCGTCCGTCAGCACGAACGCTTCGATGCGGGTCGCGGCGTTGCCAAACGCGGCGCTGCCGGCCCGGTACAGATTCTTGAGCTTCTTTTCCTGGTTGCCCTTGATCATCGCGGCCCGCTCGAGCGGCTGCACCTTGATGCGAATGCCGACGGCCTGTAGGTAGTTCGCCACCGTCTCGGCGATCGACACGTACACGAAGTCCGCCGAGATCACCCCGGCGTCGAAGCCATTCGGGTAGCCGGCAGCGGCCAGCAGCTGCTTCGCTCGCTGGGGGTCGTAGGGATAGGGAGGAGCCGGCCAGGCGAAGTCGAAGGCGCTCGGGATGATGCTGCCGGTGGCCTTCGCGAGCCCGAGGTACTCGGCATCGTTGATGGCCTGGCGATCGATCGCGAGATTGGCGGCCAGGCGCACGCGCCGGTCGGCCCACGGTGACTTCGGATCCCACTGGTCGATGATGACGATCCACTCGGTGAACGCGCCGCCCGTGGCCTTCAAGGTGAGCCCCGGCGTCTTCCTGATTTCTTCGGCGAGCGCACCCCGGATCGAATAGGCCACGTCCGCCTCGCTGCGCTTGAGCATCGCCAGGCGGGTGGCCTCGTCCGGGACCGACTTGAAGACGAGACGCTTCACGCTCGGGGCTTTGCGCCAGTATTGCTCGTTCGCCTCAAGAAGGAGCTCGATGCCCGGCGCGAACGAGACGAACTTGTAGGGGCCGGCGCCGACGGGCGCCTTCTTGAACCCCTCGTCGCCGACCTTCTCCAGATACTTCTTGGGCACGATCCAGGCGGCGCCCGTCGCCGGCGTACCGAAGAAGGTCATGAAGTCGGCCCAGGGCCGCTTGAGCCGGAAGCGAACGCGCAGCGGATCCACGATCTCGACCGCGGCCACGCGCGCCTTCATGATCGTCGCGCCGGCCCCGCGGTAGCGCTCGAAGGAGAACTTCACGTCCTCCGCCGTCAGCGCATCCCCGTTGTGGAACTTCACCCCCTGGCGCAGCACGAATTCGTAGACCAGACCATCCGGCGAGACGGTCCAGGACTCGGCCAGGCTCCCGGCCTGCGGCTTGCCCGGCATCGGCTTCACGAGGGCGTCGTGGAGCGCGTACAGGACCAGGAACGGCGTGATGATGCCCGGCGTCTCGGCCGGATCGAAGAAGGTCGGCGCCAACGAGAAGTGAACGGCCCAGGTCATCTGTCCCGCGGG
>Ga0066710_100003774_pt1 | contig 13082 bp, 11 predicted proteins | sample GraSoiAngelo_159_FD_79666 | JGI IMG/M metagenome (GOLD analysis project Ga0066710, IMG submission 79666) | Grasslands soil microbial communities from the Angelo Coastal Reserve, California, USA - 14_1009_16_40cm | ecosystem: Environmental > Terrestrial > Soil > Grasslands | place: USA...
ACGTACGCTGACCTTCCGGCAGGGGCCGCGTTTCTGACTGCCCAGATCGCCGCCCATGAAGTCGTGTACTCGATCCTCTTAGAACGGACGGAACAGCCATTCAGTCGCCGGGCTGTAGAACGTCGCTTCGAGTTGGAGTTGGGTCCGATTGCAGACTGACGAATTATCGGTTCCTGCGGCTCGCTGGGCGCAGGCAAAGCTCGTGGCGTTCTTCGTCCTAGTCAACGTCCTTTACCATGAGAACGTGAACGGCAAGATCAAGGTTCCCGACGTGGTGAAACCCCTCACCCTCGATCCGAACGATCCCGCGAGGAAAGACCCGGGCGTCAAGGCTTTAATTGAGCGGATTGAGCAGGTAAAGACCGAGCTATTCGGCTTCTGACCGCCCCCATGGCTACCCCAGCGTAGAAAAGCGCCGACTACCTAAACTGTGCGGCTCGCGGAAGGCGGAAGGACGACCGCCTACTGCACCTTGATCGGGTTAACCTGTCCGTTGGCGTGCGAGAAGTTCCAGTTGTTTGTGCTCATCCGGGAGTCGAAGCGTGTGGCAATTGTAATGGTTGCGCTTTGACCCGGTTGAAGGAGCCCCTCTACGACCCCCTTCCCCGAGGTGAGGCGGTTTCCGCCCTTGTCATACCAGGTTTCGGTCACGGTCAGTCCGGCAATCGGGCCACTCGAGACATTCCGAACGGCTATCTTCGTTACGACTGAAGTCCCCGTTCGCTTGGTGTTTGGCTGCACGAACTGCACTTGAGCGAGGCCGCTAAGTGCCTCGGGCGATGTTGCGGTCTGGACCGTTTCATTTCGGGGAACTGACGAACGGACGAGGCACGTGGACGTCATCGCTTTGGCAATCGCGTGCTCGCGGTCTGCGGCTGTACCGGCAGGCATGGCGCGTTCGAGAAGTGGCACGGCGAACGCCGCCTTCACTGCCCAGTTGACGTTCTGCGGAAGGGCACCGGTTGCTCTTAGGAACCGGGCGGCAGAGGCTCCAGCCACAACGACACCGACAACGCGGCCGCTTTCGTCTAGGAGCGGCCCGCCAGAATTTCCAGGCTGCACCGGAACGCTGATCTGAAGGTAGCTGGCATCGCCTCCGGGTCCAGATAGGGCGGCGATCGTGCCTTCTGTGTATTTGGGTTCGGTCCCGAGCATGTCTGGCGCTGGGAATCCAATCGTGAACACCCGTTGACCCAGGGTCTGGTTAACGTCTCGGTTCAGTGGCAAGTAATCGCGAAACTGAACGGCGTTGACGCGAAGGACCGCGAGATCCACAAGAGGGGCTATTGTCAGAACCGACGCCCCCGCTGGCGACGATCCCGGGCACGTGACGGAAATCTCACGCGCGCCGTCAACCACGTGGAACGCGGTCAATAACAGTCCGGCAAGATCAACAGCGAACGCGGTCCCTGTCACGGTGGTTAGGGCTTGCTGCCTGGCGGTCGTCGATAGGGTTTGCGACGCTGGCAGTCCGAGAACCGCCAGCAGAAGGGCAAGCGCGATCTGACGCAGCATCCGATGCCCCTCAAATTTCTGCCGACTCTGGCGCCTAGCCTCCACCTGTGCCTGGGTTCTAAGGCTTCACCGACAGCCGGCTCGCTCGTCCGGTCCTTCGCCACAACGACCGTCTGCCATTGCATGTTGGCCGGAGTGTCAGCGCCCCCGCACTCGAGCGGGACGATGTGATCGACCACGTAGCCGGGACGCCCTTTGGGGTAGCCCGTTTGTGCCTCGAAGCTCCGCTTCGCGGCTTCGCTGCGGACTGGGGAGGAGTGCCAGAAGCCCTCCCAGACGGCCGTCCGACACGGGGCGCGGGCGGCAACCGAAGCGTCGCCACGTTTGTGCCGCGCTCGGCAACCGCGAGCCTTCTGGACCCACAGTGGACCCAAAAGGCAACGGCCTAGCCCCCAACCAGGCCGTTGCCCCTTGATTTAATTGGTCGGGATGGCGGGATTCGAACCCACGGCCCCTTGACCCCCAGTCAAGTGCGCTACCAGGCTGCGCCACATCCCGTTGTCGAAACTCGACCAGTTTCGTCAAATTCTACGCCGAATGCTTCCGTCGGCGCGAGGCTGCGGACCGCCCCGCCCCTTTCCGCCGCGGTGCCTTCCGTCCCCTGCCACCGGTCGGCCGACTCTCGACAATGCGCGTCGCCGGCGCCGTCAGGCGGAAATCGCCAGTGCCGACCTCGCCGAGCAGGTCCAGAATCCATCGGAGCCCGCGTTTGACCTCAGTCAGGCGCTCGCGTGCATTCCGGCCGATCAGCACGTCAATCGCCGGGTCATCGGCCGCCACGGGGGACAACTCATCCTCGAGGCGCCGCCGCGCGCCGGCGAGCGTCAGCCCTTCCACCAGCAACAGGTGCTTGATCCGCAGCGCCAGCTCGACGTCTACGCGCCGATAGAACCTCGACGCACCGGTGTTCTTGGCGACACCGAGCGCGGGAAACTCCACTTCCCACGACCGCAGGACGTAGGGCTGAACCTTGACGATCTCGCACACCTCGGTCGCTTTGAAGAGCGCACGCTTCGGGATGACGACTTCGGTCGCACTTTCGGACATTGTCAAGGCAGATCGCCCGAAAAAGTATAGCATCCAGCTGGCACTCGACTCTCGGAGGCGTACCTGGCAGACCCTGATAGCTGGCGACATGCCATCGACGCGGTGGTCCTCAACTTCCGCACCCCTCTCGACACGCTCGCCGCCGTGCAGTCGCTCGTCGCGTCTGAGGAACGCCTGCGGCACATCTACGTCGTCGACAACGATCAATCGGACGAGTGTCGCCGCGCCCTCGCGTCAGTCTGGGGTCGCATCGACTACCGCCAGATGCCGTCCAACCTGGGATATTCGGGAGGAATGAACGCCGGGATCCGAGAGGCGCTCAACTGCGGAGCTGGTGCGGTGCTGCTGGTCAACAGCGACGTCCTCGTACCGCCCGACTGCCTGCGGGAACTCTGCGAATGCCTCGACGATAGTCGTGGCGCGGGCATCGCGGGGCCGGTCGTCCTCGCGCAACGTGACCTGGAGCGCGTGGTCTCCCTCGGCCTCTCCTACAACCCCTGGACGGGACGCATGAAGCACAGGGGGTTCGGCCGATCGCGACGGACTCTCGAACTGCCCCGCGCACTGGTCGTTGACGCGGTCAGCGGCTGCTTCATGCTCATCCGCCGTGGCACCTTCGAGCGGTGTGGTCTGCTGGAAGACGCCTATTTCTTCACCTTCGAGGACCTCGATCTCTGTCTTCGGGCGCGACACTACGGTCTGGGAACGCTCCTGGCGGGACGCGCCTTCGTCTATCACGAGGGAGGACGATCGCTCGACAGCCGCTCGCCGCGGCGGCACTACTTCGCGGCCCGCAACCACCTGCTGCTTGCGTCGCGGGTGTCTGCCCCGGCGGGCCCGACGACCAGGTTCTGTCGCAGCGCCTCGATTATCGCGCTGAACTTCGCCTATGCAGTCCGCTGTGGGCCGGACCTATTGCCCGCGCGGCTCAGCGCCGTAGCGAGGGGCATCCGTGACCATCGGCGTCGGCGATATGGCGCCGACCGCTGATCCAGCTTCGGCGCCATCGCTGGACCGCGGCTCCGCCATCATGTCGGGAGACTCACGCACCTCCCGGAGCTCGGCGGCGAGCAGTGCGGTGTCCTCGATCAGGCGTTCAATCTGCCGTCGCTGCGACGACAGAACCACCGAAAACGACAGGGCGGCCACGAAGACCACCACGATGAGAGCCAGGAGAAGCAGACTCGGGGGGTAGTACACACCGAGCCAGAGCGCGGAGCGGTCAAGCCAGTCTCGCCGAATCGAGAGGACCAGAAGCCCGACGCCGCACAGGACCCAGAGCAACGAGTATTCTTCCGTGAGCTTGCGACGCCGCGAAAGCTCGAGGACGATGGCGAGAAGCGCAAGGCTCACCGCGACGCCGATCCCGTCGATTCGGTCAATCATGTGCAAGGTCCGGAACCGCCCGCCGGAAAGGCACGACGCACATCGCGAGCAGAACGCGGGCAGCCGCCACGGCGACCCTCGACGGTGTCAGTGACGTCCGTCCGCTCAACCGTGAGCGTGTTTCAACCGGGACTTCACTCACCCGCATGCCATTTCGGTACAAGAACAATCGCAGCTCCGCTTCCGGGTAGCCGGTCGGATGGTGTCGTGCGAGGAGGCGAACCGCCCGCGGTCCGAGCGCACAAAACCCGCAAGTCGGATCCATGACCGATCGTCCGGTCATCACCGTCAGCAACGATGCCAGGATCCGACGCGAGATGCCTCCCGGGGTCAACCCTCCGTTCCGCGGGCGCCACTCGCGAGCGCCAACGACGACGTCGGCGTAACCGGCTGAAAGGGGCGCGAGGAGACGAGGGATGTCCGTCGCAACATGCTGGCCGTCGCCATCGAGCCGAACGACGGTCCCATACCCATGAGAAACGGCGTATCGGAGCGCCACCCGCATGGCGGCGCCAATCCCCATGCGGGACGGCAACGCCAACCACTTCACTCCCAGCCGACCCACCACCGCCAGTGTGTCGTCCGTCGACCCATCGTCGACCACGAGCACATCCATGGCTGGCGCCAGCGTTCGGACCTCGGCTACGACGATCGGCAGGTTCGACGCCTCGTTGAAGGCTGGAATCACCCCGAGTACGCGATTCGAATCGGACAGGACACTGGCGTACCCCGCCACGGCGGGCGACCGGCGGTACGACGTCCACGGCGGCATGCTGTGGGAGGGTCGCGGTGGGGCACCCAGACAACGGCGCGCCATCCATCCCACCCCGGCAGCGACCCATACGAGGTCGCGTAGCAAGTGGACCACTGGAAACAGGAGTCCGACAGGGTCGCGAAACCGCCATGCGGCGCGCGCGCCGCGCACCAGGCGTTCGACAGCCAGTAGCAGGACGAGGCTGACGCCCACGCCCACAAGCCGAGCCGACAGGGGGCCTTCGACCGCGGCGCTCGCCGCGAACGAGAGCAGGGCGAGGGTCATCACCGCGGGATGCGCCATCATCGACAACGGCGACACGGCGTCTCCCGTGACGCGACGGGGGTGCTTGGCCACGAGGTCCAGGCGGCCGTACCCGAAGCCGTACTGCTGACGCAGGTATCCGAGCACGCCCTCTCGCCAGGCATGGGTGCTGCGGGCTTCAGGGCAATGCACGAGCCGATAGCCGGCGGCCACGAGCCGATAGCTCATGTCGTTGTCGTAGCCGTACCCGAGGGTCTCGTCGAAGAGGCCAACCCGATACAGAGCTTCTGTGCTGTAGGCGGAATTGCCGGTGCATGCATGGTCGACACGTTCGCGCAGCGAGGCGTACCGTTCCTCGAGATCTCGCCCCATGACTCTCGCGAACACTCCCGCCGCGGCGTCGGTTGCGTACCATCCCTGCGCCGCACCAACCCCCGGATCCTCCAGCACCACCGCGAGGCGGGTTATCCACCCGTGCTCGAGAACGACATCCTGATCGATCTGACAAATGATCGGGAATCGCGCTTGCCGTATCCCACGATTGATTGCGGCCGCCGCGCCTCTTCCATCGGCCCGCAGCAGCCTGAACGGCAGGAGTCTGGTGAGGTCCGTCAACAGCTCGAACGAACCGTCGCGGCTTTGATCGTCTACGACGATCACCTCCATCGGACGACCATCGTTCTGGGAGATCACGGACTCCAGCGTCTCGCGAATCGTGGCAGCGCCGTTTCGGACAGGGATGACGAAACTGACACCCGTCATGCCACCTGCTCCGCGGCCGCCCCCGAGGTCACCTCCTCGTACACGCGCTCCAACCGCCGACAGACCGTTTCTTCGCCAAACCAAGAACGAACGCGAACGCCAGCCTCCGCCGCCGCGGCCCGCCAGTCGCCGATCGCCATGAGGACCTCTTCGAGTGCCGACGCCAGAGGGTCGCTCTGACCCACGGGCACGACCAGCCCGCCACCGACCGATCGAATCAACTCGCCGCATCCGGAATCGTCGCCGACGACGACAGGGGTACCGGCGAGGAGCGCTTCGAGTGGCACCAGTCCGAAGACCTCGTGCTCGGACACATAGGCGACGACGTCGGCGTCGGCCAGCGCCTCGAGTCGCTCGCGGCAGGCCAGGAGTCCCGTGAACACGACACGAAAGCCGAGGCCCAGGCGTTTCACGAGCGACTGGGCATCGCCCAGCGCACCCATGTCGTTGCCCGCGACCACCAGACGGACCGGCTCCCTGGTCCGGGCGACAGCTTCGATGAGCACGTTGACGTGCTTGCGCGGGGTCAACTTGCCGAGAAACAGGACAATGGGCGCATCGCCCAAACCCAGCCGGCCACGCAATCGGCCTCTCGGGAGCGGCGGCGTGAACTCGGTCAGATCAATGGGGTTGGGCACTGCCCGAATGGCGCCCACAGGCACGCCGGCCGAAACCAGCTGCCTGTGCTCGGCCTCGGACACGGCAAGGACTCTTGACGCGGAGGCGATCACCCGATTGCCAAAGACGACGTCGAAGGCTCGCTTGGCCCCGTGGCGGCGCTCGATAATCGGAGCCGTCCCGTTCGGAGCAAGTACGAATGGCACTCCGGCGCGTTGGAGGGTTCGGGCGGCCAGCAGTCCCGGCACATTGCGGCACGCGTGCAGATGCGCGACATCGAACTCGCGGGCGTGGCGCTCGAGAAATCGCCGCATGCCGATCGGTAGAAACAGCTGCACCCGGTAGGCCGCCCGGTTGCTCACATTGGGAAACACCCGCACGACCACGCCGTCCGATCGCTCGATTGGCTTCCAGGGGTTCCAGCGGCGTCCGTCGGGTGAATGCAGGCGCGTGAACTCGTCGTACACGTCGGTGGTGCAGATGGTGACGTGATGACCATGCCTCACCTGGGTGGTGGCCAACGCACCGACGACCCGGGGAATGCCTCCATACGCCCAGGTCTGATCCGAGTACGGCGTGACATGCAGAATGCGCAAGGAACCTACGTTAGAATCAAGTTCACGTCGTGTGGCAATTGACGCCGCTCGAAGCCTTCGGCCTGCGCCGTTCGGCGGGCCCCGTCTCATCGCGTGCGGGAGCGCCGCCCTGTTGGCCGTGCTCGTCTACGCGAACGCGTTGTTCAACCCGTTCGTCTACGACGATTATCGCCTCATTCTCGAAAACACTTCAGTCGAGCGGCTAGCAGACTGGCGCGGCATCGTCGTGCACGAAATGACGCGGCCGGTCGTCAATTTTTCATACGCGCTCGATTATGCCATCTGGGGTGGTCGGAGCCCATTTGGCTTTCATGTCACGAACGTCCTGATACATGCCGTCAACGTCGCCTTGCTCTTCCAGCTTGTGTTGGTGCTTGCGACCGACACGGCCTCGGATAGTCGCCTCAATAGCCCGTCGGTCTCGGCGGGCACAGCCGCGACGGCAGCCAGTGTGCTGTTTGCGGTGCACCCGGCTCTTACGCAGGCGGTGGGGTATGTGAGCGCCCGCTCGGAGCTCATCTGCACGACCTGCTTCCTGCTCGCCTTCCTGGCCGGGCGACGCGCCCTCAAAGGCGAAGGGTTTCGCTGGTGGATCTCGACGGCGGTGGCGTGGGCCTTGTCCTTGGCCAGCCGGGAGACGGCGGCAACCTTTCCTCTCGTGTTGTGTTGCTACGACTACTTCATGCATCCGGCTTCGGCGCGCCTCAGCCGAAGGTTGTCTCTCTACGTGCCCTTGATCTTGCTGGCCCTTGCTGTCGCTCTGTTGCGCTTGACCGTGCTGGCCAACGTCGAACACCCAGGGAGCGTCGCCATTCACTGGCGCAACGGGTTGGTCGAGCTCGAAGTATTCGGACGTTATCTGCTGCTCATGGTGATGCCGGTGGGCCAGACGATCTTTCACGCCATCGCGCCCATCCAGGCGCTGTCTCAGCCACGCGCGATCCTGGCCTTGATGAGCGCTGTCGGCTTCGTGTTGCTGATTGTCGGCGTCTTTCGAGCAGACAGGCTGGCGGCGTTCGGTCTCGCCTGGTTCGCTCTCGTCCTTCTGCCGGCGGCTCTTCTGGTGATGCTCGATAGGGCCGAGCCGATGGCGGAGCATCGAGTCTATCTGGCAAGCGCCGGCCTTTTTCTCTCGGCGGGCGTTGCCGCGGCCGCGATCGCCGCCTCGTGCAGAAGCATCAGTCCGACCCTCATTCGACAGGCACAGATTGTTGCAGTCCTGATAGCTACCGTCCTGAGCATCCGAACCGTGTCGCGCAACACGGTTTGGAGCCACCCCGTGGCGCTCTGGCTGGAGGCAGCTGAAAAGGCCCCCGATCATTGGCTCCCCCGTCTGGCATTGGGCGACGTTCTGCACGAGGAAGGTCGTCACGAAGAGGCGATTTCGGCCCTGCGCGCAGCCGTCAGCTTTCGGCCGGAGGAAGCGCAAGCCTACGCCAAGCTAGGGCGTTGCCTCCTCGAGGTAGGGCATCTGGACGAGGCCAACCGCGCGTTTCAGACCCTGCTGCGCCTGAATGCCCAGTCGCCAGCTGCCTACGGGGGGCTCGGCCTGCTGTCGCTGAAGACCGGTCAGACAGCCGTGGCGCGTCGATACTTTCTCGACGTCCTGGACAAGGATCCTCAAAGCATTGCGGCCCGTCAGATCCTCGCCAGCCTCGAGGAAGCAGCGAATCCTCGAGAGTCGCTGCGGCTCTGTGAGGAGATTCGGCAGCTCGCGCCGCTCACCGAAGGCAACGACGACTGCATCAGCCGAAATCGAGCGCGTCTGAACGACGCGTCACCCCGATGAACGTTCGCCCTACTGGGACCGCTCGATTTGCCGGCGCAGTCGCTCCACCGCCCGCCCTTTCGAAGCGTCACCCTGCAGATCCTCGTCGAGCCCATCAAGTGCTGCCCTGATGATGTCGCGGTGGTGGATGTCGGGGCCGAGCTCTTTGACGGCGGTGACCCACAGCTGATGGATGTGGTCGATGTCGCCGCTCGACAACTCCGGCAGATGCGCCCCGAGCGAGAAGCGCTGCACTCCACCGTCCTTGCGCAGCACCACCAGCCGGGTCGTCAGCGTCAGGTCGTGCGGCGTCCGGTCCCACGCTTCCCCCAGCAGATGCGCCTGTCGCGCCGGCGTCATCACCTCCGACTCCCCCACCACAATCAGCCCCGCCCGCAACTGCACCGCCGCCTGCGCCAACGCATCGAAGATATTGGTCCCCGGCGCCACCAGCAGCATCACCTTTCGCCCGTGCCGCTCCGCAATCGCCACCACGCGCGTAAACAACGTCTGCTCGTAGTCGGAAAACATCTGGTCGTCGTCCAGCCCGGGCGCCCCCCGCCCCTGCCGCAGCAGCCGCACCGTCAAGACCACCACGTCCCGCTCCTCGTTTTCCGGCTGCCCCAACACCCAGTCCAGATGCGACAACGTGTTGTAGTCCCGCACCGGCACCAGCACCCCGCCCGGCCGGCATCCCAGCGCTTCGCTCCCAATCTCCCGGCCTGTCTCGAGCTGGAACTGGTCCAGCTGCCCCTGCCCCGCCGCCCGCCGCCGGGTCGCCACCCGCTCGGACACCACGAACATCGTGAAAAACGCCGCCGTGAACCCCACCCCCGCGATCGTCGCCACCTGCTTGGTGAACAGATTCACCACCGCCACCGTGAACAGCACCAGGGCAATCGCGAGCAGCCCCAGGGGCACCTCTCGGCCCCCGAGCTGCAGGTTCAGCGGCACCCGCCACGGCCGCGGCGCGTCGGGCCGCTTGTAGCGCAGGATCAGCACCGACACCGCGTTGAACGCAAAGCTCCACACCACCCCGAACGCATACGCCTCCCCCAGCACATACACGTTCCCCCCGCTCAACACGATCGTCACCAGCTGCAGCACCACAATCAGGTTGATCAACCGGTAGGTCGTGCCGAACCGGCGGTGCGGCTTCCGGAACCACTCCGTCAGCACCCCGTCCTCCGACACCCGGTTGAGCACCCCGTTGGAGCCCACAATCGCCGTGTTGGCCGCCCCCGCCAGAATCAGGAACCCCACCACCACCACAAAGGCCTGGAACAGCAGCCGCAGCCACTCCGGCCCCACCAGGTGCATCGCCAGCCCCGAAATCAGATTGTTGAAATACTCCGCCCGCACCCCATCGGGAATAATCGCCACCGCAAAAAAACTCACCAGGCCCGTGAAGATGACGCTATAGGCAAAGATGGCCATCCCGGCGCGAAGGAGATTCTTGACCTTCGGCTGCTCAATCTCGCGGTAGACCTGCGCCAACGATTCCCACCCGCTCATCCCGAGCACGGCATGGCCAAAGCCGACGACAATGGCGACGGCGGTGAACGTGGGCCAGATGGTCCCCTCGAGCCACCCCAGCGAGTCGCTCGAGAACTTCAGGTTTGCCAGGACGGGTGCCGGTGGTACCACGCCGCCTTGCTCCAGGATGGTCAAGAGACACCAGACAATCAGGATCACGACCATGACCGTCGTGATTTTCATGATTCGCAGCGCATCGTCGCTCGACTCGTGCAGCCCCCTCGTATTCCGTCGCCAGAAATAGAGCGTGATGACAATCGCGATGGCAGAGGCTGTGGCTCCCACCGGGAGACGTGTCATGATCCCCATCCGGCCGAGCACATCGTTGGCCAGGCCTGCGATGTACTGACCCGCGGACACGCCGCTGATCGGGCCCGTCAGGACGTAGTCGAAGAGGAGCGCCGACACCGACAGCTTTGCCAGCGTGCCGCCCATCGCCTCCTTGACGACCCGATACACCCCGGCCCGGACGAACATCGCCGAGCTCTCGATGTAGAGCGCCCGCACGGCGTAGGAAAAGAGCATCACGCCCAGCACGAACCACGGCGCTGACTTGCCAATGGCCTGCTCGACGATGCCGCCGACGTAATAAGCGGTCGAGCCGAGATCGCTGAGAACGATAGCCGCGGCGCGCCAGAACGAAATGAACGAAAGAAGAATGGTGGAGGCGACGACGACCCGGATTCGGCCGTCGAGCGACGGGGTAGGTTTCACGAACGCTCCCGATGAACGCCGACGGGGTTAGCTGACGGGCTCGGACTCGGAAGTGTCCGTTGACGCTTCGGCGTCAATACGCCCCAGTTGCTACGGGTCCCCCGTACGCTGCGAATGGCGCAGCGCTTAGGCCATCGGCTGACTATACGCCTTTTCCCTGAACAAGTTAAGAGCGGCTCGTCAGCAACCTACGAGCGCTTCGCGCGGCGGCGGACCTCAAGACGCACGGGCGTCCCCATGAAACCGAACTGCTCGCGCAGCTTGTTGACCAGGTATCGCTCGTAGGAGAAGTGAAGAGTCGAGGCCACGTTGGTGAAGAGCACGAAGGAGGGCGGGGCGACGCCGGTTTGCGCGGCGTAGAGGATTCGAACGTTCCGTCGCTCGGGGCTGACGGGTGGATTGGTCGCGGTTACCGTCGCCATGAACCGGTTGAGCACCGGTGTCGGAATGCGTGTGCGCCGCGCCGAAGCAATCTTGTCGATGACCTCCAGAATCTTGGGCGTCCGATGGCCGGTCAGTGCCGATACGTGCAGTATCGGTGCATAGTCGAGGAACTTCATCTTCCGCCTCAGTTCAGCGTCGAATGTTTTGGCAAAACCGGGCTCGGGCACCTTTACGACGTCCCACTTGTTCACCACGATGAGGATTCCGCGGCCCGCGTCGTGAGCCTGGCCGCCGATCGCGGCGTCCAGATCCGTCGCGCCTTCGGTTGCGTCAATCAACAAGGCCACCACATCGGCTTCCTGAATGCCTCGCTTCGCACCTGCCACGCTGGCCAGCTCGATGCGTCCGCCGCTCCGAACGCGGCCCGGGCGGCGCATCCCAGCGGTGTCAACGATTCGAAACCGTCGGCGGTGCCATATCAGGTGTGCGTCAACCGGGTCGCGTGTCGTCCCGGGCAGCTCACTGACGAGGGCGCGCTCCTCCTTCAGCAGCCGATTGAGCAGGGAGGACTTGCCGACATTGGGGCGGCCGATGATCGCAATCGAGGTTTCCTCGCGGACGGTCGGGGCCGAGATGTCCTCTCCGGGCTCGGCTTGGGCGACCCCTGACGTTCCAGCCGGAAGCCGGCTGACAATCTCATCAAGTAGGTCACCCACCCCATTCCCGTGCTCGGCTGAAATTTCCACCACAGGATCGAACCCCAGCTCGAAGAACTCTCCGACGCGCGCGTGCGACCGCTTGTCGTCGGTCTTGTTCACCGCAAGGACGACCGGCCGTCCGGTCTGTCGCAATTCTGCCGCGATGCTCTGATCGCCGGGCACGAGCCCCTCCCGACCGTCAACGAGGAAGACGAGCAGGTCCGCGGACTGCATCATGCGCTTTCCCTGTTGCGCGACCAGTTCGTGCAAGGGATCTTCGCTCGCGCCATAGAGCCCGCCGGTATCAGACACCTGGAACGAGCGCCCGCCCCAGGACATCGATCCGGCCACCCCGTCGCGAGTGGTTCCGGCGACAGCCGCGACAATCGCGCGGCGAGCACCGATCATGCGGTTGAACAGGGTGGATTTTCCGACGTTGGGCCGACCAACGAGGACAACCGATTTGATCACTTAGCCTTAGCCTTGACAGCGTAAGTCGTGAAATTTATAGTAGTTACAGGACTACTGGAGACTCTAAGCATGATCAAGGTCGACATCGTGAACGAAGTGTCGAAAATCGCCGACATCACCAAAGTGAAAGCTGAGGTGGCCGTCGACGCCGTCTTCGACGCGATGCGGACCTCCATGCAGCGCGGCGAACGGATAGAGCTTCGCGGCTTCGGCGTGTTCCAGGTCAAGCCACGAAAGCGCGGCATCGGCCGTAACCCTCGAACTGGCAAAGAGGTCCGGATTCCTCCCGGCCGTACCATCCGCTTTAAGCCCGGCAAAGATCTCCAGAACATCGGATAATCGATCGATTGGATCCCGCGCGGTTGAACGAAACCGGTTTTCCCGTTGGTCACGCGGCCGACCTGGCCGATGGCGTCGAAATCGCCCCGCCGCTCCTGTGGGCGCCGAGACCCAAGTTCCAGGATCGGATCTGGGTTCACGTCGTCCTGCTGCTCCTGACGGTTCTCACGACAACCTATGTGGGCGCGAACCACTACCTCTCGTTCGTCTCCGATTTCGAGACGCGTCCG
>Ga0066710_100003775_pt1 | contig 13081 bp, 10 predicted proteins | sample GraSoiAngelo_159_FD_79666 | JGI IMG/M metagenome (GOLD analysis project Ga0066710, IMG submission 79666) | Grasslands soil microbial communities from the Angelo Coastal Reserve, California, USA - 14_1009_16_40cm | ecosystem: Environmental > Terrestrial > Soil > Grasslands | place: USA...
TGGGCAACGTGGGCGGCGGCGTGATGGGCGCCGTCGGGCCGCCGCAGGCCGCGATGAGCCCGCCCGCGGCGGCCAGCCCCACCCACGCCCTCACGGCGCGGCCGCCTCCACCTTGCGCCGGAACCGCACGCGGTTGACGCGCTTGCCCTCCGCGTCCATCACCTCGACCGAGAAGCCGCGGTAATCCACGCTCTCTCCCGGCTTCGGCACCCGGCCGAAGACGGACGTCACCAGCCCGCCCACGGTGCCGACCTCCTCGCCGTTGGTCAGCGACGCCTCGAGCGCCTGCTCCAGCCGGTCCACCTTCACCCGGCCCGCCACCACCACCGCCCCGTCGTGCTCGACGCTGATCGGCTCGGCCTCGACGTCGTACTCGTCCTTGATCTCGCCCACGATCTCCTCGACGATGTCCTCGACGGTGACGAGGCCGGCCGTCCCGCCGTACTCGTCGACCACCACCGCGAAGGTGCTCCGTCCGGCCTGGAACTCCTTCAGGAGGTCGGCGATCTTCTTCGTCTCCGGCACCACGAAGGCGGGGCGGGCGAGCGAGCCCACCGGGTCCGAGCCGTCGCCCTCGTACTCCACCAGGTCGCGGACGCTCGCCACCCCCACCACGTCGTCGAGGTTCTCGCCGAAGACCGGGACCCGGCTGTACTTTGTCTCCCGCAACAGGCGCCGCAGCTCTTCCACCGGGACCGCCGCGGCCACGGCCACGATGTCGGGCCGCGGGGTCATGACGTCCCGCACGACCGTCTCCGCGAAGCGGGCCACCGCATCCACCAGGCGGCCCTCGTCGGGGTCGTGCACCGGGGGGGGCGGCACCTCGGGCACGGCCGCGCCGCGGGGCGGCTTGGTCTCGTCCGCCTCGGCCAGCGCCGACTCCCCCGCCGCGCGCTTGCGCAGGGCGGCCACCAGCGGGGCCAGGGCCTGCGCGTAGGGGTGGAAGACGGGGAGCAGGACGAGCAGCGAGCGCTCCGGGTTCCGGCGCACGAAGGTGTAGGGCACGCTGAGGCGGAAGACCAGCAGGTACACGACCATGAACACGAACACGAGCGGCAGCGCCCATTGCTGGAGGACGTCCAGCAGCAGCGAGGTCAGGATCACGGTCATGGCCACGTGCGCGGTGTACGTGCCCATGTGCACGGGCATCAGCAGCGTGGGCGGGTCCTGCAGGTAGCGGTTCACCAGCTCCGCCCGCGGGTTCTGCAGCGAGACGTGGCTCAGCCGGCGCCGCTTCAGCAGGTAGAAGGCGGCTTCGACCGCGGCCAGGGTCACCGACGCCGCGGTGAACGCCAGCATCAGGAGGGCCTGGACGACGACGGCGGTCACAGCAGCTCCCGGCGGAGCCGGCGCTCGAGGCGGTCCATCGTCCCGTCGTCGGTCTCGTGGTCGTAGCCGAGCACGTGGAGGAAGCCGTGGAGGGCGAGCACGTCCAGCTCCTTCTGCAGCGTGCGGCCCTGGCGGCGCGCGTTTCGCTCGGCGGTGTCGACGCTCACCACGATGTCCCCCAGGCCCGCTTCCCCGCCGGGACCGGGGAAGGAAAGCACGTCGGTCGGGGCGTCCTTGCCGCGGTAGCGGGCGTTCAGCGAGCGGACCGCCAGGTCGCGCGTCAGCACCAGGGACACCTCGCCGCTCACCCCGAGCCGCCGGGCCGCGCCCTCCAACAAGCGCCGGAGCCGGCGTCCCGCGACGCGGCGGCGGCGCTGGCGGTTCAGCAGGATCACCTCGAGGTGCCAGGACGGCGCGGGGCCGGTGCCGGAGGGAGGCACGGGGACCTATTTGCCGGGGGTCTGGGCCGCGCCGTAGGCCTCGTAGGCCTTGATCACGGCCTGGACGAGCTTGTGCCGGACGACGTCCTTCTCGTCGAAGTACACGAAGGAGATGCCGTTGATGCCGCCCAGCACCGAGATCGCGTCGACGAGGCCGGAGATCTTCCCCGCCGGCAGGTCGATCTGGGTGATGTCGCCGGTGACCACGACCTTGGAGCCGAAGCCGATCCGCGTGAGGACCATCTTCATCTGCTCGATGGTGGTGTTCTGTGCCTCGTCGATGATCACGAAGGCGTCGTTGAGGGTGCGGCCGCGCATGAACGCGATGGGGGCGACCTCGATGGCGTTGCGCTCGAGCAGGCGCGAGACCTTCTCGTAGTCGAGCAGGTCGTAGAGCGCGTCGTAGAGGGGGCGCAGGTACGGGTCGACCTTCTCCTGCAGGTCGCCGGGGAGGAAGCCGAGCTTCTCTCCCGCCTCTACGGCCGGCCGGGCGAGGACGATGCGGGCCACGGACTTGCCGAGGAGCGCCGACACGGCCTGGGCCACCGCCAGGTAGGTGTTGTGGTTCACGAAGCCGTTGGCGACGAAGGAGTGAGTCCCGGGCACGGTGAGGTCGTAGACATGCGCGCGGGAGGCGGTGATGTCGGCGACCTCCAGGAACAATAGCTGCTCGCTCAGGATCTGCTTCAGGGGCTGAAGCGCAGTGTCAGTCGCTTCCCGGTGCTCCAGCAGCGCCACCAAGTACTCCAGCTTTGCGTAGCTAGGTCTTCGCCGACCCCGCTGGTAGTCGTCGAAGACCTTGTGCTCTTCGTGGCTGAAGACCGTGGATCGTACAGCGAGTCTGACTTGCCCGGACAGGAATGGAACCACATCGACGTTGGTGTTCGCTCGCTTGAGCTTGCGCCGGGAACGCTTGCGTTGGAGGCGAAACCCGATGAGCGCATCGAACCGTTCCGCCTCGATCCCGGTGATCGTCAGACGCTCGGAGTAGTGCCGTCGGCCCTGGTCGCGGCCTCGCTTGATGCCGCGCGCGGCGACGATGCCGAAGTTCAACAGCACCGTCTGGACCTCGCGGGCGAGCCGGAGGGACACCGTCGAGAACGTGATGACCCCATCCCGTCCCTCGACCGTGCCGTCGGCATCGAAGAGACCCGCGAGGAACGAAGCGACGATGGGCTCCGGCGCAGTCAGGATCGCATGCGGGATGCGCTTCGTCCGCGCCGTCCCCACGGAGAGTCCCATACGTTCGAGAAGCTGATAGAGACCTGAGCTGGCGATGACGTGATCGTATGGCCGGCTGCCGTTCGGGAACACGTGCAGGCCCAGTCGCGCGGCAAGCTCCCGGAATCGACTCACGACCTCCGGGTCGGCAGAGGATAGGACGATGCGGTTACGTTGGGTCAAGCAGCCGTCACCGACGATCAAGCCAACCACGTAGGCGAGATCCTCGTCCAGCGTCTCCAGGTTGATGGGCTTCGAACAACGGTCGTGCGGAGAAATGCGGGTCGTCCAGCCCAGCCCCACCCGATTTCCGAAGAGACACTGCCCGCGTTGCAAGGCGACGACGTCGCTCGGCCGGAGCGCGTCCGCGCGGTGCCAGCCGAGCTGACCGCCAGCTTCGAGGACGAGCAGCGGATGCTCCGGGGTCGCTTCGATGGAGTACCCGAGGCGAGTGGTGATGCGCAACGTGTCGGATTCGCCACCATCGTAGAGCAGGGTCGCTGGCTCGACACCGCCGACTCCAACCACGTCCACGTCGATCGGGACAGCCTCTGCGCGCCTGGTGCCGGATGCCAGGTCCTGGATCTGGATCATCCCGTTATCGGTCAAGACCAGCGAATCGCCCGCGACGCACTTTCCCGTGCCCGCCGGGCCTATGCCGAACACCATGTCGTGGGCCTCGATCTGCTCGAGGTAGACCCGCTGGTTGAGGCTGCGCGGCACCACCACCTTCTTGCCGCCGCGTACCGCGGCCTTCATGAGGTAGTCGCGCAGGCGCGCCCCTCCGTCCTGGCTCAGGAGCTGGGCGGCCAGCCGCACGTCGCCCGCGGCCACCGCGTAGCCGTCCTTCATCAGCTCGCCGAGCTGGTCGAAGATCTGCGCGACGGTCTCGACGCCCGCCTTCTCGCCTTCCACGATCAGGTCCGAGCCGTGGCTCTTGATGCGCACCTTCAGGGTGTCCTCGAGGAAGCGCAGGTTCTCGTCGTGGGTGCCAAAGAGGGCCTCCGCGCCCCGCTCGGGGACCGCGATGCGCCTCATGCGTCGATCAGCAAATGTTGGAACGGGCCCGACGGCGGGACGATGCGGCCATCCGCATGCTCATCAGCTTAGCACAGGGCATCGGGCGCGGGTGGCGGGCGCCCGTGGGTCGGCGTGGTATCCTCGCCGCCCGCTCCCATGAAGCAATGAGGGTCGAGCTGGCCGGCTTCTGCGACCTGCAGGTGAACGGCTTCGCCGGGGTCGACTTCAACCGGCCTGGCCTGTCGGACGAGCAGCTCGAAGCGGCGGGCGAGGCCCTGCGGCGGACCGGCGTCACGCGCTTCCTGCCCACCCTCATCACCGCGCCGGCCGAGGAGTTCGCCGCGTGCGCGCGTGCCCTCGTCCATTGGTCGGGTCCGGCCATGCTGGGCATCCACGCCGAAGGACCATACCTCTCTCCCACCGAGGCCCGGGGCGTGCATCCCGCGAAGCACATCGTGCCCGCGTCGATCGAGGACTTCCGCCGCCGTCAGGACGCGGCCAAGGGCCGCATCGTGCTGGTGACGCTGGCCCCGGAGGTGCCGGGGGCGCTCACCCTCGTCGAGCACCTCGCGCGATCCGGAGTGCGGGTGGCGATCGGCCACTCGAACGCCACGCCCGCGCAGGTCCGCGACGCGGTGCGCGCGGGGGCGACGCTCTCCACCCACCTCGGCAACGGATGCGCTCCGGGTCTTCCCCGTCATCCCAACCTCATCTGGGAGCAGCTCGCCGCCGACGAGCTGACCGCCTGCTTCATCGCCGACGGACACCACCTTCCCGCAGCGACGCTGAAGTCGATGGTGCGGGCCAAGACACCCGCTCGCTCGGCGCTCGTCACCGACGCGACCGCGGGCGCGGCGGCCCCGCCCGGCCCGTACACCCTGGGCCGCCTCGCCATCGAGCGCGACGGCCAGGGCCGGGTGGTGTTGCCCGGCACCGAGAAGCTCGCCGGCTCCGCGCTCACCCTCGACCAGGCCGTGGCGCGTGCCGCGCGGGCGACGGGCCTGGGCCTGGACGAGGTGGCGCCGATGGCGTCCGCCATTCCCGCCGCTTGCGTGGGGGCTTCGGCCGCCGGCCGGGTCGTGGCCGAATGGGACGCCGAGTCCTTCTCGCTCACGGTCGTTCGCGTGGACGGCGCGTGAGAGGTCCGATTCCCCGCCTGCGCTGGTCGATCGCCGCGCTGCTGTGCGCGGCCTGCGCCCTCAACTACCTCGACCGCCAGACGCTGTCCGTGCTCGCCGCCACCTTGCAGGCCGAGCTGGGGTTCAGCGACGTCGACTACTCGCACGTCACCTCGGCCTTCCTCTTCAGCTACACGGTCATGTACGCGGTGACGGGCCGGCTCGTGGATCGGCTGGGGACGCGGCGCAGCTTCCTGATCGGCGTCTCCGGCTGGTCGGCGGTAACGATGCTGCACGCCCTGGCCCGCAGCGCCTTGCACCTCTCGCTCTGCCGCGCGCTCCTCGGCGCGGTGCAGCCGGTGAACTTCGCCGCGGGAGTGAAGGCGGTCTCCGAGTGGTTCCCGATGCGCGAGCGGGCCCTCGCGGTCGGGATCTTCAACGCCGGTACCGCCCTCGGCGGCGCCATCGCGGTGCCGGTCGTCTCGTTCGTCGCGCTGCGGTGGGGCTGGCGCTGGGCCTTCGTGGCCACCGGCGCGGCCGGCTTCTTGTGGGCCGGGGTCTGGGCCGCCGCCTATCGCCTGCCGGCGGACCACCCTCGGCTGGGCGCGGCCGAGCGCGCGCTGATCTTCAGCGAGGGCGATCGGGCGCCCGAGGCGCCGGCCGGCGGCGTCTCGATCGGGCGGCTGCTCCGCCTGCGGGCGGCGTGGGGATGCATCCTCGCCCGCGCGCTGACCGACCCCATCTCCTACTTCCTCTACTTCTGGATCCCGAAGTACCTGCAGGCCGAGCGGGGCTTCAGCCTGGCCGCCCTCGGCCGCTACGGCTGGATCCCGTTCGCCGCGCTGTTCGCCGGCAACCTGTTCAGCGGCGCGATGCCGCGCTGGCTGGTCGCGCGCGGCTGGCCGCTCGACCGCGCGCGCAAGACGACGATGCTCGCGGTGTCGTGCGCGATGCCGCTGCTGTGCCTGTCGATCGTCCGCGTGCAGCGGCCGGGCCTCGCGCTCGCCCTCATGAGCGCGCTGTCGTTCGGCCACGCGGCCTGGGGCAACATCACTCTTCCCGCGGAGGTCTTCCCCGCGCGCGTGGTGGGCACCATGACCGGGCTGGGCGGCTCTCTCGGGGGGCTCACCGGCATCCTGACCCAGCTCGCGATCGGCCGGGTCGTCCAGGCCTTCTCGTTCGCGCCGATCTTCGCCGCGATCTCGGCCGTCTACCTGGTCGCCCTGGCCCTGGTCCACCTGTTGATCGGGGAGCTGGGCCGGCTGCGGGACGTGTGATTCGCCCCGGCTACTTCCTCACGACCAGTATCCCGAGGTCGCCGATCTGGTCGTCGCGCACCGGGGACGGCGAGCCGCTCATGAGGTCGGTGGCGCTGGCCGTCTTGGGGAACGCGATCACGTCGCGCAGCGACGACTCGCCGGCCAGGATCATCACGATCCGGTCCAGGCCGAGCGCGATGCCCCCGTGGGGCGGCGTCCCGTACTGCAGCGCCTCGATGAAGAACCCGAAGCGCTCGCGGGTCTCCTCCTCGCTCAGCGAGAGGATGCGGAACACCTTCGCCTGCAGCCCCGAGTCGTGGATGCGGATGCTGCCCCCGCCGGCCTCCGTCCCGTTGAGGACGACGTCGTAGGCCTGGGCCCGGGCCCGGGTGGGATCGCTCTCGAGCAGCGGCAGGTCCTCGTCGAGGGGGGCGGTGAAGGGATGGTTGACGCTCTGGAGGTGTCCCGCGGCGTCGCGCTCGAAGAGCGGGAAATGGGTCACCCACACGAAGCGGTAGGCCTTCTCGTCGACGAGCCCCAGCGCGCGGCCCATCTCCAGGCGCAGGATGCCGAGCGCCATGGCGAGCGGCCCCGGCTCGTCGACCGCCACCAGCACGGTGTCGTCGCGCTCGGCGCCGGCCCGGTCCAGCATCTGGCGGGCCACCGACTCGCGGGCGCCCTTCCGGGCCAGGTTCCCCACCGCCTCGTCGGTCGACTTGAGGCTGAAGAGGTTTCGCTTGCTCGCCCGCGCGTCGGCGACGATCCGCCCCAGCCACAGCTCCTCGTTGATCTTCCTGAGCCGCGTGCCCGAGACGCCGCCGGAGGCCGGCAGCACGATCGCTCTCGCCCGTGCGCCGGCGGAGATGAGGCCGGGGAAAGTGTCGAGGCCGAGCGTGCGCATCTCGTCGGTCACGTCCGTGATCGGCATGCCGAAGCGCAGGTCGGGCTTGTCGGAGCCGTAGCGCTCCATGGCCTCGGCGTAGGTCAGCCGCGGGAACGGACGGCGGACCTCCACCCCCACCAGGGCGACCAGCCGCTGGTAGAGCGGCTCGATGAGGTCGACGATCGTCTCCACCCCCGGGTAGGACATCTCGATGTCGACCTGGGTGAACTCCGGCTGGCGGTCGGCCCGCAGGTCCTCGTCGCGGAAGCAGCGCGCGACCTGGAAGTACTTGTCCATGCCGGCCACCATCAGGATCTGCTTGAAGATCTGCGGCGACTGGGGCAGCGCGTAGAAGCTGCCGTGGTGGACGCGCGAGGGCACGAGGTAGTCGCGCGCGCCCTCCGGGGTGGACTTGGTGAGGAAGGGCGTCTCGATCTCGTAGAAGCCCTGCTCGTCGAGGTAGCGCCGGACCTCCATCGTGACCCGGTGGCGCAGGGCGATGTTGCGCTGCATGCGGGGCCGGCGCAGGTCGAGGTACCGGTACTTGAGCCGGATCTCCTCGGAGGTGGTGATCTCGTCCTCGATCGGGAAGGGCGGCGTCCGGGCCTCGGAGAGGACGCGGATCTCCCGCGCCAGGACTTCGACCGCGCCGGTGGGGATCTTGACGTTCACGGTGTCGGCCGAACGCTTCGCCACCTCTCCCACGACCGCCAGCACCCACTCGCCGCGCACGCGGTCGGCGGCGGCGTGGGCCTCTTTGGAGACCTCCGGCCGGGCCACGACCTGGCAGATCCCCTCGCGGTCGCGGAGGTCGATGAACACGACTCCGCCCAGGTAGCGGCGTGTGGCGGCCCAGCCCATGAGCGTGACCGGCCGGCCGACGTCGCCCTCGCGCAGCGCGCCGCAGTAGTGGGTTCGCTTCAGCTCGCCCAGCGCGTCAGCCACGGACCTTGCCCTCGAGGTACTCGGCCAGCTTGACGTCGCTCACGCGCTCCTGCGTCGAGGCCGTCATGTCCCGCACCGTCCACACGTCGCTCGCCAGCTCGTCCTCGCCCATGATGGCCACGAACCGGGCGCCGAGCTTGTCGGCCTTCTTCATCTGCGACTTCAGGCCGCGGCCATCGTGGTCCATCATCACCCGTACCCCGGCCTCGCGCAGGTCGCGCTCGGCGAGCAGGGCGCGGTCCAGAGCGCCGGTCGCGAGCACGGCCAGGAAGGCGTCGCACCGGCCTTCGCCGGCCGCGGCGGGCAGGAGCATGACGAGCCGCTCCAGGCCGAGGGCGAAGCCGGTGCCGCTCAGCTCGGGGCCGCCGAGGTCGCGCACCAGGCCGTCGTAGCGCCCACCGCCCAGCACGCTGTTCTGGGCGCCCAGCGCGCCGCTCGTGACCTCGAACGTCGTGCGGGTGTAGTAGTCGAGGCCGCGCACCAGGCGGTGGTCGAGCCGGTACGGGATCTCCAGCAGGTCCAGCTCACGCTTGACCTCCGCGAAGTGGTCGCGGCACTCGGGACAGAGGTGGTCGGAGATCCTGGGCAGGCCCTCGATGATCGGCTGGTCCTCGGGGACCTTGCAGTCCAGCACGCGAAGCGGGTTGGTCTCGGCCCGGCGCTGGCAATCCGCGCACATCCGGGACGCCACCGGCCGCAGCGCGCGGCGCAGCGTTTCCACGTAAGCGGGGCGGCATTTCGCGTCGCCGACCGAGTTGAGGATCAATTGCGATTCCGTCAGCCCGCAGACGCGCAGGTAGCCAAGGGCGACCTGGATGATCTCGACGTCGATCGACGGCCCCTCCATCCCGAAGGCCTCGACGTCCACCTGGTGGAACTGGCGGTAGCGGCCCTTCTGGGGCCGCTCGCGGCGGAACATCGGCCCCAGCGCGTAGACCTTCAGGGCGGGATCGGTCTGGAAGAGGTGGTGCTCGATGACCGCGCGCACGATGCCCGCGGTGGCCTCGGGGCGCAGCGTTAGCGACGAGCGCTCCTCGTCGCGGTCCTCGAAGGTGTACATCTCCTTGGCCACGATGTCGGTGTCGGCGCCGATACCGCGCGCGAACAGCTGCGTCTGCTCGAAGACGGGCGTGCGGATCTCGCGGTAGCCGTAGCGAGCCAGCAGCTCGCGGGCGGCCTTCTCGACGCGGTGCCACGCTCCCACCTCGTCGGGCAGGATGTCCCGGGTGCCCTTGATGGCCCTGATCACGACCGGCCGCCCGGGTCCCGCTCGGCGAGGTAGGCCTCCTTGTAATCGACGTAGTTGGCCGCGTAGCGGCGGAGGCCTTCGCGCTCCTGGTCGCTGATCTCTCGGCGCACCTTGCCGGGCAGCCCCATGACCAGGCTGCGAGGCGGGACCTCCATGCCTTCGGGCACGAGCGTGCCGGCGGCGACGATGCACTCGTCGCCCAGGCGGGCGTCGTTCAGGATCGTCGCCCCCATCCCGATCAGGCAGTACGAGCCGATCCGGCAGCCGTGCAGCGTCACCGAGTGGCCGACCGTCACGTGGTCGGCCACGACCGTGGGGTGCTGCTCCTTGAAGACGTGGACGACGCAGTTGTCCTGGACGTTGCTGTAGGCGCCGATGCGGATGGAGTGCACGTCGCCGCGGATGACGGCGTTCATCCAGACGCTGGCGTGGTCGCCCAGCTCGACGTCGCCGATGACCTGGGCCGAGACGTCGACGTACACGCGCTCGCCGAGCTTCGGCCAGATGCCTTTGAAGGGCCGGATCACGCTCCCCCCGCGAAACGGCGAGTCTAGCAAAGCGCTCGCCGGGGCGGCAAACGGACGCCGAACTCCGGGCAGCGGACCCAAGCCGTCCCCTCCCCCCGCTACAGTCCTCATCTGGCCGCGCTTGATTCGCGGTCGACTCCCTGCGGGAGGCGCCGATGCCCATACCCGTTCGACGTGACGAGAGGACGCCCCTCTGGGCGCTTACACCGCCCCCGTTCCTCTCGACTTCCACGATCCTCACGCCCCCGGCCCGCGCTTCCCGCGCGCCGGCGGATGCCCTCGAGCCAGCCCTGGCCGACCGCCTCCATCAGGCCATCCGCACACTCCACTACAGCCGCCGCACCGAGCGCGCTTACGCGTATTGGGCCAGGCGCTTCGCTGCCCACTACGAACCCCGCGACGTCGCAGGGATGGGCGCCGACGAGATCCGCTCCTTCTTGTCGCACCTCGCGGTCACCGAGCGCGTGAGCGCTTCCACGCAAAACCAGGCGCTGTGCGCCCTCCTCTTCCTGTATGGACGCGCCTTCGGCGTGGACATCGGCTCCATCGGGGGGATCGAGCGGGCCAAGGCACCCAAACGGCTACCCGTGGTGCTGACTCGCGGCGAAGTCAAGGCCGTCCTCGAGGCGATGCGCGGCGTCCCCCAGCTCGTATGCCAGCTCCTCTACGGCGCCGGCCTGCGCATCGTCGAGTGCCTGTCCCTGCGGGTCAAGGATCTCGACTTCGATCGTAACGAGATGACGGTCCGCGACGGCAAAGGGGCGAAGGACCGCGTTACCGTGCTGCCCACTTCTTGCCGCCAAGGCCTCCTCGCCCAACTCGCGAGGGTGCACCGGCAGCACGATGAGGATCTTCGGCGCGGGCTTGGTCGCGCTCCGCTCCCTTTCGCCCTGGCCCAGAAATACCGGAACGCCGACCGCGAGTGGAGATGGCAATACGTCTTCCCGGCCTCGTCGTTCTACACCGATCGCCACACCGGCCTCCAGCACCGGCACCACCTCCACGAGACGGTCGTGCAGAGCGCCATGGCCCAGGCGGTCCGTCAGGTTTCCCTCGCCAAACCGGCCACGCCTCACACGCTGCGTCATTATGCCGGGTCCTGGATTATGCCGGGTGGGATCGCAGATCGGCTGGGAATGGGCGGATCCCTCGCCGCGTGACCCGGCATAATCAGAGGCTCGTCAGGAAGGCTAAGAGACGGTCGCCGGGGCGGTAGCGGCCCGCTCGGACGTTGAAGGGGGCTGTCCTGGCGAGCGCTGCTTCCTTCAGCTGCAGGTTGGCGTGGAGATACACCTGGGTAGTTTCAACGGATTCGTGGCCGAGCCAGAGGGCGATCACCGAGCGGTCCACGCCGTGGTGCAGGAGGTCCATTGCTGCCGAGTGGCGAAGCACGTGTGGCGAGACACGCTTCTGTTTCAACGACGGGCAGTGCAGGCTGGCCGTGCGCACGTGCTTGGCCAGAAGGTCCTCCACTGCGTCGCGGCTGAGCGGTCCGCCTCGGATATTCGGAAAGAGGGGATTGGCTGGTGGGCCATTTTGTTCGAGCAGCCAAGCCCGCAGCACCGCCACGACCTCCTTGCGAAGCGGCGTGCAACGGTCCTTCCGTCCCTTGCCCTGGCACCGGACGTGCGCCCCAGTGCCGAGGACGACATCCTGGCGGCGAAGCCCCACCAGCTCCGAGACTCGCAGCCCCGACTGCACGGCGAGGAGAAGGAGCGCCCGATCGCGACGGCCGATCCAGGTCCGCTGATCGGCCGCGGCCACGAGGGCGTCGATCTCGGAGCGACTCAGGAATTCAATAGCTGACTTGTGGTACCGCTTGCTGGGCATGGCGAGGACGCGCTGGATCAGCGCGCTGTGCGCGGGCTGGTGGAAAGCCGCGTACTTGAAGAACGAGTGAATCGCGGCCAGCCGGACGTTGCGGGTGCGGGCGCTGATGCCGCGCGCTTGCTCCAGGTGGTCAAGGAACGCGCCAATCAGGGGGGCGTCCAAGTCGTCGAGCGAGAGCGCTGAGGGGGCCTTCTTCAGACGAAGCGACACGAACTCCAGGAACAGGCGGAAGGTGTCGCGGTAGCTCGCGATGGTGTGCGGACTCGCCTGACGCTGGCGCATCAGACGGTCCGTGAAGAACGCTTCGAGGAGGCTGGGGAAGTTAGCAAACGTCGTCATGAGAGATGCCTCCCTGCGAGCGGTCCAGTCGCGCCGCGGCCAAGCGCAGGAGCTCCGGCACCGAGGAGAGGTACCAGTAGGTGTCACTGACGTGCCCGTGACCCAGGTACGTGGACAGGACGGGCATTCGTGGATCGACGTCAACTCCCTGCCGATACCACCGCAGCACCGTCCGGACGGCGAATGCATGTCGAAAATCGTGGAGGCGTGGTCCGTGATGGTCGGTGGGCCCACGCAGCCCCACCCAGCGCGACAGCTTGTAGAAGGTGCGGCTCACGCAGGACTGCTCCAGTCGCGTGTGCCGCTCTGATATGAAGAAGCTTGGCGTCTTCGGCCTCGGGAAGATCCGCTCGCGCCGGCGCGCATAGTGGCGCAGTGCATCCCGGGTGGTGGGGTGCAACGGGACGAGGCGTGTCTTGTTGAACTTGGTGCTTCGGATCGTGAGTACGCCCTGCCTGAGATCCACGTCGGCCTGATTCAAGCCAAGGGCTTCGCTGATCCGGAGCCCGGTCACTGCGAGGAGACCGAGCAGCGTCGAGTAGGTCCACGGACGCAAGCCCGTCGTGGAGTGAAGGTCTCTTGTCGCCGCCATCAGCCGTCTGATCTCGATGACGCTATAGATGTGCGGTAACTTGCGGCGAAACCGGTAAGGGAGGAGCCCCAGGGGTGGGATCTCGGTGCCGGGATCCGATGAGCTGTGGTGCTGAGCGAAGAGCCGCACGGCGCGGAGCCGCGCCGCCCAGTGGGCGGGCTGGGCGTTTGCTGGCTGCATCGCCCAACGGAGGGCCAGGTCTGTCGTGATGTGAGACGCCCCTTGCCGTTCAAGGAACGAGACGAAGTCGTGCAAGTAGATGCCGGGGTCTCTCAGCTTGTAACCAAGCCGTCGCCGCAGGCTGAGGTAGTCAGCCACGGCCGTCAACA
>Ga0066710_100003776_pt1 | contig 13081 bp, 13 predicted proteins | sample GraSoiAngelo_159_FD_79666 | JGI IMG/M metagenome (GOLD analysis project Ga0066710, IMG submission 79666) | Grasslands soil microbial communities from the Angelo Coastal Reserve, California, USA - 14_1009_16_40cm | ecosystem: Environmental > Terrestrial > Soil > Grasslands | place: USA...
CGCTGCGCCAGCGGCGCGTCGTCGGGGGCGAAGCGCGAGAACATGATGGGCACGATGGGATGGACCCCGGGCCGGATCTCGAAGCCCGCCTCGGCCATCCGCTGCCGGAACGCCCGCGTGTTGGTCTCGAGCCGGTCGCGCAGCTCGGTGCTGCGGGAGAGCAGATCGAGGGCCCGCAGCGTCGCCCCCACGACCACCGGCGCGAGCGTGTTCGAGAAGAGATAGGGCCGGCTGCGCTGCCGCAGCAGGTCCACGATCTCCTTTCGCGCCGCGATGCAGCCGCCCGACGCGCCGCCGAGCGCCTTGCCGAAGGTGGTCGTGATGATGTCGACGCGGCCCGCGACGCCGCAGTGCTCGGGGGTGCCCCGCCCCGTCTTCCCCATGAAGCCGGTGGCGTGAGAGTCATCGACGAGCACGAGCGCCCGGTGCCGGTCGGCGAGGTCGCAGACCTCCTTCAGCGGGGCGACGTCGCCGTCCATCGAGAACACGCCGTCGGTCACGATCATGCGGAAGCGGGCCCCCGCCGCCTCCGTCAGCTTCGCGTCCAGGTCCTTCATGTCCGCGTGCTCGTACAGGTACCGCTTGGCCTTGCACAAGCGGACGCCGTCGATGATCGACGCGTGGTTCAGCCGGTCGGTGACGATCGCGTCGGCATCGCCCAGCAGCGGCTCGAAGACTCCCCCGTTGGCGTCGAAGCAGGCGGCGTAGAGGATGGCGTCGTCCATCCCGAGGAACGCCGCGACCTTCTTCTCCAGCTCCAGGTGGAGCGCCTGCGTGCCGCAGATGAACCGGACGCTCGACAGGCCGTAGCCCCACTCGTCGAGCGTCCGGCGGGCGCAGGCGAGCAGCTCCGGGTGGCTGGACAGGCCGAGGTAGTTGTTGGCACAGAAGTTCAGGACGGAGCCGTCCCGGCCCTGCACGCGGATCTCGGGGCCCTGGGCGCCGAGGATCGGCCACTCTTCCTTCCACAGGCCCTGCTCGCGGATCTGCTTCAGCTCGCCGGCGAGAAATTCCGAGAAACGTGAATCCATAGGCACCCCGCGAAGGAATTCTATAGCGCTCCGCGATGCCAAGGCCGAAGCAAGATGGCAGCGAGCGGCGGATTGACTCCGCCGCGAGCGGATGGGGGGGAGCGCGAATGCGCGCGGGGGGTGCTGTCGTCGATCTGTACCCCCCCCGACCTGACTAATAGATCTTAAAGCCGAGGACGCGGCGCCAGACCGTCATGTGACGCACTTCGTCGACGAGGATGAACGCGGCCGAGAGCAGGTAGTCCCGCGTGTCGATGCGGCTGATGAGGGCCGTGTACGCCTCCTGCGCCGCCACCTCGATCTGTAGCGCCTGCCGCACGAAGGCGTCGCCCGGCTCGAGCGGGCCGAGATCGTAGTGAGAGCGCGCCTCGGTCGGACGCCCCCCGCGCTCTTCGCAGATCGCGATCTGCGTGTCGCGATGCCCGACGTGGTCGCCGCGGAACTCCACCGCGTAGTGGCGGAGCCCGGCCGGGAACAGGCCGCGCTTCAGACCGGCATCGCAGACCGCGATGGCGTGGTGCTCGATGACCAGGGCCGCGTCGAGGATCGCCATGTCGGCCTCGTCGCCGCGGCCGAGCGCGTCTGAGCTTCCTTCGATCACGCCGAGAACCGAGGGAACGACCCCGGCGGCGCGCGCGATGCGCAGGACGAACTCACGGCGCCCTTCAGCCACGCAGCTCCTCCGCTTCGATCCACAGGTCGATCACGGTGAGGTGCCGCGCGCCGTCGACCATGTGGTGGGCGAGGAGATCGACGGCGCCGGCGTCCCCGAGCGCGGGCAGCCCTTCCGCGTGGACGTGAACGAGCTCCTGCTGCGCCTCGCGCAGGCCGGCGAGCGAGACGTGCGGCTTCGACGGCGCGGCCGGAGGAGAAGAAACGGGCAGCTTCAAGCGGCGGCGGAGCCTTTCCCGCTCCGTCCGATGCCGCACGTGATCCGCGGCCACGCTGCGGGCGAACGTGCCGGCCCCCGCGACGGCCCGCGCGATCGCGGCGAGCCGGCCGTCCACGTCCGTCTCGCGCCGGTCGATCGCATCGAGCACCGCCGAGGCCGAGGCGTAGTCCGTGGCCCCCGCCCCGGTCGGCCGCACCAGCAGCGCCAGCGGCGCGGCCGCGGCCCCGCGCAGGAACCGCCGCCTACCAGTGGACGCCAAGGCCCGAGCTGAACGCGTGGAGACGGTGATCGGCGCCGCCGATCCCGGTGAGCCGGTAGTCGAGGTTCAGGGAAAGAGCCTTGGTGAGCCGCAGCTCGACGCCGCCTCCGGCATGGAAGCCGGCCTCGATGTCGCCCTGGCCGGTGGGGATGCCCCGCGCCTGCAGCTCCGGAGCCTGCGAGACGAGACCGCCGAGGAGCGGGCCGTCGAACGGCGAGGAGCCCGGAAAGAGCAGGCTCTCGTCCCGCACGGGCGTTTGACGCGTGATCACGACCACGACGTCCGCGCCCGCCGAGAGATACGGCCGCACCCGCACGTGATCGAGCGCGGTCACCGTGTACTTGAGCGTGAAGGGCGCGACCTCGAGCACGCGCAGCCGCGTGCGCACGCTCCGCCGAACCGGAAACGGCGCGCCGGGCGGACCGACGAGGGCGGCGGCGGGGCTGGCGCCCGTCGCGAGGTTGGCCACGTACGCGAGCGGGTCCGTGATCACGAAGGGATCGCTGTGGCCGTGGCTGAAGCCGACCAGCAGCTCGTACGACATCTTGCCGCCCGCGACGCGCCCGAGCGGCACGTCCAGATATCCGGCGGCCTGCACGCCGCTCCCGACGCCGTAGGGATTGCGGGACAGGCCCGCCATCACGCCGGCCTGGGCGCCGATGCGTCCGATGTCCGGCAGCAGCTCGAGGACGGCGGTGCCGCGATCCTCGACCTTGCTCGACGGTGGCGGGGGGCCGGCCGGCTCCTGGGCGGAAGCGGGGCGTCCTCCCGCGAGAAGCGCAACGGCGAGAAGCGCCATGCCGACGCTCTTCGCGGCCATGGCGCGGCATTGTACGTCGGGAAGTTCGCGGCCTGCGTGCGCGAACCGTTCCGTTCCGCTAAGATGGGCCGCTCACTTGGCGCCCGACAAGACGACGGCCGAGACACATCCGCGCTGGCTCTCGGGCCTCGCGACCGTCGCCGCCGTCGGCTTCGGCGTCGGCCTCATCTTCACGCTGCACCAGCGCGACAATGCCCGGCGCGAGGTCGAGGATCTGCGGCGGCAGCAGGACGCCGCCGAAGCGCGCGTGCGCGCGGTCAACCAGGAGCGCGACGCGCTGCAGCGGCGGCTGGCGTGGGAGGCGAGCCTGCGGGATCTCGTGGCGCAGCCCGACGCCCGCACCGTGGCCCTCGCGGGGCAGGGGCCGGCGGCGGCCGCGCGGGGCCGCATCGTCTGGAACCCGGCCACCCGCGAAGCGGTGCTGGTGGCCTCGGGGCTGGACCCCGCGCCGCCCGGCCGCACGTACGAGCTCTGGGTGATGGCGGACGGACCGCCCGTGCCGGCGGGAGCGATCCTGGTCGAGCCCGACGGCCGCGCCGCATTCCGCCTGCCCGCCCTGGAGCAGACCTCCCGCGTGAAGACGTTCGTGGTGACGCTCGAACCCGCGTCGGGGAGCCCGGCGCCCACGGGGCCCGCGATCCTGTCCGGCCCCGTATCCTGAGGTCTAGGTGGGGGACGCACCGCTGTCGGGCCGCCGGATCCTGGTCGTCGACGATCAGCCGTCCATCCGCGGCATCCTCGAGACGGCGCTCAGCGAAGCGGGAGCCGACGTGTGGTGCGTCGGCGACGGTCCGACCGCGATCACGCTGCTCGAGAGCGCGAACCCCGAGCTGATCCTTCTCGACCTGGCGATGCCGGGGATGAACGGCTGGCAGGTGCTCGAAGCGCTGTCAGGCAAGCCGCGCACGGCCAGCATCCCGGTGGTGCTCGAGACGTCGGCCGAGGACTTTCCCAGCTTCCAGCGCGCGCGCAAGCACGGCGTGGCGGCCTTCGTCAACAAGCCGTTCCGGCTGGCCGAAGTCGTGGAGACCTGCCGGCGCATCCTCGAGGGCGCCCGGCCGCTCCAGGGGCGGCACGAAGACGGGAGCGCCACGCCGCCCATCCAGATGAGGGACGCCGACGACAACCTCGTGGCCCTGGGCTGGCTGCTGGACATGGACGCGCGCGGCGCGCAGGTGGACCTCGAGATCGGGCTGGAGCCGGGCCGGCGGCTGACCCTCGTCACCCAGGACGGCGCCCAGGTCACGACGCGCCAGGCCGAGGTGCGATGGGTCACCCCGGTCGGCGGCCGGTTCCATCACGGCCTGTGGTTCGTCGCCGGCTAGCCGCGCAGAAAGAGCAGTTGAAAACCAAGACGACAATTCAGGGCGCGCGGGGCGCCTGGAGCGGGGGCGTAGGTCGGCGAATGAGAAGTCGCGGAGATGCCGACCGCGAGCGGAGCGCGCGAAGATACTGTCCTCTTGAAAGCCAGCGCGCGGAGCGTCCCCCGCGAAGGGCGCACCCGCGCGCCGGACAACGGCTGGTAGCTGTTCTGGAGATTTCTGCGGCTAGTGGACCACGGCCCAGCCTATTTCTCGCGGAAGCGGACGGCGTTGTAGCGGATCTGGACGATCGCGCGCGTGGCGCCCGGACCCACCTCCACCTCGGTGATCCCCTCGGGCCGGTCCTTCTCGACGTCGGGGCTGGCGCTGGCGAGAAGAGTGATCCGGCGCCGGCCGGTGGGAATCCCCCCGACCTCGAAGACCTGACGCTTGCGGGCGCGGCTCGTCTCCCGCCCTTCGAAGACGATCGACAGGTCGCGGAACGGGCGGCCGTCCACCAGCAGCTTCAGGTAGAGCGTGCTCGCCCCGCTCGTGTACGCGTCCTGCTGCGCGTCGATGTCGAGCTGCAAGGTCCCGGTCGGTCCCGTGTGCGCCGGCGGCGGAGGCGCGGGAGCGGGCGTGTGCGGTAAGGACGTGGGCACGGCGGCCGGCAGCGTCGTGGTGGCCGGCGCGATCGAGGTCGCGCCCGGAAACGGCGTCGGCCGCGGCCGCGCGACGGGCGCGGGCATGGGCGCAGATGATGGAACGGCGGCCCGCTCAGTGACCGGCGGCGGCGCGGCGAGCGTCGTCGACGGCGGGACGTCGGTCCGCGGCGCCGGCGTGGCGGCCGGGACCACTGCCGCGGCGGCCGCGCTGCTCGAGGACAGCGAGGCCGTGGTCTTCGGCGCCGACCGGGATCGCGCCACCGCCAGGACGACGATGACGGCCAGAACCGCCACCGCGGCCATGACGCCGATGACGAGGCCGACGCCGAGCCCGCCGGACCGAGCGGCAACGGGCGTGCGCCGGGTGGTCGGCCCCGGCGGGGGCATCGTCGGCGCCGGACGTTGCGCGGCCGGAACCGTGGCCGTCGCCGCCAGAATCGACGCCGTCGGCACCTCGGCCAGACCCTGCTCGAGCGCGCGCACGAAGGAGCCGGCGGTGGGCCATCGGTCCTCCGGCTTCTTGGCCATGCTCTTCAGCAGCGCGCGCACGAGCGGCTCGGGCACCGTTGACGGGGGCGGGATCGGGATCGGCTCCGTCACGTGCTTCATCAGCACCGCCACCGGCGTGTCGGCGGCGAAGGGAACGCGGCCCGTCAGCATCTCGTAGGCGACGACCCCCAGCGCGTAGATGTCCACGCGCTGGTCCACGGGCTGCCCGGTGGCCTGCTCCGGCGCCATGTACTGCGGCGTGCCCGTGATCATGCCTGTCTGGGTCAGCGCGCCGGAGCCCTCCACCATCTTCGCGATCCCGAAGTCGGCCAGGTACACGCGCTCCGCCTCGTCGAGGAGGATGTTCTGCGGCTTCACGTCGCGGTGCACGACGCCCTTGCCGTGCGCGTAGTCGAGGGCGTCGGCGGCGCCGCGCAGGATCGTGATGATGCGGTCGTGGCCGAGGGGCCCGGCGCGGAGCAGGCTCGAGAGCGCGCCCCCCGAGATCAGCCGCATCGCCATCCACGGGATCCCGGCCTCGATGCCGAAGGCGTGGATGGGGATGATGTTCGGGTGCTCGAGGCGCGCAATGACCTTGGCCTCGCGCTTGAAACGCTCGGCGAACGTCTCGTCGTGGAGGAACTCGCCGGGCAGGACCTTCAGCGCGACGTAACGGTCGAGCGCCGCCTCGTAGACCTTGTAGACCGAGGCCATCCCCCCGCGGCCGAGGGGCTCGATCACGCGATAGGCGCCGAAGGTCTCGCCCGGGGCGATGGGCACGGACTACGACCGCGTGACCCGGCGCGAGCCGGATGCCCGCCGCTTCTCCGGCAGGGGCCGGAGCAGCTCGTGGGGGTCGAGCCGCAGCGCCCATGCCAGCCGGCACAGCGTGTCGAGGGGAACGTTGTGGCCGCCCCGCTCGATCGAGCCCAGATAGCCTGGATTCATGCCGACCCGCTCGGCCAGCGCTTCCTGGGTCAGCTTGCGCTTCGTGCGCGCCGTCCGCAGATGGGCGCCCAGGACGCGGCGCCCGTCGAAGAGCTCGTCGGCCGCGACCCTGGCCGTGGGCCACAGGTTGAGCTGACGCGCCCGTCTCATGTCGCAGAGAGTATCACTCTCGCTCCATACACGGTCGCGCGCTGGGCCTCCAGCTCCGGGCCGCCGGTGAGCAGCAGTCTCGCGACGCGCAGGGGCGTCCCCGCGATGCCGACCGCGTCGTCCAGCACGTCGAAGGGAACCATGATCAGCTCGGGCTCGGAGGGCGTGAGGCGCGCGCCGGAGACCACGCGCTTCACGAGCATCGTGTTCAGCCGGGCCGCCGACGGGTTGCTCTGCATCCCCATCAGGACGAACGGCAGCAGCTCGCGCGCCTCCGGCTCGGAGAGCGTCACGCCCCAGGCGACGGGCCGTCCTCCGATGGGGATCTTCTCGGTCTCCGTCCGCAGGCCGGCGGCATGGATCCATTCCACGAGGCTCTTGAACGTCTCGTCTCCCGATTCGGTGCCCAGCAGGCGGAACGCCGGCACCCAGAGGTGCTCGCCGGCCGGCCGCGGGCCCGGCGGCGCGGCCTGGGAAAAGATCGCGCGTCCGTAGTCCTCGAGCCGGCTCAGCGGCGGCGTTCCCGCCAGCTCGATGCGGAAACGGTAACGCCAGAAGGGAAGATACTCGCCGTCGAGCGTTTCCTGGCCGCGCACGCAGTGGCCGTAGGAGACGACGCGCGGGCCCTCCGGCGTGGGGGCCAGGGCCCGGTGGCAGTTGGAGCAGATGGTGACGTGGTTGCCGGCGGGCAACGCCTTCTCGAACCCGCACTCGGGGCAGCGCGAGGCCACGACGTGCACGCGCCGGAACGACGGCTCTGCCGAGCGAAGCGGATCGCCGGCGGCCAGGGCGACGAGCGCACGGCTCTCCTCGGCGTCGGGATGCCCGGCGAGCGTCCCGAAGCCGCCGTCGGCCAGCACCCATTGCTCATCGCCCTCCAGGAGAATGGCCCGCGCGACCCAGTAGGGCCGGTAGACCAGGATCCGGCCGTGATCGAGGAATGCGCCATGCCGGGCCACCGTCTGCAGGAAGGTGTCCAGGTCCTGCGTGCGCCAGCGCTCGATCTCCTTGTACGGCCTGTCCTCGACCGGAGCCCACGGCAGGAAGGGGCCGCGCTCGCGCGCCTCTCGCGCCGTGAGCGGGCTGACGCGCGAGCGCGACAGCCGCAGGCCGCGGTCCCGCAGGTTCGCCCGCTTCGTGTCGTAGGCCGGGACGCTGTGCTCCACGGCGAACGCGCGCAGGCGGACGACCTTGGGCCCGTCCGCGTGCCGGCCGAGCAGGCCCTGCACGATCCAGCCCGTCAGGTGCCAGTAGGGAACATGGACGCGGTGCGCTTCGAGGACCCGTGCCTGGCTGCGCAGCCTCCTCTCGAACGCCTCGAGCTTCAACTGCACCTACAGCTCGGGTGGTGGCCTCTCGTCCTCTTTCCCCGTGAGGCCGAGCATCTCGGCCCGTTGCGCGTGAACGCGATAGCGGATGACCGTTTCCAGCACGGCCTCGGGAGCACGCTACTGGTCGTCGCCGATGTAGATCTCCTCCCGCTCCGGAGCGCTCAGGAACAGCAGCGACCCGCAGTGCTCGCAGGCGATGCTGGCGATCTCGTCGTTGGCGGTGAACGGGCCCCCGCACTTGGGACACGACAGCAGCAGCGCGAGGGATCCGGAGGGCGCCAAAGGCTGGGCCACGGTGGCGGTGTGATCGTACCGCCGCCCCACCCGGTCGGCTATTCGGTGAGGGGCGCTATCGCGTCTGGGCCGCGCGCCGCTCGCGGCGCACGCGGAGACCTTCCCGGAAGGCGTCGCGGAAATCCTCCGCGGTCGACAGGAGGGGCGACCACCAACGCCACTGCCCGCGCACCCCTTCGCCGTCGAACGGCGGGTTCTCGACCTTGCAGATGAACCGGAGCCCGTCGGTCTCGTCACGGCAGATCCGGAAGCGAACCTCCACGGGGCCGACGTCCTCGCCGCTGAGGAGGCGGCGCAGCTCCGCTTCCACGGCGCGGGCCAGCGCGGGATCCTCGCCTCCGAGCGGGTTGGCGACGATGTCGATCGGCTCCCGCCGTCCTTCTCGGTCCCGGACCGGATGGAGAGCCGTCCTCGTCCTGCTGCCCGTCGGATGCGACGTAGCAATTCCCATGGCTTCCTCCCGATTGCCGCGACGCTGTGGTTTTAGCAAGAGGCATACCAGCGCGGAACCCACACGAACAGGGCGGATTGGCCGGGTCGGTCGGCCTCGGATGTAAGAACCGGGGACGCCGTCCCTGAAGGATCTACATCGCCTGTAGCGGTTACAGGGGGACCAGGGTTTTTGTCAGACGCGTGGACGTGCGACGCGGATGGGCTACGATCGCCCGGGATGAGCGACTTCGAGGTCGACGAGCGGGGCGGAGCGTCGTGGCTCACGCTGCGCCGGCCGCCGCTGAACGTGCTCGACATCGCGACGCTGCGCGAGATGCGGCGGGCCCTGAAGGACCTGCCCACCCGCCACGACCTCAAGGTCCTGGTCATCCGTTCGGGACTTCCGGGCACGTTCTCGGCGGGAACGGACGTGAGCGACCATCGCCGCGAGCGCGTCGGGCAGATGCTGCGCGCGTTCCACCGCCTGATCGTGTTCCTCGACCAGATCCCGCAGGCCACCATCGCCGCCGTGGAAGGCCGGTGCCTGGGAGGCGGCTGCGAGCTGGCCCTCTTCTGCGACGTGGTCCTCGCGACGCCGCGCGCGAGCTTCGCGCTGCCGGAGATCGATCTCGGCTGTTTCCCGCCGGTGGCGGCGGTGGCGCTGCCCCGCGTGGCCGGCCGCACCGCCCACGAGATGGTCCTGCTCGGAGAGCCCGTCTCCGCCGAGGAGGCGCTGCGCCGCGGCCTCGTCAACCGCGTCGTCGAGGACCTGGCCGAGGCGACGGCCGACTGGGTGTCGCGCCTGGCCGCCAAGAGCGGCTCCGCGCTCGCCCTCGCGCGGCGGGCCGTCCGCCAGGGCGCCCGCGGCTCGCTCGCCAAGGCGCTCGCCCGCACGGAGCGCCTGTACCTCGAGGAGCTGACGCGGACGCGCGACAGCGAAGAGGGGATCGCCGCCTTCCTCGAGAAGCGCCGGCCGCGCTGGACGGACCGCTGAGGCGCGCGTGCTGACGCTCGTCGAGGGCGCGCGCCTCGTCGTGACGCAGGACGACCGGCGCACCCGTATCCCGGACGGGCACGTCCTCGTGCGTGACGACCGCATCGAAGCGGTGGGCCCGGGAGAGCCGCGTCTTCGCGAGCGCATCGACCGCCGCATCGACGCGCGTGGCCGCGTCGTGCTGCCCGGCTTCGTCAACACGCACCACCACCTGCCCCAGACCCTGACCCGCAACGTCCCGCGCGTGCAGGAGGCGCCGCTCTTCCGCTGGCTGACCGAGCTGTACGAGGTGTGGCGCGGCACCGACGCGGCGGCGGTGGACGTGGCCGCCCGCGTCGGCCTGGGCGAGCTGCTGCTCACCGGTTGCACGACCACCACCGACCACCTCTACCTCTTCCCGCGCGGCCAGGAGCGGCTCATCGACGCCGAGATCGCGGCCGCCCGCGACGTCGGGATCCGGTTCCAGCCCACGCGCGGATCGATGAGCCGCGGCCAGGCGCAAGGCGGCCTTCCCCCCGACGACGTCGTGCAGGACGAGGAGACGATCCTCACCGACTCGCGGCGGCTCGTCCGCGAGCATCACGATCCCCGCCCGGGAGCGATGACGCGCATCGCGCTGGCTCCCTGCTCGCCCTTCTCCGTGACCGACGATCTGATGCGGCGCACGGCCGAACTCGCGCGCGAGAACGGCGTGCGGCTGCACACGCACCTGGCCGAGACGCTCGACGAGGAGACCTACTGCCAGCAGATGTACGGCTGCCGGCCGGTGGAGTATCTGCGGCGTCTGGGATGGCTGGGCCCCGACGTGTGGCTCGCCCACTGCGTGCACCTCTCCGCGGAGGAGGTGTCGCTCTTCGGCGAGACGGGCACCGGTGTCGCCCACTGCCCCTCGTCCAACTTCCGCCTCGGCTCCGGGGTCGCGCCGGTGCGGGCGATGCTGGACGCGCGCATCCCGGTGGGCCTGGGTGTCGACGGCTCGGCCAGCAACGACACGTCGAACATGCTGGCGGAAGCGCGCCAGGCCCTGCTCGCCCATCGCATCGGCGCGGACCCGTCGCGCTGGATCACCGCCGAGGACGCGCTGTGGATGGCGACCCGCGGCGGCGCGCGCTGCCTCGGGCGGGACGACATCGGCAGCCTCGAGCCGGGCAAGTGCGCGGACCTCGTCCTCGTGGACACGAGGCGCCTCTCCTACGCCGGCGCCTCGAGCGACCTGGTGGCGGCGCTGGTGTTCAGCCCGTTCCCCGCCCCGGCCGACACCGTGATGGTGAACGGTCGCGTGGTGGTGGCGGGAGGCGAGCTGGTCGGTGTGGACGTGCCGGCTCTCGTCGCGAAGGCGGATGCGATCTCCGAGGGCCTGCTGCGACAGGCCTCCCAGCGCACCGGGCGCAACTACTTCGAAAAGGGCTAAGATCGCCGGACATGCTCGCCCGCGGGATCCGCAGCTACCACCGACCGACGCGCCTCGAGGACGCGCTGAGCCTGGCCGCGCAGGGCGCGACCGCCGTGGCGGGCGGCACGCGCGTCCTGGCCTCTTCCGTCGAAGCCCCCAACGTCCTCGATCTCGCCGCGCTCGATCTCTCGCGCGTCGACAGCGAGGACGGCGACCTCGTCATGGGCGCGATGACGACACTGCAGGAGATCATCGAATCGCCCCGCGCCTACGAGGGGACGGCGGGCCTGCTGCCGGTCGCGTGCCGCGTCCACAACGCATCCCGCATGATCCGGGGGATGGCGACGCTCGGCGGCGAGTCGGTCCACGCGGCCCACAACTCGGAGCTCGTGGCGGCCCTGCTGGCCCTGAACGCCGTATACGTTGTCACGCGCCCCGAGGGGCCCGTCGAGAGTCCCGCCCTGCGCTTCCTGCGCAAGCCCAGCGAGGACCTCGCGGGCGGAGGACTCCTCACGTCGCTGTTCATCCCCGGCGCGCCGGAAGGGGCCGCCCTCGAGCGGGTGGCGGTGCTTCCGTCGGCGCCGTCGCTGGTGGCGGTGGCGGTGACCGTTTCGTTCTCGGGCGAGCACCTGGCGCGCGCGCGGGTCGCGCTGACGGGCCTCGAGGGGCCGCCCTCGCGCGTGCTCGAGGCGGAGGCGAAGGTCGAGGGCAGCGCGGGAAGCCCAGAGGACCTCGAGCGCTGCGCGGAGCAGGTGATGCGGCACGCCGCCTTCCGCGACGACGCCCATGCCTCGGCCGACTACCGGCGGCGGGCGGCGCGGGCGCTGACGCTGCGCGCGCTGCGGCGCGCCATCGACCAGGCGCGCGCCCACGAGCCCGCGCAGATGGACCGGCCGCGACCGTCCCTGCCCGTGCGCCTGCCGGTGGCCGTTCCCTATTTCACCTCCGGACGGATCGAGATCACGGTGAACGGGGTCTTGCGCCCGGGCGAAGCGGAGGCGCGGACGACGCTGCTCGAATGGCTGCGTCGCGAGGGTTGGTGGGGCGTGAAGCACGGCTGCGAGACCGGAGAGTGCGGCGCGTGCACGGTGCTGCTCGACGGGCGGCCCGTGCTCGCGTGCCTGACGCTCGCGCTCCGGGCCCAGGGCCGCGCCGTCCTCACCGTCGAGGGCCTCGGCACCCCGGACCGACTGCATCCCATCCAGGAAGCGTTCGTGGAGACCGGGGCCATACAGTGCGGGTACTGCACCCCGGCCATGGAGCTGTGCGCCAAGGCGCTGCTCGACGCCCAGGCCGATCCCAGCGACGCGGAGGTGCGCGACGCGCTCGCCGGTTGCCTCTGCCGGTGCACCGGCTACGTGAAGCCGGTGGAGGCGGTCCTGCACGCGGCCCGCGAAGCGCGCCGGGCGTGAAGCTTCTCCCCGCCGCGGCCCTCCTCGCCTCGCTGCCCGCGGCCGCCTTCGCCCAGGCACAGGTCGAGATCACCGTCGGGGGCGGCATCGGGTCGAGCGTCACGCGCCGTGCGCCGTTCACCATCAACGGCACGACCTACGGGGGTCCATATCGGACCTGCGCCGAAGGCGTACCGGCGACGGCCTGTCTCCAGCAAGGCGCGACCGACGTCGGCTTCGCCCTCGCGAGCGAGTACCCGACCCTGGCGGTGGCCGGCGTCGAGGTGCGCCACGGCATCGGGGGACCGATTCTCCTCGGCGCGGGTGTGCTCGGCGGCCTCGCGCTGCGCACTCAGCGGGTCCTCACGCTCGACACGGGCGAGGTCGTCGACGGCCGTCCCTTCGCGACCCAGGAGCTCGCGGACGCCGCCAACAGCGACGCCATCTCCAGCACCAACGGCGTGGGCACGCTCGCCTATCTGCACGCGGGGCTGCGCTGGGAGCGCGGGTTCGAGAGCCGCACACCGATCGGTTATCGCCCCTCCGGGACGCGCGTTTTCGCCGAGGCGGGCGGCGGCCTCTTCGCCGCGTTGCCCGGCGGCGGCGACGGCGGGCTCGGCCATCCGCCCGGCTTCCATCTCGCCGGCGGGCTCATCTTCAGGCGGACGAGCGCGCATCCACTCACGCTGAC
>Ga0066710_100003777_pt1 | contig 13077 bp, 9 predicted proteins | sample GraSoiAngelo_159_FD_79666 | JGI IMG/M metagenome (GOLD analysis project Ga0066710, IMG submission 79666) | Grasslands soil microbial communities from the Angelo Coastal Reserve, California, USA - 14_1009_16_40cm | ecosystem: Environmental > Terrestrial > Soil > Grasslands | place: USA...
AGCCTTCTCACGCTGAACGGCGTGAGCCTCCTGCTCATCGGCATCGGGTTCGTCTGCTGGCGACTCCTCTGCACGTCGCTATCTGAGCTGCGGGCGACCCGCTACATGCTCGCCTGGGCCCTGGATCGGACAGCTCCCAAGCGCCTCGGCGACGTGAGCGAGCGCTTCCACACGCCGGTCGCCGGGATCGTGCTCGCGACTATCACGGGGGAGATCGCTCTGGTCGCCCTGGTCACGGTCGCCCAGGCCAGCCTGCTGGGTGCGCTGCTGGCACAGATCTCCGCCTTCATCCTGGTGTCGATCGCCGGCATCGTGTTCCCCTACCGGCTTAAGTCGACCTGGGAATCGGCCGGAGGCCGGCGCATCTTCGGGATCCCGACCGTGACGCTCGCGGGGATCGGCGGCGTCCTCGTGCTGGGCGGGTTCGTGTACGAGTTCCTCTTCAACTCCGTGGTCAACGCCACCTTCGCCGTGACCCGGCAGCTCTCCCTGATCTTCATGATCGGGGTGCCGATCATCGGGATCATCTGGTACGCCGTCGCCTACCTCCTGAACCGGTCACGCGGGATCGACCTCGCGCTCGCCTACAAAGAACTGCCACCCGAATGATGTTCGGGTGACAGCCCCCACCCTGCCCTCCCCCGCAAGCGGGGGAGGGGGATTAGCGGGGCATACCCCGCGCGTCATCGTCGTCGGCGACCTGACGATCGACGACATCGTCCTCCCGGACGGCTCGACGCACATGGCGTCGATCGGCGGGGACTGCTTGTATGCGGCGCTCGCGGCTCGGCTGTGGGAACCGCGCGTTGGTGTCGTGACCCGGCGCGGCGATGATTTTCCAGCCGACGTGTGGACTCGCTTGCAGAAGCTCGGCATCTGCCTCGATGGGGCCGTCGACATCCCCGGCCCGACCTTGCGCAACTGGATCATCTACGAGCCAGACGGGCGACGAAACTGGGTGTACCGAACCGCACCGGGTCGTGCCGCGGAAGTTGCAGTCCGTCCGGAAGATCTGCCCGCATCGTGGCTGACTGCCGAGCCGGCGCCGGTGGTTCACGTGGCGGCCATGCCGATCGACGCGGCCGAGCGCATCGTGGAGTCGGTGCAAGGCCAGGCGCCCGAGGCGATCGTCGTCCTCGACACGCACGAGGACTACGTCCGCGGATACCGGGATCAGCTCCTGCGGCTGGCCGCCCACGTCGATGTCTTCCTCCCCAGCCGCAAGGAGCTGGCGGACCTGGTGGGATACGACGACCCGCCGCGCGCCGTGCGCGAGCTCTGTACGGAGAAAAGCGTGCCGCTGGTGGTGGTGAAAATGGGAAAGGATGGCGCGCTCCTCTGGAATCGCGACCGATCGGAGGTCGTCGCTGTCGAGGCGGCTCCCGCCAGCATTGTCGACGTGACCGGGGCCGGTGATGCCTTCTGTGGAGGATTTGCGTCGGGTCTGGCCCAGGGTCTCGATCCGCTGGAGGCTGCACGGCGGGGGACCGTGTCCGCCGCCTTCGCCGCCGAAGGCTTCGGCTCGCTGGCCCTCACCTCGGTCACGCCGGCCGACGCGTCAGCTCGGCTGCTGGGCGCGCCCGTGACGACCTCTCAGCGTGATCGATTTGCCATTGAGTGGATGCTCGAGGAGATCCGGCTGGCGCCGGATGTGATCGCCCGCCAGCTCGCCGCCCTGGACACGCCCCTCCAGCAGCTCGCCGCTTCGTTGGTCCAGTCCGGTGTCGGCAACCTGTACCTGGTTGGGTGCGGCGACTCGGCCTTTGCCGGGGCGGCAGCAACATTGGCGTTCTCAAAGCACGCGGGCATCCCGGCCGAGGCCATCCACGCGCTCGACATGGCGCGCTATCGCGTGCGTTACCTTCCACCAAACAGTGCGGTGCTGTGCATCTCCTACTCCGGCGAGGTTGGCCGCACGATCGAGGCCGCGGCGCAGGCCCGCGAGTTCGGCCATCGAGTTATGGTGCTCACCGGCAACGCTGTGTCTCCGCTGGCAAATGAGGCGGCGGACGTCGTCGTGGTGAACGTCCCCAGCCTCGGATCGACACCGGGGACCATTTCGTTCCTGGCGATGCTGGTGGCGCTTTACGAGCTGGCCCTGCAATGGGGAACCGCCCGGGGCAATGACGTGGTGGGCGCTCGCTCCGCGCTCGAGCGAGCCGCCGAGCTCACCGCACAGACACTCGTCTCCTCGGAAGAGCCTGCCGCGCGGCTTGCCGAGCGGCTGTACAGTCGCGCGGCCATCGCCTTCGTTGGGGCGGGGCCTAACGAAGCCACCGCCCGCTTTGGGGCGGCCAAACTGTTCGAGGGACCGCAGATGCGCGGCGCGGCCACGAATATTGAGGAATGGGCCCACGGCGAGTACTTCATCAGCGGTGATGGCGAGCCCGTGATCGTGGTCGCTCCTCGTGGGGCAGCTATGGATCGGGTGGGGGAGATCCTCGCCGAGCTCGACTTCATCAATTCAGATGTGACTCTCATCAGCGACGCGCCGCCGGCGCTGGCGGTTGAGCACGTGATCCCGCTAGCGCCCGGACTTCCGGAGGACTTCTCCCCATTGCTGGCCGCCCTGCCGCTTAGCGTGCTGGCCTTTCACCTGGCGAGACTGAGGGGCAAACGGAGTTACAACCTTCCCGGCCCGCATGACAGGAAGGAGCATTACGACACCATCCACCGTGCCACTCGCGGACGGCCGGCTTGAGGGATAAGGTGGCCGCTATGGTCGACGAAGACGCGCCGCTCGCCGACATCGAAGCTGAAGCGGCTCGCCTGCTCGACCGAGCGGCCGAGGCGAAGGTGCTGGTGCGGCTACTGGGCGGCGCGGCGGTGGGCATGCACCGGCACGGTCCGCGCCCGGCGGTCCTCGATCGACGCTACGGTGATATCGACGTCGTGGTCAAGAAGGGCCAGGACCGGGGACTCAAGCGCCTGCTCGGCGAGCTCGGTTACGTCCCCAACCGGAGCTTCAACAACCTGCATGGCGACCGCCGTCTCCTCTTCTATGACGAGCGCAACGCGCGCCAGGTCGACGTCTTCATTGGGACCTTCCGCATGTGTCATACGCTCGAGCTCGACGATCGCCTTGAGATGCATCCACAGACGCTCGCGCCGGCCGACCTGCTGCTGACCAAGCTGCAGGTGGTGAAGATCAACACCAAGGACATCATCGATGCGCAGGCGCTGCTGCTCGGGCACCAGGTCGGGAGCAACCTCATCGGCGACGCCATCGACCTTGGACGGCTGGTTCGTGTCACGAGCCGCGATTGGGGCTGGTACACGACCTTCACGGACAACCTCGCCCGGTTGATGCCGGATGTCGACATGGTGCTGCCGCCGGACGCCGCTGCCCAGATCGGCGGCCGGGTGGCCACGATCCAGCAGGCGATGGTCGGTGCGCCCAAGTCTCTGCAGTGGAAGGCGCGGGCCGCCGTCGGTAGGCGGGTGGCCTGGTACGAGCTGCCCGAGGAGATCGGTCGTGGCTGACTACCGCGCCTTCTTCGTTACCGATATTCACGCATCCGACCGCTGCTTCCGGAAATTCCTGAACGCGGCTCGCTTCTACGACTGCAACGTGCTGATCATGGGGGGCGACATGACGGGGAAGATGCTGGTACCGATCGTCGACCACGGCAACGGGCGCTGGTCGAACCGCGTGTTCGGTCGCTACCGGGAATTCGGCGAGGCGGAGTTGCCCGCCGTGCGCAAGCTGATTGCCGATGCCGGCTACTACGCGTACGAGACCACCGCCGATGGTGTTCGTGCGCTCGAGGAGTCTCCCACCGCCGTGGACGCGATCTTTCGACAGCGAATTACCGAGACCGTCGAAGGCTGGCTGGCCTTGGCGGAAGAACGGCTGGACGGAAGCGATGTCATCTGCTTCATGGCGCCCGGCAACGACGACCCGCCGTTCGTCGACGCCCTGTTGCGCACCTCATCACGAGTCATCAACCCGGAAGGAGCCCTGGTTGAGCTCCCGGGAGGATTTCCGATGATCAGCGTGGGCTATTCGAATCCCACCCCGTGGGACTCGCCTCGCGAGTTGCCGGAAGAGCAGCTCATGGAGCTGATCGATCGCGAGGCGGGCAAGGTCGCCGACCCGGCGCGTGCCGTCTTCAATTTTCACGTGCCGCCCAAGGACACCCCGATCGACCAGGCGGTGCTGGTCGATGCCGAGCTTCGCCCGGTCATCAAGGGCGGTGTGCCGGCGATCGCCGGGGTTGGGTCGAGTGCCGTCCGGACCGGCGTCGAACGCTATCAGCCGATGCTCGCCCTACACGGCCACATCCACGAATCGCGCGGCGAGGCCCGGCTGGGTCGCACGCTCTGCCTGAATCCGGGCAGTGAATACAGCGAGGGGGTGCTGCGCGGGGTGATCCTCACGCTATCGGAGCAGAAGGGATTGAAGGGCTATCAACTCGTGTCGGGGTGATATGAGACATGGATGACACAATCGAGCAGCGCACCCTGAGCCTCAGCGGCGCCCTACGTGTGCTGGACACCGCCGTCGCCGCGGCCGAGCGCGCCGGGCTCCAGGTGTCAGTCGCGGTGCTGGGGCGGGACGGCCAGCTCAAGGCCTTCGCCTCGATGGACGGAGCCTCGGTGCTGTCGACGGAGACCGCCCGGAAGAAGGCGCTGACCGTCCTCAAGGTCGGCAGGGCGACACACGAGTTCGCCGCTGAGCTCAAGGCCGCGATGGCGGCGGAGCCGGAGCTGTTCCACGGAATGCTGGCGATGGACGGGATCGCGACCTTCGGCGGCGGTGTGCCGATCAATGTGGGCGGGCAATTGGTGGGCGCAGTCGCGGTCTCGGGTGCATCAAGCGAGCAGGACGAGGCGATCGCCCACAAGGCTGCCACGATGCTACAAGGCGAGCGATCTTCTGGAGGTGGAAATGATGGCGACTGACGTAACCAAACCGAGGTTAGACTTCCGACCCGATGGCGCCTCGCAGGAATCGATCGTTGCCGACTACACGGAGGCGGTTGTACCCGGGCACGCGAAACGCTCGAACTTCCGGATGCTCCTCATCTTCCTGTCGATGCAGCTGGTCTTTGGGGCGGTGCTCGTGGGGTACGGCGCCCGATTCGCGAATCTGACTCTGGGCCAACTCATACTGGCGATGGCGATTGCAGCGGCGACCATGACGGTCTACTGCATGGGCTCGGCGAACGTCGGCGCCGTCGTGGGCCAAACCCACGCGGTGACCACTCGGGGCATCTTCGGACGAATCGGCAGCGCCATCGTCTCGTTGCTGCTGGTGATCGACGGCATGGGCTTTTACCTGTTTACCGTGATCTTCATCATCTCGCTCGGCCAGGCCCTGCTTGGAACGCTCCCCGCTCTAAGTCTGCTGACCGCCGCTCTCGCTCTCGTCATGATCGTCAACAATTACTTCGGCTTCACAGGCCTTCAGCGCTTCGCCCAATTCGTGGCTGTACCCGTCATGGTGCTCTGGGGCATCTACGCGGTGATCAAGACGCTGACGTCCGTGAATGGGGACGTCATCGCAAATGTCCCTCATCCGGCGACATCGACCGCCATCCTCATGACCATCGGCGCCATGGTGGGGCTATCCACCTGGGGCAATGAGCCCGACGTCTTTCGGTACGCCAGGGCGGGAAAGGCATCGTGGTGGAACCTCCCCACGCTGGCGATATCGTACTTCCTGGGCGCGTTTCTCTTCCCGATCATGGGATACCTGGTGGCGACGGTGTCAAATCAATCCGATTTTTCGGCCAGCATTCGCTATTTCGCCAACTTCACGGTCTTTGGGTTGGCGGGCCTGATGATGGTCATCCTCCTCGTCAACCAGTGGGCGGTTCAAGATGGAAACCTGTACATCGCCATCAACGGCGCCCAGAACTTGCTCTCGCGCATTCCGGGGTGGCGGCGCGAGTTCACCGTCGTTGGACTGGGCCTTCTCGCCGCTGCGCTGACCTTTATCCTGCCCAGCCTGACGCAGACCTTCACCTACGTGACGGCGATCGGTTCGGTCACCGTGCCGGTGGCGAGCACCATCATGGCGATGGATGTGTTCGTCCTCCCGCGGCTCTTCGGGTTGCGCCGCCCGCTTCATCGCGTGGCGTCCTGGCGCGAGGTGGCGCTGGGGAACTGGCCCGCGATCGTGGCACTCGTCCTGGGAACCGGTGTCGGCGCCTATACGGCCGGTGTGATTCCCGGCATTCCCGGGTTCGGGACGACGTACATCGGCTTCCCGGCTCTCCAGGCATGGGTGACCGGGGCTGTCGCGTACCTGGTCGGCGCGGCCATCGTCGCGCGCAGCCCACGGGCGAAGGAACTGCTCGGCTACTCCGCGATCGAAAGCCGCCCAGCAATCGATCCTGCCGTTTGAGTGAGTGACGCAGACCTCGACGTCGTGATCCGGGCGCCTCGCGTCATCAGCGGGGATGGCGAGGCGCCACGCTCGATTGGAATCCGTGACGGCCGCATCGTCGCCGTCGCGCCAGTCGACGCGAAGCTCAGCGCGTCACGCGAGGTCGAGTTCAACGCCGGCGACGTCGTTCTCCCGGGGATCGTCGACACCCACGTCCACATCTGCGAGCCCGGGAACGCAGACTGGGAAGGCTTCTCGACGGCGACCAAAGCCGCGGCGGCCGGAGGGATCACGACCCTGGTCGATATGCCGATCGACAGCGTCCCGGCTACCGTCACGGTTGACGGGCTCGAGGCGAAGCGCGCCTCGGCACGGGATCAATGTCATGTGGATGTGGGCTTCTGGGGTGGGGCGATTCCCGGCAATCTCCCCGACATGCGGCCGCTTCGCGAGACGGGCGTCCTCGGCTTCAAGTGCTTCCTCGTCGATCCCGGCGTGCCGGATTTCCCACCGCTGGATGCCAGGGAGATGGAGGAGGTGCTCGCTGTCACCCGCGATCTCAATGCCCCACTGCTGGTGCACGCGGAGAGCGCCGACGTGGCAGCCGGCATGTCTCCGGTGAACAGCCGAAAGTACGGCGACTACCTGGAATCTCGCCCGAAGGAGATGGAGAACCTCGCGGTAGCGCAGGTCATCGAGGCGGCGCGACGAACGGGCGGCCGTGCGCACGTCGTACATCTCTCCAGCTCGGACGCCGTTGCCATGATCGCCTCGGCTCGCCGCGAGGGAGTCCGCGTCACCGCCGAGACCTGTCCCCACTACCTGACGCTTACCGCCGAGGAAATCCCAGACGGGGCGACCGCTTTCAAGTGTTCACCCCCGATCCGCGAGGCGAGCAACCGCGACTCGCTGTGGGGCGGCCTCGAGCAGGGCGTCATCGACTTCATCGTGTCCGACCACTCGCCCTGCACCGTCGCGATGAAGGAGCTGGCCAGTGGGAACTTCGGCGCGGCCTGGGGAGGCATTTCGTCGGTTCAGCTGAGCCTCTCCATCATTTGGACCGGAGCGCGCCGGCGACGTTACTCCCTCGCTACGGTCGCGGCCTGGATGTCGGAAGGGCCGGCGAGGCTGGCCGGCCTGCGCCGGAAGGGGAAGATCGCTCCTGGATTCGACGCCGACTTCTGCGTGTTGGCACCAGACGAGTCGTTCGTTGTCGATCCCGCGCGGCTCTACCATCGCAATCCGCTGACGCCCTACGCCGGGCGGCGGCTGATGGGCGTGGTTCGCGAAACCTGGCTTCGAGGCGAACCGATCGACCTGCGTTTCGCTCGGGGTCAGCTTCTCGACAGTGGGGCGACCGCAGCCGCCCATCCAATTCCATAGCGAGGTGGTCGGAATGAGGATTCTCGTCGTCAACGTCAACACCAGCCAGTCGATGACGGAGAGCATTGCACAGGCTGCCAGCCGGTATGCATCGCCGGGCACGGAAACGGTGACGCTCCAGCCCTACTTCGGGGCGGAAGCTGTCGATTGCAATTTCGAGAGTTACCTGGCGGCCGTGGCCGTGATGGACCGCGTGGTCGCCTACGACCAACCCTTCGATGCGGTAGTGATGGCGGGGTTCGGCGAGCATGGCCGCGACGGATTGCAGGAGCTGATCGAACAGCCGGTGTTCGAGATCTGCGAGGCCTCGGCGCACGTGGCCATGATGATCGGACGGGCCTTCTCGGTCATCACCACGCTGCAGCGATCGGTGCCGGCCGTCGAGGACCGGCTGCGGCTCGCGGGCCTGACCGACCGATGCGCATCCATCCGAGCTACAGGTATGGCCACGCTCGAGGTCGACAGTGATCCGAAGGCGGCCATGAAGGCCATCGTCGCGGAGGCGCGCGAGGCGGTCGAGAAGGATCACGCCGAGGTGATCTGTCTTGGTTGCGCCGGGATGGCGGGCCTGGAAGAGGCGATCACGAGTGAGCTTCATGTCCCGGTGATCGATGGGGTCGGCGCCGCGGTTCGGCTTGCGGAAGCCATCGTCGGTCTCGGCCTGAAGACGAGCAAGCGTTCGACCTATGCGTTCCCAGAGCCCAAGAAGATCATTGGCTGGCCACTTTCAGCGAGCCTGGGCCTCCGGGTGGAGGGTGCGGGCGTTCGCTCGCGGGAATGACTGTCGAGACCGACCTCGCCTCGAGGTGGCTCGGCGGGACGGTGATGGCGGCCAGCGACGAGGCGTTCGGCGACAAGGAGAACCTGCTCAGAGCCGAGGCGCCGATCGACGATCCCGGCCGTTACGGGAATCGCGGCGAGCTAGTGGACGGATGGGAGACGCGCCGCCGGCGCGAGGCCGGGCACGACTGGGCGTTGATCCGCCTTGGGCGTCCTGGCCTGATCACGTCGATCAACGTCGACACCAGCTTCTTCACCGGCAACTTCCCCGAGTCCTGCATGGTCGAGGCGTGTGGTCACGAGGGCTACCCGAGTCCCAGCGAGCTCAACCAATCGCAGGCAAGCTGGGTGGAGATCGTTCCCCGCTCGCCGCTCCGCGGAAATCACCAGAACGTATTCTCGGTCTCCGACTCCCGGCGCTTTACGCACGTCCGGCTGGCGATCTTTCCCGATGGGGGCGTGGCCCGATTGCGGGTCAACGGCCGAGTTGTGCCCGACCCGCGACAGCTCGACGGGATCTCGATTGACCTGGCCAGTCAGTGGTACGGCGGTGCCGTGGTGGCAAGCAGCGATCAGTTCTACACCTCGGCCTCGTGGCTGATTCGCCCTGATCGAGCGAGGACGATGGGCGAGGGCTGGGAGACCCGTCGGAGGCGAGACGCCGGCCACGACATCGTGCTGTTTCGACTCGCGTTCGTCGGATCTGTCCGGCAGTTGATCGTCGATACAGCGCATTTTCGATACAACGCGACCGCGGAGATCATGGTCTACGGCTGCGAGGCCGAGGAACCACCGGGCGTTGATTCCGAGGCCTGGAAACCGATGCTCGGCCGAACGCGGCTGCAGCCAGACACCTACCATGACTTCCCCCTGACTGCCGACGTCGCGGTGGGATCCATCCGGCTGGATGCGTTCCCGGACGGCGGCATCTCGCGGGTGCGCGTCATCGGTGGCATCGAGCCAGCCGCTCGGCGTCGTGCCGGATATCGATGGTTCAATTCGCTGCCGGCCGATCAAGCGGTGGTTTGCCTTGTTACGGCGGGACTCCCTAAAGCCCGCGCGGCAGAACTGGTCGGACTGCGGCCAGTCAACGAAACCCGGCTTGACGAGCACCTAGCCAGGATTCTCGAGGGGCCCGGCGGGGTTGCTAGCTAGCAGGCTGAGCCGTATCGGTTAAGTCTGGGTAAAACTTGACGAAGAGGCGCCGCTAAGCTAGCGTGACTCGGGGGACCGACGGGGCGGTCTAAGGCTCTCTCTCAGGGAGGAGGTTTGCTATGAAGCGGGCAAGATCCTGGCTGTCGTTGGCTGCCGTGTTTGCCGCAGGCCTCGCGCCGCTGGCAAATGGCGCGGGAATTACAGCCCGAGCTGCGCCCAGTAACCAGCACATGGCGTTGAACTGCGAATACAGCAGCATCTGTGCCGAGGTCGCGAACCCCTCCGAGGTCTTCGGCACTGACGAATACGTTGGCCACGATGAGCCCTCGGTCGTCTTCTACTCGTCGAGGCCCGGGTCCGGGAATCGGATGAGTTACGACCTGAACCTGCCGACCGATCCTTCGCCAACGAACCCAACCCAGGCGGGCAAGTCGTATGAGTTCCAGCTCAATGGTGCCTTCTGGTTTGGGATGGCCCTTTGCGATACCCAGTCGTACCCGAACCAGGTGTCGACCTGCACGCCGGACAGCGACAGCAACATCGTTGATCCAGCGGTTTCGCCCAATCACCCGGGTACGGCGTTCATGGAGATGCAGTTCTACCCGCCGGGTTGGGTCCCATGGCCAACCTGGGCGGTTGCAATCGGAGCCAGTGCCTGTGACCCGACCAAGTGGTGCGCCGCGATGGCCATCTTCGGCCTGTCCGAGGACCCGGTCAACGGCACCTTCCAGAATTCGACCTGCGCCAGCCGGGTGGGCATCGAATATGTGAACTTCGCGTTCATCACCAAAAACGGCCGGTCGCAGGCGCCGGCCAACCCGATCGACTCGACGCTCACCACCTTTACCCCGGACCCGAACAAGGACCTGTTCATGAGCTCGGGTGACCGGCTCAAGGTTTCGTTCGCGGACACCTCGAAGGGCGTCCGGGTGCTCATCAACGATGTGACCGCGGGAGCTACTGGATCGATGACCGCCAGCCCGGACAATGGCTTCGCGCAGATCCGGTACGACCCCAACGGCACCAGCTGCGACGCCATCCCGTACGCCTTCCATCCGATGTACAGCACCTCGTCGGAGCAGACGCGGGTAATCTGGGCGGCCCATACCTATAACGTGTCCTTCTCCGACGAGATCGGGCACTTCGAGAATTGCAGCGGACCAAACCCGATTCCGGCGACGCCCTTCGGCCTCGACGCCAATGGCAATCCGATTACCTGCCCGGCCGGCAACGTGGAGGGGGCGCGTGGGAACACAGAGCCGACGGACGGTGATGACGACTTCTGCTTCCCGGCCTCGGAGGCGTTGCGCATCCACATCAATGGCTGTACGGAGACGAACACCGGTTTTGACAGCCTCGGCTACACGCCCGTGTGGCCGGATGGCAATACCCGGCTGCATCCGACATCCTTCCTCTTCAGCAGCCCGCGTACCGGCCACAACTACGACGTCAACTACGCACGCGCCGGCCTGGAGGCTGACCTGCCCCGGATCGAGGCGGCCGACTTCGGCGGGCCGTGCAATCGGACAACCGGCGTCGGTTGCACGTTGATTCCGATCACCGACGACGGCGTACCGGCGGCGTTCTACCCCTACTACAGCACGGTGGCAAGCGCCAACGGCTGCATGTGGGGATTCGGGAGCACGCTGCCGGGCACGAGTAACGACTTCGGCCGGAACGCCGGGTGGGGATCCCTGCTGCAGACGACCTACCTCGCGTTTGGTGGCCACGGAGCCACCGTCCAGCGTTACAACAACTTCCGTCAGGTGTTCTCGGCCAATCCCTGCCCCGCGCAGGCGGAGGGTGACCACTAATAGTTTTGAGGAGGGCCGTCGATCTGGCGGCCCTCCGCCGGTCCGCTGAATAGCCCGAAATCTCCTTGACAGCGCTCGTTCCAGCCTGTACGTTGGCCGCAATTCAGGGCGAGTTGCGGGGGCGGGAGGGTACACATGCGAGAAACCGCGGCTCTCGACGAAGCGGCGCCTCAGGCGATCGAGCGGCACTCTATCGACTACATTCCCCAACGGGAGCGGCACGGCAAGGTCCGCGACCAGTTCACCCTGTGGTTCCTCGGGAACGCCGAGCTGGCCACCCTGGCGGTGGGCCTGATCGGCATCAGCCTCGGGCTGAGCCTATTCTGGGCATTGGTCGCCATCGTCCTCGGCGAGATCTTCGGCACCTTCTTTATGGCCTTCCACTCCGTGCAGGGACCCCGCATGGGCATCCCGCAGATGCTCCAGTCCCGGCCGCAGTTCGGCTACTACGGCGCTCTCATCCCTCAGGCGATCGGCGTCTTCCTCTACGTCGGGTTCAACGTCTTCAACACCATCATTGCCGGCCAGGCCTTCTCGACCGTAACGCACATCAACGTGCAGGTCAGCATCCTGGTCATGGCCGCGGCGGCACTGGTCCTGGCGCTGGGTGGCTATGACTGGATCCACTTTGTCCAGAAGTGGGGTACCTATATTTTTCTGGCAGTCTTCGGCGTCTTCACGATCGGAGTGCTCTTCACCGTCAAGCTTCCCCCGGCCCAGCAAGGGATCGGGAGTTTCCAGTTGACGCCCTTCCTGGTCGTCCTGGGAGTGGTCGCCGCGTATCAGCTGACGCAGGCGCCCTACGTCTCCGATTACTCGCGCTACCTGCCCAAGTCCGTGACGGCCAGGGCGACCTTCCTCTGGACCTACTTCGGCTCGGCGATCGGCTCGATCTGGATGATCGCCCTCGGTGCCCTTCTACTTGCCGGCAATCCGACGGCGCAGACCGTCGACGCTGTGGCCGCGGGTGGCAATGCGATCTTCAATGGCTTCGGCACCATCGCCCTGACCGTGGCGTGGATCGGGCTCGTTTCCGTGACGGCGCTCAACATTTACTGCGGTTCGCTCACGTCGCTTGCCATCGCGGACGCAATCAGGCCGATCAAGCCCAACCTGTCCGCGCGGGTCGTCAGCCTGGTGGTGATCGCGGTGCTCGGGACGGCCGGCGCGCTACTCCTGCCGCAGAACTTCCTGAGCAGCTACAGCAACTTCCTGACGCTCCTGCTGTACTTCCTGATCCCATGGACCGCGATCAACCTCGTTGACTTCTACTTCGTCCGCCACGGCAGCTACGCCATCACGGAGATCTTCAACCCGGCGGGGACGTACGGCCGCTGGGGATGGCGGGGTCTGGCGGCCTACTTCATCGCGTTTGCCGCGATGGTTCCATTCTTCAGCGTCGCCCTCTTCACGGGGCCGATCGCGAAGGCCATCGGTGGCGCCGACCTCTCGATGTTCATCGGCCTGCCGGTCGCCGCGGGCCTGTACTACCTGTTCTCGCGCAACCTCGACCAGCGCGAGGAGCAGCGACTTGCCGCGGAAAGCGAGGCCAAGCTCGAAGGCACCGCGGCGCCAGCCGCAGCAATGCCGGCAGCGATTCCGACTCAGACC
>Ga0066710_100003778_pt1 | contig 13076 bp, 9 predicted proteins | sample GraSoiAngelo_159_FD_79666 | JGI IMG/M metagenome (GOLD analysis project Ga0066710, IMG submission 79666) | Grasslands soil microbial communities from the Angelo Coastal Reserve, California, USA - 14_1009_16_40cm | ecosystem: Environmental > Terrestrial > Soil > Grasslands | place: USA...
GCCTGATCGCGCTTATTTTGATCGGTGGCTACAGGCGGGCTTACAAGGCTTTTCAGCGTGACCCTGAGCTTGGGAGTTTGTTCCTTGCCTTTGTAGCCGTAGGGATGGTGTATAACGTAACCGAGGCAGGCTTCCGGATGCTGAACCCGGCGTGGATCTTTCTTCTCCTGGCTATAGTCAGCGCGAGTGGCGTTGCCGTTGGTTTCTTTGGGGGCGAAAAGCCCAAGAGTTCTGTTTCGCGCAGTGGCACGCTGAGCGGAACGGCTGTTTCCAATAAGATCGTCCCGGAGTGGGAGACTGTCACACTGCCAGGCGTGTATTGAAAGCAATTTGACATCAATCGCCCAAACAATCTGCGATTCGAGTCGAACCTCCAATCCCGCCGGACTAGCAATGACCTATCGGTCTTTGTATCCCGTGCCCGCTCGCAACCCTGAATCCGGCATCGAGACTGGCGGTAGGTTATCAGCACGCCCAGCAACAACATCGCTACAGGGAGAATAGTTGAAACCTTTTCAGTCCGACGGCACTTTTCACCCTATCGCAACAGGCAGGGGATTGCGTCGGACCGCAGTGCGCGGCGCCGGGGCGGCTATTGCTGGTTCGGCAGGTAGCTGTGCCGTGCAGATCGGGTCAGTCGTCATCCTGGCGCGGCTGCTTACTCCGTCTGATTTCGGAATCGTGACTATGGTCACCACGTTTAGCCTCCTGCTTCGCAGCTTCGGTCTGAATGGATTCACGGAGTTGATCATGCAGCGCGAGGAAATCACAGATTCTCTCGCGAGCAATCTTTTTTGGATCAATCTGGTCATCGGTACGATTCTGATGCTCGCGTTTGCGAGTTCGGGTCCACTGCTGGCGCTTTTCTATCACAATACGGCCGTAGTCCAAGTAACTGAGCGCATGTCGCTGACCATTGGGATTGGCTGCTTAGGCTACGTTCATACGGGGCTGTTGCAGCGTGCCATGCACTTCAGAACTACCGCAATCATCAGCTTCGTGGGTCAGGTGCTCCAATACATTGTCTCTATCGCCCTAGCGATGACAGGCCGTCACTACTGGGCACTAGTTTGGGGCAGTGTGACACAGACGGCGGTCGTGGCTTTAGGCGCTTTGTTGGTCTGTCGTTGGATCCCGAGTTGGCCGGGACGCGCCTCGGGCACCGGTTCAGGATTCAGATTCGCGATGAACGTCTATTCGCATTATGCCTTCAGCTATTTGACTCGCAACACGGACAACCTCCTTGTTGGATGGCGCTTTGGCGCTCAGGCACTTGGATTTTATAAGAAGGCGTACGACTTGTTCGTCCTGCCACAGACGCAGTTGTTGGCGCCGTTGTCCGGCGTGGCCGTGAGTGCACTGAGCCGTGTAAGCCGGGATCGCGAACAATTCCAACGCTATTTTCTGCGAACGATATCGGTTCTCGCGCTCTTGGGAATGGGGATTGGAGCGAATTTCGCCTTAGTGGGAAAGGATCTCATTCGATTTCTGTTCGGGCCGGGCTGGGAGGAAGCTGGTCGTATCTTTGCCTTATTCGGTCCGGGAATCGGAGTCATGTTGCTGTATAACACCCACGGGTGGGTTCATCTTTCGATCGGTCGCCCCGAAAGGTGGCTTCGCTGGGGGTTGATGGAGTTCGGGTGTACCGCGAGCCTATTCTTTCTGGCTCTACGCTGGGGACCTTCCGGAGTCGCTTTCGCCTGGACGACTTCGTATTTTCTCCTGATGTTTCCCGCCTTGTGGTACGCGGGGAAGCCAATCGGACTCGGTATTAGGCCCGTACTGGCCGTCATCTGGAAATTTTTCGTAGCATCGGTTTTGGCGGCGCTTGGGACTGTTCTGATCATCGGGGCTATGCCATATTTTGCGACCGCGTTCGGGACCCAGGGGGCTGTCGTGCGGATGGTTTTGGTTTCTTTGGTATTTTTCGGGTTGTATCTCGCCGGCGTGATTGCGGTCCACCAGGGCCTTAGGCCGCTCAGTGAGACCCTTGGCCTGATTCGCGAATTGTTGCCGGAACGTGCGGCCAGACGAACGTTTCCCGGAGCCGTCGATACCGAGGGAAGTGATGGTACGGAGCGGAGAGATCAATCCGTGATTGGAGCTTGCGTCGGATCAGAAGACACCGGATTCAGAATGTGAAGACGAGAGGCGAGGGTCGAGACCATTGCCGAATTGGATCGCTCAGCCGGGCAAATCCACTCCTTTAGAAAATTACTTGAAGACTTGTCTGTCGCCCAGAGATTGAGATTTGGTGGGAGGCTTTTTTCGCAACGAAAGTCATGAGTCGATTACGTATTTTGGTGTTAGCGCCGAATTGTGACCCGACGGATATCAGCATTCCTCTTGTCACATATTCTCATGCGGCAGCGCTCGCCGAACTCCATGACGTTGCCTTGGTTATTGGATCTCCTGTTGAGGATCGTGTGCGCAGCGCGATGGGAAAGTTTCGCACCATTGAGGTGGTCCAGATGGAAGACCTCGACCGCATCTTCGGCTGGGGTTTTCGGCAGATCTTCAAATCCAACTTTGCGAGCCAGGCGCTGACCGCGTTTAAATATCCCTTTTCTCTCGCTTTTGAATGGCGTGCCTGGCGGCAGTTGCGGCATCGGATCTTTGCGGGCGAGTTCGATGTCGTTCTGCGCATCCTACCGACGACAGCGGTTTTGCCGAGCCCTTTCGCTTTCTTCCTGCGGAAGGGAGTTGTACCTTTCGTGATCGGGCCAATCAATGGCGGACTCCCATTTGTGCAGGGTTTCAGCCAGGCAGAAAATCAGAAGGAATGGGTCTCCAACCTGCGAAATCTGTATCGATATCTGCCTTTCGCTCGCTCCACGTACCGCCGCGCGGCGGCGATTATAGTCGCTTCATCCCAAACGTATGCCGAGTTTGCCGCGTATCGCGACAAATTATTCTTTATCCCGGAGAACGGCATCAGTCGTTCACTGTGTTCAGACGACCCGCGCACTCCGGAGCCCGGCGCCAAGTTTGAGTTGATCTTCGTTGGGGGACTGATACCGTGCAAAGCTTGCGATCTGGCGCTTCGCGCGGCTGCCCCTCTCTTGCGAAGCGGTTTGGCTCGGTTCACGGCGCTCGGAGATGGCCCTGAACGGAACCGCCTTGAGCATCTTGCGAGATCCCTAGGGATTGAGAAGGCTGTTTCCTTCTGTGGCTGGGTTAGCCACGAGGAGGTGTACCGGCGGTTCGGATCCGCGGATGTGATGGTGTTTCCATCGGTTCGCGACTTCGGCGCAGGCGTCGTCTTGGAAGCTCTGGCGACTGGTGCCGTCCCCGTGGTCGCCGATTTCGGCGGGCCCGGAGATATCGTACATCCAGATGTAGGTTTCAAGGTGCGTCTTACGAATGAAAGCGACGTTGTGGAGCAGATGGAACGGGTCCTGACGGAACTCGTGAACGACCGAAGCCTTCTTGAGCGTCTGCGGAAGCAAGGCATGTCCTATGCACAGCAACGCCTAACGTGGGCCGCGAAAGCGCAGGATACTACTAGAGTCTTGCATTGGGTCTTGCGTCAGGGACCGAAGCCGGACCTTGTGCCACCGAAGATGTTAGCTCCCGGGTTGGGTCCCTCGCCCAAGAATGCTGCTACTCACGCTGGGAGCCAAGGATAAGCGCTTCGAGTTGAGCGGCGTTGCTCCCGAATCCGTCTGCGTTTTCGAGGTCGCGAGCATATTCGACGCGGCGGATGGTTTCGAATCGACATGGCGATGTCGACCAATTTTGGAATGAGGTCGCGTGGGCTGCGCGTGCATGCTCTGATAGAGAACCCGTCTGACGGCCGAACTCGGGCGTGAATGATCATGCTAACGAACAGCCTTACTGAGGAATCCTCAGCTAACGAAGTTGAGGTTCAGAAGCAGAGAATACCCATTTCACAGCCGGGAATCGAGACGGCTTTGCTGACTGGATGCCAGGACAGGCATTATGCATTCGGGCTGGCAATGGCGCTTGCTTCGAAAGGCGTCCTTCTCGATATCATTGGCAGCGACGAAATAGACAGCCCCGAGCTACACACTGCCCCAAATCTACGTTTTCTCAACTTTCGCAAGGGGCACAGCACCAACGCGAGTTTGGCGCAGAAGTTGTGGAAGTTGCTTGTCTACTACGCGAAGCTTATCCGATACGTCGCGCGCCCCAGACCGAAAATATTGCACATTTTATGGAACTATAAGCTCGAGTTGTTCGATCGCACGATTCTGATGCTGTACTACAAGGCCTCGGGCAAGAAAATAGTCTTCACCGCGCACAATGTTAATCAGGCGAGACGAGACTCGAAAGACTCGTGGCTCAATCACACCACTCTTAAGATTCAATACTGGTTTTGTGATCACATTTTCGTCCATACGCAAAAGATGAAAGAGGAGCTTTGCAAGGATTTTGACGTGGCTGAAGAGGCGGTCACTGTGATCCGGTATCCGATTAACAACGCGTTCGCCGATACGGAACTTACGCCGGTCGGCGCAAAACGTAGGCTGGGTCTCAAGGAGGACGAAAAGGCGATCCTGTTTCTCGGCCGAATTGTGCCCTACAAGGGAATCGAAACCCTGCTCGACGCTTTTCGGCTGCTCTTGGCCGATAAGCAAGCGAAGTACAGGTTGATCGTCGCGGGGGAACCAAAGAAAGGATCGGAACAGTACCTGAAGGGAATCCAAGGATTCGTCAATCGGAATTTCGATTCGGGACAGCTCATTTTGAGGATGCAGTTCATTCCGGATGACCAAATGGAGTGGTATCTGAAAGGAGCGGATGTCCTAGTTCTTCCATACAAAGAAATCTTCCAGAGTGGCGTGCTGTTCCTGGCCTATACCTTTGGACTGCCGGTGGTCGCGACTGACGTGGGATCTTTTCGAGAGGAGATTGTCGAGGGGAGCACGGGTTTTCTATGCAAGCCAGGCGATCCGGCAGAATTGGCCAAAGCTGTCGAGACATACTTCAGAAGCGATCTCTTCAAGAATTTGAAGGTTCGCCGACGGGAATTGCAGGATTACGCTAGAACAAACCACTCGTGGGAGGCATTCGCCGAGCTGACTTGCAATGCGTACGCGAAAATATTGGCGAGGAATCCGTTGTGAACGCCTTGATATGAAATCTTGCTCTCGCGCACAAGACAGCGGTATCGCTATTCCGGCATGGCGGTATTCATGCGAGAAACGCTTTATGGTTGCCGATTCGATCGCGCGGAGGGCCATGGCCAAAGGTTCAGAAACCAACGTGCTTTAACAGGCTGCGGAAAAAGTCTGAATCGAGACGATTCGCCGCCTCAGGGGGCTAAAGCCCTCGTTGATTTTGCACGACTTACGCGGCGCTAAAGCGCCGCTCTACCACAGTGCAGCAGGCTTTCGTGACTTTTTCCGCAGCTTGTTAAGAAACTGGCTGTAGTACTTCCGTGTTGGCGTTTGCTCCTTGACGGCGCTAAACTCTCGTCAGAAGACAAAACATGTGTTTGCTGGAGGCGAGAGATAAATGAGACGCGGCTGCTTGCATCTTTTCCCCCTTATCTCAATGTTGTTGTTCTTTTCCACATTTTCGTATGGGCAGGCATGGTCTGGCATCCTTGCCCCGGCGCGTGCGACGAACTGGACGTATGCGGGAATCCCCGGTGGCATCCCAAGTCGAACGACTATCTGTGCCAACCTGAATGCGGGTGCTTCCACCAGTACCATCCAGACTGCGATTAATAGCTGCCCTGCAGGTCAGGTGGTATCTTTCGGAGTGGGCACGTTCACCCTGAGCGGTTCTATATACGCTAACAAGGGTATTGTGCTGCGCGGTGCTGGACCGACGCAAACAACGATCGATCTCGGCAGTGGCAATATCTTGTTGAGCACCAACGGAACGGGGGGAGAAGGCAGCTATCCCGGCAATCTTGGCTCTACCAACTGGACAGGTGGACTTACGCGAGGCAGTACGGTTTTAACCTTGGCCAGCACTTCGGGAATACATGCAGGGCAGAATATTGCCCTGGATCAGCACAATGCGGCTTGGGTAGACACGGCAGGGGTCGAAGGCAACTGCCTTTCTGGCAATAGTTGCGGGCGCAACGACAGCCCTTTGCAGTTTTATGGCAGTGCTACTCGTGCTCAGCCTCAAATGGCGCATGTGGTGAGCGTAGACAGCGGCACACAGATTACCATTGCCGCTCCGGGCGTAGCCTTCGACCATGATTCTGGGCTCTCTCCGCAGGCGTTCTATTGGAACAACGGCGGAAACATTCAATATGCGGGCATTGAGAACATGCACGTCAACGCCAATAATAACGACTTCGCTATCTCGATGCCATTCTGCGATTACTGCTGGGTAAAAAATGTTTTCGTGAACAATCTAGCTAGGTCGGCGGTGTTTTTCTTCTGGGGCTATGGGGATGTGGTCCGGAACAGCTACTTCACTTCGTCCTTGAGTGGCGCGCCTACCCAGTACGGGATAGAACTTAACACGACCACCTATACTCTGGTGGAAAACAACATCTGCTATAACGTAACTGCCTGCATACTGCCTGAGGTTTCTTTTGGGCTTGTCGTCGGATATAACTATGCATTAAACACAGTGGCGGGGAACCAGTTCGCCAGTTTTTCGACTCACTTGTCGCATAATTCTTTCCAACTGCTGGAGGGCAACGTAATGGATACCATTGCCAACGACAACAGTTGGGGTTCAGCCTCGCAGAGCACGTTATTCCGTAACCGCGCATGGGGAAAGGGTACGAACAAGACTAACTTCAGGGTAGCGATAAAGTTCAATGCTCAGCAACACTATATGAACGCAGTTGGAAATGTCATTGGCGACCCAACTTTTCACACTCGGTATCGGTGCGACAATGTGGACACAAACACAAGCGACAATTTCGAATACGATTTAGGATTCTGGAACAGTTGCGAAGCGGGCACCAGTAGTTACGACACCGGGACCCAGAGCAGCCTGATGCGGTGGGGAAACTGGGATGCAGTCACTTGGAAAGCCAATGGCAACACGAATGGTGTACGTTATTGCACTGGGTCGGGCGCTGGAAATCCTGCTTGTACTGCTTCTGAGACAGCAAGCACAGCCCCCCCCTTCCCCGGACTGGCCAGTCCGAGCACAACCCTACCAGTTTCCTTCTATATAGCCGCCAAGCCTTCATGGTTTGGGAGCGTAATCTGGCCTCCCATCGGCCCTGACGTCACTTGTACTACGAATTGCACTGCCAATACCGCGAATCACGCAGCCATGATTCCCGCACAACTATGCTACACAAACACAGCAAAAGACAGTGGTGGATTCCTGACAGCTTTTGACGCCAATGCGTGTTATGCGAACGATTCATCCTCGAATAACGCTCCGGCGCCCCCGACAGGCCTTACCGCCTCAGTCCAGTGAGTTCTACCGCCGCAAACCTTGTGGATTGTACGAGGTCTGCGGCGCAAGCCTCTGAATGCGGAAAGCTGGAAGAGAGCAACTCCATGGGATGACTTGGGTAACAGCATTCGCGAGAGCCGCTTATTAGCTATGCTCAGACGATCTCGGACGAGGTTGGTGCGAAGATCCGACCGATCGTCCTCAACCGGAAGTTAGGAATTGTTGCACAAGACCTGCCCCCCTGTTTGCGTGACTGGCTTGACAAGAATGAAACTATCGTGCATACGACACCTTTGACGGTCTCAGGTCCAGATTTCTCCGCCCATTCACCTTTGAGACGAAATTGTTGCGCACTGTTTCTTTTGCAAGGGTACGTCGTGTCCCGCTCAATCTCCGTCCCGCATGGGGCATAAAAAGAGCAGGTCGACGGCCTTTGCCATAGGGCACGACCAACGGTGGTAACGATCCGCAGTCTGCCCCGGCTGGTGAAGCGTCGGAGCACGGCTACGGGCACCGCCATTTTGATCCGACGCAGCGGACTTAGATGCTGGCCAAGCAACTGAAGCTCACCTCGGACCAGCAGTCCAAAGTGCGGCGTCACCGCGCGTCTGGCTTCGCGCTAACAAGTACCGAACGGAGATGTGGATTAGATCTAAGGCAGCGAACTGAGAGCGTGGTCGAAACGTCGGCCACGAGCCCGGAGAATAAAGGAGCCATCATGCGTGCAACTTGCGAGATTACGGGCACGTCGGGCAGACATCGCACTGTCGATGACATTCCGCATCCAACACGGGCTGATGTGAGAAGGAGTAAGTAATGGCCCTTTGGCTGAGAATCCAAGGACGTCTTACAAGGTACGCCGCCCGTCTCTTCTTTACAAGGCAGGCTCTGGCAGGGACCGAGGTCCCTATCATCTCCTTCACTTTCATTCAGTCCTGATCGGACGGTTGCAGTCGCTTCATCCTTCGTTGCAGAGTACCACCGGTGGCGGGGCTGAGGGCAACAGCACTAAAATATCGGAAGTGCATCGGAGTAAAACTCTGCGGATTTCGTCCGATGGCGGAATCACCCTTGCTGAAAGAACAGTATGAAAATTAGCATCTTCGGGTTGGGTTATGTGGGGACGGTGTCGGCAGGCTGTCTAGCGAACGACGGGCACGAGGTGGTCGGCGTTGATCCGATCCAGCCGAAGGTTGACCTGATCAACCAGGGCTGCACTCCCATCATCGAGGCGGAAATCGGCGAGATTATAGCGGCGAACGTCAAGTCGGGCCGACTTCGGGCTGTTGTCGATCCGGAGGAAGCTATTCAAAGAACAGATTTGTCGTTTGTGTGCGTCGGTACGCCCAGTCAGCCGAATGGCAACCTCGATCTGCGTTTCATTCGGCGAATTTGTGAACAAATCGGCGATGCTCTCAAACACAAGTCTTCAAAACACACGGTGGTAATTCGCAGCACGGTGCTGCCAGGCACCATGCGGGATATTGTAATACCCATTCTTGAGGAATCCTCGCACAAGAAAGCTAGCTTCGATTTTGGCGTTTGTCATAACCCGGAATTTCTGCGCGAGGGTTCTGCGGTCATGGACTTTTACGCTCCTCCCAAGACCGTGATCGGTGAACTGGACCGACCGAGTGGCTGCGTTCTGGCCCAGCTTTATGAGAAGTTCAATGCGTCTCTGATTCGAACCAGTGTAGAGACTGCGGAAATGGTGAAGTACGTCGATAATTGTTGGCATGCATTGAAAATCGGCTTTGCCAACGAGATCGGCAATCTCAGCAAGGTTCTTCGAATTGACGGCCACGAAGTGATGAACATCTTTTGTCAGGACAGAAAACTTAACATCTCTCCGGCGTACTTGCTCCCTGGGTTTGCCTTCGGTGGATCTTGCTTGCCCAAGGATCTGCGGGCATTGATGTACAAAGCCAAAACGGCCGACTTGCACTTGCCCATTCTTAGCTCGGTCCTACCCAGCAACGAGATGCAGATCAGTCGCGGCATGCAGATAATTGTGGAGAAGGGACGCAAGAAAATCGGTATCCTGGGCTTCAGCTTCAAAGCCGGTACCGACGACTTGCGAGAGAGTCCGATGATCGAAGTGATTGAGCGTCTCCTGGGGAAGGGATACGAACTCCGCATTTATGACAAGAATGTGAACATAGCGAGTCTGGTGGGGGCAAATCGAGATTTCATTCTCAACCGCATCCCGCACATTTCGCGGCTCATGGTGGGCAGCGTAGAAGCCGTGTTGGATTTTGCGCAAACCGTCGTAATTGGCAATAAGGACCCCGATTTTCGTACGGTTCCAGATAAACTGCGCGACGGCCAGTTGATAGTGGATTTCGTAAGAATTACTGATCGTAGGAGTGACAATGGAAAGTACGATGGCATTTGCTGGTGAGGAGACCAAACGGGCGCACAAGGATGAAGCATTGAAAGCCCAATTGCACGAATCTATTCTCCGGCTGTTCGATTGGCTGGAGAGGAACGACTACAGCGGGTACGACACGTTCGACGGCCTCAGTGCGAAGTTCCTCCGCCCAATGACATCTGAGAAGAAGTTCCTGCGTATCGCACTTCAGCAGGCCGTGAGGCGCTTTCCCTTAAACACCCGCCCGTTGCTCGGGATCAAGAAAAGTCGTTCCACCAAGGGAATGGGCTTCCTAGCCCGCGGTTTCTTGAGACTCCATCGGGCCACTGGCGAGCAGGTGTGGCGAGAGAAGGCAGAATTTGCGCTTCAATGGCTCGTCGACAATCAGTGCAAAGGGTACAGCGGAGCCTGCTGGGGCAAGCACTTCGACTAACAGTCACAGAGCTTCTATCTACCCATAGGGGTGCCGACCATAGTATGGACATCCCTCATCGGACATGCTTTTCTGGACGCGTATGAACACCTAAAGAAAGACGAGTATCTGCAGATTGCAAAGAGTGCCTGCGAGCACATTCTGCGTGATATCGAGACCTTTCCTTGTGGAGAGTCGATCTGTATCAGCTACGTGCCCGGTTTAGATAACCGAGTCCATAATGCGAATACGTTGGGAGCGAGCCTTCTGGCTCGCACTTTCTCCCACACTGACAATCGCGAGTACCTCGAACTGGCTAGGAAAGCATTCCTGTACACTGCCCAGCGCCAGCGCCAGGACGGATCTTGGTACTACGGTGAAAAGGCGAACATCCACTGGATTGACAATTTTCATACCGGATACGTTTTAGACTGCTACAAGTACTACCTCGAAGCCACAGGAGACGATCGCTTCGAGTCGACTATGAATCTTGGGTACGAGTATTGGAAGAAGACATTCTTTTTGCCGGACGGTACCCCGCGGTACTACAGCCACAAGGCGCTCCCCATCGACATTCAATGTTGTTCGCAGGCAATAGATACCCTGACGTTTTTCAGCGATCGCGAGCCAGAAAGTGTGCTCCTTGCGTCGAGGGTGGCACGATGGACAATCCAACATATGCAGGATCGCACTGGATATTTCTATTACCGGCGGTATTCCCCGTGGATCGTGAACAAGACTGCGACCCTTCATTGGGGACAGGCAACCATGCTTTGTGCAATGGCCGGGCTCTATAAACTTCTCTAACGAAGGGGAACTTCGGTGAAAAGGAAGGTTCTCATCATTGTAGAAAACATGCCTGTCCCGTTGGATTCCCGCGTCTGGAAAGAAGCTCGATCTCTGTACGACGCGGGATACGAAGTTACAGTGCTCTGCCCCAAGGGGAAAGGGTTCAAGAAGACTTACGAACTGCTAGAGGGGATACGAATCTACCGGCACCCAATGCCTGAAGAGGGAAACAGCCCAGCCGGATATGTTTGGGAGTACGCCTGCGCCCTTTTCTGGCAGTTCCTTTACTCGTGGTGGATTTATTTACGGCGTGGCTTTCACGTGATGCAGGGCTGTAATCCTCCGGACGATATTTTCCTCGTAGCGCTTCCGTTTAAGCTTTTCGGTGTGAAGTACATATTCGATCACCACGATGTGAATCCTGAGCTGTACTTTTCCAAGTACGAAAGGACGGACTTCTTTTACAAGGCGCAACTGTGGCTGGAGAAGGCCACGTTTCGTTGTAGCGATGTAGTGATGTCAACGAACAATAGTTACCGAGAGATCGCGATCAGCCGCGGCGGTATGCGCAAAGAGGATGTATTCGTAGTGCGCAACGGCCCGGAACCAAATACGTTTAAACCAGTATCTCCCAATCCCGCGCGTAAGTTAGGCAAGCGTTATCTAGTCGGATACGTAGGAAACATGGACGCACAAGAGGGCTTAGACATCCTTGTCGACGTTGCTCTGAGATTCAAGAACAATGGACGACGCGATCTTCATTTCACATGTGTCGGAGGTGGTCCGGGTTTGCCGAAGCTTCGCCAGTTGGTGAGCGACAAAAACCTTAATGACATGATTACGTTCACTGGAAGGATCTCAGATGCAGAGCTGCTAGAGGTCCTCTCAACTGCAGCTGTGTGTGTAAACCCCGACAAGCCATGTCCTATGAATAGCATGTCGACCATGATCAAAATCATGGAATACATGGCTCTTGGGAAGCCGATTGTGCAATTCGAAGGGAGAGAAGGCCGATTCAGCGCACAAGAAGCATCCCTATACAGCGATGGTTCGGACCATGTGGCTGATTTTGCCGACAAAATAGAGTGGCTGCTTGATCATCCCGAGGAGAGGGTGAGGATGGGGGAGTTTGGCCGTAGGCGCATTCAGAGAGAACTTGCGTGGGAGTTCTCTGTCGAGAAACTTCTCGCAGCCTACGAGAAAGCGTTTAGCAACATTCCGGGTAAGCGCATGTTGCAGACCGATCGTGTCAAATGCTAGTGGAGACGGCCGATCTGCCAGGATAATGTGAGGCCCAGTGGCGCTCCATGCAGTTGCACATCGATTATCTGCGGCCATTAGAAGGATAGCGCAAGAGCGCGGGGCGGCCTGTGTGACTTTCTTGCAAAATTGGCTGATTTTCTTCTATCCCTACAGGCTCGATTTGGTTAGGCTGGCGGAGGAGATGATAATAGAGTTGGGAAGGGGAACTGAGAGTACCGCGTTTGCTCGGGAATTATTCTTGGATCAATGCAGCCTTTGGCCTGCATCTATCCAAGCATTCTCAGCTGATTTTTTCTTGAGCAATGGCTACTTCGATCGCATTCCGTAGTCGATCGTCTCTACAAAGCTTCTTGGATAAGTTTAATTAAACCCTCCCGCAAAACTTAAGGTCGGCGTCCGGAAAGATAGTAAAGGGGGGTAGGGACGTCGATGAACTCAAACTTTCTATCTGGTACGGGTTGTATGGGAGAGCACGATGTCCGAATCTGATCGCAGTCCATCATCTCTGTCTGATAGCGTCATGCGCTTGGCTGGGCGATTCCTCGGCTCCCGGGCTAAGGAAAGCCATTTTTCAAATCCGATTCCGCTGGATCGAGTGCACACCACCGGCGACGAGTCCCCACTGGGCATGCGCGTATACGAATTGATTGAAGCGCAGGCGCGGGTTACGCCGGAAAATGTTGCAGTGAGTTTTGATAATGACTATCTCACGTACCAGCAACTCGATCGGCGTGCAAATCAGCTAGCTAATTATCTGCGTTCCATGGAAGTTGGGCCTGGAACTTGTGTGGCTGTGTTCCTGGAGCGTGGTCTGGCGATGGTGGTTGCGCTGCTGGCAACGCTCAAGTCTGGCGCGGCTTACTTGCCCATGGATCCGATGTTTCCGCAGGA
>Ga0066710_100003779_pt1 | contig 13076 bp, 13 predicted proteins | sample GraSoiAngelo_159_FD_79666 | JGI IMG/M metagenome (GOLD analysis project Ga0066710, IMG submission 79666) | Grasslands soil microbial communities from the Angelo Coastal Reserve, California, USA - 14_1009_16_40cm | ecosystem: Environmental > Terrestrial > Soil > Grasslands | place: USA...
GACACGGTGCCGATCTCCGCCGGCAGCGCGCCGGCGCTGATCTGGTTTGCCAGCAGGGTCGCCTGTGGAGTGGTGAAGCCGCCGGTGATCTGGGTGTTGTTGGTCTGGCCGCCGCTGATCACGTTGGGTGCGGTCAGCACCTTGTTGTCCAGGAAGATGGCCACCTTGGCGGTCGCGGGCGGGTTGGCGGTGTTGCCCTGGTAGGCCTGGAACGCCGTCGTCGTGATCTTCGACCACTCCGAAGCGCCGTGCCCGTTGAACGTGATGTCGACAGCCGGCTCGGAATTCTGACCCACGCCAACGTCTGCCGAGGTCACATCGCTGGCGTCGATGTTGGGATCGATCTTCCAGTGGTACCCGGGCGGATACAGCACCTGGTTACCCAGCTCACTGACGTCGAAGAGGTTCTGCTGATCGGCGATGAAGTTCGGGTCATTGGGGTTCGGTCCCCCCGGGACGGGCGTGGCGAAGTGCAGCTTGGAGGTAGTGCCGATGGTGTCGATCGCCTGTTTGAGACCGATTCCCGGCAGCGTGACCAGGATCTGGTCGGACCCCTGAGGCTGCACCGGGGATTCCGAGACGCCGAGTGCGTTGACTCGCTGTCGCAGGATGGGGATCGTGGCGTCGCGCGCATCCGTCACCGAGTGCCCGTTCGGCGGTCCGTTGCGGCAGTTGACAGCGGGCGGATCGTTGTTGCCCCGGCAGACGGCGATGACCAGTTCGGTGCCGCCCTGCAGATCGAGGCCGCGGGGCAGGTAGACCTGCTTGCCGGCGATGTTGGGAATCGAGGTGAGCGGCTTGGGGAACCATTCGTTCACCGTCAGCCGGTAGATCAGCGCGAAGCCGTCGACGAAGATCGCGCCGAGGACCACCGCCAGGACGATTGCCAGCCGCAGACGGGTGATCCGGAACACGACATCCGACTCTAGCCTGCGGCGAGGCCAAGCCGGCCTTCCGCGTCGGCCCGAAATGCGCTGAATCCGCCCTCGAGGATCGCCACGCGCGCCGCGTCCATCATCCGCGCCAGGTGGGTGAGGTTGTGCAGGCTCACCAGGCGGTGCGCCAGGATCTCGCCGGCCGCGAAGAGATGGCGCAGGTAGGCGCGCGAGAATCCGTTGCACGCGGCGCACGGGCAGGCTTCGTCGATGGGCCGAAGATCATCGCGGCTGCGGGCGTTGCGCAGCGAGAGGTGACCCGACGGCGTCAGCGCCGTGCCGTTGCGCGCCAGCCGGGTGGGCACGACGCTGTCGAACATGTCCACGCCCAGCGCGACCATGGCCAGCAGTTCGGCGTCCGTGCCCAGACCCATGAAGTACCGCGGGCGGTCCGCGGGCAGCTCCGCCACAACTGTTTCGGTCAGCTGCAGCATCAACTCAGGCGGCTCTCCCACCGCGAGACCGCCCACCGCCATGCCGTCGAAGCCCAGGGATGTGACGGTGCGCGCCGATTCGCGCCGCCCCTCCCCGGTGAACCCGCCCTGCACGATGCCGAACAGCAGCCGGCCGCTGTCCGCATGAGCCGTACGGCAGCGCTCCGCCCAGCGATGGGTGCGCTCCGTGGCCGCCGCCACCGCCGACTGTTCCGCTCCGTACGCAACCGGGTGGTCGAGACACATGAGGATGTCGGCGCCGAGGCGCGCCTGGTTGCGCACTGCCTCCTCGGGGCTGACGCGCATCCGCGCTCCGTCGTACGGCGACACGAAGGTCGCCCCCTCATCGTCGACCGCGGCGACCGCCCCCAGGCTGACCAGCTGATAACCGCCGCTGTCGGTGAGGATCGGACCGTCCCAGCCCATGAACTCGTGCAGCCCTCCGGCGCTCTCGATGAGCTGCAGGCCGGGCCGCAGGGCCAGGTGATATGCGTTGCAGAGCAGCACGCCGACCCCGGAGTCGCGCACCTCGTCCGGGTGCAGCGCCTTCACCGTGGCATGCGTCCCCACCGGCATGAACGCAGGCGTGCGAAACATGCCGTGCCTGGTCGCCACGCGGCCGGCCCGGGCCGTACCGTCCACGGCCTCCAACGCGAACGTGCTCACCCGGCCCGCCAGCAGAGCATGCAGTCGCCGAAGGACAGGAACCGATACCCGGAGCGCAGCGCGTGCGCGTACGCGTTGCGCCAGGCGGCCTGGCCGATGAACGCGGCCAGGAGCACCAGCAGGGACGAGCGTGGCTGGTGGAAGTTGGTGAGCAACGCGTCGACGGCCTGGAATTCATGTCCGGGACGCACGAAAAGGCGTGTCACCCCGCTGGCCGGCGTGACCGTGCCCGCCGGCGTCGCGCAGGTCTCCAGCACGCGCAGGGTGGTCGTGCCCACGCTGACCACGCGGCCGCCGTCGCGCCGGGTGCGCTCGACCGCGGCGGCGGTCGCCGGCGGCAGCGTGAAGCGCTCCTCGTGCATGACATGGGAGTTGACGTCATCGCTGCGGATGCGCGCGAAGGTGGCCAGCCCGATGTCGAGGCTCACGGTCGCCCAGCCCACGCCGCGGGCGCGCAGCCGCTTCATCACCTCGGGCGTGAAGTGCAGGCCGGCGGTGGGCGCCGCGGCCGAGGTGGAATCGCCACGCGCATACAGCGTCTGGTAGCGCTCAGCGTCGTCGAGCCGGCCGTGGATGTACGGCGGCAGCGGCATCGCACCGAGCCGCTCGAAAGCCGCCTCGAGCTCGCCGCGATGACCCTCGAATCGGACGGTCCGTGCACCGTCATGATCACGCGCGGCAGCTTCAACGGTCGCTGCCAGACCGTCACCGATGGTCACTCGTGAGCCCACCGGCAGCCGGCGCCCGGGACGCACCAGGCACGAGAACGTCGCATCGCCGACCCGCTCCAGCACGAGTATCTCGGCGCGGCCGCCATCACTGCGCGTGCCCAGCAGCCGCGCCCTGCGCACCCGGGTGTCGTTGGCCACCAGCAGGTCGCCCGGCGACAGCAGCTGGGGCAGGTCGGCGAAGCAGCGGTCGCTGAGCACTGCATCGGCGGCCACGTGCAGCAACCGCGATGCGTCGCGGCGGGCCGGCGGCGTCTGCGCGATGCGCGGCGCCGGGAGCTCGTAGTCGAAGTCGCTCGCGGGCAGGGTCACGTCGCGAGTCTCGCGGCGTTCAGCTGTCGAAGAGCTCGGCCTGCGGTTCGGCCGATCCGGGCGCGCTTGCCGGCGGCGCCATGCCGAGGTGCTGGTACGCGGCGGCCGTGGCCAGCCGGCCCCGCGGGGTCCGTGCCAGCAGCCCGATGCGGATGAGAAACGGCTCGACCACGTCCTCGATGGTGTCGGGGTCCTCCTGCACGCTGACGGCGATCGTCTGCACGCCGACCGGGTGTCCGCGCAGTGACCCGCACAGCACGCCGACCACGCGCCGGTCCAGCTCGTCCAGCCCGAGCGAGTCGATGCCGAGCACGTCGAGCGCCGCCGCCGCCACCGCGGCGTCGATATGGCCGGCTGCGCGTACCTGCGCGTAGTCGCGCGAGCGGCGCAGCAGCCGGTTGACGATCCGCGGCGTCCCTCGTGCACGCGAAGCGATGAGCTGCGCCCCCGCCGCGTCGAGCTCCACCTCGAGCAGCCGCGCCGACCGGTTGGCGATGGCCACCAGCTCGTCGACGGCGTAGAAGTCGAGGCGAAAGGTGACCCCGAAACGGTCGCGCAGCGGTCCCCCGAGCGCGCCCGCCCGCGTGGTCGCGGCGATCACGGTGAAGCGCTTCAGCGAGAGCCGCAGCGTCTGCGCGCCGGCGCCCTTGCCGGCGACGAAATCGAAAGCGAGGTCCTCCATCGCCGGGTAGAGCGCCTCCTCCACGGCGCGGTTGAGGCGGTGCACCTCGTCGATGAAGAACACGTCGCGGTCCTCGAGGCTGGTGAGGATCGACGCCAGCATCCCCTGGTGCTCCAGCGCCGGGCCGCTGGTGAGGCGCGCGTGCACGCCCATCTCGTTGGCGATTATCTGAGCGAGGGTCGTCTTGCCGAGCCCGGGCGGCCCGTAGAGCAGCACGTGGTCGAGGGCCTCACCGCGATGTGCCGCCGCCTCGACGAGGATGCGCACCTGTTCGTGCACCGCGCTCTGGCCGACGAATTCGTCGAGCCGGCTGGGACGAAGGGCGACGTCGGCGGCGCGTTCCTCGTCGATCTCCTCGGGCGCGACGGTGCGCGCGTCGCTCATCGCGGCGCGCCCGCGGAATCGAGCCTGCGCAGCGCGGCTCCGACCAGCTGGGCGACATCGCCGCTCGAGCCGTCACCGCTGGCGGCGTTGACCGCAGCGCGCGCTTCCGGTTCACGAAAGCCGAGCCCCACCAGCCCGGCCACCGCGGCGCCCAGGGCATCACGCGCGTCTGCCGGCTGCCACGCGGCGTCCCCTGGGATGGCGAGCCCGTCGAGCTTGTCGCGCAGCTCGAGGATGACGCGCTCCGCGGTCTTGCGTCCGATCCCCGGCACGGTCGCCACCAGCGAGATGTCTCCGCCTCGGATGGCTCGCACCAGCGCCGGCAGCTCGGCGCGGCCGAGGATGCCCAGCGCAGCCTTCGGACCGATACGCTCGACGCCGAGCAGCAGACGGAACAGCTTCAGCTCCTCCGGGCCGGTGAAACCGAAGAGACGAATGGCATCGTCGCTGACGCTGGTGTGCACGTGCAGCGTCACCTCGTTGCCGTGCGCCTCATGCAGAGCTGCCAGCGTGCGCAGGTGGCAGAACACCTCATAGCCAACGCCGCCCGCGTCGAGGACCACGTGGTCGTCGCCGGTGGCGGCGAGGGCGCCGCGCAGCATCGCGATCATCGCGAAGCTCGCGCCAGCCGGGCGCGCGCCGCGGCGACGGCGGCGTCGAGCCGGCTGGGCGCCGCCGTCTGCCGGCGTGGCGACAGCGAACTGATGCGCACGCGATGATGGTGGCAGATGGCCACCGCGCAGGCGTCGGCCACATCGTCGGGGTCGGGGGCCTCACGCAGGTGCAGCAGCTGCACGGTCATGCGCGACACCTGCGGCTTGCGCGCCGCACCGTAGCCGCACACCGCCTCCTTGACCTGCACCGGGTTGTACTCGGCGATGTCGACGCCGGCGCGTCCCAGCGCGCACAGGATCACGCCGCGCGCCTCGCTGACCCGCATCGCGGTGCGGCGGTTGGTGGAGAAGTACAGCTGCTCGACGGCTGCGACCTCCGGCTGCAGCGACGCGCACGCATCGAGGACCAGGTCCATCAAGTTGACGAACCGAGCAGCGTCGCTGGTCTGTGGCGCGGTCTCGAGGCACGCCGCGTGCACGAGCGACAGCCTCCCGGGGACGCCGTCAACCAGCGCGATACCGGTGCGCGCGAGTCCCGGGTCCACGCCGAGCACGCGCATCAGCGCGGTTTCACGGCGCCGGCCGCGCGGTCAGCTGACAGATTCGAGGACTTCGTCCGGTATTTCGACGTTGGCATAGACCTGTTGGACGTCGTCGTGTTCCTCCAATGCGTCGAGAAGGCGCAGCACCGCCGGCGCCTGGCGTGCGTCAACCGGCACCGATGTGCTCGGGTGCATTGTCACCTCAGCACTGTCAACCGTGTAGGCCTTCTCCTCGAGCGTGCGTCGCGCTCCCTCGAATCGCGACGGCGACAGCGACACCTGCACATCGGCGCCGTCGACGCTGATGTCGCCCTCGTCGCCGACGTCGATGACGTCGAGCAGCTCGAGGGCGAGCTCCTCGGGGTCGCGAGCCCCGGCGGCGACGCGGATCACACCCTGCTGCGTGAACATCCAGCCCACGCTGTTGGTCTCACCCAGCGAGCCGCCGGAGCGGGTGAAGACGTTGCGGATGGCGGCCACGGTGCGGTTGCGATTGTCGGTCACGGTGTCGACCATGATCGCGATGCCGTGCGGGCCGTAGCCCTCGTAGCGCACTTCCTCGAGCTGCGCGCCCTCCTTGCCGCCTGCGCCGCGCTGGATCGCCCGATCGATGTTGTCGGCGGGCATGTTGACCTCTCGGGCTTTCTGTACGGCGAGGCGGAGCCGGAAGTTGCCCGAGGGATCGGCGCCCCCCTCGCGCGCCGCCACCGACAGCTCGCGGCTGACCTTCGTGAAGAGCTGGCCGCGTCGTGCGTCGACGACGGCCTTCTTGTGCTTGATGCCAGCCCACTTGCTGTGACCGGACATTGGGCCTCCCGATCGAACAGATGTTTCGATTGTAGCGATCGATCCGCCGCACAGTCTAGGTGTCCCCCGAGACCCAGCAGACGAGCGGGTGGCTCTTCAACGCCGCGCTTGACTGCGCCTCACGCGAGACTAAACTTGTGGGGAAGGATTCCATCTCTAAGACGGAGGTGACCAACGTTCATGTTGCGAACCGTCTGGGAGTTTCTGCGGCACGGTCGCGCGGAGGGCTGAGGCCCGGAGGGGCTCGCCCGATTCGAGCGGGGTAGCGACGCCGTCGATGTCACCGACCTTCGCGGTGGCACCCGGCAGGTCCTGAGCGGACAAGACGCACGCCGAGTTGGAGCGACCGTCCGGGCATACCGGCCCTGGCACGGGTGCGTGCCAAACACAGGCCCGGGAATTTCCACCGGGCTGCCGTGGTAGAAACGGCAATCAATACGAGGGGCCGGCTTGGTCCGGCCCCTTCTCTTTTGCCCACGGCCACGGCGCGGACACCGCGGGATGGCCCCGCCACATGAACCGCAGCGGCCGGTCGGTCGCGGTGCTGACGCCGACGCGTACCGAGGTGACGACCGGGGGCGCAGCGCCGTCACCGGCCGCGACGTACATCCTCGCGACCGGGTCGCAGAGATCCATGGCATTGTCGGCAAGCGTGAGGCCGAGGCCTCTGGTGAGATTGCCCGGGCCGCGCAGCAGAGCGGCTGCCTCGACGCTGTCACCGCGGCGCCGGCGGATCCGCTCCTCTCCCTCGTCGATCGAAGCCGCGCGCAGCAGCACCGCCCCGGCGGTGCCGCCGGCCTCGGTGACGACGTTGGCGCAGTGGTGAATGCCGCGCGAGAGGTACACGTAGAGGTGCCCTGGTTCGCCGAACATGATCGCTGCCCGTGGCGTGGCCCCACGAAAGGCGTGCGAGGCGGGGTCATCTCGCCCGAGGTACGCCTCGCACTCGACCACCGTCGCCACCACGCGCGTCTTCGTTCCAGCATCGACGGCGAGGCGGCAGCCGATGAGCGCTCGTGCCACGTCGACCGTCGGTCTCGCGAAGAAGTCGCGCGGCAGACCTGCCAGAGATTTCCGTTGCCGGGCTACGCTCGCACCTCGGCGGCGCACTCGCGCTGCAAAGCGGCCACGATCGCCTCCTGTGCCTGCTGCGCGTCGTCGCCGGTGAGCGTGCGATCCGGCGCCCGGAACGTCAGCCGGAACGTCCAGCCCTTGCGAGCGGCAGCGAGGCGCTCGCCGCGATACTCGTCGTACAGCTCGGCCTCCTCGAGCAGAGGAGCGCCCGCGGCGGCGATGACGCGCAGCGCCTGGCCGGCGCTGGCCCCGATGGGGACCGTGATCGCGAGGTCCTGCACCACCGCGGGGTAGGCCGCCGGCGCCTCGAACCGGATCCGGCGTCCTGCGCCGGGCGTGATGGCGTCGAGCCGGAGCTCGCCCACGGCGAGACGCCCGCGGATGTCGAAGCCGTCGAGCATCCTGCGCTCGACCTCACCCACCACACCGATCGCGCGACCGCCCAGCTCGAGTGCGGCGGAGCGTCCCGCACGCAGCCCGGCTGCCGATCGCGGAGCAGCCACCAGCGGACGGCCCGCCAGGTCGCGCGCCAGCCAGTCGAACAGCGACTGGACACGGCGCACCGCCGCCGCGCCCGAGCCGGCGGATTGATCGCCGGAGTGCACGGCCACGCTGAGGAGCAGCGGCTCCAGGGGCAGGGCAGGCAGGTCGCGGTCGGCGCCGTCGGGGGTGGAGCCGGGAACCGGTGCCTCGCGCTTGCCCTCCCAGAAGACACGGCCCACCTCGAACAACGCCACGTCGACACTGCCAGCGTTCACATTGGTGGCCACAGCCTCGCAGAGCCCGGGCAGCTGACTGGCGCGGAGCACGCTCCATTCCTCGCTGAGAGGGTTGCGCAGTGGCATCGGCGCATTTCCCGCGCCGAGGCCCGGCAGTGCGGCCGCCGCGCGTGGTGACACGAACGAGAGCGTGATGGCCTCGTCGAACCCGGCACCCGTGCATGCGTCGCGCACCGATTCCTCGACGGGCGCCGGCGGCGCCACACCGCGCAGCGGCTCGCGCCGCCCGGGCAGTGTGCTCGGCACCCTGGCGTAGCCGAGCATCCGGCCCACCTCCTCGACCACGTCTTCGGCGATGGCGACATCCCGACGGAACGACGGCGGGATCACCACGAGTGTGCCTGCGTCCTGCTCGACGGCGAAGCCGAGGTGCGCCAGCACGGTGGCGGCCTCGGTGGCGTCGACGGCGTAACCGAGGCGGTCGCTCAAGAATCCCGCGCTCACCGAGATGGGGCCGAGCCGCGGCAACGGTTGCGGCCACTCGTCGATCGTCTCCCGGAGTACGTGACCCTGAGCCGTCTCGGCGATCAGGCCCGCAGCGCGGTCGAGCGCCTGCGGGGGCAGGGTGTCGCTCAGGCCCTTCTCGAACAACGTCGACGCGTCGGTGCGCAGCCCCAGCCGCCGGGAGGTGGCGCGCACCGTCGGGCCGTTCCAGTTGGCGGCTTCGAGCAGCACGTTGCGCGTGGAGTCGTCGACGGCCGTGTCCGCGCCGCCGATCACGCCGGCGAGGCTGGCCACCGTCTCGCCTGCACATACGACCACGTCGGCGGGATCGAGCGCGCGCTCCTCGCCGTCCAGGCAGCGCAGCCGCTCACCGCTCGCGGCCCGGCGGACCACCACGTCGGCGACCCGGCCGTCGGAGCCCGCAGCGGCGACGAAGCGATCGAGGTCGAAGGCGTGCAGCGGCTGACCGAGCTCGTGAGCGACATAGTTGGTGACGTCGACCACGTTGTTGATCGGCCGCAGCCCGATGGCCCGCAGGCGCTGCTGCATCCATGCTGGGGAGGGGCGCACCGCAAGGCCCTCGATGAGGCGCACGGCAAATCGCGGACATGCGTATGGGTCATCGATGCGCACCACGGCGCGCCCCTCTGCTGAAGCCGCCGACTCGAGTGAGCCCGCAACGGACACTCTCGGTTCGTGCAGCGTCTCGCCGGGCAGCGCGGCCGCAAGCTCGCGGGCGATGCCGACATGACAGAGGCAGTCGGGGCGGTTCGTGGTGACGTCGATGTCGAGCACGACGTCGAGGTCGAGAACCTCGTGCAGGGGCTGACCCGGAGTGCCCTTCTCCAGCAGCAGGATCCCGCCCGCGTCGTCGCCGGCGCCGAGTTCCGCCGCGGAGCAGAGCATGCCCTCCGACCGCACCTTGCGCTTGGTCTGCACGCCGATGGGCTCGTCCATGGCGGGCGGGCGCGAGCCCGGCGGGGCGTACGGAACGAGCTCGCCGACGCGGAGGTTCGGCGCGCCGCTGACGACCTGCCGCGTGGCCGTGCCGATGTCGACCGTGGCCAGCTGCAAGCCCTGGCTCGACCCGGGCAGCGGCTGCAGGTCGGTGACGCGCGCCACGACGATGCCGGCCCCGAGGTGCTCCGCAGCGCCCACTTCGGTGCCGGTCTCGACCAGCGCCCGCACCATCTGCTCGAGCGTCGCGTCGAGCGCCGCATAGTCGCGCAGCCAGCGGAGCGATGCCTTCATGCGCCGACGACGACGGGGCGCAGGAAGCGAGCGTCGTTGCGATACAGCAGGCGCATGTCCTGCACGCCGTAGGCGAGCATCGCCGCCCGCTCGATGCCCATACCGAAGGCGAAACCGGTGTAGCGCTCGGCGTCGATGCCACCGTTGCGCAGCACCGTCGGGTGCACCATGCCGCACCCGAGCAGTTCCAGCCAGCCGCTGTGCTTGCAGAGTGGACACCCCTCGCCGCCGCAGGCCACGCAGGCCAGCTCGAGCTCGAGCGACGGCTCCGTGAACGGGAAGTGGTGCGGCCGCCACTGCAGCCGCGAATCCGCGCCGAAGTACGAGTACGCGAAGTATTCCAGTGTTCCCTTGAGGTCCGACACAGCGATCCCCTCGTCGATGCACAGGCCTTCGACCTGGTGGAACATCGGCATGTGCGATGCGTCGTAGTCGCGCCGGAACGCCTTGCCTGGGACGATGACGCGCTGCGGAGCTCCATGCAGGATCATGCTGCGGATCTGCACCGGCGAGGTGTGCGTGCGCAGCAGCCGCGCGTCGTCGACGTAGAAGGTGTCCTGCGAGTCGCGTGCCGGATGCCCCGGTGGCTGGTTGACCAGCGTGAAGTTGTACCGGTCGTACTCGACCTCGGGGCCGCTGACCACCGTGTAGCCGAGCTGGGCGAAGATGCGTTGCATCTCACGCGCCGCCAGCGTCACCGGTGAGAGGTTGCCGCGACGCAACCGCGGCGGCGGCACGGTGAGGTCCATGGCCTCGGCGGCCTCGCGGTCGGCGCTCTGCTCGCGTTCGATCTGCTCGCGCCGGGCGTCGATCTCCTCGACCACGCGGCCGATGAGCTCCTGAACGACCTTCGCCTTTTGCGCTCGCGCCTCCCGCTCGCCGATGGCGCCGAGCCCGCGCAGATGGGCGCTCAGCTCGCCGTCGCCACGTCCCAGGTAACGCGCACGCAGCTGCTCCAACGAGGGGAGATCGGTGGCCCCACGCACCGCGTCGATCGCCTGGGCGGCGACCCGGTGGACGTCGGGCGGTGCGCCCGTCACGCCTGTGTCAGCGCGCCCCGGGCAACCTCGACCAGCCGCGAGAACGAGGTTGCGTCCTCGACTGCGAGGTCGGCCAGCATCTTGCGGTTCACGGCCACCCCGGCGGCCTTGAGCCCGTGCATGAAGCGGTTGTAGGCGAGCCCGTTCTGGCGCGCCGCGGCGTTGATGCGGGCGATCCACAGGCCGCGCATGTCGCCCTTGCGCTGCTTGCGGTCACGGTAGGCGTAGGCCAGCGAATGCATGACCGCCTCGTTGGCCGACTTGTACAGCCGGTGGCGGGAGCCCTGCATCCCCTCGGCGAGCTCGAGGATCTTCTTGTGTCGGGCTTTGGCGGTGACGCCGCGTTTGACTCTGGCCATTTACGCCATCTTCCTACAGGTACGGCGCCAGCCGGATCACCGTGCGAGCATCAGCTCGCGAAGCGCCGTGCTGGGTGCGGTACTGGCGCTTGCGCTTGCTGCTCTTGTGTTCGAGCAGATGCGAGCGAAAGGCCTTGCGTCGCATGACCTTTCCTGTGGCGGTGACGCGGAAGCGCTTCTTGGTTCCCTTATGCGTTCTGATCTTTGGCATCTGCCACCTCCGCTTCCTCGGTCAGCACCGCAGCGACCTCTGCGGGAATGGTCACCTCGCGCGGCGCTCTGCGATCGCCGCTGCGTTGCTCCCCGCGCGCGTGCTTCTTGTTGAGCGGGCTGAGGATCATGATCATGTTGCGGCCTTCGACGAGCGGGTTGCGCTCGATGATGGCCAGCTCCTTGAGCTCGTCGGCCATGCGGTCGAGCAGCTTGCGCCCGTATTCCTGGTGCACCAGCTCGCGTCCCCTGAACATGATCGTCAGCTTCACCTTGTCGCCGTCACGAAGGAAGTTGCGCACCGACCCGAACTTGGTCTGGAAATCGTGCTCCGAGATCTTGGGCCGGAGCTTCATCTCCTTGATGTTGATGACGTTGTGCTGCTTGCGGCTTTCCTTCTCTTTCTTGAGCTCCTCGAACTTGTAGCGCCCGTAGTCCATCAGACGGCAGACTGGAGGTTGGGCCATGGGCGCCACCTCGACCAGGTCCAGCTCCCGCTCGGCGGCGAGTTCCTTGGCCCGCTCGACGGAGACGAATCCCAGTGCTTCGCCGGTGGTGTCATCGAACAGACGGACCGTGGGGATGCGGATCTGGTCGTTGATCCTCAGCTCTCGGAATGCGATGGGGCGAGTCCTCCTCTGGCTCCTGCATAAGAAAAACTGGATAGCGATCCGCTATCCAGAGACGGTTGCTGGACCCCCGAGGTCCGGCCCGGGAGGTGAGGTCCGTACCGTACGGGCCTTCTTTGCGGCGCCCGCGCCGGGCGTCCAGCCGCGGAGCATATCACGGGTCTCGGAGGCCCCAAACGCCCAGAGCGGGCCGTTCAGCGAGGCGCCGGCGCGCGCCGTGCGTGCACGAGCAACTCGGGCGCGCCGCGGGCGCCGAGCACCGGCGACCGCATCAGCCGGGCAACAACCCAGCCCGCAGCCGCGATCCCGGCTGCCGCCCGCCGGCCGGCTTCCGCAACCGTCTCATCGTCGGTCGGCGCTCGGGCCATGCGCAGCTCGAACATCGGCTTCACCAAGCCGACCAGGTCGGCGTCGGGTGCCAGCCGAAGGCGATCCAGCTGTGCCACCGCCGCCGAGAGCGACAGGTACGACACGTCGACGGTCACGATGTCGATGGCATCGGGGATCATCCGGTCGTCGAGTGCGCTGATGTTGGTGGCCTCGAGGTTGACGACGCGCGGGTCCTGGCGCAGCGAGCCCAGCAGCTGCCCGTGGCCGGCGTCGACCGCGTAGACGGCGCGTGCTCCGGCGTCGAGCAGCACGCGGGTGAACCCGCCGGCCGCAGCGCCTACGTCGAGCGCGACGCGCCCGGCGACGGCGACATGGAACTCGCGAAGCGCGGCGCCGAGCTTGGCCTCGCCGCGCAGCGGAGGCCGCGGCGGCAGCTCCAGGCTCACGCCGGACGGCGCTCCTCCGCTTCGCTGCGCAGCCGTTCGACCAGCGCGGCGACGGTGGAATCATCCTCGCGCGACTCGCGCCGCACGTCGCGCACCCGCACCACGTCGTCCTGGCGCTCGACATCCCGCTTGCCGATGACGACGACGTAGGGAACGCGGCGCAGCTCAGCATCGCGCACCTTGGCCTGCATGCGCTCCCCAGGGCGATGGTTCACATCGACGCGAAGTCCGGCCGCGCTCAACCGTCCGGCCACCTCGTCGATGTAGGCGAGCACCTCCGGCTTGTCGTCCTGGACCGGAATCAGCTCGCACTGCACGGGGGCCAGCCATAGTGGCAGGTGTCCGGCGAAGTGCTCGATGAGCACGCCGATGAACCGCTCCAGCGAGCCATAGATGGCGCGGTGGATGAC
>Ga0066710_100003781_pt1 | contig 13073 bp, 12 predicted proteins | sample GraSoiAngelo_159_FD_79666 | JGI IMG/M metagenome (GOLD analysis project Ga0066710, IMG submission 79666) | Grasslands soil microbial communities from the Angelo Coastal Reserve, California, USA - 14_1009_16_40cm | ecosystem: Environmental > Terrestrial > Soil > Grasslands | place: USA...
ACGCCGTCAACTGATCATTGGCCTTGGCGTAATCGAATCCTTCGGTCCAAAGATGGCCAGGGTAGCCGAGGACAACTTTGCGGCCTTGCAGCAAAACTGGGTGATTGTAGGTCGGGTAAGCGGCGAATCGGGCTTCCACCGGCAACGGCCGAAGTGCCGTGCCGAGGTGATCGAGTCTGGCTCGCTCAATCAATCCAAAGCCCGGGTGAACAGCAGACAACCCGCCGAGCAAAGTGATAAATCCCGAACCGAAGAGCAGCAGACATGTTGCCGCCCGTTCCGGAAATGCCCAGCGCCCAATGATGTCGCTCCACAGGAAGGGCAGAATAAGAAAGTAGCCCCACACCATGAGCTTGAGATTGTCCCAGTCCCACGGAGCGGTTTGGACGAAATAGCCGAAAGCGAAAATCACGACTGCCGCCAGCACGAAAGCGATATCCGCGGGCGGCCTCTCGCCCCAACGCCACTTGCGTTTCCAGATACGCCAGCCGCACAATCCAACAAGCCCCAGCGCCAACGGCACCCATAAACCGAAGTTGGGCAGCCAAAATTGGAAAAACGGAGCGATGACGCCGTTCCATGTTTTTTGCAATAACAAACCAAACGACGTGGAAGATCCAAAATCCTTTGGCCCGAGCCGGAAGAAAGGCGCTCCCAACTCGGTCGAATCCTGTGCCCAGCCGGGATGCCATTTCAGTACCGATGCTGCGTGGAAGTGATCGGTGGTAAGCCAGACAAAAAAAGTTGCTGGGATGAAAGCCGCTATCAGCATGGCCGCCGCGTGTCTGCGAATGGGCGCGCCCCGGAAAATCTCGGGCCACATCTTCGGATGTGAAATCAAGCGACCGATGCCAGCCAGTCCGTCATTGCGAACCAAGTTGACAATAAATTTGAGTTCGGTTGCGCGTTCGAAAAATAATCCAACAACCAGCACGATCGTCAGCGCGATGAAAGTATGCAGGTGAAACATCGGCATGGATGCGTAAATCGAGAGTTCAACCCACCAGGGCAGGGGACCTTTGCCGTGGCCGCGTGCGTTGACCGCGGTGGACTGGCCGGAGTCATCCGCCTTTGGCGAGGCTACTGCGGACAGGTCGCCCCCGGCAACAACGTCGGTACTGAAAAATTTCTCGCGCCAATGCCAGAGCAGCACCAGACCTGCCGGGATCGCGTAGAGCCAGCCGCGCTGGGTAACGAGCATGGATAACACAATGCTTTTCCAGGCGATCGGCCTGTGGGCGATATCTGCTGCTGTGCCCTGATAATCCAAAAACTTGAACGTCTTCAAGAACTGAAATCCGGCTATACCGCCGTTGAACAAGAAACCTGCAATAGCGAACGTGCCGCCCCATCGGTAGAACCCGTAAAAGATCGCGAGTGAAGCAAGCAATCCAACCCAAACCAATCCGATTAGCAGATCGACGTGAACCAGCGAAAGCAGTGCGTTGAACATGTCGATGCCAGCCGGGTATCTCAGTTTGCTAAAGGCAAAGATCGGGCTATCCGGCCAAAGAGCGACGCCATTCGCGAAGTTTTTGATCATTGTGAGATGAAGCGAAAGATCGCCGAGATTATTCGGGGACTGAATTTTTAGTTCGCTGCTATCGATATAAAGCAGCCAGCAAAACGATCGCACAGCAAACATCGCGAAGCAGACTGCGACAGCCCAAAACCAGACGCGGCGGTAGCGCATCAAGGCTGATGGAACCGCATTCTGCGTGTCTTCCGCCTCGGAACGTTTGGGCGGCTTTTGGCCTGCTGCCGGGCCATTAGCGGATTTCTGTCGGACTGCGCTGTCGCGAGTCCCAAAATAAGCGGCGAGTGCAAATGCAGCGCCGCATACGAGCGCTACAGCTGCGTTCATCGTATTTAACCCTCGTCCGATGAGCCCCAGAAGAAGTCCGCAGACCACCGACAAATTGACGAACGTAACCCCAGCTGTGACCCACTTCATGGAACCTTAGCGGGTGCCGGAGAAGATGCGGGTTTCGGTGCGCTCCCGACAAAGTCCGGTTTTCTTCCTGGAAACACGTCTTTGAACACTTCTGCGCTGAAGAACGCCTTCGATGGATCCTGATAATTCCGGATCGTGAGTGTGTCAGTGTAATAGGTGCCCTTCAATTTCGATTCGACGTCCTTAATTTTGTCCTGCTGCACAAGGAGAAAATCGCCATCGAGATTCGCCGGCATATTTCCTCCTTCGTAGTAGCCGACCCGATCAAAGTCTCCCAAAACCCAGGGAAGGGGATACACGCTCGAGCGGATCAGATGTCCTGTGAGGTGATAGTTGGACGGGTCCCGTTTCGCTAGCGTGAGAAGGGGTTTGGTCAACTTAAACATGTCGTTATAAGTCTGGACGTACGCGTACGGCTCGTCTGGCGAAGAACACCTGAAATAGTTCAGCCAGATGCTTGAACCGAGCGATATGGCCAACAGCACGCCGATCGTGCGTTGCGCGAAACGCAAATGTTTTGGACGGACCAACAAAATCGCCGCGCCGAAGACGAACAGGAATGGCCAGCCGAAACTGATAACGCACCACGGTGTCTTGTATTTTACGTAGGTGTAAGCAACGAAGCTGCCCACGCCGTAGATCGCCAGATAACGCAAACTCAGATTCTTAAATTTTTGGCAAAACGCGCAAAGGATTAATCCGGCTAGCATTGGCAACTCGTAGCCGAATGCATCAGCCCGCCCATTTCTAAGACGCTGAAGTGGGGAGTCGTTGCCGCCCACGTCCGGCAAAGGCCCCATCAACTTCAGCCAGTAATCCCATGCCTTTTCGTGACCGTGACCAGCAGCGCCAGTCTCGGTCCATGCCTTAAATGCCAGATACAGACCTTTAACGCCGCTCCAGTTAAAGAAAGTTCCCGAATAGAAAAAGACGATGGCAAATCCGCCTACGATCACGACCATGGCGAGATCGATCCAGCTCCAGGTTTGCTTTGCAGGCTTGGCGTCCGGAAACCGATTTAGCGCGTAGGAAACTGCCAGAGTTGGAATTGCAAGCAGAGCGCAGGCGAGATGAATGGCGTAAGTCTCTTTGGTGAGGATCATGCCGCTTAAGCCCACGCCGGCGTACCACAAGTAGCTCAGCGTGCCGCGTCTCCACAAACCGAGCAGCCCCAGAATGAACATCATCGAGAAGAATTGCAGCCACACTTCGTGAATGGCGTAGCGCCCGTAGAAAACAAACCCGGGCGACACCGCCATGGCCAGCGCAGCGATTCGGCTGACCGTTCGTCCAACCAGTGGCTCGAACTTCAACGCAAGCCACACACAAGCGATGCTCACCAGTACGACAGGCAAACGTAGCGCCCATACGTTGCGTCCAAACAAACTCTGAAACAGCAGCAGAACGTAAAAGTGAAGCGGGCCGTGATAATTGGTCGGGTCGTAACGGTAAAATCCGTTCTTCATCACCTGATCGACGAACCAGCCGTTGATGCCCTCGTCGAAGTGCGGTGGCTTGATGCCCAGGAGGAAGAAGCGCAGGAACGCTGCCAGCGCCAGGATCAACCACGGCACCCAGTCCGTTCCCGCGAAACGGACTTTCCACTGCTGCAGGTAATCGCTCACTCGCGCGATAGCGGGAGCAGATTCTACTAGCGCGCTGCGCTCGGCACTGCTAGTACGCGCTGCCATGCGCATCCTTGTAACCGGTGGCTGCGGATTCATCGGGAGCAACTTTATTCGGTATATTTTGCAACATTACAAGCCCGCATACGTCACTAATGTCGATGTGCTCACTTATGCCGGTAACATCGCCAACCTTGATGGCGTGGTCGAAGAACATGGCGAGCGTTACGAATTTTTCAAAGCCGATATCGCCGATGCAGATTTGATGGACGCATTGATGACCGAGCACCGGTTCTATGCGGTCATCAATTTCGCGGCAGAATCGCATGTCGACCGCAGCATCAACGATCCGCTTAACTTCATTCACACAAACGTCATCGGCACCAGCGTGCTCTTGGACTGTGCGCGACGCCACGGCGTTCAGCGATTCATCCAAATTTCAACGGACGAGGTATATGGGTCGCTGGGGGCTACCGGCCGATTCACCGAACAGTCGGCGCTCGATCCCAGTTCGCCGTATTCAGCGAGCAAAGCCGGCGCCGACCTTCTCGTGCTCGCATCGTACAAAACGTACGGCCAGGAAGTGCTGGTGACCCGATGCTCGAATAATTATGGTTCGTATCAATTTCCGGAAAAATTAATTCCGCTGATGATCATTAAGGCGCTCCGCGACGAGCCGCTCCCGGTCTATGGCGACGGCATGAATGTGCGTGATTGGATTCATGTGGACGATCATTGCGCCGCCATTGTCGCCGCGCTCTTCGAAGGCAAGCCTGGACAAGTTTATAATTTCGGCGGCAACAGTGAGATGGTGAACTTGGACCTTGTCAGAATGATTCTCGACCGGCTAGGCAAACCACACAGTCTGATTTCGTTTGTTCCGGATCGGCTTGGTCACGACCGCCGCTACGCGATCGACTCGTCATTTGCTCAACGCGAATTGGATTGGAAACCACTCCGCAGTTTCAAGGAAGGTCTCGACGAGACTATCCAGTGGTACATCGATAATCCATCCTGGTGGCAACCGCTTCTCGAGCGCACTGGTCGGTATTAATCAAGTTTTCGACTTACCAAACGACGGATCGGGCATTGGCGCTCTGAACAGATGAAAATTGTAATCCTCGGCGCGGGCGGGCGACTCGGCGCCGCGCTTCTGCGGGAGTATCGAGAGGAACACGATATCGCTTGCTTCAATCACGCTCAGCTTGACCTTGCGAGTCTTGATGATGTGCGCGGAAAACTGGGCGCGATGAATTTCGAAGTGCTGATTAATGCCGCTGGGTTCACGAATGTCGATGCTTGCGAGACCGAGCGTGATCGCGCGTTTCTGATTAACGCGGAAGCGCCGGGCGTTCTTGCAGAGATCTGTAACGCGAAAGACGCGAAACTTATTCATTTCAGTACGGATTACGTTTTCGACGGCGAGAAACGCGCGCCTTACACAGAAGAGGATGAAGCGAATCCGATCAGTGTTTACGGCGAGTCAAAGCTGATCGGAGAAAAGAATCTGCTTGCCGCTGGGGATCACCATCTCGTTGTGCGCGTTTCCTGGGTGTTTGGCCCTGACCGGTCGAGTTTCATCGACGCCATTATCAAGCGCGCACAACAAGACGAAGAAGTCGATGCGATAGCCGACAAATTTTCCACGCCCACGTACACGCGTGATATTGCCCGAATGTTGCCGCAATTTTTGGATCGCGGCGTCGAAGGCGGCATTTTGCATTTCTCGAATGCCGGTAAATGCAGTTGGCAGGAATACGCGCAATGGGCGCTGGATTGCTGTTGCGATGCCGGCATTCCTCTTAAAGCGACAACAGTCGGTGCGGTTACACTGAGAGATATATCCAGTTGGGTTGCACGCCGCCCGGTTTATTCGGTGCTATCGACTGTCAAATATAGGGAGTTGACCGGCACGGCACCTCGGGCTTGGCGAGAGGCGGTTGCTGATTATATTACGCGCTTCTATTCCAAAAAATGAAAACACCAATCTTCGCTTTCACCCTGTCGATGATCATGTGCCTGGGCGCGCGCGCTGAACTGAAATGGGAGCAGACCACTGTCGAGCTGCATCCCGCTCCCAACGACAAACAGGCCATTGGCCATTTCAAATATCAGAACACTGGCAAGACGCCGGTGCACTTCAAGTCTGTGCACGCCTCCTGCGGTTGCACCACTGCGCAAACCCAGAAGGAAGAAGTGCCGCCGGGAGACAAAGGCGAGATCACGGCCACGTTTAACATCGGCGACCGTACCGGCACTCAGATCAAAACCGTCACGGTGGAGACGGACGAGGCTACAAATCAGAAAACAGTGCTCACTCTGAAGGCGGAAATCCCGCAGCAATTGGAGGTCACCCCAAATTTTGTTTTTTGGAAACAGGGCGACAAACCGGACTCAAAGACGATCAACATAAAAGTGGGCAAAGATTTCACCGTGAAACACATCAAGGTCACGTCTTCCACTCCGGATTTTCAAGCCAAAGTGGAGGACGCGGGGAGCGGCCAGTTTAAGATCGACGTCAAACCGCAGGACACGAACAAAGTGGTCGCATCGATGCTGACCATTCAGCCGGAGGATTCGCAGAAAGTCTTTTACGCCACTGCGCGGATCACCAACGTGCCAACTGCGCCAGTGGCGCCAGCTGGTCAGAAACCTCCAGTTGCTCCAGCTGCGCCGACTGCCCCGGCTCGTCCGACTGCTCCGACTGGTCAAACGCATTGAAGTTTTTACTGGCACGCCAGGCTGCCGTACTGGCAGCAGTGGCGCTTCTCCCGGCAGCTGGCGAGGCGATCTATTTTCGCAACAACATTTCGTGGCGCTCCGCGATTGCGCCCTCGGAAATGGTGACTCTCGAGCAGGCACGCGCCTGGGGCGACGCCGCGATCTGGGTTGATGCGCGGCCAGACGATGAATTTGCGCGCGATCACGTCCCCGGGGCGCTCTCATTGAATGAAGACCGCTGGAACGAATTGTTGCCGCAATTTTTGGCGGTGTGGTCGCCGGGAAAAAAGATGGTCGTCTATTGCAGTAGCCTGAGCTGTAACGCCAGCCGGGAAGTTGCCCGCCGCCTGCGCAAGGAAGCGCAACTCTCCGACGTGTTCGTGCTCGAAGGCGGCTGGGAAGCGTGGCTCAAGAAGAACAAATGAACCAAGCGCCGAATGCTCACCCCCCAACGCTTAACGTCGAATCGTCGGCAGACGCCACCACATCAAATGTCAAACATCGAACGTCAAATATCCTTTGGCGCATTCTCGATTTTGTCATCGGCGGCATTTTCATTTACGCGGGAGCGCTCAAAGGACTCGATCCAGTTCAGTTTGCCAGCGACATCGATAATTACAAAATTCTGCCGTGGCCCATCAGTGTCGTGCTCGCGTTCTATCTTCCGTGGCTGGAAATTTTCTGCGCGCTCGGGCTTGTGTTTCGTTTTTTATATCGTGGCGCGCTGTCGATTTTGACCACGTTGATTGTGGTCTTCACGCTCGCCACCATTGCAGCGAAAGTTCGCGGACTCGACATCACCTGCGGCTGTTTCGGTCATGCCAGCCAACACTGGAGTTTCGCATCTCATCTCGCGACCAACCTCACAATTCTGGCAGCGCTTTTCGCGCTTGGCTTTTCGAATCGGTTGAGGAAACCTTCGTAGGGCGGGCGCTCCGCCTGCCTGTCTGATTCGGCAACGAGGCGGTTGCCCTACAGTTCAACGCGCGCGGGTTTCGAGTGCGCTGCGAATATATTCGGTGGCGCGACAAGCGTAAAATCTGCGTACGCGCACCGTGCGGAGGAATATCCATGATCAGGAAACTGAAATCCGGCAAGTATCGGCTGTATTCGCGGAAGAAGAATCCGAAGACCGGGAAACGAAGAAATCTCGGCACGTTCAACAGCAAGGCTGCAGCGAAAAAGCACGAACGCGCGGTTCAGTATTTCAAACGGCATTAAGGCAGTTTAGGAAAGTTGTAGCCACCGCCTGTGGCCGGTTGTGTCATTACAAATATTTCCAAAGCCAAACGCCCTTTTTGCCGGCTTGATTAACCCAGCCTGCCCGAGACTATACTGCGTGCGATGATTCAGGTTCGGTTCGCCCTTCGATACGCGCTTTGGATCACTGTCTTTGTGACCGTAGGACATTCGACGACTCAGGTTGTCGCTGAATCGCTACTCGCGCAGCAAACGCAATCGCCACCGCCGATTGCGACCACCGCGCAATCACCAACGGTCGCCGCGGTGAGTCCGTCGCCTCAAGCGAACACCAGCCAAACTCCATCATCCGAATTAGCAAGTCTCGAAGCCAAGGTGCGGCCGTCGGTAATTTGGGTGACCACGTTTGATCCCAAAGGGAATTTGTTGCGGACGGAGAGCGGTTTTTTTGTTTCGCCAGACGGCAGGTTTGTTACCACGGCACATGCAATTGAAGGCGGCGTTAATGCTGTCGCGAAAACGGCGGACGGCGGAATTTACAATGTGAGCGGACTTCTCGCCGTTTCGAAGTCGGCGGATTTGGCGGTGCTCAAGGCCGAGGTCAAGCCCCAAAAGCTTTTGAGGTTTCTTGACCTGAACAAAACCGGTGAGCTCTCAGTGGGCGCCCGTGTCGCTGTGGTGGGCAGCGCATTGGCTGGAAACGAGGGCACAGCTCGCGAAACAACCATCACCGCACAATTGTCCGATCGATTGGAAATTGCTGGAGTAACTCCTGCGAGTTCGGTCGGATCGCCGATCGTCAGTGAGAATGGCGACGTTGTTGGTATCGTCACATCAGCTGGAGAAAAAACCGTTGCTCGTTCTGTTGCTGCCTTGGATTCAATCTTGTCTCGAGTTACGGCTGAAACTCAGGCGCGCTGGCCGCAAACGGCCGAAACGAGTCCGACACCGCACAGTACGCCGAAGCCGCGATTGCTCTATGCGCCTGCGCCGTCATTTCCGCCTGGGCAATCTCTGCCTGGGCAGTCGGGGACTGGCCGTTTCCGATTGACGTTCGATCCGCAGGGAAACGTTACGGATATTCGGATCGTTACGTCCACGGGAAACCCGTACTTCGACCAAGCGGCGGTGAAAACGCTTCGGCAATGGAAGTCTGCTCCCAGCCAAGGATGGGAAGCGACAGTCCCTGTGACCTTTAGAACAAGATGACAAAGCCTCAGGGTGCCGCTCTCGGATTTCGAGTGAAATCCGGTTGGGCGGCTGTTGTGCTCCTGACAGAAACAGCGCATTCGCCGCAGCTCTTCGACGTGAACCGCGTCGAGCTGTGCGATCCGCGACTCCCCGAAACCCGGCAGCCGTATCATGCAGGCACGGGAGAATTGGAAACCGACTCCACAACACTGAAGCGACGCGAGCGAGTGGTGCGATGCATTTCGCAACAGTCGCTTTTAACACTTCTTAATGGCTATCGCCAAAAGGGGTTTCGGGTCACGCGCGCTGCCCTTGTGGTGGGAAGCCAGATCGATCCGGCTGCCATTGCAAATCCGCACATTCGCGCGCATGCCCTCGAAGGTCGATTATTTCGATCGGCGGTAGAGCGACCTTTGCAGGACCATGAGATTCGCACTGAGGTTCTCCTCGAACGCGACGCTTACGCCAGCGTGGCTGCGCGACTGAAGCAGTCCAGCGATGATGTGAAACGGGCGATACAAGATCTCGGGCGATCGGCGCCGGCAAAGGGTGGACCATGGCGCGCAGAGCAAAAGCTCGCCGCGCTCGCTGCGTTGTTGGTGCTCAGATAGTCGTGGAATTGCGGCAACCGAAGCGGTTACCCTAATTGTTGGTTAGCGGCAATGAAAATTCGCGCGGCCAACGAAAGGGATCGCGATGCCATCTGGAACATTTTCCGAGAGGTCGTGGCACCAGGGGATACCTATGCGTTGGATCCCAACATCTCGCGCGAGGATGCGCTCGCGTACTGGTTTGGGCCGCGCACTCAAACGTACGTAGCGGAGGGCGATGCTGTAGGGGACGGCGTTGCCGTCCCAGGGAAGCCAACGGTTTCCCCTACAATCATCCGGGCGCGACAAATTCTCGGCACGTACATCTTGCGGCCTAACCAGTCCGGTGGTGGGTCGCACGTCGCGAACGCAGGCTTCATGGTCTCGACCCGCGCGCGAGGGCAGGGACTCGGTCGTGCAATGGCCGAGCATTGCTTGAGCGAAGCGCGCCGGCTTGGTTTTCGCGCGATACAATTCAACTTCGTGATTTCGACGAACACGGCGGCGATCCGTATTTGGCAGGAACTCGGTTTCAAAATCGTCGGCACGTTGCCTGGCGCCTTCCGCCACCCCGAAAAAGGATACGTCGATGTTTATGTGATGTATCGATCGCTGCTTCCGTGACACAAATGATCATGTGGTGTGAGCGCCAAACGCGCGATTTCAGCTTAGCCTGGGGCAGTGCCCCGGGTGATCGATGGCCCCGGATGGGAAAGCGCTGAAAGCGCGATTCAATGCTCGCTGCAGAGATGAGTCGCGCTTTCAGCGCTGATGGCTTCTGATTTCGAAAATCCTGGGGCGTTGCTTCAGGCTGAGGTGAACGCACGCCTTTGGCTTTTATTTCAGGCACGTGCGGAATTAAAGAAACATTGCAAAGGAACTGATTTCCTGCTGAAACGTTAGGCAGTAAGCTGAAATGCAGACAGTCATTCAGGTAATCGCGACCGGGACCGGATCGTTGCGGAACAAAATCATGAGCGATCCGCAGCTGGAGAAAAAATTCGGTTTTATCAAAGTCTGGCATAAACAGCCGGGCCGTCCGCATGGCTGGGCGAAAATACACAGTGCTCGCGATGTTCATGGAGCAATTAACCTGGAGTGGCACGCGCGCAGCAGAACGTTGATTTGCCGCGTAGTGACAAAGCTCGGTAACAAGCCAAACTCAATTATTGGCGATTTTGTCGATTATCTGCTGGCGCGTCATCAAAGCCGTATTCTCGCGATTCACATTATGCGCCGATGAATCCTGCGCTGTGCCTTTAGAGCGTTCGGCACCGCAAAATTACTCGACGGTTACGCTCTTCGCGAGATTGCGCGGTTTATCGACGTCGCGCCCGAGTTCGACAGCGAGATGATACGCCAGAAGCTGGAGTGGAATCACGGTGAGAATCGGCATCACGTAATCAGGCGCTTCCGGGAGCACAACGATCTCGCCAGCAATGGCTTTGAGATGTTTCGCGCAGTTGCCACTGGTCAACGCGATGATCGGTCCTTTGCGAGCTTTCACTTGCTCGATGTTGTTCAAGTTCTTTGAAAACACCGAATCGTCAGGCGCGATGAAGATCGAGGGCAGATCAGGACGGATCAGCGCGATGACGCCATGCTTGAGCTCTGCGCTCGGATGCCCTTCGGCAAACAGGTAGGTTATCTCCTTCATCTTCAGCGCGCCTTCGAGAGCAATCGGGAAATTGAACTGCCGCCCGAAAAACAGAAAGCCGCTCGCATCCGCGAATCTGCCAGCGATTTGCTTTATCTGATCGTTCAGGTCGAGGACCGCTTCGATCTGTTCAGGCAGCGCCTCGAGCGCTTCGATCACGCGAGTTCCTTCTGCCGTCGAAAGGTTGCGCATCCGGCCAAAGAGCAATCCTAGAAGCGTCAGAATAACAAGCTGCGACGTAAACGATTTGGTGGCCGCCACGCCAATCTCCGGTCCGGCGTGCATGTAAACACCGCCGTCGCTTTCGCGCGCAATTGTGCTTGCGACGTTGTTGCAAATTCCCAAGGTGCGAAAACCTTTGCGCCGGCTCTCACGCAAGGCGCCGAGCGTGTCCGCAGTTTCACCGCTCTGGCTTATGGCAAAGACCAACGTCTCAGGCGTCATGGGTGTGTTGCGATGCCGAAACTCACTGGCGTAATCGACTTCCGTGGGAATGTTCGCCAGTCGCTCGATCAAATATTCGCCGACTCTTGCGGCGTGCAGCGCAGTGCCACAGCCGGTAAGAACGATTCGGCCGACGTCGCGCAATTGTGCCGGCGCCATGTTCAGGCCGCCCAGCTTTGCAGTGCATTCCTCGGCATTAAGACGGCCGCGCATTGCGTCGCGCACCGTGTTTGGTTGCTCAAAGATTTCCTTGAGCATGTAATGGGGATAATCACCCTTGCCGATATCTTCGGCCGTGAACTCGACTTTGCTGACCGGATGCTCGGTGATGTCGCCGGCAAGCGAACTGATCTCGAATTTGTCCGGTCCGGCCGAGACGACATCGAAGTCGTTCAAATAAACCGCGTCGCGCGTGTAAGCGACGATCGCGCTGACATCACTGGCCAGAAAATTCTCGCCGTTACCAACGCCGAGCACGAGCGGACTTCCACGGCGCGCGCCAATCATGAAATCCGGGACATCAGCGTGAACCAGGGCGATCCCGTACGTGCCGATCACTTGTCGAAGCGCTGTGCGAACGGCATCAAACAGCCGGGCTTTTTTTCCGGCTGCATCCATTGTACTGGCGCACGAATCGTTATAGAGTTTCCCGATCAGATGCGCGAGCACTTCCGTGTCGGTATCGGAGCGAAAATTCGTGTCGCCACTGCGGACGAGCTCGTCCTTGAGCGCTTGATAATTTTCAATGACGCCGTTGTGAACCAGAGCCAGTTTGCCGCTTGCGTCGAAGTGCGGATGAGCATTTTGATCGTTCACTTTGCCATGCGTCGCCCAGCGCGTATGACTGATGCCTAACGAACCTGATACCGGTTGCTTTTTGACCAATTTTGCGAGCGAGGCGATGCGTCCCGCGCATTTGCGTGTGTCGAGCTGTCCTCCATCGACGACAGCGAGCCCTGCTGAATCGTAGCCCCGATATTCGAGGCGGCGCAATCCGTCGAGCAAGATCGGCATCGCGTGCGCGCGCCCGACGTAGCCTACAATTCCACACATGATTGTGGACTGTAGTTGCGGCCATTCTCACTCGCAACATTGAGCCCACACGCACCCTGCATCTTAAAAAAATTTGCCGCAAAAGCCCAGATGCTGGGTTATTCATTATTCGCAATGCGAGCTCAGGCGGACCGCAAATCGCTTCTGCAAACTTCAACGGAGAAGACGCCCGGGGCGCTGCCGCCGGGCACATTGCAGCGAACGCTCGCGATCATCATGGGCGGCGGCGCAGGCACGCGTTTGTTTCCGTTGACTAAAGACCGTGCCAAGCCGGCGGTGCCGCTGGGAGGCAAATATCGGATCGTCGATATTTCAATTAGCAACTGTCTTAATTCAGGGCTGCGCTCGATATATCTGCTCACGCAGTTCAACAGCATGTCACTGCATCGGCACATTCAGGCGAGCTACAAGTTCGATAATTTTTCGCGCAGCTTTGTGGACATTCTCGCCGCGCAACAAACGCCCGAGGGCTCGCAATGGTACCAGGGAACCGCCGACGCGGTGAGGCAAAACATGCGCTACTTTCTTGAGCGCCCGTACGATTATTACCTGATCTTGAGCGGCGACCAGCTTTACCGGATGGATTTTCGAGCGCTGCTGCATCAGCACATCCGGCTCGGCGCAGATATCACATTGGC
>Ga0066710_100003782_pt1 | contig 13073 bp, 9 predicted proteins | sample GraSoiAngelo_159_FD_79666 | JGI IMG/M metagenome (GOLD analysis project Ga0066710, IMG submission 79666) | Grasslands soil microbial communities from the Angelo Coastal Reserve, California, USA - 14_1009_16_40cm | ecosystem: Environmental > Terrestrial > Soil > Grasslands | place: USA...
GGGGAGCTCACGATCCTGGTTCAAGCACGAAAGTCCGAACTGCGGATATACTTTCAGGACAGCGGCCCCGGAGTTCCTCGGACCATCCGCTCGAGGATCTTCGAGCCGTTCTTCACCACGCGGGCCGAGGGGACCGGCCTCGGCCTGGCCTTTGTGGAGCGGATCGTGCTCGAGCACGGCGGGACGATTTCCGTCGGCGCGTCACCTAGCGGCGGCGCCCAATTCCGGATCATTCTTCCGATCGAGACCTGAGAGATGCCTGACCGGATCCTGATTGCCGAAGACAACAAGAATCTCTGCCGGATTCTGGAAAACGCGCTGAGCGAAGCGGGGTACGAGGTGGTCGTCGCGCTCGGCGGAGACGCCGCGGTCCACGAGATCAAGTCCCATCCCTTCGATCTCGTGATCTCCGACATGCGCATGCCGGGCGCCTCGGGGACGGTCGTATTCCAGGAAGCGCGCGCGCAGGAGTATCAGCCGGACGTGATCCTCATGACGGCCTTCGGGGACACGAGAGAGGCGGTGCGTCTCATGAGAGACGGAGCCGCCGATTACATTCTCAAGGATTTCGATCCCGAGGAGCTCGTGACCCGCGTGGGGCAGGTGCTCGAGCGGAGGCGGCTCAAGCAGGAATCCACCGTCCTCAAGGGACGCATCGAGACCCTGAAAGAGCAGATCAGCCTCCACCAATTCGACATGATCGTGGGGCAGAGCCGGGCGATGCAGGACGCCCTGAGCTTGGCGGAGCGGGTCGCGCGCACCGATGCAAACGTCCTGCTGCTGGGGGAGAGCGGAACGGGGAAGGAGGTCTTCGCCCAGGCGATCCACGCGGCGAGCAAGCGCTCGGACGCTCCCTTTGTGCCGGTGAATTGCGGCGCTCTCCCGGAGACCCTCCTGGAATCGGAGCTCTTCGGCCATGAGCGGGGCGCGTTCACGGGGGCGATTCGGACCAAGCCGGGCCGCTTCGAGTTCGCCGAAGGGGGCACCGTCTTCCTGGACGAGATCGGCGAGGTACCGCAGAGCATTCAGGTGAAGCTGCTCCGTGTTTTGCAGGATAGAACCTACGTGCGGGTCGGCGGTGAGGAAATGCGCCGCGCCGACGTGCGTGTGATCGCGGCGACCAACCGGAATCTCGAGGAGATGATTCATATGGGAAGATTCCGGGAGGATCTCTACTACCGGCTGAATGTCTTCCCGATCCGCCTGATGCCGCTGCGGGACCGGCGCGAGGACATTCCCGCGCTGGTCGAGTTTTTCCTGAAGCAGCAAGAAAGATCGCTGGAGGAAATCGCCCCCGACGCGCTCGAGCATCTTCGGGCGTACGAGTTTCCCGGAAATATCCGCGAGCTGCAAAACCTGATCGAGCGCGCGTGCATTCTTGCGGGCACCGGAAGGATCGAGCGTGTGCACTTCCCGATCGGGAAAACACGCCTCACGGCGGATCCGGCCGAGCTCCTCTCTCTGGGCTTGAGTCTCGATCAAATTGAGAAGCGCCTCATCAAGGAGGCGCTGGAGCGCGCTCAGGGCAACAAGACCAAAGCGGCGTCGCTCCTGGGGATCTCGCGCCGGGCGCTTTACTCGCGCATGGAGAGTCACGGGATTCCGATCGGGGGAGCCGAATCGGAGCCGGCGGACTGAATTCGGCCGCCCCGGCCGGAAGCTCACCGGGGATCCGCCACGTAATACCGAACCGTACGTACCGGGTACGGCGCGGGCCAATCCCGGCATGCAGCTTGTCCTGGTCCCACCCCCCGTCACCTTGGGCGGATTTGTAACCCCATCAGCCGCCGAATCTTCTCTGAATCGCTCGAAGCCGAGCCCATAAGCTCAAGCCTGGCATAGAGGTTGCGAAACTATTGGGGGATATGGTCCCCCCCGACCGTGCTTCATTCATGCCGATGAGCCGCCGGACTGTGCCCGCCGCCCGCGCGGGAGCGCTTCCTATGGCGGTCTGCTCGTTCATGGTCTTGATCATGCTCGGCGCGCCAGCGGCGGCCGCTGCCCCGCCAGCCGTGGCGGGGGACTCGATCCAGGTAGCCACCACGACGCCTCCCGCGGCGGGGACGGCGGAAAAGGGATCGGCCGTCGAAGCTCCTCATTCAGCGCCCGCGCCTTCGCCGCCCCCAAGCGCTCCGCCGGACTCCATCGTTGCCGGAACCGCTGTCAAGGATTCGGCGGGCGCGGCACCTGCCGGCGGCGGTGCCCAGGCCAAGGATGCGCCGCAGGTCGAGCACACGGATGCCGAGGCCGCCCCCCCGGGGAAAACGCCCGAAGCCGCGATCATCCCGGCGGCCGCGGGAAGCCTGCCCGAATCCGCGGCCAAGCCACCGAAGGCGAACACCAACGGGCCGGGGGTGAAGGCGCGCCCCAAGGGCGGGACACACCCCGTCGCGGTTCAGGGCCTGAAGAGCGCGCCCAAGACCCCCGCGGTAGCGGGATCCACGCCTTCCCGGCTGCCTCCGACAAACGGAGCCGCCCCGAGCGTGGTCCTTCCGCACGATGGACCTTCCGAATCGGATCGGGTCAGCGCCGAGCTGGAACGCACCGATCGATTCGTCGGTCGGGCGCAGCGCTCGTTCCTCATCTCCAAGAATGCCCGCGCCATGAAGCTGTTTACCTCGGCGATTGATTTCCAGTCGGATTCACGCGACGCCTACAAGGTGCGTCAGTACGCTCGCGCGGAGCGCCTGACCCTCGCGGCGCGGGATTTCGCGGACCGCGCTTCGCGCATGGTGGGTCCGCCACGAGAGGATCCCGACTACGTCGAGCACATCATGAGGCGCACCGACGACGCGCTGGAGCGGACGAAGGACGTGCTGAGGAATGGCGCCAGCCGCGACGCCTGGCATCGCCACGACGAGTTGAGGAGCGAGCAGAAGGAGGCATGGAAGACCTTCAAGGGCGGCGAGATCGGACTGGCCTACAAACAAACGCTTGACGTTCGTGAGGGGGTCCTCGCCCTTCTCCGGCAGCTCCAGGACCTTCCGGTTCCGCGCGAGACGGCCGAGAAGGCCATCGGCGGGGCGCAAGCGGCGCTCGAGCAGGCCAACAAGGAGCTGGGACCGAAGCCCAACGTCGAAGCTGTGCGCCTTGTCCGGCTCGCGAGCGAGTACCTCGCGAAGGCGCGCCAGTCCTTCCAGCGTGGGAGCTATCGCTCGGCGCTCCTCCAGGCGAAGGTGGTCGAGCGCCACGCGGAGCACGCGGTGGACGTCGGCCGGCCGCGGTCGAGTTAGTCGCGGCGAATCACCGCGACCGTGACGTCGTCGCCGGGTTTCCCTTCGCTCGAGAATTCACGGACAGCGCGGATCAGCGATTCGACCAGCCGCTCCGGCGCGAGCGTCCGGTTCTTCTGCAGAAACGACGCAAGGCGATCCTCGCCGAACTCCTCCCCCGAATCGTCTCTCGCTTCGGTCACGCCGTCGCTGTAAAGCACGAGGATGTCCTCGGGAGCCATGCGCATGGTGGCCGACTCGTAACTCGCGTCCGGGAACATGCCTAGCAGGAGACCTCCGACCGATAGCTTCTCCGTTTCTCCGGAAGCACGGACGAGGAAGGGCGGATTGTGCCCCGCGTTCACGTAGCAGATCTCCCCGTTCGAGCAATCGATCGCGATCAGCACGAGCGTAATGAAACGCTCTCCCCGTACGGCGTGGTGGATCGAGCGGTTGAGCCGCGTCATCACGGTCGGCAGCTCCCGCTCGGATTCGACGTGCGCGCGGACGCTCGCGTGAAGGTTGGTCATCAGGAGCGCCGCGGGCATCCCCTTGCCAGCCACGTCTCCCAGGCCGACGGTGAGCCAGGAGCCTCCGCTGTCGATGAAATCGAAATAGTCACCCCCCACGTCCGAGGAAGGGATGTTCTTCCCCGCGACGCGGTAGGGAGAACGATGGAGCGGCTCCGTCGGGAGGAGCGACTGCTGGATGTTCGCGGCTCGCTTCAGCTCCTCTTCCATCTGCTTCCTGTGCTGCAGGGCCTCGAACGATTTGGTCTCGAGAATCTTCACCGCCGCGAGGTGGCCGATGTGGGTGAGGATGAGGAGATCCGTGTGCTCGAACGGAATCGGCGCGGCGATGTTGTCGACGTAGAGGACGCCGAGGACGTCGTCCTCGTGCCAGAGCGGAACGCACATCGCCGAGTGGATCCTCTGGCGGATGACGCTCTGCTGCTCTTTGAAGCGTACGTCGCTTTGGGCGTCGCTCGTGAGAATCGCGGTGCGGTCGTCGATCGCGCGGCGGGCGATGCTCCGGCTGACGAGAATCTCCTGCCCTACGGTCCGGCCGCGCTGCTTGGTGGCCTTGGGGATCAGCTCCTGGCCGTCCTCTCCGCGCAGGACCAGCACGGTCCGATCGGAGCGAAGAACGTCCGAGGTCAGGTCCACGATGAACTGAAACAGCTCGGCCATCGGCTTGTGCGCGAGGAGCGCCGGGCCCAACCGTTCCATGCCCTCGAAAAACTGGGCCATGCGCTGCGGTGACGCGCCGGTCGCCGCGATCGCCTTGATGTTCGTGCCGGTTTGGGAGGCGCCCACGAGATCCGCGAGAGGCACGGCCTGAACCAGGCCCGGCGCCTTCGTGTCGGCCACGCGCGCGGAGGTCCCCGGATCCGGCTCGGGGGCGAACTGGATCTGGCACGGGCCGATCTCGATCCGGTCCCCCGGATTCAGCCGCGATAGCCCCTGGATCAGGCTCCCGTTCACCTTCGTCCCGTTTTTGCTCTTCAGATCCTGGATCCAGTAGTCTCCCTCCCGGAGGACGATCTCCGCGTGCCTCCGGGAAACCGCGGAATCGTTGACGACGATTCTGTTCTCGGGTGCGCGGCCGAGCGGGAAGGGGCCTTCCCCCTGGATGCGGACGAGCTCATGCTCGCGGCCCGGGACGCGGATCACAAGGGATGGGCCGGATTGGCTCATGATCGGGTGGCTCGAAAGACGAGGCGCATGGCCCGTCCCGAGCTCCTAGTCCGCTCTGGACGCCGGCGTAGGAAGCGCGGAAACAGCGTCCGGAGCGGCCGAGGATGAAGGCATCTGCGCCCGCGGGCCGCCGGTTCCTTCCCCGCCGGCCCGCCGCATCTGCGCGACCGCTTCGTTCACGGGCACTCGGGTGAAAACCCCGAATTTGCGTTCTACCCCTGTCCCCGAGGTCTCGCCGAGCAGGGTAAAGTGACGAAGTCCCGTGTTGCGACAAATGAGGTCGATCTCCTCGGAGGCGCGCGACCCGCTTTCCCAAATCAGGGTATGTCCGACGAGGGCCTCCAGCTGCTCGACCAGAATGCGGGCGGGGCCCTGGAGATCGGGCGAAGGTTCCGGGGGAAGGAAGTGCCAGAAGACGGTCAGCCCGAGAACCACGTCGAATCGGCGCGTCCTGGGGTAGGACTCGAACGGTCCCTGCCACAGCTCGACATCGAGCCCATACATCTGCCTCAAGCTCGCTGCGACCTCGAAATGCTGCGCGTCGCTTTCGACTCCGACCGCGTCGAAGCCCTGCCGAGCCAGGTGAAAGGAGTAGTAGCCGATGTTGCAGCCGACATCCAAGACCGAGGGTCGGCCGCGGATCGGGCCCAGGAATCCTCGAATGAGGTCGAGGCGATCGGTCCCTTTGCGGCTGGACTTCCGGCGGCGGAACAGCTCGTGATCGATCGGAGTGTAGAACGACTTGCGCTTCTGCCGCGCCACGGCGCGCATCAGCGGCTCCGTTGGGCGGGCGGACCAGCGTGAGGCGGCGTCGGGACGCAACCCCGCGCGGATCCAGCTCTTTCCCTGAACTTTGTACACGCAGCAGCGCAGGTGTCCGTCCTCGAGGATGAGCCGGTCGCGGTCGTACCATCCGACCGTCGGGGGCGGCTGCATCCAACCCCGCGCGTAGCGACGAATGCGCCGGGCCACCTCCTCCTCCCAGACACGGCGGTCCGCGGGGCCGTTTCCAGTCTGGCCGGCGCTGGTCCGCGCGTACTCCCAGTAGGCGTCGAGTCCCCCCCGGCGCTGAAGCACGGCTCGTACGGCGCTCATGTGCGGCTCGAGGTTCACGAGCGGGACTTCGGACCACGGGGCGGAAGCTGCTGGAAACGGTCCCGAGAAGATCAAGTCGAGCGGAACCTTGTACACGGTGGGCCGGATTGAATTCGCCATGCCCATTGAGTGTGGCGGTGCCGACACCGAAGTTCTACTCAAAAGAAAACGGCTTCTCCAAGCGGGCGGAGAATCGCTAGGCTGTCGAAGGGAGCCGCTTCCCGCGGCTCCGGCCGCTTGCGATCGGCGTAGCGATGTGGTATTCTCGTAAGCTAGGTAGGCGCTTGATCTTACTCCAGTTAACCACACGTACGAGGCAATCCAGTGAAGGACCTCCAACCCTCCAGCATTCGTAACATCGCGCTCGTCTCTCCCCACGGAGCAGGGAAGACCTCCCTGGCCGAATCACTCCTCTTTCGCACCAAGACGACCACCCGCCACGGAAAGGTGGAGGAAGGGACGACCGCCCTCGATACGTCTCCCGAGGAAGTCCATCGCAAGATTTCGATCAGTCTTGGCATCGCTCCGATCGAATGGCGCGAGACGAAGATCAACCTCATCGATACGCCCGGTTACGCCGACTTCGTCGGGGAGATGGTCGCCGGCCTCCGCGCCGCCGATGCCGCCGTCTTTTGCATCAAGGCGTCGGCCGGGATCGAGGCGGGGAGCGAATCGGTCTGGGACCGCGTCGAGGAGCGCCGATGCCCGGCGCTTTGCCTCGTCACGCAGATGGAACGAGAGCACGCCGGCTTCTCCAAGGCGCTCGAAGACGCTTCGCGGCGGCTGGGAAAGAGGTTCGTCGCGACCGCCTGGCCGATCGGGGAGGGGGATACGTTTCGGGGGCTTGTGGACCTCGTCTCGATGAAGGCCTACCTATTCGAGAAGGACGGATCCGCCAAGGAAGCCCCGATCCCGCCTGAAGTCGAGGCCGAGGCGCAAAAGGCGCGCAACGCCCTCGTCGACGCGGCCGCGGAAGCCGACGACTCCCTCCTGGAGAAGTTCCTCGGCGGCGAAGAGCTTTCCGTCGAGGAGGTGCGCCGAGGGGTCCGCGGCGGGCTGCTCAAGAAGAGCTTCGTGCCGGCGCTTCCGGTGGCGGCGTATCCGATGATGGGAATCGACCACGTGCTGGACACCTTCGCCTGGCTCATGCCCTCGCCCTTGGACTGCGGGCCGGTTGCCGGGACGAAGCCGGGGACCGACGAGAAGGTCGAATGTAAGCCCGAGCCGGGCGCGCATCTCGCGGCGCTCATCTTCAAGACGAGCAGCGAGACTCACGCGGGGGATCTCTCGATGATCCGGGTGCTCGCGGGAACGCTCTCGCCCGGCAAGGAAGTCTGGAACGCGAGCGCGCAACGCGCGGAGAAGATCGGCCAGCTCTTTTTCGTGCTCGGCAAAGAGCGAAAGGACGCCGGGCAGATCATCGCCGGCGACATCGGCGCGGCCGTCAAGCTCCGCGAGAGCCACACCGGACAGACGCTCTGCGACAAGAGCGCGCCCATACTGCTCCCGCCGATTCCTTTCCCGCATCACGAGCTGGAGGTGGCGATCTTCGTGAAGAACAAGGCGGACGAGGAGAAAATGGGATCCGGCCTGCACAAGCTTCGCGAGGAGGACCCGACGCTGCACGTCCACGTCGATTCCTCGCTTCACCAGACTCTCCTTCAGGGCACCGGCGATTTGCAGGTCGATGTGGTCGTCGAAAAGCTCCAGCGCCGGTTCGGTGTCCACGTCGACCTCATGAAGCCGCGCATCCCCTACCGGGAAACGATCCGGAGGTCGGTGAGCAAGCAAGGTCGCCATAAGAAACAGACCGGCGGCCGGGGGCAATTCGGCGACGTCCACGTGCGGCTCGAGCCGTTGAAGCCGGGCTCGGGTTTCGAATTCGTCGACGAGGTCGTCGGGGGCGCCGTGCCGAGAAACTACATCCCCGCCGTGGAGAAGGGGATCGTGGAGGCGATGCAGGAGGGGGTTCTCGCGGGGTATCCGGTCGTGGACGTGCGGGCCGCCCTCTACGACGGCTCCTACCACACGGTCGATTCGTCCGAAATGGCGTTCAAGATCGCCGGGTCGCTCGCCTTCAAGGAGGGCGCGAGAGAGGCCGGCCCCGTTCTCCTCGAGCCGATCGTGGAGATCGAGGTGCACGTCCCCAAGGAGTTCGTCGGCGCCGTCACCGGGGACCTTTCCTCCAAGCGCGGGAAAATACTCGGGATGGGCGCCGACGGGCGCTACGACGTCATCCGCGCCCACGTCCCGCAGGCGGAGCTCTACAAGTACTCCACCCATCTTCGTTCCCTCACGCAAGGACGCGCTTCACACAAGACCAAGTTCTCCCATTACGAGGAGATCCCGCGCGAAATCGCGGAGAAGGTCGTCAGCCAAGCCCGTGCCGAAAAAGAGGCCATGGCGTCCGCCTGAGGCGGCCCAAGGAGCGTTCATGCGCCGCATCGCGCCCTCGCGCCCGCCCATCCAGCCTCTGCTCCTCGCCGCGATGGTCGGGTTCGCCCCCCTTGCGTCCCGCACGGCCGAGGACCCGCACGCCCGGTACGCGCCGCCCGCGGCGCGCAGCGCCCACGTCATCACCCCGGCCGCCGCCGCCCGCCTCGAGCAGAGCGAGCGCGCCGCCCTCTGGGTCTATTTCACGGACAAGGGCGAAACCGGCGCGCGCGAGTTCGCCGGGGCGGTGCGCCAGGCCGGCGCGCGCGTGACCGATCGCGCCCGTTCGCGCCGCGCCCGCGAGACGCGGGGGCGCTTCGTGCCGGACTACTATGACGTGCCGGTGTCGCCGCGCTATCTCGACGCGGTGCGATCCACCGGCGCCCTGGTCCGCCACGCCTCCCGATGGCTTAACGCCGTGAGCGTCGAGGCGGACGGGGCCGCGGCGAGGCGGATCGCGACGCTCCCCTTCGTGCGGTCGATCGAGCCGGTCGCCTATTCGAAGCGGGTCGCGCCGGTTGGCCCGGTCTTCCCGATGAAGCTTGAGCCCGCCCCGTCGATTCCCGAAAGGGGGCAGAGCTCGGGAATTCCTACCGGCCCGAAGCCCGGGCAGGCGCCCGCGCTCGATCCTCCCGCGGGGTACGGCAGCTCCATCACCCAGCTCAGCGGGATCAACGCCAAGGCGGCTCAGGATTCCGGGTATACGGCCGCGGGCGTCCTGGTCGCGATGCTCGACACCGGATTCAACAAGGCGCACAACGCGACCGTGCAGCTCAAGCGGGTCGCGGAGTACGATTTCGTCTTCCACGACGTGGAGACCGCGAACCAGGGGAACGACGTCGCCGCGGCCTGGGATCACGGCACCGGCACGTGGTCGGTGCTCGGGGGCTACTACCCGAACAACCTGATCGGCCCGGCGTACAACGCCTCCTTTCTCCTCGCGAAAACAGAGGACGTGCGGACCGAGACCCCGATCGAGGAGGACAACTGGATGGCCGCCGTCGAGTGGGCGGACAGCATCGGGGCGGATGTCATCTCATCGTCGCTCGCGTACTTCGCGTTCGACAACGCAGCCGATAACCACACCTACAGCCAGCTGGACGGCAGGACGACCACCGTCACGAAAGCGGCGGCGCTCGCCGCGCGGCGTGGGATCGTGGTGGCGAATGCGATGGCCAACTCGGGACCTTTGAACGGCTCGCTCCAAGCGCCGGCGGACGCGGACAGCATCCTCTCGACCGGCGCGGTGGACGCGAGCGACGTGATCGCGGGTTTTTCGAGCCGGGGACCGACGGCCGACGGCCGTGGGAAGCCCGAGGTTGTGGCGCAGGGGGTGAACACCACCTGGGCGGTGGCCAGCAGCACCACGCTCGTCGCGACCGCGAGCGGCACATCGCTCGCGACCCCCCTCATCGGCGGCGCGGCGGCCCAGGTCCGCGAGGCGCACCCCGAGTGGACCGTGCAGGAGATCCGGTACGCGCTCAAGGTCACCGCGGACAAGGCCGGCACGCCCGACAGCACGACCTACGGCTGGGGAAGGCCCAACGTGGTCGCCGCCATCTACAGCTCGCCCCTGGGCGGTCCCGTGTACCCCAAGCCCTTCAACCTGACCTTTCCCGTGAACAACGGGGTCGTGACGTCGCCCCCGTTCGTTTTCCGCTGGAGAGGGACGGTGGATCCGAACGGGGACGCGCTGACGTATCGGATCAAGATCTTGAAAGCACCCTCGGATTCCTCCGTCTTCGACGCGATGACGACCGACACCTCGATCACCTTCCCGGGCTACCTCGGGCCTAGCACGACCTACCGCTGGTATGTGAATGCCAACGATCCGGCGGGTCACCCCCGCGAGAGCCGTGACCGCTTCACGTTCGTCACCAGCTCGACCACCGGCGTCGAGCTCTCTCCGCCGGCGGCGGGCGTCGTTCTCTATCCCAACCGGCCGAACCCGCTCCGGTCCTCGACCATGATCCCCTTCGGCATCGCGGCCTCGTCCCAGGGCGCCGTGGCCCGCGTTACCCTGAGAATCTTCGACGCCGCCGGGCGTCTTGTGCGCACGCTGCTGGACAACGAGGCGACCGCCCTCCCGGTGGCCCGATTCGAGGCATGGGACGGGTTGGATGAGAAGGGGCGACGCGTGGGCTCGGGAATCTATTATTATCGCCTCACCGCGGCAGGGAAGGATCTCTCCCGCCGGATGGTCGTGTTGCGCTGAGCCACGGATGGTCGGTCCCCTGATTCCCTGATCGCGCCTCCGATTCGGGGGCGGTCGCGAGGTCGAGCCGTGTCGGGTCATTCGAAGTGGAGCACCATCAAGCGGAAGAAGGGCGCTACCGACGCCAAGCGCGGGAAGGTCTTCACCAAGTACATCAAGGAAATCACGGTCGCGGCGAGAGCGGGGGGCGGCGACCCGGGCAGCAACCCTCGGCTTCGGACGGCCATCGCCGGCGCCAAGTCGGTAAACATGCCCGCCGAGAACATCGACCGGGCGGTCAAGAAAGGCACAGGCGAGCTGCCCGGCGTCTCGTACGAGGAGGTCACCTACGAGGGGTACGGACCGGGCGGGATCGCGATCTTGATCGAGGCTCTGACTGACAACCGCAATCGGACGACCGGCGAGATCCGTCACATCCTCACGAAGAGCGGCGGCCGGATGGCGGAGGCCGGCAGCGTGCAGTGGATGTTCCACCAGAAGGGCGCAATCGCGATCCCGAAGTCCGCGGCCGATGAGGAGACCGTGCTCAACGTCGTGTTGGACGCAGGGGCGGAGGATGCGAGCACGGACGATCCCGACGTTTACGAGATCACCACCCCGCCCCAAGCCTTCGAGGCGGTGAAGGCGGCGCTCCAAGCGAAGAACGTCCCCGTGCAATCGGCCGAGCTGGCCAAGGTGCCCCAGACCACGATCACGCTCAGCGAGAGGGACGCCGAGCAGGCCTTGAAGCTCATGGAGGCTCTCGAGGACAATGACGACGTCCAGCGGGTCTCGTCCAATCTCGACATCACGGACGAGGTCCTCTCCCGCATCCAAGCCTAGCGCCCCCGGCGGCGCGGGCGGCCCCACGGTCCGGGGGGCCGACCCCGGGCCGGGCGCCACGCTCATCCTCGGCGTGGATCCCGGCAGCCGGGTGACCGGCTACGGTTTCATCATCCACGAGCGGGGCGTCGCCCGATGCGAGCGGTCGGGGGTCATCGCCCCGCGCGTGAGCCTCTCCTTTCCCGACCGCCTCCTCGCGATCCACGACGCCCTCGAAGCGCTTCTGGCCGACATGCACCCGACCGAGGTGGCCGTCGAGAGCGCGTTCGTGCGGAAGAGCGCCGCGGCCGCCCTTCAGATCGGGCATGTGCGCGGGGTGGTGATCGTCGCCGCGCGGAGAAGCGGCGCCGAGGTTTTCGAGTACACCGCGCCGGAGGTCAAGATGGCGGTCGTGCGCAACGGGGGCGCCCAGAAAGCGCAGGTCGCGTTCATGGTTCGCAGGCTCCTGCCGGGGCTCGTGAAGCTCAAAGAAGACGAGGCCGACGCGCTCGCCGTCGCGCTCTGCCACATGCACCGCGGCCGGGCCCGGGCGCTCGGGATCGCGGCGGGGGCTTCGTGATCGCGGCGGTCCACGGCCCCCTCGTCGCCAAGATGCCGACCGCGGCCCTCGTGCAGGTCGGCGGCCTCACGCTCAAGCTTCAGATCTCGGTTTCATGCTTCGAGACCTTGCCGGCGGCAGGGCGCGAGGTCCATCTCCTCACGTATCTCCACGTCCGCGAGGACGCGCTTCAGCTTTTTGGCTTCACGGACGAGCAGGAGCGGAGCCTCTTCGAAAGCCTCATCTCCATTTCGGGCATCGGTCCGAGGCTCGCGATCGGCATCCTGAGCGGCGCGACGGCCGCCAGGCTCCGCGAAGGGATCGAGGCGGGGGACACCGAGTTCCTCGTGACCCTCCCCGGCGTGGGAAAGAAGCTCGCCCAGAGGCTCGTCGTCGAGCTTCGCGAGAAATTCGCGCCCGGAGTCCCTGCGAAGGCGCCGATGGCCTCCGGCGCCCCCGGCGCGCTCCACGTGGGCACGGGTGGAGACGCCGCGGCGGCGCTCGTTTCGCTCGGCTTCACCCGCCTGCAGGCGCAGAGCGCGGTGAACGAGGCCCTGCAAGAGTTGGGGGCCGACGCTTCGGTCGAGGAGGTCATCCGGAAGGCGTTGCGCCAGGGTGCGCGCTGATGGGAAGCTCGCGAGGGATGCCGGGGAAATGAAAGAGCACGAGCGGATCACCGATCCGGAGCCGGTCGGCAACGAGCGCGATCTCGACCGCACGCTGAGGCCGCAATCGCTCGATGAGTTCGTCGGGCAGGAATCGCTCCGCGAGCAGCTTCGAATCGCGGTCGAGGCCGCGCGCGGACGCGGCGAGGCGCTCGATCATCTGCTCTTCCACGGCCCGCCCGGGTTGGGGAAGACCACCCTGGCCTCGATCCTCGCCCACGAGATGCGCGTTCCCATCGTCCAGACCTCCGGCCCCGTTCTCGAGCGCGCGGCCGACCTCGCGGGGCTCCTGACGAATCTCGAGGAGCGGGCGGTGCTCTTCATCGACGAGATTCACCGGATGAACCCGGTCGTCGAAGAGTACCTTTATCCCGCGATCGAGGACTTCCGTCTGGA
>Ga0066710_100003783_pt1 | contig 13073 bp, 9 predicted proteins | sample GraSoiAngelo_159_FD_79666 | JGI IMG/M metagenome (GOLD analysis project Ga0066710, IMG submission 79666) | Grasslands soil microbial communities from the Angelo Coastal Reserve, California, USA - 14_1009_16_40cm | ecosystem: Environmental > Terrestrial > Soil > Grasslands | place: USA...
AAAGTCGCCCGGAAGGATCGGTTGCGACCTGCCCGGACCCGGGGAGTAGTGCGGGTCAGAGCTGTTAGCGTTGACGGCCACGATGGGCGCTTCGTCGGCCACAAGGCCGCGGGCGTCGAGGGCGCGAGCGATGGCTTGCTGCACCTCGTACTCGCCGACCGGCTTGTCGCTCAGGATGGCGCCGCGGATCAACTCAAAACCCTTCCGCACGGCAGCATGAACGCCGCGCCCTGCTTCGAGATGCGAGGCCAGCGCCGCTCGGGACCAGCGGGCTTCAAACAATTGCACCAGGTCCGCGGACGAGACCACGTCCACACCGAAACTCTTCACCAGTTCGATTGTCCCGGCATCCACCAGCCCCACGTAAGGAATGTCGTTCAGAGGCGAATACTGCATGGCCACCCTCTTCTTTCCCGCCAGGATGGCCTTCAGCTTCTCGCGCTGCTCGCTCCAGGCGGAATACTGCTGCTCGCTGCCGGGCAAGCCAGCCAGATTGCCCCGTTCGATGCGATTGACGAGCTTCGACGGCTCACCCGTCGCCGGCACCAGGTAGTACCACCGGCGCGTCACCATCGGCGGCGCGATGCCGAGCACACGGTAGGCAATCGGGTCGCGATGATGATGGTCGTAGAAGAGCCAGCCATCGAGCTGCGTGTCGCGCAATGCACCTTGAATTGCGTTTAGATCCATTCCCAATCCTTTCTGGCAAACAGAGGCGACCGCGTCAGCCATGGTTCTCGCGTCTAAACTGAATTTAGCAGGTTGCTGGAGAATGCGAAACCGTGTCAGGTGACCCCACGCTCGGAGTGACACGGCCGCGGGTGGCGCATACATGCCGTCGTTGGGCATGTGTGCGGCTATTTCGGTCTGCAAGCTGTCTCTCGCGGAGCGGAACGAGGTGAAGGCCCATTTCGGCGGGGTTGAAAACCCGCCCCCCCTAGAGCCGCAGACAGACCTCGAAAGCAAGGTTCATAAGCCGCCAACTTCTTCACGCGTGGGCGCCGCGGCATGTGTTCCGCGGCGGGTGACGGAGACCGCGGCGGCGCGGTTCGCGAACTCGCAGGCGCGGAGGAGGTCGGCTCCCTCGCTGAGCGCGACGGCGAGGCCGGCGTTGAAGACGTCGCCCGCCGCCGTGGTATCCACGGCCTCGACCCGCGGGGCGGGCAAGTGCCGGGCGGCACCCTGGCCTGCCAGAACGCAGCCCTGCTCGCCCAGCTTGACGATCACCGTCGAGGCTCCGCGCTCCTGCAGTGAGTGCGCGATGGCCATCGCGTGGGGAGGGTCCAACCGTCCCGGCGCCAGGCCGGCCAGGATCGCAGCCTCAGTTTCGTTGGGAGTGAGCACGTGGACGAGGTGAAGCAGCTCATCGGGAAGCTTCTGGGCGGGAGCCGGGTCCAGGATCACGCGCGCTCCGGCGCGACACGCTGCGCGCGTTGCCGCCATGACCGTGGGCAGGGGATTCTCCAGTTGCAGCAGCACGATGGCTGCGCCCTTGAAGTGATCCTCGGCCCCTTCCACATCCTCGGGCGAGAAGCGCCCGTTGGCGCCGGGCATGATGATGATCGAGTTCTGACCGTTGTCAGCAACGAAGATCACGGCGATCCCGCTGGTGCAATCGGGTAGGGCGAGCACGCCGCGCACGTCGCAGCCTGCCTGCTCGAGATTCGCTCGCATGCGACGGCCGTAATCGTCGGAGCCCACCCGACCGAGCATCGCCACGCGACCGCCCAATCGAGCCGCCGCATACGCCTGGTTGGCCCCTTTGCCGCCCGGATCGTCAAAGAATGTGTGGCCCGTCAGCGTCTCCCCAGCCACCGGAATCCGCGCGGCGCAGGCGACCAGGTCCATATTCAAGCTGCCTACCACCACGATCTTCCCCGCCATCCGATTCCTCCGAGTTCTGTCTGGCCGCCTAAAATGAAGCCCTGCGCTTATAGCGCCCTTTCGCGCGGTGTGTCAAGCCGCTGCCTTGACCCCTTCGCCGCTGCTATGCTACGTTGCCTGAGGACCAAGGACGGGCGGGAGTTTTCCTCTGGGGTCAATTGGGTGGCCACGCAGACGGACGTCGCGCTCAAGCGGACGGCGCTGAACCGGGTTCATAAGGCCGCGGGCGCCAAGATGGTGGAATTCGGCGGCTGGGAGATGCCGGTCGAGTACTCAGGCATCATCGAGGAGCACCTCGCGGTACGCGCGCGCGCCGGCCTGTTCGACGTGAGCCACATGGGCGAAATCGAAGTCCGGGGACCTCAAGCCCTCGCGCTTCTCCGCTTCGTGACCTCGAATGACCCCGCGCGGCTTCAGGTTTCGCAGGCCCAGTATTCCGCCCTGATGCACCCGCGGGGCAGCGCCGTAGACGATTGCGTCGTGCACCGCCTGGCGGAAGACCACTTCTTCATTTGCGTCAACGCCGCCAACACCGACAAGGACTTCGAATGGATGGTGCAGCACAACTCGTTCGACGCCAAGGTGCGCAATGTGTCGTCTGACTATTCGCAACTGGCTTTGCAAGGACCGCGCGCGGCAGCCATCCTGGCCAAGGCGACGAACGCCGACCTTGGCAAGATCAGGTACTACTGGTTTCGGCGCGCCACCTGCTGCGGCATCGAAGGGCTGCTGGCACGCACCGGCTATACCGGTGAGGACGGTTTCGAGTTCTATTTTCCGCCCGCCGAATCGGAGCTGGTATGGAACGCGCTGCTCGCCGCCGGCAAAGCGGAAGGCCTGGTGCCGGCGGGGCTCGGAGCGCGAAACACGCTCCGCCTGGAGGCGGCTTATCCTCTTTATGGCCACGAGCTCGACGAGGAGACAACTTTGCTCGAAGCCAGGCTGGGCTGGATTTGCAAGTTCGACAAAGGCGATTTCATCGGGCGCGATGCCCTGGTCAACCAGCAGCAGCGCGGCGCGCGGAAACAACTGGTGGGTTTTGAAATGGCCGACCGCGCCATTGCCCGCGACGGCTACCCGGTCTGGGCCGAGGGCCAGGCGGTTGGGCGCGTGACCAGCGGCTCCTACGCGCCGTTTCTGAAGAAGAACATCGGGCTTGCTTACGTGTCCTCCGCGCACGCCAGTCCGACAAGCCGAGAGATTCACGTTGAGGTCCGCGGCAGGAAAGTACCGGCACAACTCGTGCCTCTGCCGTTCTACAAGAGGCCCGGAAAATAGACACCGGCGCAGTGGTCAGGTGTCAGTCGTCCTTGGTCCTTTGTCCGTTGTCCGTTGTGGTTTTTCGGCGGCCAGCATGGCAAGGAAGCAAGACCCCACCTCGCTCATCTCTCGAGGGTAACCGGCCACTGAGACGTGCCAAGGACAAAGGACTAATGACCAAGAACCAGGGAACTGAAGACTGAGAACTAACTGACAACTGGACCTCTTATGTATCCTCCGGAGCTTCTGTACACGAAAGAGCACGAATGGATCCGCATCGACGAGTCCATCGGCACCATCGGCATTACGGACCACGCACAAAAGGAACTGGGAGACATCGTCTTCGTCGAACTACCCAAGCCGGGGGACCACGTCACCGCCGGCGAAACCTTCGGGACCGTCGAATCCGTGAAGGCCGTGTCCGAGATCTATTCTCCCGTGACCGGTGAGATTGTCGCCGTTAATACGAAACTCCAGGACGCGCCCGAAAAGGTCAACGCCGACCCCCACGGCGACGCCTGGCTGATCCGCGTGCGTCTCGCCGACCACCGCGAAACCGAGTCATTGATGACAGCGGAGCAATACCAGGCCTACCTCCAAGAAGAGGCGGGCCACTGATGCGCTACCTGCCTAACTCTGACGCTGACCGGGCGGCGATGCTGCGCGCGACCGGCCACCGATCGATCGACGAACTTTTCGCCCAAGTCCCGAAGGAGTTGAGGCTGCGCAGTCCCCTGAACCTTCCCGGCCCGCTTTCCGAGCCCGAAATCCTCGAGTTTTTCCGGCAAGCCGCGAGCGCCAGCACTCGCGACTATGTGTCACTCGTGGGTGCGGGAGCCTACTCGCACTTCCACCCGGTCGTGATCGATACGCTGCTGGCGCGCGGCGAGTTCCTGACCTCCTACACTCCCTACCAACCCGAAATCAGCCAGGGTAACCTTCAGGCCATGTTCGAGTTTCAGACGCTCATCGCCCAACTGACGGGCATGGAGGTAGCCAATTCCTCGCTGTATGACGGCTCAACCGCCACGAACGAAGCCGTACTGATGGCCCTGCGCCTCACCCGCCGCAACCGGCTGGTTTGGGCCCGGACGCTCCACCCGGAGTATCGTCAGGTGGTCGAAACTTACGTGCGGCACCAGGGCGTCGAGCTGGTTGAGGTTCCTTACACGGACTCGGGCCGGGTGAGCATCGACGCGCTCGCATCCGCTTTGAACCCTGAGACTGCAGCGGTCGTGGTGCAGTCGCCTAATTTCTTTGGCACGATTGAGCAGACCCAGGAAATCGCCGAGGCTGCGCACCGGCACGGCGCCATGCTGATCGTGAGCGTCGCCGAACCGCTTTCGCTTGGCATCGTCAAACCACCGCTCGACGCCGATATCGTCTGCGGCGAAGCGCAGTCCTTCGGCGTGCCCGTGGCGTTTGGGGGTCCGTATGTGGGGTTCCTCGCCACGCGGGAAAAATTCATCCGGCAGATGCCGGGCCGCCTGGTGGGGCAGGCCTACGACACCGAGGGCCGTCGCGGTTTCGTGTTGACCCTCGCCACCCGCGAGCAGCACATCCGGCGCGAAAAGGCGACCTCGAACATCTGCACCAGCCAGTCTCTCTTCGCGCTGAACGCGACCATCTATCTGTGCTTGCTCGGGAAAAAAGGCTTGAAGATGCTGGCGGAGCACAATCTCGCGAAGGCCCACTACGCGGCCCGGCAACTGCGGTCGGTGACCGGGGTCGCAACGCCCTTCACGGGCCCGCACTTTAATGAGTTTGTGGTCAAGGCGCCTGGAGACGCCGAGGACTTGCTCGATTCCCTGCGCGAGGAGAAAATCATCGGAGGCCTTCACCTCGGAAGGTTCTATCCCGAGCTCAAGAACCACCTGCTGGTCTGCGTGACGGAGACTGTGAGCAAGGCAGCGCTCGACCGCATGGTGGACGTGTACCGCCACCATTCAGCAGGCGCCAAGCCATCGCGAAGAGATATCGAGCTCCAGGCTGCGCCTGCGGGTCACGACCGGTAGGGCATGTGTGTTCGTAAAAGCGGGAAAAACCCCACGGTTTGGTAGTCACGGTTAACTCGCCGTTTGAGCTAACGGTGCGGTTCGCAAAACCGAGGGAAACCCCACGGTTGGAAAAAGCGCCAACCGTAGGAACGCCGTCGGTACCCAGTCCGGTGATGGAAAATCGCATCAAGCACGCGCGACCCCACGTCACTCGAAACGAGGGCCTGATCTTCGAGCGAACGTCGCCCGGAAAGACCGGGGTCGAGCTTCCGCCTCTGGACGTTCCCGCCGTCGCGCCCAAAGAGCTTCTTGGCGAGGACCTCGTCCGCTCCGAGATCGAAGGTTTCCCCGAGGTGTCGGAACTGGAAGTCTTGCGACACTTCACGCGGCTTTCCACCTGGAACTACGGGATCGATACCGGAGTGTATCCGCTGGGCTCGTGCACCATGAAGTACAACCCCCGGATCAACGAGGCTGTAGCCCAGCTCGCGGGTCCCGCCACAGACCATCCCTACGCTCCTGAACCGCTCGTGCAAGGGTGTCTCAGGATCCTGGCCGAAACGGCGCGCTGTCTGGTCGAGATTACGGGGCTGGACGCGGTGTCACTCCAGCCGGCGGCGGGCGCGCAGGGCGAGCTCACCGGACTTCTCATGATCCGCGCCTATCTGGGTGAGCGGGACAATCGGCGCCGATACTTCTTGATTCCGGACTCGGCGCACGGCACTAATCCGGCCAGCGTCACCATCGCGGGCTATGCGGTCAGGAACCTCAAGTCCAACGAGCGTGGTTGCGTCGATCTGGGCGCGCTCGAGCGGGCCATGACCGATGAAGTGGCCGCGCTGATGCTGACGAACCCCAACACGCTGGGCATCTTCGAGGAGCAAATTCGTGAAGTCTCCCAGATCGTCCACGCACGCGGCGGACTGGTCTACATGGACGGCGCTAACATGAACGCGCTGGTGGGCATCGCCCGGCCCGGCGAGTTCGGTGTGGACGTGATGCACCTGAACCTCCACAAGACCTTCTCCACGCCACACGGGGGCGGCGGACCCGGCTCCGGCCCCGTCGCCGTCCGCCGAGCCCTCGAGCCTTACCTGCCGGCACCCATCGTCGAACAGACCGGGGACGGGACGTACCGCCTCAACTACGATCGTCCGAGGTCGATCGGCCGCGTCCGCGCCTTCTACGGAAACTTTGGCATGGCCGTGCGCGCCCTGGCCTACATCCTGGCGTACGGGCCCGAGGGCCTCCGGCAAGCCACCGAGGATGCCGTCCTTAACGCCAACTATGTGAGGACGCAGATCGAGGACCTCTATGACCTGCCCTACGACGCCCCTTCGATGCACGAGTGCGTCTTCTCGGACCGGCGACAGGCAGCGCGCGGCGTTCGTACCGGCGACATTGCCAAACGGCTCATCGACTACGGCTTCCATCCTTACACTACTTCCTTCCCACTCATCGTCCCAGGCGCCATGATGATCGAACCTACCGAAAGCGCCGGCAAGGACGAGCTCGATGCGTTCGTCGAGGCCCTGCGCTCGATCGCTCAGGAGATTGAGGAGGACCCTGAGTATGTCCGCCAAGCTCCGCATACGACCCGCATCTCCCGCCTCGATGAAGCGGCCGCGGCGCGCAAGCCCGTGCTGCGCTGGAATCCCTGACGCGCGTGGTCAGGCGCTTCGCCACCCGCGCCAGCAGCTTTGCTTGCTACGCTTGCTAACCTAATAGGTGGAGATAGTCGCTCTGGGAGCGCGGGCGTCTCGCCCGCTCTTGTTCCTCTGGCCGTGGAGACGGTCCCGACGCACTGGCATCGGCGGAGGCGGCGCAATTGAAGAAAGAGCGGTGCGGGACGCCCGCGATCCCGCAGTTTTGCGGCTTGGACGTTCTCCCTGTCACGTTTTCCCTTTACAAAAGTTACCCACTGTGTTACTTAGGCCTGTGGGGATACTCGCAAGAGCTCCAAGTGCGCCAGCACGAGTGAGCGGATTGAAGCGAGCAGAGTTCTTACGACGGCCGGTTCCTGTGCCATCCCGAGCACCTGACCGGAGGTTCTCCGCGCGCCCACCTTGTCTGCCTGCTCGGCCATTCCGGCCGCTGATTAACGTTTTAGTTTCCGAGGGACCACGTCAGCATCACCACGAGCCGTTGGCAGGAGGGCTCCAGCTTGTTCAAGTTAAAGAAGATTGAGCTGCTCGGCTTCAAATCATTCGCCGACCGTACACGTCTGGAGTTTGGCGAGGGTACGGTGGCAGTGGTGGGGCCGAACGGGTGTGGGAAGTCGAATTTAGCGGACGCCATCAGTTGGGTACTGGGCGAACAGAGCGCCCGCAGCCTGCGTGGCGAGCGCATGGCGGACGTGATCTTCAATGGCACGGGCACGCGTCCCCCGACCGGGATGGCAGAGGCCAGCGTGACCTTGATCGACCCGGAATACATCGAAGCTCCGGCCAGCGAACCGGAGCCAGCGTCGAAGGCGCCTTCCTCGCCCGAGGGCGCATCCGTTCCTTTCGAGGCCAGCGCCGATGCTGCAGGTCCGGAAGGCAACGGCGGCGGCGCGGAACCGGCGCGGCCTCCCTTCAAGCATCGTGCGGGTGAGATCACTGTCACGCGACGCCTGTTTCGCTCCGGAGAAAGCGAGTATCTGATCAACGGCGATGTTTGCCGGCTGCGCGACATTCAGGACCTGTTCATGGGGACGGGGCTGGGCCCCGAGTCCTACGCCATCATCGAGCAGGGCCGCATCGGCCAGATCTTGAGCTCGAAGCCTTCCGACCGTCGCGCCATCCTCGAAGAAGCGGCGGGTGTGTCAAAGTTCAAGACGCGCAAGCGCCTCGCTGAGGCCAAACTCGATTCTTCCCGCCAGAACCTGGCCCGCATCAACGACATCTTGCTCGAAGTGTCGAAACAGATGGGCTCGCTCAAGCGCCAGGCCGCCAAAGCCAGACGCCATCGGGAAATGCAGGAGGAGCTGCGCGGGCGCCTGAAGGTCGTGCTCACGGCCAAACTGCTGGCGCTTGAGACCGAGTGCCAGCGCCTTCGGGAGGACTTGGCGGGAGTGGAGCGCGAGTGCTCCGCAGCGTCAGAGCAGCTTCAGGGGCTGGAGCGCGAGGAGAAGGCCGCAAGACTCCGCAGCGAGGGTCTGGAGGGCGGGCTGACCGAGTTGCGCCAGTCCATGGCCGAGCGCGACCTCGAAAACGAGCGCCTGACCTCGAGAATCAAGCAGGTGGAAGAGCACTCGGCCAGTCTGGAAGCGCGCGCCAAGGAGGCATCCGCCGAGACTCAAGACCTCCAGGCTCAGATCGCACGCCTCGAACAGGAGATCACGGAGCACGCGGGTCAGAGCCAACAAGTCCACGAGCAGTGGGCCGCTGCGCGGGAGGCAGCGCTGCGGCTGCTCGCGGAGCGGGACGAACTTTCCACTCAGTTGACCGGCCACGAAGCCCAACTGGAGGCTGGGCGCCAGGAGCTGCTCGCGACCGTCAGCCACGCCGCCGACTTGCGCAACCAGATGGTGAAGGCTGAAGAAATGCGCCTCGCCCTTGATCGACAGATCTCCCGCGCGGATACGGAACGGCGTGAGGTCGAAGAGGCACACCGGCGCTTGGCCATCGAGCAAGAGGCATTCGCCCTGGAGCAGCAACGCGAGGAAAGTGACTTGGCTGAGTTCGCCCGTTCGGTTTCGGAGACGGCCGCGGCACTCGAGAGCGCGCGCCTCGAGGAATCCCAGTGCCGCGCCGAGATCGAGAGTCTCCGGCAAGAGTACTCGGGAGCTTCGGCGCGGAAGCAGGCGCTCGAAGAACAGTTGGCGCGGCACGCCTACACGACCGAGACCGTGCGCCGCTTGCTCGCAGGTCCCATTCCGATCGATGGCCACCATTTTCGCCCTTTGGGAGTGCTTGCGGATTTTGTAGAAGTCTCGCCTGGCTATGAAGAGGTGGTGGAAGAGTTCCTCAGGGAGGAGCTTGACTCGGTGGTGGTGGAAGGGCACGAGGAAGCCCGCTCGGGAATCGCGCTGCTCAAAAGCGAGGGCTCCGGACGGTCCACCTTCTTTGTGACGCGAATGCCTGCGAAGGGCAGCGATAGCGGCACCGGTCATTCCGAGCCCTTACCTAGGAGTGAGAGCGTTGCGGACCCCGAAACCCGCTTGACTCCACTGCGTGACTTGGTGCGCTTCGAACCGAGCCTCGGGCTGAACGGTAACCTGGCGTTGCCCGCGCTCCGAAGCACCTACGTGGTGGAAGACCCGATCGCCGCCGAGCGCCTCGCTGCCGCCTACCCAGAGAGCCACTTCATCACCCGGAGCGGCGAGCACTACCACCATCGCCTCGTTTCCGGCGGGCGCGGAGCCAGTGCCGGCCCGCTGGCGCTGCGACGAGATTTCCGTTTCCTCGAACGGCGCACCGTCGATCTGGCGGCGGGCCTGCGCAGCGCCGAAGCGAAATCGGCCGAGGTGGTGGCGCGCGTCTTGCATCTCGATCAGGAGTTACGCCGCCTCACGGCCGCCAACCTCGAGGTCGAGAAAAAGGTCGCCTTGTCGAGTGAGAGGCTGCGGCAACTCCACCAGGAGCTCGACCGCGCTTCCGAACGGCTCGGCGTTCTTCGCCAGGAGGCGAAAGCCTTGGGCGAAGAGAGGGAAAATATCCAGGCCCAGCAGACCCACCTGCGCGGCGAGCTTGAATCGGCGGCCGAGGAGCAGACCCGGCGCGAGCAGGCAATCGTCCGGATCACAGGCTTGGTGCGCGAGGCGCGCAGCCAGCTGGACCATCTGGGAGGCGACCTCATCGAAGCGCAGGCTCGCGCGAGCGCGCTCGAGGAACGCACCCGCTCAGTCGAGGCAGAACAGTCCCGGCTGCTGGCCCGAGAGCACGATATCCGCGCGCGCCTCGAGCGCCTGGGCGAGCAGTGCGCCAGTTGGCGCGACGAGCAGTCGCAGCTCGCTGCAGAAGGCGAACGAGCCCGCGCGCGGCTAAGCGACATCGAGGCCGAACAGCAGACGGCGCGGCGCGAGCTGGCGGACCTGGAGATCGAGTCCCAGACGGCCCGAACGCGCCGCGACGAACTCGGCCCCCTGATTGACGCGGCGCGCGGGAATTTCGAGTCGCTGCGGGAAAAGCGCTCGCAAACCGAAGTCGCGCTGGCGAGGTCGGAATCCGACTATTCGCACGGCGCCGAGCAGTGCCGCCAGGAGCTCCGGGCTGAGCCTGCAGCGCTGCTGGCCGAATTGAGGGCGGGGGAAAGCGCCGCATCGCTCCCCACCGGCGAAGCGCTCGACGCTGCGGAAAGGGAGCTGGGCGAGCTCAAAACTCGCATCGAGAACCTCGGCCCGGTAAACATGATGGCGCTCGAAGAGCTTCAGGAGGCCGAGGAGCGTTTCTCCTTCCTCGAAACGCAGCGCCAGGACCTGCTGGCTTCAATCGAAGACACCACGCAGGCGATCCGCGAAATCGACCAGGTCTCGCGCCAGCAATTCCTGGAAGCTTTCAAGGCCATCAATGCCTACTTCGCGGAGTCCTTTCAGACGCTCTTCGGAGGCGGCAACGGCCAGATGCGCTTGAGTGACGAGACCGACCCCGAGAGCGGGATCGACATCGTGGCTCAGCCGCCCGGCAAGCGGCTGCAAAACGTGCTGCTGCTCTCCGGAGGGGAGAAGGCGCTGGCGGCGCTGGCGCTGCTCATCGCCCTCTTCCGCTACACGCCCAGCCCCTTCTGCGTGCTCGACGAGGTGGACGCGCCGCTCGACGAGTCGAATGTCGATCGCTTCACGCGCCTGATCCGGCAAATGAGCCGGCACACCCAATTCGTGCTGATCACACACAACAAGAGAACGATGGAAATCGCCCAGGTGCTGTACGGGGTCACGATGGAGGAGCCAGGGGTCTCGAAGTTGGTCTCCGTGCGCTTCGAGGAGGCCGCGCCTGTCGCCGAGGCGCCTAAAGAGCACGACGGACACCCTCACAGCGGTACACCTGAGCCCGCGAAGTCCGCGCGCGCCGCGCATGCGTCGTAAGGCAGGCCAAACTTTCCTCACGGCTCCTCGCTTCATCCCCGCATCTCACTCGCCGCCTTGAACTTTCTCCACCGTTGACGACTTCATCGTTTTTCTGTTGACAACTTCTTGCGTTGTTCTAAAATGTCTTTGCCCTAATCAAACGGCGTGACACAACTAACCGGGGGACCAATCCTACGAGAGACTCGGCTTCCGGGCGTGAAGCTTTTTTCACGCGGGAAAGTGCGAGACATTTATGAAGCAGGTGACGACCGCCTTTTAATCGTTGCCACGGATCGGCTTTCCGCCTTCGACGTGGTGATGGCGGAGGGTATTCCGGACAAGGGCCGGGTGCTGACGCAACTCTCGCGCTTTTGGTTCGAGTTTTTTGGCGGCGATGTGCCTAGTCACTTTCTGACGACAACCCTTGCGGACTACCCGCCGGAGTTTCAACGGTTCACCGACCAACTGGTCGGACGGTCGATGCTGGTTTGGAAGGCGAGGCCCTTCCCGATTGAGTGCGTGGTGCGCGGTTACCTCGCCGGCTCGGGATGGAACGACTACCGGGCCACGGGTAAGGTGTGCGGGATCGAGCTTCCCAGAGGACTCACGGAGTCAGCCAGGCTTGAGGAACCTATTTTCACGCCCGCCACGAAAGCGCAGGAGGGCCACGACGAAAACATTTCCTGGCAGGAAACCGTGGACCGGATCGGCGAGGCGGCTGCGGAGCGGCTGCGGGAAAGCAGCCTGACGCTCTACCAGAGGGCGCGCGCGTACGCCGAAGAGCGCGGCATCCTGATCGCGGACACGAAATTTGAATGGGGTTTACGCGGAGACGCGATCATCCTGATTGACGAAGTGCTGACGCCAGACTCGTCGCGGTTCTGGCCGAAAGATGGCTACGTGCCCGGGCAAGCTCAGCCTTCGTTTGACAAGCAGTGGGTGCGAGACTATCTGGTCTCCGTGGGCTGGAACAAGCAACCTCCTCCACCTTCACTCCCGCGCGAGGTGGTCGGGAAGACCAGCGAGAAGTACCGGGAAGCATACCGTCTCTTGACGGGACACACGCTCAATTGAGTCGGGTCCGCCCGTTTGGGTCTGGAGCGCACCTTGGCATGGAACTGGCTCGACTGGACCCTGGTGGGGGTCGTGTTGCTGTCGGCCTTCACAGCGTTCCTGAAGGGGTTCATCCGCGAGCTTATTTCGCTGGCCGCCCTGGTCGCCGGGCTCGTTGTGGCTGCGGTGGGCTACCAGAGGGCGTCGGCCTGGTTTGAAGATCTGACGCGCTCTCACCAGATTGCGGAGGGCGTGGCCTTCCTGGTGCTCTTGCTGGGCGTTTTGCTCGCAGGTGGTCTGGTTTCCGCCCTGGCCGGAAGGCTGATCAAGACGGCGGGACTTCAAAGGATCGACCGCCTTCTGGGCGCCTGTTTCGGGTTGATCCGAGGCCTTGCGCTAGACTCGATCCTGCTGCTGGCTCTGGTCGCCTTTGGCATGAAGACCGGCGCTGTGCGGCAATCGGTGTTGGCTCGCTCCTTGACCGGCTGGGCTGAGACCCTGGCCGATGCGATGCCCGAGCCCCTCAGAACAGAATTTCGTGCCGGCCTTCAGAAGTTGAAACAAACCATGGGCGAAACCGGAAAGAAAACGGAGAGCGGCAAGAACACCAGGGACTGAATCAGGATGACTGGAATCATGCGAGTGGGAGCTGTCCTTGAAACGCGAGCTTGAAACCCTCATCAGCCAAATGATCGAGAAGGGTGTCCTCTTCGCAGACGCCGTGACCGAGTTCGAGAGAACGTTCATCAGGGGCGTTTTGGAGAAAAACCGTGGCAACCAGTCGAAGGCCGCCAAGGCTCTGGGCATCCACCGGAACACCCTGGGACGGAAACTCGAGCAACTGGGCCTGAATCACCGCGCCAAAGGCCGCTCGGCCGGGGCCCGATGAG
>Ga0066710_100003784_pt1 | contig 13073 bp, 10 predicted proteins | sample GraSoiAngelo_159_FD_79666 | JGI IMG/M metagenome (GOLD analysis project Ga0066710, IMG submission 79666) | Grasslands soil microbial communities from the Angelo Coastal Reserve, California, USA - 14_1009_16_40cm | ecosystem: Environmental > Terrestrial > Soil > Grasslands | place: USA...
CTCCGACACGGGAGCTTCAGGGATATACGTGCGCACGCGGAAGAAGCCGGCGTCAGCCAGGCCGTGTCCGTCCTGCTCGACCTGGGATTGTCCTCGTACCAGCTCGACGCATCGGGCCGGGGCTTCACCTTCCAGAATGACGAGCCCCTCGACATGCGCTTCGATCCGACGGGCGGCCGCACCGCGGCGGACCTGCTCGCCGACGCCACGGAGGCGGAGCTCGCGCGTATCCTCTTCGAGTACGGCGAAGAGCGTCACGCGCGTCGCATCGCGAAGCGCATCGTGGAGCGGCGGCAGCGCTCTCCGTTGACCATGACCGCGCACCTGGTCGAGGCGGTCAAGGCGGGCGTGCCTCGCGCGGCCTGGTCGCGACGCACGCATGTCGCCACCCGCACCTTCCAGGCGATCCGCATGGCCGTGAACGAGGAGCCCGAGGCTCTGCGCCGGGCGCTGGTCGCGGCCCCGCCCTTGCTCGAGCGGGGAGGAAGGCTGGGCGTCATCTCGTTCCATTCGGGAGAGGACCGGGCGGTCAAGCGCGCGTTCCGGGCGCTCGAGGGAGCGGGGTTCGTCGAGCTCGTGCCCTCGCCGGTGACCGCCTCGGATCCCGAAGTGAGCGACAACCCGCGGGCTCGGAGCGCCAAGCTCCGCGTGCTCGAGCGATTGGAGGCCGCATGAAGTCCACGGGGCGCGCGACGCCGATCCAGATGTCACTCGGGCTCCGGCCCTCGTCCACGGCCGACCAGCACGTGGCATGCTTCCACCGTGGGAGCGACCGCAGGCGCCTGCGCGCCATGCTGGCCGGGATCGCAGCCGCCGGCGTCGTGGTGGCTCTTGTGCTGGGGCTGGTCGGGCTCCGCATGCAGCAGGTCCGCCTCTCCTATCGCCTCGACATCCTGCGCACCACCAAGGCCGGCGCCGAGGAGATGAACCGCCGACTGCTCGTCGAGAAGGCGAGTCTGCAGTCGCTGGCACGCATCGAAGACGAGGCGCGCACGCGGCTCGGCATGGTCGCCGCCACCTATCAGCAGGTGCAGCTGGCGCGCGAGTTCGTGCGTGGCGGCACCGTCTCGGCGGCCCTCGGAGATCGCACGGCGGCGGCCACAGCCAGGGCCCGCGAGCCGGGTCGTGCGCCCGGTCGAGAGCTCGTCCGCGAGCCCGCCCGTGAAATGGTCCGCTAGCATGAAGCGAGGCGAGGCCGCTCCGCCCCCATGACGGCCCCCAGCTCCGCGGGCCTGAGAAGCCGAACGCTCATTTTCGCAGCGTGCCTCGCGTGTGCCTTCCTCGGGATTCTCGGCCGGCTGGCGTTTCTCCAGGTCGTCAAGCACGACGAATATTCCCGGGTGGCCGAGAGTCAGCATGCCAAGACTGTTCCCCTCCGGCCCAAACGCGGGCCCATCGTCGATCGCGGGGGCCAGGTCCTGGCGGAGTCGTCCAACGCCGAGTCGCTCTTCGCGCTGCCCCATCGCATCGACGATGCCCCGGGACTGGCGCGCGAGCTGGCGCCCATCCTGGGCGAGCCCGCCGTAGACATCGCCCGCCGCCTCGATCCGGCCAAGCGCTTCGTTTGGGTCAAGCGCAAGTTGTCGCCGCCCGTGGCGCAGGCCGTGCGCGATCTGAACGCACCCGGCCTCGGCTTCCTCCAGGAGAGCCTGCGCCTCTACCCGAGCCGCGAGCTGGCGGCCAACGTCGTCGGGTTCGAGGGGCTCGACGGCAAGGGCCTGGGCGGTATCGAACAGGCGTGGGACGCTCACCTGGCGGGAGTCGAGGGCCGCGCGCTCGTCGAGCGGGACGCCCTTGGTCGCCACGTCACCGGCGCGCCGGTCGTCCTCAAGGCCTCCGTTCCCGGGCAGGGCGTCGCCCTCACCATCGACGCCACGCTCCAGTACATGGCGGAGAAGGAAGTGGAGGCCGCCTGGCGTAGGACGCGCTCCAAGGGGGCGATGGCGGTCATGATGGATCCGCGCACGGGCGAGATCCTCGCCCTGGCCATCCGGCCTACGTACAATCCGAACGCCTTCGGCGCGGCGACGGACGAGCAGCGGCGAAACCGCGCCATCACCGATCCCTTCGAGCCGGGCTCGACCTTCAAGGTCATCATGGCCGCGGCGGCGCTCGAGGAAGGTGTCGTGCGGCCGACCGATCGCTTCTACGGCGAGAACGGCAAGATCAAGGTCGCCAACGCCGTCATTTCCGACTGGAAGCGCTTCGGCTGGCTCACCTTCAGCGAGGTGCTGCAGAACTCCTCGAACGTGGGCTCGATCAAGGCGGGAATGCAGCTCGGTAAGGAGCGCTACTACAAGTACATCACCGGCTTCGGCTTCGGCCAGCCCGCGGGCCTCGGCCTCCCGGGAGAGAGCCGCGGCCAGCTGCGCCCTCCGCCGAAGTGGTCGGCTCTGTCGCTGGCGACCATGTCCATTGGCCAGGAAATCTCGGTGACCGCGCTGCAGATCGTCACGGCCTTCGCCGCCATCGCCAACGGCGGGCGTCTCATGCAGCCGCAGATCGTGCGCTCCGTGCTCGACGGCCAGGGGCGCGAGGTGCGGGGCTTCGAGCCGAAGGCTGTCCGCCAAGTGATTTCGCCCGAGACCGCACGCGAGCTCACCACCATCATGACGGCCGTCGTGCGCGAGGGCACGGGCCACAACGCCGCCATCCCCGGCTACGAGGTCGCCGGTAAGACAGGGACGGCGCAGAAGATGGACCCGGCGACGCGCCGCTACTCGCATGCGCCGGGCATCCTGTCCTTCGTGGGCTTCGCCCCTGCTGACGATCCCCGGCTGGCCATGATCGTGCTGCTCGACGAGCCCAAGAACGAGAAGTGGGGCAGCGAGGCTGCGGCACCCATCTTCGCGGCCATCGGGCTCCAGGCGCTGCGCCACATGAACGTCTCGCCGCGGGGGACCACGCCGGTGCCGATCATGCGCGCCGAGATGGCGAGCGGTGACGAGGTGACGGCCGTGGCGCCGCCTTTGAGGCTGGTGAGCCTCGACGATGGGTCGGCGGCGGCGCGCGTCATGCCATCGCTCCACGGTCGCTCGCTCCGCGGCGCCATGGCCGAGCTGGCCGCTTTCGACGTCGCGCTCGAGGTCCAGGGGCGCGGCGTCGTGGCCTCCCAGTCTCCAGCGCCCGGAACGCCGATGGCGCCGGGCATGACCTGCCGCCTCATACTGGCCGGGCCGGCGGGACCGCCGGCCGCGAGTCGATGAGCGGAGACCCCGTGCCCACCGCGACCCTGCTGGACGCTTTGGCTGACAAGACGGTGCAGGGACGGATGCCGGCCACCATCAGCGGCATCGCCTATGACTCGCGCAGAGTCCAGCCCGGCGAGCTCTTCGTCGCCGTTCCCGGGCTCAAGCAGGACGGCCGGCGCTACGTCGAGGCAGCGCTCACGCGGGGCGCGGCCGCCGTGGTGCTCGAACGCCCAGACCTGCTCGAGGGCAGGACCATCGGTCGGGTGCTGGTACCCTCCTCGCGTGAGGCACTCGCCCGGCTGGCCGACGCTTACTTTGGCCATCCCTCGGGCGCGCTGACCGTGGTCGGCATCACGGGCACCAATGGCAAGACGACCACCTCGTATCTCGTCGAAGCGCTCCTGTCCGCCCGCGGGCAGCGAACCGGACTCATCGGCACGGTGCAATACCGCATAGGGGCTGAGGTCATTGGGGCGGGCCAGACGACGCCGGAGGCCGTCGAGCTGCAGTCGTTCCTGCGCCGAATGGTCAAGGCGGGTGTCACGGCCGTCGCCATGGAAGTCTCCTCCCACGCGCTCGCGCTGTCGCGCGTGGACGGCATCGACTTCGACGTCGCGGTCTTCACCAACCTGACCCAGGACCACCTGGACTTTCACGGGACCATGGACGCGTACCGGGAAGCCAAGCAGCGGCTCTTCGCCCTTCTGGCCGCCGGGCCCAAGCCCGGACGGACCGCCGTGGTGAACGCCGATGACCCATCGGGAGCCAGCATGGTCGCCGGCCTGCCGGTCCCCGCGCTCACTTACGGCATCCGCGGGCGCGCCGACGTGCGCCCCGCGCGCTGGTCCTCGGGCGCCGAAGGCATCCGCATGAGCGTGCGGACGCCGGCCGGCCAACTGGACATCGCCTCGACGCTCGTGGGCGAGCACAACGTGATGAACCTGCTCGCGGCGGTGGGCGTGGGCGTGGCGCTCGGCATGACGCCTGAGGTCATCGGCCTCGCGCTGGGCTCTGTCAGCTCGGTTCCTGGCCGCTTCGAGCGCGTCGAAGCGGGACAGCCCTTCCTTGTCGTCGTGGACTACGCGCACACCCCCGACGCCCTGGAGAACACCCTCGAGACGGCGCGGAAGCTCGTGGGCACGGGCGGGCGGCTCGGTGTGGTCTTCGGCTGTGGCGGAGACCGGGACCGCGGCAAGCGCCCGCTCATGGGGGCCATCGCCGCTCGCCTCTGCGACCATGTCTGGATCACCTCGGATAACCCGCGGAGCGAGCCGCCCGAGGCGATCATCGCCGACATCGTGGCCGGCATCCCCGGCGGTTCGGTGGACCGGCATGAGACACTTCCGGACAGGAAGGCCGCCATACAGCGCGCGCTGGCCTGGGCCGGCGTCGGCGACGTGGTCGTCATCGCCGGCAAGGGCCATGAGACCTACCAGGTCATCGGCTCCGAAGTGCTCCCCTTCGACGACCGCGCCCAGGCGCTGGCCGCCCTCGCCGGGCGAGCGATATAGGACAGCGCATGCCCGCATTCACCATCGGAGACATCGTGCGAGGCACTCGAGGCGCCCTCCTCGGGGGCGACCTCGGCATCGCGGTGGCCGGCATCTCCATCGACAGTCGGAGCCTCGGCGTCGGTGATGCTTTCTTCGCCATCCGCGGGGAGCGCCTCGACGGCCACGGTTTCCTCCGGGATGCCGTCGGCCGGGGCGCCGCCTGCCTCGTGATCCACTCGGTGCCCGACGATCTGCCGCCGGGCGTGCCCGTGGTGCTGGTGGACGAGACGACGAAGGCTCTCGGACGGCTGGCCGCATGGCACCGCCAGCGCTTTTCGATTCCTGTCGCGGCGGTGACGGGCTCGAACGGCAAGACCACGACCAAGGAGATGATGGCGGCGGTGCTCGGCGCGCTCGGGCGCGTGCTCAAGCCCGAGTCAAGCTTCAACAACCAGTGGGGGCTGCCGCTGACGCTCCTCAAGCTTACCGCCGAGCACCAGGCGGCCGCGCTCGAGCTCGGCACCAACAGGCCGGGAGAGATCGCCTCGCTGGCGGAGATCGCTCGGCCGACCATCGCCGCCGTCACGACCGTCTCTTCCGCCCACACCGAGTTTCTCGGCTCCCTCGACGACGTGCAGCGGGAGAAGAGCGCGCTGGTCCGGGCCGTGCCGGCCGGCGGTGCCGTCGTGCTGAATGCCGACGACCCGCGCGTCCTCGCAATGGGCGCGGCGAGCACGGCCCGCGTCTGGACTTTTAGCGCTCTCGGCGGCGCACCGGGCGCGGCGGACGTCCGCGCCACCGGCGAGATCGTCGACACGTCCGACGGGGTGACCTTCGTTCTCGAGACTTCCCAGGGCCGCCGCGCCGTCCGGCTTCACTTCGCCGGAAGGCACAACGTCACGAATGCGCTCGCGGCCGCCGGCGTGGGTATGGCGCTCGGGCTGCCGTTCGAGCGGATCGCCCAGGGCCTCGAGGCGGCGCGCCCGGCCAAGGGGCGCTGTGTGTGGCGGCGGGCCGGCTCGCTGCGCATTCTCGACGACACCTACAACGCCAATCCGGTGTCGGTACTCGCCGCGCTCGACACGCTCGCTACGTCAGCCCTGGGCATGCGCCGGGTCGTGGTGTTGGGCGACATGCTCGAGCTTGGTCCCATAGCGGAGGCGGAGCACAGGGGGATGGGCCGCGCCGTCGCCGCGTCGGGAGCGGCGGAGTTCGTCGGGCTGGGACGCTTCTGCCGGACCGCCGTCGAGGCGGCGCGCGAGGCGGGGCTGGCCGAGAGCCATCACGCGGACACCTTCGAGGACACCGTGGCCCACCTGCTCAAGCGCTTGGCCCCCGGGGACGCCGTGCTGGTCAAGGGCTCGCGCGGCATGCGAATGGAGCGGGTCGTGGACGCGCTCCCCGCTCGCTTCGGAGGGGAGGATGGCTGATGCTCTACGACCTCCTCGTGCCGCTGGCCAGGGACAGCATCGTCTTCAACGTCTTCCGGTACATCACGTTCCGGGCGGCGATGGCGACGGTGACGGCGATCGTGATCTCCTTCTTGCTGGGCCCGTGGTTGATCGCCCGGCTGCGCGCGCTTCAGGACGGCGCCGAGACGATCCGCGAGGACACGCCGGAGCGCCACCGCGGGAAGGCGGGGACGCCCTCGATGGGCGGGTTCATCATCCTGGCCGCGCTCCTGATTTCGACCCTGCTGTGGACCAATCTTCACAACCGCTACGTCTGGGTCCTGATCTTGGCCACGTCGAGCTTCGCGCTCATCGGCTTCCTCGACGACTGGAGAAAGCTCCGCACCAGGAAGGGCATCTCGGCCAAGGAGAAGTTCGGCGCGCAGATCGTGGTGATCGGGTTACTCATGGGGTGGGTCTATCTGTGGCCGCCCGACGGCTTCACCACCGTGCTGTCCATCCCCTTCTTCAAGGGCTGGGTGGTCAGCCTCGGCTGGCTCTGGGTCCCCTTCGCGCTGCTGGTGATCGTGGGCGCATCGAACGCGGTCAACCTGACGGACGGCCTCGACGGCCTCGCCATCGGGCCCATCGTGATGGCGGGCGGCGCCTTCGCGATCATCGCGTATCTCTCCGGCAACTTCCGGCTGGCCGAGTACCTGCGCATCCTGAACGTCAAGGGTACCGGCGAGCTGACCATCTTCTGCGCAGCGCTCGTGGGCGCCGCGCTGGGCTTTCTCTGGTTCAACAGCTACCCGGCCCAGGTCTTCATGGGAGACGTGGGCTCGCTGGCCCTGGGCGGGGCGATTGGGACGCTCGCCGTGCTGACCAAGTCGGAGCTCCTGCTGCCGCTCATCGGCGGGATCTACGTGGTCGAGGCCGTCTCCGTCATCATCCAGGTCGGCTACTTCAAGGCGACGGGCAAGCGCTTCTTCCTCATGGCGCCGCTGCACCACCACTACGAGATGCAGGGGTGGCCGGAGCCCAAGATCATCGTCCGGTTCTGGATCGTGTCGTTCATGCTGGCCCTACTCGCGCTCACGACGCTCAAGCTGAGATAGGCGCGTGAGCGCGATGACGGGGGAGCAGGTAGAGGAGGATCAGGTGGCGGGTGAGCGGGGCTCGGCCTACCGGCAGTGGCTCGCCGCGCGCACCGTGGCCGTGGTGGGTCTCGCGCGGAGCGGAGTCGCCGCCGCGCGCCTGATCCGCCGCCTGGGCGGCCGCGTGCTCGCCTCGGACTCGGGAGCCCGGGGATCGCTTTCCGCCGAGGCGCGGGATCTCGAGCATCTCGGGTGCGCGCTCTTCACCGGCGGGCATCCCGACGCGGCCTTTGCCGGCGCCGAGCTCGTCGTGGTGAGCCCCGGCGTGCCCCTCGAGCTGCCGGCCCTGGAGGCTGTGCGCGCCCGTGGCGTGCCGCTGATCGGCGAGCTCGAGCTCGGCTGGCGCGTCATGGAGGCCGACCTCATCGCGATTACCGGCACCAACGGGAAGACGACCACGACCGCGCTCACGGGGGAGCTGGTCGGCGGCACCGTGCGGCCGCTGCTGGTCGGCGGCAACATCGGCACGCCGCTCTGCGCGCACGCTCTCGACTTCCCCGCCGACGGCCTCGTCGTGGCGGAAGCGTCCTCCTTCCAGCTCGACACGACCGATCTCCTGCGGCCGCGCGTGGCGGTGGTGCTCAACGTCGCCCCCGACCACCTGGATCGCCACAAGACCTTCGAGCGCTACCTGGAAGCCAAGGCGAGGATCTTCGCCAACCAGACGCCCGCCGATTGCGCGGTCCTGAACGCCGACGACCGCGTCGCGGCATCGCTCGCCACGCAGACCCGCGCGCGCATCCTCTGGTTCAGCCGGCTCACGCCCGTCGAGCCCGGCATCTTCGTCCGAGACGGCTGGGTCGTCGCCAGGCTCAACGGCCAGGTCGAGCAGATCTGCCCGCTCGAGGAGATCCCGCTGCGCGGCCAGCACAACGTCGAGAATGTGCTGGCGGCCGCGGCGTGCGCCCTGTGGGCCGGGCTCTCGGCGGAGTCGATCCGTCGCGGGGTCGGCGCGTTCCGGGGCGTGGCCCATCGCATCGAGCGTGTCCTCGACGGGCGTGGCGTCACCTACTACAACGACTCGAAGGGCACCAACGTCGCCTCGACCATCAAGGCGCTCGAGAGCTTTGCGGAGCCCGTCATCTTGATCGCCGGAGGCAAGGGCAAGGGGCAGGACTTCGCTCCGCTCGCCGCCGCCGCCCGCGGCCGCGTGAAGCACGCCGTCCTCATCGGGGCCGATCGTGGCCAGATCCGCGCGGTTCTCGAGGCCGTCGGCGTGCAGTGCGCGGATGCGGCCTCGATGCACGAGGCGGTGGCGGTGGCGCGATCGCTGGCTCGCATCGGCGACGTGGTGCTGCTCTCGCCGGCGTGCGCCTCCTTCGACATGTTCGACAACTACGAGCACCGCGGCGAAGTCTTCAAAACCGCCGTCCACGAGCTGGCGGGGCCCCGACGTGCCTAGGAAGCTCACCCCGGACCTGTGGCTCTTCGCTCTCGTGCTCGCCCTGGTCTCGCTCGGGGTCGTGATGGTCTATTCGGCCAGCGCCATCATGGCCGCCGACCGTTTCCACGACCCGCTGTACTTCCTCAAGAAGCAGCTCTTTTGGGCGGTGCTGGGTCTCTGCGCACTCTGGGCCGGCATGCACTTCGACTACCGGCGGCTCGAGCGCTTCGTGGTGCCTCTGCTGGGAGTGTCGTTCCTGCTTCTCGTGCTGGTGCTGGTGCCGCCCTTCGGCCAGGAAATCAACGGCACCCGGCGGTGGTTCCGCGCCGGCCCCGTATCTTTCCAGCCGGTGGAGCTGGCCAAGTTCTCGCTGCTGCTCTACCTTGCTTCCTTTCTCACGCGCCGCCAGGAGGTGCTCGCCAGCTTCAGCCACGGCCTCCTGCCCCTCCTCCTCGTGGCGGGCGGCATGGCGGGGCTGACCATGCTCCAGCCCGACATGGGCAACGCCGTGGTGCTCGTGATCCTCACGCTGGCGCTCGCGTACCTGGGAGGCGCGCGCGTGTACCACATGGGTCTGATCGCCGCCGCGGCGCTGCCGATGGTCGTCGCGGCTATTGCGATGAAGCCCTACCGCCTGCGGCGCATGGTGAGCTTCATGAACCCGTGGAACGACCCGCAGGGCTCCGGCTTCCAGATCATCCAGTCCTTCCTCGCGCTGGGCTCGGGCGGCTGGCTGGGACGCGGGCTGGGCGAGTCCAAGCAGAAGCTCTTCTACCTGCCCGAGGCCCACACGGACTTCATCTTCGCCATCGTGGGCGAAGAGCTGGGGTTGGCAGGCGCCGTGGTCGTGGTGGCGCTCTTCGTGCTCCTCGTCTGGCGGGGGCTGCGGATCGGGCTGCGCGCGCCGGACGCCTTCGGCAGTTACCTCGCGCTGGGGCTCACAATCATGCTCGCGACCCAGACCCTCGTGAACCTGGGCGTGGTCACGGGGGCGCTGCCGACCAAGGGGCTGCCGCTGCCCTTCATATCTTCCGGCGGCTCGGCCCTGCTCATGGCGCTCTTCTCGACAGGCGTGCTCCTCAATATCTCGCAGCACACAGGGACGGCCTAGGTGATGCATCACACAATTTTCCCCTCGCCCCTCTGGGGAGAGGGCCAGGGTGAGGGGCGGTAGGCCACCATGTTCAAGAAGTATCAGCAGATCCATTTCGTGGGCATCGGGGGCATCGGCATGAGCGGCATCGCCGAGGTGCTGACAAACCTGGGCTACCGCGTGACGGGCTCCGACCAGAAGCGGGGTGAGGCGGTGGAAAGGCTCGAGCGGCTGGGCGCCAAGATCTTCCTCGGCCACGAGCCCAGCCACGTCGAGGGCGCGCACGTCGTTGTGTACTCGTCCGCCGTCGCGCGCGACAACGTCGAGGTGCAGGTGGCGCGACAGCGCGGCGTGCCTGTGATCCCGCGCGCCGAGATGCTGGCCGAGCTGATGCGGCTCAAGTACGGCATAGCCATCGCCGGCACCCACGGCAAGACCACCACGACGTCCATGGTGGCGGCGGTGCTGGGCGGGGCGGGCCTCGACCCCACCGTGGTGGTGGGCGGGCGCGTCCACGGCCTCGGCGCCAACGCGCGCCTTGGGCAGGGCGAGTTCCTCGTGGCGGAGGCGGACGAGTCGGATGGATCATTCCTCAAGCTCACGCCGACCATCGCGGTCGTGACGACGGTGGACGCCGAGCACCTCGACTATTACGCCGACCTCGACGCGATCCGCGCCGCCTTCCTCGCCTTCGTGAACAAGGTGCCGTTCTACGGCTCGGCCGTGCTCTGCCTCGACCAGCCCAATATCCAGCAGATGATTCCGCAGATCGAGAAGCGCGTGGTCACCTACGGGCTCGAGTCGGGCGCCGATCTCACGGCCCGCCGGCTCACCTTCTCCGGCATGCAATCGCAGTTCGAGATCCTGCACCGGGGCAAGACGCTCGGGGCGGCGACGATCCAGGTGCCGGGCCGACACAACGTCCTCAACGCACTCGCCGCCGTCGGCGTGGGCCTCGACCTCGAGGTGCCCTTCGAGCGCATCCAGCAGGCGCTGGCCGGCTTCGCGGGCGTCCAGCGCCGCTTCCAGATTCGCGGTGAAGCGGCGGGCGTCCTCGTCGTGGACGACTACGGGCACCATCCCGCCGAGATCCGCGCCACGCTGGCCGCCGCCAAGGCCGGCTTCGACCGGCGCGTGGTCACGGTGTTCCAGCCACACCGCTACACCCGAACGAGGGCGCTCCGGCAGGAGTTCCTCACCGCCTTCTACCAGTCGGACGTGCTGGTCGTCATGGACATCTACGCGGCCGGGGAGGCGCCGATCCCGGGCGTGCACGCCAAGGACCTCGCCGACGGCATCGCGGCTCACGGGCACCGGGAAGTCGTCTACATGGACGGCGACCGGGCCGGCATCCTCAACTACCTGTGCGAATCCACCCGTTCCGGCGACCTCGTGCTGACGTTGGGCGCAGGCGACGTCGGCCAGCTGGGCGCGGAGTTTCTCACGCGCCTCAACGACCAGCGCGACCAGTCGAACAGGAGGTAGCCCATGCTCGGAGAGATACGGGGCGAGGTTCGATTCAAGGAACCCCTCAGCTTCCATACTTCGCTTCGAATCGGGGGGCCGGCCGACATCTTCATCGTGCCGCAGGACGTCGAGGACGTCCGCCTCGCGCTGGGCTTCGCGGAACGCGACCGTCTGCCGGTGGAGATCATCGGCGGGGGAAACAACCTGCTCGTGCGCGACCGCGGCATCCGCGGCGTCGTCGTCAAGGTGGAAGGGTGCCTGGGCCGCGCCGAGTTCCACGGCGAGGAGGCCGTCGCGGGTGCCGGCGTCGGGCTCTCGGCCCTGATCCGCGAGGCGGCCGCGCTCAACCTGGGCGGCATCGAGTGCCTCGTCGGCATCCCCGCGACTATCGGTGGCGCCGTGGCGATGAACGCGGGCACGGCCGACGGCTGGATCGGCGACTTCATCTCCGCCGTCTATTTCCTCCATCCCGACGGGACGCTCGGCGAGTTCAAGCCGGGCCACGGGAGCTTCGGCTATCGCGATTTCGCGGCCCCGGCGGGAGCGGTGGTAGTAGGGGCGCGGCTTCAGCTGCACCGGCGGCCCCAGGCCGAGATTCAGAAAGACATCAAGCAGCGCCTGAAGGTCAAGAAGGCGACCCAGCCGCTCGCGCTCGCGTCGGCCGGTTGCGTGTGGAAGAACCCGCACGGCGAGGTCGCCGGGCGCCTGATCGAGAAGGTGGGCCTGAAGGGCAAGCGGCTCAACGGCGCCGAGATATCGGCCAAGCACGCCAACTTCATTGTCAACCGCGGCGGGGCAACCGCGGCCGACATTTCGGCGCTCATGGATATGGCCCGCGAGCGGGTCCAGGCGCAGTTCGGCATGACGCTCGAGGCCGAGATCCGGATCATGGGAGAAGGATGAGCGGTCACACCGGGGTCCTCACGCCACGCGGAGCCGCCCGCGGCGGCCTGGCGGACCTGGCCGAGCCGACGGTGGCCATGGCCGATCAACGGCTCGACCGCGGCCGAAAGCGCCGGCGCGCGCTTCGGCTGGCCCGCCGGCTCGGCGCGTGGCTCAGCGTTGGGCTGCTCGTGGTCGCGCTGGGCACCGCGCTCGCCTCCGGCGGCCGCCGGCTCCTGTCCGCGTCGCCCTTCGCCGTCGAGCGCATCGAGGTAGTGGGGCAGAGCTTGCTCGCGGCCGACGAGGTCATCGCGGCCTCCGGGCTCGCTTCCGGTCAGAGCCTCTTCAGCCTCGACGCGCGTCGGGCGGTGGCCCGCATCGAGGCGTTGCCGCGAGTGCGCCGCGCGGAGCTGGTCCGCGCCTTCCCGAACCGGGTCACGCTGCTGGTGGAAGAGCGGCAGCCCTTCGTCCTCGTCCATTCAGGGGGGCTCCAGTGGCCGGGCGGCCTTCATTGGCCAAGTGGTCTTCACTGGCCAAGTGGTCTTCACTGGCCAAGTGGTCTTCACTGGGTGGACGAGCAGGGTGTGCCGCTCGGCCCCGAGACACGGGCGGTCGCCCTCGACACGCCGCTCGTATCGGGCGTAGATGCCGCCGACGTGGCGGCCGCGGGGCGGACGGCGTCCGAGCGTGTGGCCCTGGGCGTGGCCCTGAGCCGCACGCTGATGCGGGCCCAGAGTCCGCTGCTGAGGGAGATCTCCGAGGTGGATGTGAGCCGTCCGGAGGGGCCGGTGCTCTACATGCTGGACGGTGTCGAGGTGCGGCTCGGGAATGAGGAGTGGGACGACCGGCTGGGTCGACTCGGCGGGGTGCGGGCTCAGCTCCGCGCGTCGGGCCAACGCGCGACGTCGATCGACCTGCGATTCCGCGACCAGGTCGTGTTGAGAACCGCGGCGAAGTAGGGGGCGTCATGGGCAGATCGAGAGGACGGCAGCTCATCACTGGGCTCGACGTGGGA
>Ga0066710_100003786_pt1 | contig 13072 bp, 16 predicted proteins | sample GraSoiAngelo_159_FD_79666 | JGI IMG/M metagenome (GOLD analysis project Ga0066710, IMG submission 79666) | Grasslands soil microbial communities from the Angelo Coastal Reserve, California, USA - 14_1009_16_40cm | ecosystem: Environmental > Terrestrial > Soil > Grasslands | place: USA...
CCCTGCGCTACGAGTAACTCATGGTTGTTAGGAGTAGGAACACCCCCGGCTATCTCGTGTCTTGGTTGAGAATGAGTTCCTCAAGGAAGCGCCGATGAGTCTACAACGACGGGGAGCTACTCGTGGCCGCCGCCGAGTTCGCGCACGATCGAGCCCACGAAAGATCTTGCGTCTCCGAAGAGCATGAGCGTCTTGGCTAGGTAGTAGAGCGGATTGTCGATTCCTGCAAAGCCTGCCGCCATACTGCGCTTGATCACCATCACCGTGCGCGCCTTGTCGACATCGAGAATCGGCATGCCGTAAATCGGGCTCGCTGCGTCGGTGCGTGCCGCGGGATTGGTGACATCATTCGCTCCAATCACCAGCGCCACGTCAGTCTGCGGAAAATCGCCGTTGATCTCGTCCATATCCAGCAGCTTGTCGTAAGGAATGTCCGCTTCCGCGAGCAGCACATTCATGTGCCCCGGCATACGGCCGGCTACCGGATGAATTCCGAACTTCACGTCCACGCCGCGCTTGGTCAGGGCATCATACAGCTCACGCACCTTGTGCTGCGCCTGCGCTACGGCCATGCCGTAGCCGGGCACGACCACCACCTTGTTCGCGGCAGCGAGGATCGCCGCCGCTTCCTCCGGTGTCGCGCTGCGCACCGGCCGCGCCTCTTTCTGGCCTGCCGCCGCCGTCTGCTCCTGACCAAAAGCTCCAAAAAGCACATTTGAAAACGAGCGGTTCATCGCCTTCGACATGTTCACGGAAAGAATGAGGCCGGAAGCTCCGTCCAATGCGCCCGCAATGATCAGCAGTTTGCTGTCGAGGACAAAGCCCATCGCCGCTGCAGAAAGCCCTGCGTAGGAATTCAAAAGCGAAATCACCGTGGGCATATCGGCGCCGCCGATGGGAATGATCATCATCACGCCGAACAAAAGAGGAATGCCGACGATCAGCGGGAAAAGCTGCGCCTTTTCCGGATGTCCGACCAGCATACCGGCGACAACGATCGCCACACCTAGGAGTCCCAGGTTGACGATGTTCTGTCCCTTATATGTGATCGGCCGCTGCGGCAGTACTTCTTGCAATTTTCCCGCGGCCATCAAGCTGCCGGTGAACGTCAGCGATCCGAGGATGACCTCCAGCGAGAGGACGCCCATCATGAAGCGCGGCACATCCGGCGTGCGCAAGTAAAACTCCGCTGTACCGACCAGCGTCACGCACAGCGCCCCAAACGCGTGGCTCAGTGCCGTCCGCTGCGGCACGGCAGTCATCGCGACTTCGCCAAGCGGAACCCCGATAATCGTTCCGAGCACCAGCGCGATCAGAATCCATTTGTATTCCACGATGCCGTGATGCAATAAAGTTCCGGCAATCGCCAACAGCATGCCCAGCTCGCCGGCAAGGACTCCTCGCCTCGCGGTTGTCGGAGAACTCAGCCACTTGAGAGATAAAATGAAGAGCGCGGTCGCAATCAGGTAGGTGATCTCGATGATCCGTTCCGTGCCGGGCAGGTTGGTCATGGTTTCTTTGGCCCGCTCGCCTTGAACATTCTCAGCATCCGGTCGGTAATCAGGAATCCACCAACGATGTTGCTGGTTGCTGCAACGATCGCAATCGTTCCCAGCACCTTTGCGAGGGTCGCCCCGTGCGCGTGATACTCACCCGCAAGAATGATGGCTCCGACCACAGCGATGGCATCAAGTGCATTCGTCAATGACATCAAGGGTGTGTGCAGAAGGGGCGAAACACGCCGTATGACTTCAAATCCGATAAATGCGGCCAGCATGAAAACGTAGAGGCTAGTGAGCAGATCCAGCTTCATGAGTTCGTCACTTCCTTCGATTCAGCCGGCAAGGCCGGGAGCGAAAAAAATTCCCTAATCCGCGGATTGACTACTTCCCCGCCCCGCGTCAACATCGTCTCGCGGACGATTTCGTCATCCATATTCAGTTGCAGCTTCCCGTTCTTAACGAGGTACAGCAGAAAAGCGCTCACATTCCGCGCGTACATCTGGCTCGCGTGATACGGCACAGTGCTGGCCAAATTGAACCATCCGATGATGGTCACTCCGTGCTCGACAGCGATTTCTCCCGGACGAGTAAGCTCACAATTGCCTCCGCGCTCGCCGGCCAGATCGACGATCACCGACCCTGGCGCCATGCTCGCCACCATCTCTTTCGTCACCAGAATCGGAGGCTTCTTCCCTGGAATTACAGCCGCGCTGATCACCACGTCGCTCTCTGCTACAACTTTCCCCAGCAATTCACGCTGGCGCCGGTAGAAAGTTTCATCCTGCGCCCGCGCGTACCCGCGCGCATCCTCGGCATCCTTCGCCTCGATCGGAAGTTCGACGAATCGTCCGCCCAGACTCTGCACTTGCTCCTTTGCGGCAGGCCGCAGATCGTAAGCCGAAGCCACTGCGCCTAGCCGTCGCGCCGTGGCAATCGCCTGCAGACCCGCCACGCCCGCTCCAATCACAAAAACGCGAGCGGGCGTAATCGTCCCCGCAGCTGTCGTGAGCATTGGAAAAATACGCGGCGAAGTATCCGCCGCAATCACGACCGCTTTGTAGCCGCAAATCGTAGCCATCGACGAAAGCACGTCCATGCTCTGTGCGCGCGTCGTTCGCGGCATTAATTCCACCGAAAACGAAGTCACTCCTTTGGCGGCGATTTCCTGAATGGTTGCGATCGAGCCAAGCGGCCTCAAGAATCCAATAAGTACCTGGCCACGGCGGAAAAGGGGAACGTCTGCTTTGCCGGTCTTGTCGTTCGATCCATAACATAGAATTTGCATCACAATGTCCGCGGCACGAAACACTTCGGCGCGATCGGCAATCTTGGCGCCCTTTGCAGCGTAGTCCGCGTCCGGATAGCCCGCCCCGGCCCCCGCTCCGGCCTCCACCACCACCTCCAGGCCGGCTTTGGTCAGATTCGAAATGGTCGCGGGGACCAGCGCCACGCGCCGCTCTCCGGGAAAGCTTTCTCGGGGCACACCTACAATCATGAAGCTTCCTCCGCTGCTAAAAACCAGAATTGTTGTTGGGAAGTACAATCATCCAGGGAAACGAACTCAATCCATTTCAAGAAGAGGCCAACCCTCCGCCGGCTCAAGCCCTCCAGATCATACACTGATAGGAGCCGGTTTTGTCAGACAGCGGCCTCGATAAACCCGGCGAGCTCGTGCTCGATTTCAATGGCCTGGAGAATCCTCCCTGCGCCTACACTCCCTACTCGACTTGCCCGCTCCGCCTCTGTCTTCTTCGCCGGTGTCCGTCTCGAACTCTTGTTGAGGGATTTTTTCTCCACGCATTCGTTTTGAAATTCCGCGCGGACTATCGGAGAATAGAGGTGTCAGCCGAAAATGGATTCTCCAAGCTCAAATCTATATCCCGCGAACAACGATTCCCCCGCCCGCGAGAAGCTGCTCTCCCTCCGTCTTGCTCTTCTGCGCCTCCACAAGACTCTTCTCAACATGGAGCGTCGCGAATACGAGCGCGAGCACGGCCACGTCAACACCGGTGAGCTCTTCCGCCTGGTCATCGACCATTCGCAGTTCGCCTGGCTGCACAACATCTCCGAATTCGTCGTCCGCATCGATGAAACTCTGGCTGCCAAGGAACCCATCACTCCGGAATACACCAGCAGCGCCTTCTCTCTCGCCAGGAAAATGTTCGTTCCCACGGAATCTGGGGACTCTTTCCAAAAAAAATACTTCGACGCCATCCAGCGCGACCCCACAGTAGTCATCGATCACGCCGAGCTCGCCCGCCTCTTCAACAACGAGCCTCCCGACTCTCCTACCCCTTAGTTTTTCCCAATTCCCTGATAGACTCTCTCGGTCACGCGGAGGTCCTCATGAGCGAACCCGAAAAGGCCTACACGAACGGCGAAATCACGGTCGTTTGGAAACCTGGCGTCTGCATTCACTCCGCGAAGTGCGTGCAGGGCCTTGGCGAAGTCTTCAACGTCAACGCTCGCCCTTGGATCAACATAGAAGGGTCGGGAAGCGATCGCATCATCAAACAGGTCGAGCAGTGCCCATCCGGCGCACTTACTTATTTTCGGAATGAAAGAACCAGCAAAGCCGCAGGGTGATCTGTGGACGTGAATCGCAACGACGTAACCGTCACCCACAACGAAGAAACTCATCGCTTCGAAGCCGGCATTGATGGCCTTCGCGCCTTTATCACCTATAGCCGCTTTCCCGGCCGCATCGTTTTTACTCACACCGAAGTGCCGCAGCCACTCGAAGGCCAAGGCGTGGCTGCAAAACTTGCCCGCGTGGCGCTCGATTTCGCCCGCGCCAACAATCTCCGAGTTGTCCCGCTCTGCCCCTACGTCTCCAGTTTCATTCGCAAGCACCCTGAGGATCAGGATCTCGTTTCTTCCGGCGACCTCCAAAAACTGCTCTCCCGCTGACTCGACATCCCATGTCCCCATCGCACGCAGTTTTGAAATCCTTTCCGGCCAAACTCACAATTCGCCGTCTCCGCCGCTCCGACCTTCCCTCGAGCACTATCAATCTCGCCCGCTTCCTTATCGGAAGAGTCGTCGTCCACGATCTCTCCGGGGGCCGCCTCAGCGGCCGCATCGTGGAAACGGAAGCTTATCCGCCCGGTGATCCCGCTGGACATCACTTCCGCGGGCCCACTCCGCGCATTCGTTCGATGTATCTCGCCCCCGGCCATGCTTACATTTTCTTCAACTACGGCGCGCACTTCATGCTCAATGTCGTGAGCGAGCCTGCCGGTACCGCTGCGGCGATCCTCATTCGCGCACTCGAACCGCTGGAAGGGATCGAGCTCATGCAGCGTCATCGCAGTAGCACTCGACTTCTTGATCTCACACGCGGACCCGGACGTCTCGCCGCCGCCTTTCAAATCGACCGCCGCCATGACGGCCTCGATCTTTGCGCCCCCGGCTCGCTCTGGCTGGGCGAAACCAGTCATCCCATTGGCCCAATCGAAAAGACCGTCCGCATCGGTATTACTCGTGCCGCCGATCAACCACTCCGCTTCTACGAGCGTGGCAATCCCTTTGTAAGCGGCCCCAAGCGCCTCCTACTCCCCGTCACGACGGGAAAGAAATTGCCATCCCGGTCGGAGTGAGCCGAGCTCAAACATGCGCTCTCCGTCGCCTATTTCTTGCTAAGTGTGCTTTCTTGCGCTTCCGTAGTTTCCGCGCGCCGCGTGAGATAGCTTTCTAGAAGCTCGTCCAACTCCAGCGGCCGGAGCGGTTTTGTGACCTGTCCTTCCATTCCTCCGACCAGGCATTTCTCCCGAGCGCCCTTCATACGGCCCCTTGTAGCTTCTCCATAACCGATAGGAACCTCGCTCCCCATTCCGGCCTGTTTCGTGCCAGAATGTGAACGACGAGCGCCCGGCCCAGACGCCTGCAATCGCACGTCGAGACCATCCAGCCCTGCCCTAGACGCCGCCGTGTTCTTTCGGCGGCTGCACGCCATGCTGTTGGGAGTGTCCCCATTGGCCGGCTCAGTGGAACTCGCAGTTGGGAGGTGCAATATGAGTGATCTCTGGAAACAGTGCGAAGGTCAGGTCATCGCCAATCGATTCCGGCTGCGACATTACTTAGGGGGTACGGACGATTCCGCCGTTTTCCTCACGCAGCTCGCCGGTCCGCAATCTCAAAAAGCGGCAATCAAATTCATCACCGCTGGTCCCACCGCAGAGCTCCAGCTCTCTCTTTGGCAACGCTCAACGGAGCTCGCTCATCCCAATCTGATCCGCATCCTCGACATCGGCCGTTGCCGCCTTGAGAACAGGGATCGTCTCTACGTCGTGATGGAGCATGCCGAAGAAGACCTCTCCCAGATTCTCCCGCAGCGCCCTCTCACGGCTTCCGAAGGCCGCGAAATGCTCGAACCCGTGCTCGATGTTCTCGTTTATCTCCACAGCAAAGGCCTCGTTCATTCACGCATCAAACCTTCCAACATTCTCGCCTCTGCCGATCAACTCAAGCTTTCCAGCGACGCTCTCTTCCCTATCGGTGAATCCCGCAAATCATCCCGCAAGTTTGATACTCATGACGCTCCCGAAATCGTGGGCTCTCCGTTCTCCGCTGCCGCCGACGTCTGGTCTCTCGGCGTGACCCTGGTCGAAACACTCACGCAGCACGCACCTGTCTTGCAGCCCGGAGATCAGGCCGACCTGAACGTCCCCGACACGCTTCCCCAGCCATTTCTCGATATCGCGCGTCACGCACTGCGCCGCGATCCGCGGCGCCGATGGACCGTTCCCGAAATCGCCGCGCACCTGAATCCTGTGGCCGTCGCCGCTGCCGCCGGCCAATCTGTTTCTCCGTTGGCTGTGCCGCTCACTGCGGTCCCTGCAGTTCCTGCGGCAAAGCTGCCAGTCCCAAGGTTCGACGTACCTCCACCAAGACCGCAAGCGCAACCACGAAGTCTGCCAGCCGCGAACCCGCCGAAGCAAACTCTTGTTCTGCCCAACTATGTCGTTCCTGTTGCTGCCGGATTCTTTGTTATTGTCGCCATTCTGGTGCTGCCGAAAATCCTCGGCCATCGTCCCGAGTCTCCGTCGTCCTCGGCAACGGCCTCTGCCCAGCCCGCGGGACCGCCAAAGCTGGTCGAGCAGCCTGCGCTTCGTGAAACCCCGCCAGAGTCAAAACCGTCCCCACCTGCCGCAACGCGAAGCTCGCTGAAGTCCGCGGCTGAGAAAAAGCCTGCGGCACAGCCGCCGAGTTCGCCGCAGGCCACGCCGATTCCTGCTGCCGTGCGCACCGACGTCTTCCCATCCGCAAACGCGCCGAGCGCTTCCGCTTCGTCTTCCGCGCGCGGTGAAGTTCTCGACGAGACTCTGCCGGACGTCTCCGAGAAGGCGCGCGCCACCATTCGGGGTGTCGTTCGCGTCGGCGTCCGGGTTCACGTCGATCCAACGGGCAACGTCACCGAGGCTGCGCTCGATTCTCCCGGCCCCAGTAAGTATTTCGCCAACCTTGCTCTGAAAGCCGCGCGCCGCTGGCAGTTTGCTTCGCCCGAAATCGGCGGCCACAGCGCCCCCAGCGAATGGCTCATCCGCTTCGAGTTCTCGCCATCCAGGTCCAAGGCCTTTCCAAAACAAACAGCGCCGTAGGAATTGCCGGCGAAAGCGCCTATGGCTGCGCCGCAATCGCGGTGACATAATTGATGGGCGCGTGGTCGGCGAGATCGCGGACGGCGACGTTGCCGCTCTTCCACGCGTATTGCAGCAAATAATCGGCGCGGGCACGCAGGCGGTCCCCGGAAACAAAATCGTCGCTGGGATTCCCGATCACGTTGCGGTTGCGGTCGATGTAGTACGGCTCGCCGAGATGCGCGAGCCAAGAAGAGCCGGAGGAAGTTGTGTGACGATGTCGCAGCAGTCCACGTAGCGAAAGCTTTCCACGCCGTTCAGTGACGCTACGAAATCGTGGTCGCCCACACGCGGTGACCCGATCATATATAGCGCACTGGGCACTTTTACGCTCGCGAGCAGCGTGGCTAGCGCCGCGCCCAGGCTGTGGCCGGTGAAAAGTAATTTGTAATCGATGGGCTGGACGACGGGAAACAGATCCGTTTCGACTTCCGCGAGCGCGTCCTTCCACCCGTCGTAGTCCTTAGCCGTACCTTTCCGAGGCACCAGCTCAGCGTCCACGTCATCCATGACGTCGGAGGGATCGTCTTTATCCGTGCCGCGGAACGCAACCACCAGTTTGTTTTCTTTCACTGCATTGTCGTGGAGGGCCACGAAGCGGTGCGTTCCGCCGTTTGTTTCGTGTCCCTTACTCTCGAAAAATCCCAGCGGTTTGAACCCCAACGGGCCGAGCTTTTGCTTGATCTTGTCCTGATCGAACGCAAAGTTCGGGTACAGATCGCAATAGGCCAGCAAGGCCATCCAGGCACAGAGCTCCGCGTCGGTCTTGGGCCGCTGCGTCGGAAAAGAATCCAGGAACTTGGCCGGATAAAAGAGATCCTGCTGGCCCGCGCTGTAGGGCACGCCTTGGCTCATGATTATTCTCCTCGGCGACCGCCGGGAGCATACCACTCGGTATCGCGGAGCAGAGAAAATCTTCGATGCCTGAGCCACTTGCTATGGCCACAGGCGCAGCCCGCAGCGCGTTCAAATGACCGTGGCTTGCCTGGTTGCCTATTTCAGAAGCCCGACTGCGGTTCCATCGCTCTCTTGAAATTTGAAGTTGTGCTTCAGTGCAGACACCGCTACCCAACTGACGAGGCTTTGCGGACCATTCACACTCCCCATTCGGCGCGTCGACAATAATTACCCCTTCACCCATACGTGCATTGTCGGGCGCAGTGTTCAGCCCCGGTGCGCCCTTTGCGTTAGAATTGTATGGTCATGAAACGCCGCAATCGAAAGCGAAGCTCGAAAGCTGCGAGACCTGCCAAGATTTCCGTTGATGCGGAAAAGCCTGCTGGCCCTTCCGTCACGCTTGCCGGGACAGGCGACGGTACTCATCCGCGCCACCAGGTCATTGCCCCTGTTGACGTGGAAAAGGCTGCTGAGCCTTCCGTCGCGCCTGCCGGGTCAGACTACGTGACAGATCTCAGCGACGAGTTCATCGCCGCTGTTGAGGCAGAAGAGCCTGCCAGCAACTCCAGCGCGCCTGTCGGACGAGACGGGCAGACTCATCCTGGCGACGACTTCACTGTCGCTGTGGAAGAGGAAAAGTCTGCCGGTCCTTCCGTCGCGCTGGCCGGGGCAGACCGCCGAACGCATCCTCGCTACGAGTTCATTGCCGCTGTTGAGGTACTGGCGGTTGAATCCGGCTCGCGGATGGAAACGCGCGTCCGGGACTTGAGTCAGCGAGGCTGTTATGTGGACACGAGCAACGCCCTTCCTTTAGGGACGGTCACGGACGTACGTATCACGAAGGGGGGGCAACTGTTTGAAGCCCGGGCAAGAGTCGTCTACTCGCGAGCTACCAAGGGCATGGGGCTGATGTTTACCGCCACTGAGCCGGGGCAGCTTCGGACCCTTGAAACGTGGCTTGCCGAATCCCGCGAAACCTCCTGGCTCGCCGCAAACCGCCGAAGGAGCCAGCGAGTATTGGTGACCATCCCGGTCCGGGTCTCCGGGCAGAAAGGTGCAGGATCGCCTTTTGAAGAAGAGACTCACACGCGGGCCATTAGCGCCCACGGTGCATTGCTTCTTGTGTCAACGCCGGTACACAGAGGACAGCGGCTCACCCTGTCGAACGTTCAGACAAAAGCCGCGCTCGAGTGTGTCGTCGCGCACATTGACAGGCGTCAAAGCGATCATCCTCAGGTGGGAGTGGAGTTCGCACTGCCCAATCCTATGTTTTGGCATGTGGCCTTCCCGCCAAAAGACTGGAGCCCCCGTCACCCTGATGCGAAATCCCGCGTAAACGAGCGCGAATCGAGCTGAGATCCCCCGCTCGCCGCCAGCGATTCAAAACAATGAAGCTAGGTGAGCGGCTACTGAATTCGCATGGGAGTTTTCGTAGCCCGAAGCAGCGGCCCCAGGTGTTACGATGCTGCGTTTTCTGTGCCGCGCTGAGAGGGCGCTTATCGGGAACTGGGCCATTACGCATCGGAGGTCCCTTGCAAAGCGACGCGCGGGCATCTACGCTACTGGCGCGGAGGAAACGAAGAGTACTTTCATGGCTGATCTCTCACCGGAACTGTTGGCGCTGGGATTTATCTGGTACGTCGCGTTTCTTTTCTCCACCACTTGCCACGAAGCGGCGCACGCCCTGGCCGCCAAAATCGGCGGGGACGATACGGCGTTCGCGGGCGGACAGGTGTCGCTCAATCCGGTGCCGCACATCCAGCGCGAGCCGTGGGGCATGGTAGTGATTCCCATTCTGTCGCTGATTATTAACGGGTCGCTCATCGGCTGGGCCAGCGCGCCGTACGATCCGGTATGGGAGCGGCGGCATCCTCGCCGGGCCGCGTGGATGGCTCTGGCCGGGCCGGCAACGAACTACACGCTGATGCTGATCGCGGCCGTCGCACTGAGGCTGCATCCTCGCATGGGGAACCCGGACTTTGCGAGCAGCGTCCTCGGCGCTTTCTTCTCGCTCAACCTGCTTCTCGGCACGTTCAATCTCCTGCCGGTTCCCCCGCTCGACGGCAGCACGGCCATCATGTTGTTCATGAGCGAGACGCGTTCCCAGCGGTATTTGGACTGGCTGCGGGGGAATAGTTATGCCATGGTGGGGCTTCTGCTGGCGATTGTCGCTTTTCGCTATGTCTATGGCCCCATCAAGGCCATCGCCACGTATTACCTGCTCCGGAGCCACTTCTGAAGCGCTGGCCGGGAGTCCGGTGTGGCGGGTTTGCTGCCCCTGTAAACATCCCGCTCCTGGTTGCCCCGTCCCAGTACAGTTTCAGAAGGCCATCCTCCACTAAAGAATTCCCTTTCAACTATTTGGCGCAAACTCGCGCCGATTCGCCAAGGACTAGTTGGCGGCCAGAATCGCCCTGCCGCCGCACACGAAAGGGAGATGATGTGGTATGCTGCCAGTCCCCGTTTCGCCAATCGAAGATAAGAAAGCCGACCGCTCGGCGGTCGCACAAGACAAGGAGAGAAAAAAGATGAGAACCAAGTCCCTGGCAGGGGTGTTGATCGCGTTGCTTTTGATTGCGGGGGCAACGGCTGCATCGGCACAAGAAGTGACGCAGGCAGAGAAGGACAAGGCACTACAGTATCTGGAAACGACCAAGAAGAATGTTCTGGAGGCGACAAAAGGGCTGTCGGAAGCGCAATGGAACTTCAAGCCGGCTCCGGACCGCTGGTCGGTGGCGCAGGTGATGGAGCACATCGCGGCGGCAGAAGATTTCCTACGCACGCTAGCTAAGGAAAAGGTTATGTTGGCGCCCGCGGGGGAAGCCGGTCGTGACGTGAAGAAGACGGACGAGGCCGTGCTGGCAATGGTTCCCGACCGCACGAACAAAGTGCAAGCACCGGAACCGCTCGTGCCGACAGATCGTTTTGGGTCTCCGGAGGGATCGGTAAAGCATTTCGTGGAGAGCCGCACGACGACGGAGGATTTCCTGAAATCCACTGCGGGTATGCGCGATCACGTGATGGAAAGTCCGATGGGCAAGCTGGATGCTTATGAATTTGTTCTGCTCGTTGCGGCGCACAGTGAGCGGCACACCAAGCAAATCAACGAAGTGAAGGCAGATCCGAACTTCCCGAAAAAGTAAGAAAAATAGCTTAACGCAGAGTTCGCGGAGAAATCATGCGCCGCCCGGGGACACGATCCATGTCCCTTCGCGGCGCACTCCTATTTTTGACAAGCCTCAGCGGTTGTTGTTGGCCAGCGAGGCGTTACTGGCGCTGGTTACCGGCACCGTGATGGTGTTGTCCATACGGATCAGCATTCCGGTTTGCGCAGGAAGTTCGAGATCCTTACCCTTGCGCGCGACGATGTAGGCGGCGCTGCCTGCCAAGCCGAGGCCGAAACCGCGCGCAACGTGGCTGAAGACCGCGCCAACGAGAGTTCCTCCACCGGTACCGATGGTCGCGCCGACAATGTCGCCCTTGATGTCATGCTTTTCCTGAACGACCTGTCCTTCGTCCACTTTCAGATCCTTGCGGCGCTTGCCTTCGGCCTGCCCGCGCGGTTGCTCGATGGCAATGATGCTCATCTGTACGGGGATGAGGCGGCTATCGACTTCGATGGAACGGAATGTGAGGTTCATGTAAGCCTGGCCGCGAAAGATGGAAAAGCGGCGGGCCTTCTCGACGGTGCCGATGATGCCGTTCACCCGCGTACCGGCGGGGAGCAGTAACTGGCTGCCGAGGTAGACGGGCTCCGCAACGACAGCGACGAACGGGTCGCCATCCTTTGCGACAGCGCTGCTAATCCCGCTCAAGAGCGTGAGATGAACCTGCGTGCCCTGAATGACCTGACGCGGTTCGGCGTAAGACGGGGGCGCGACGGCGCAGGCGAGCGCGGCCGCCAAAAGAAATGACCAAGCGATTTTCATGGAATCCTCCTGCGCGCACCTGGAGTGCGGGCTGACCTCGTGTCGTGAGGCGATCCCGGCTCTGCCGGGACGTTCCGCTGGCGCGGCGGCCCCGCTATCCCGGCCAACCCGGGACGCGGGGAGGATGGGGAGGGAACTCCATCCGAGAGTAGAGTACTCGATTCCTGAAATGCGCGGTGCGGCTTTTTCAGAATGTTTCCAGTATGTCAAGACGCCAGAGCCAGCGGGAATTGCTATTCCGGCAGACGAGCTTTGTCCGTATATTGCTCCTGGGCCGCGAGAGGAGTATCTTTTGCACAGATTGTTGCCCCATTCCGACGGAGGAGACACTTATGAAAAAGAAGCGACTGGGAAGTGTGTGTGCAGCACTGATCGGACTCGCAGCAGCGGCAACGGGAGTTCACAGCCAGGAGAAAAAGGAGAGTGCCGAGGCGCACAGGATCGTGCACTTTGGTGATTTGAAATGGACGCCGATCATCAAGGGGTGCGACCTCGCCGCGGTTTCCGGCGACTCCAGTGCCGAAGGAGCGCCGTTTGTCGTGCGAATCCGCTGCGCAGACGGAGTCAAGATTCCGGCGCATTGGCATCCCACAGATGAGAACGTGACCGTCCTGAAGGGAGCATTTCTTGTGGGCATGGGAGAATCGTTTGACGAAGCCAAGCTGCAAACGATGAACGTCGGAAACTTCCTTATGATGCCAAAAGAGATGCGCCATTTTGCGAGGTGCAAAGGCGAAACCATCGTACAGGTCCACGGCGCGGGCCCTTTCAAAGTGAATTGGGTGAACCCGTCCGAGGTGCAGCCACCGGACGCTCCAGCGGCAGCGGCGGCAAAGTCGAAATCCTGATCTGCGCGCCAGATTCGGAAGCGGAAAAAAGAAATCATCGAAAACGAAAAGGATGAAACCGAGGCCGCGTTCTGGCTGGGCTGGGGACGCTGTGCTAGACTTTTCTCTGCACTCGCGGAAATGTGCGTGAGTGTCGGAGCGTGGAACTTCGGGCTCTGTGCAACGAGGTCCCGCGAACCCCGCCAGGCCCGGAAGGGAGCAACGGTACCGGGATCACCTCGGGTGCCGCAGATCACCCGAAGTTCCTCTCGCTGAAA
>Ga0066710_100003787_pt1 | contig 13072 bp, 4 predicted proteins | sample GraSoiAngelo_159_FD_79666 | JGI IMG/M metagenome (GOLD analysis project Ga0066710, IMG submission 79666) | Grasslands soil microbial communities from the Angelo Coastal Reserve, California, USA - 14_1009_16_40cm | ecosystem: Environmental > Terrestrial > Soil > Grasslands | place: USA...
CCGGCCACGGCCGAGCCCATGACCAGCGCGGCGCCCAGCTTGATCCACCAGCGACGGTCGACACCGTCGTTCCGGCTGGCCAGGAACTTCGTGCTGGCCAGGAACTTCGTGTAGAGCGCCGTGATCGCAAGCACGACGGCGACGATGACGGATACGACGAACAGCACGGGGTCATAGCGCATCACCGCGTCCATCCGCATCGCCGCCATGCCGGTGTAGTGCATGACGCCGATGCCGGCGCCCATGAGCGTGCCGCCGAGGATCAATTTCCCGGCGGAAATCCTCGCCTGGCTGATGACGTGAAGCATGATCGCGCTGGCGAGCACGGCCGGGGCGACCGACACCAGGGTGATCGCGACGTCGTAGTGGACGCGGACCGGCAAGCGAAGCGCCAGCATGCCGATGAAATGCATCGCCCAGACCCCGATGCCCATCGTCACCGCCCCGGCCGCGAGCCACGATCGCTTGGCGAGCGGCTTGTCCGCAGCGCTTATCCGCTCGGCGAGACCGAGAACGGCATAGGCCGCCAGGGACGCGATGACGACCGACAGCACGACCAGCATCGAGTCGTACGTCCCGGCCAGCGCGAGCCGCGGGTCGAGACTGTCGTCGAGGAATCCCCAGTGGTGTCCGAGCGACTCCATATATTGATGCTCCCGAGGTCAGCGTCAGTGCAAGGCGCGTGCCACAGGTGCGCAGCGGCCAATGGCCATATAAGCCGATAAATTGCAGCGCTCGAGCTCGGGACTTTCGCTTGCGGCCCCGGAGACATTGTCAGGAGTGGTGACACGAGTTCTTCCTATGTGACAAGACAGCGAGTCAAGCGGGCCGGATCGAGTTGCGCCGGCTCGTCGCCTGACGGAAGATCGCCGCGGTGCCACGCGGCGGCTGATACGCGCGAGCCCCCGATGAGGACGCCTTGAGTAATCGGGATCGCCCAACCGTTCTGATCCGCCCAGAATCGACCGCCGATCACGACGCCATCGGTCTCTCACCGCACGCGCGTTCGCTGGCCTCTCGTTCAGCGACGGAACCGAACCGCGCGTCATCGACGCCTTGCGCCAGGCCAAGGCGCTGTTCTCGTCACTCGTCGCTGTAATCGGCGAACGGGTGGTTGGCCACGTCGCATTCTCCGAGGTGGGACCTCTTGCGCTGCAGGGCTGGTTTGCCCTCGGCCCTGTCTCGGTCGATCCCTCGCTTCAACGGCGCAGCGTGGGTACGCAACTCATCGAGGCCGGGCTGCACGACTTGCGCGCGCGAGGGGCGAAGGGCTGCGTCCTCGTCGGCGATCATCGCTACTATCGGCGCTTCGGATTCTCGGTCGCACCGGCCTTCGCCCCGCCGGACTGTCCAGCGGAGCATTTTCAAATCCTCGCGTTCGGCGCATCGCTGCCGCATCGGCGTGTCGCCTTCCATGCGGCGTTCTCGGCCGGGGATTCCGGGGCAACGCGTCCTTGATGCGGTACTGGGACGGTGACTCGGCCTCCGACCGACGCGGCGTGACGCACGAGCGCCTGCCGCGCTGGGCGTGACGCCCCGGCTCAGGCCGCGGCGTTCCGAATCGCCGCGCGCGCCTTCTTCTCGACCTCCATGGAAATCGCCAACATCTTGTGAGCGCCCTTGGCGTGCTCGGCAGCCTTCTTCATCACCTCGCTGTCATCGTTGCCGTGAGCCACGAAGTCGCAGCCGGGCATCAGATCGGCGCACCTGAGTTCTCTCGCCATGAAAAGACCCTCCCACGTCACTTCACATGTTAGCGTCCGCGCCGGCGTCGCCTTCGCGCGGCCGTTCTTCCCGGTGATGCCGGCGTGCCCTGCCCCGGCTTCTTGCCGAAGCCGCGGTTGCACTCGTTGCAGAATTTCTGCGCTTCATCCTTAAGCTCACGCTTGCAGGTTGCGCACCTGACCATCGCCGTCCTCCATCATGCGAACCGACACGACCTCGTCCGCGAGCAGAGTGCGCGCCGGCGCCGCGGTCTCGTTGGATAATTTACACTTGTTGTATAAGTTATATTATACTACGTGTCCAGCGAGATGGCGCGGGTCGAATCGGAGTATCGACGACAGGCGGCAGAGGGATGTCACTCAGCCGAGGACGATTCGGACCCGATGTGTCGCGCGGTCATCGGCGAGCCCGATGGTGAGATCGCCGTCGATGGAGACGCCATCGACCTCCACTGACGACACTCCCCGCGACACACCCCGTGGGTTCTCGACGACGAGGTCGTAACGCGCGGAGCGATAGCGGAACACCATTTCGAAGCCGTGCCACGCGCGCGGGATACACGGGTCGATCACGAGCCGGGCGCCGCGTAGCCGGAACCCGAGAATCGATTCCAGGCCGGCCCGGTACATCCACCCCGCTGATCCCGTGTACCACGTCCAGCCCCCGCGCCCGACGTGCGGCGGCTCGGCGTAGACGTCCGCTGCGACGACGTACGGCTCGACCTTGTAGCGTTGGACGCCCGCTTCGGTCCGGGCGTGGTTGATCGGATTCAACATCGCGAAGAGCTCGGCGGCCCGGTCCCCGTCGCCGAGCGCCGCGAAGGCGATCGCCGACCAGATGGCCGCATGCGTGTATTGCCCGCCGTTCTCTCGGACGCCCGGCACATACCCCTTGACGTAGCCGGGCTCCAGGGACGTGACGTCGAAGGGCGGCGTGAAGAGCAGCACGATGCCGTCGGCGCGACGCACGAGGTGTTCGTCGACGGCCGCCATGGCGCGCGCTCGGCGCGCCGGGTCGCCGGCCGCCGAGATGACGCTCCAGGACTGCGCGATCGAGTCGATGCGGCACGCGTCGTTCACGGCGGCGCCGAGCGGCGTCCCATCGTCGAAGTACGCGCGCCGATACCACCCGCCGTCCCAGGCCTCGCGTTCGAGCGACTCCTTCAGCGCACCCACGTACCCACGCCAGTGCTCGGCGCGCTTGCCCTCGCCACGCGCGTCGGCCAGGTCAGCCCATCCGGACAGAACGGCGTGTAGGAACCACCCGAGCCAGACGCTCTCCCCCTTCCCTTCGGCGCCCACCTCGTTCATCCCGTCGTTCCAATCCCCCGTCCCGATCAGCGGCAGGCCGTGAGTCCCCACCGTGAGGCTCTGATCGAGCGCGCGCGCACAGTGCTCGAAGAGCGTGCCCCGCTCGTCGGAGGCGCGAGGCTCGAAGTACGACTCGCCCTGTCCGACTGCGAGCTTGGGTCCTTCCAGGAAGGGGACGACCTCGTCGAGGACGGCACCGTCGCCGGTGACCTCGACATACTGGGCGACGACGTACGGGAGCCACAGCCGGTCATCGGAGATCCGGGTTCGGACGCCGCGGCCGCTGGGCGGGTGCCACCAGTGCTGGACGTCGCCCTCGCCGAATTGCCGCGCCGCCGCGCGCAGCACGTGCTGCCGCGCGACCTCGGGCTCGGCCACCGCGAGCGCCATCACGTCTTGCAGCTGATCGCGAAACCCGTACGCGCCGCCGGCCTGATAGAACGCCGACCGCGCCCACACGCGACACGCCAGCGTCTGGTACAGCAGCCAGCGATTGAGCAGGATGTCCATGGAGCGATCCGGCGTCCGGACCTGCACCGCGCCGAGCAGCTCGTCCCAGCGCTCGCCGACAGCCCGCAGGACCTCCGCCACGTCACGAGTCCGGTAGCGAAGGATCAGCTCCCTCGCCTGCTCCGGGCTCGCCGCCTCTCCCAGGAAGAACACGACCTCGGCTCGGCCTCTCGCGGGCAGCTCGATCATCGTCTGAAGCGCGCCGCACGGATCGAGGCCGGCACCGACCCGTCCCGAGAGACGGTGTTTCGGCGCGAGCGCCACTGGATGATCCGGCGAGCCGTTGCGCCCGAGAAATTCCGTCCGGTCAGCGGTCCACGCCGTTTGGGTCCCGCCCAGGTCGGCAAACGCGACGCGAGCGCCGAACTCGCGCCTCCACGCGTTGCGCGCGAACATCGCGCCCGTCTTCCCGTCGATCTCGGTGACGACGAATGGCGCGGCGGCGGGCCGCGACACGCCAAGGACCCACTCGACGTACGCGGTCACGGACAACCGTCGCGGTCGTCCGGACTCGTTCGTCAGGGTGAGACGCGAGAGCTTGATGGAGTCGTCGAGCGGCACCAGCTGCAGCAGCTCGAGCGCGACGCCGTGCGAGACGTGCTCGAAGCGCGTGTAGCCCTGTCCATGCCGGATGACGTAGGGCGAGGCGCCCTCGTGGATCGGGAGCGCCGTCGGCCCCCACAGGTCCCCAGTCTCTTCGTCCCGGACGTAGATGATCTCACCCGGCGGATCGCTGACCGGATCGTTCGACCAGGGCGTCAGCTGGTTCTCGCGGCTATTGACCGACCACGTGTACCCCGAGCCCGACTCCGAGACCTGGAAGCCGAAGCTCGGATTCGCGATCACGTTGATCCACGGCGCCGGCGTCCACCGCCACTCGTCGAGGACCGTCACGTACTCGCGTCCATCCCCCTCGAAGCCGCCCAGCCCGTTGTAGAACTCGAGATCCAGGCGCCGGGACGCCACCTCCGCGGGTGCCGGCGGCCGCGCCGTCGCCCGCCGTGGCAGGGCGAGCGGAGCAGCGTCGGGTCGCTGCGCCCGTGCCACCTGCTCGGCCAGCGTCCCGCGCCGGCTCGACAGCACGGCGCGCGCGACGGCCTGGAGCACGTCACGTTGCGCCGCCGTGAGGCGGTCCGCCCGCACGATGTACACGTTCCCGTGTGGCTCATGTCCATCGTGAGGCGTCGCCGACTGGCTCGTGCGGACGAGCGTCTCCAGCAGCGCCTGCAGATCCTGGACATAGGACGGCGCCCGCTCGTTCAGGATGACCAGATCGACCGCGAGCCGCTTCATCCGCCAGTACTCGTGCGCGCGGAGCAGCTGCCGCACGATGCCCACGTCCTCGGGCTCGTCGACCTGAACGAGCACGATTGGGAGGTCGCCTGATATCCCGTGCACCCACAACGCATCGGGGCCCTCCGTTTGACGTGCGAGGACCTCCGCGGAGGACCGGAGGGTCCGATCCGAATAGAGAACGCGGCTGGCGAGGCTCTGGAAGAGGTGTGCCTCGTCGGGGCCGATGCCGAGGTGGTGTTGCTGAACCTGCGCCTGCGTCCACGCCAGCGTCGCGGCGCGGTCGAACGTCGCCGGATCGCGATACTTCTCGGCGAGGTCGAGAGCCTCCTCGCGCGACGGCGCGACGAGCGTCGAGAAGGTGGCGCGCACGGTGTCGCCCGGCGGGAGTCGCACGCGGCGTCGCAGGCTCACGATCGGATCGAGCACCGCGCCGGTCGTGTTGGAGAGGGGGTAGCCGTCGATCACCGCTGCGGGCGTCCGGATCCTGCGCCCGCGGCCGAGGAAGCGGGCACGGTCAGTCTCCCATTGCAGCGCCCCGACTGGATCTACTTCGACGACCGCCACGTGGGCCAGCCAGACCTGAGTCTCGGAGCGTGACCGCGGCCGGCGTGTCGCCAGCAGGGTGTCGAGCTCGGGGACGCACTCCGTCTCCACACTCAGGTTGGAAAACGTCGGGTGGGCCGCGTCCGCCGCCGGCGGCGCCAGGACGACCTCGGCGTACGATGTCAGCTCGATCGCCCGGCTCTTCGTCCCGAAATTCGTCAGCGAGACACGACGCACCTCGGCATCGTCCTCGGGCGACACGATCACCTGGAGCGTGGTCCCGATGGCGCCGTCGCGCCGGACGATCTCCGCCCGGTCCTCGGAGAACGTGACCTCGTAACTGTCCGGCGCGCCGCCGCGCGGCTGGTAGCCGGCCGACCAGGTCTCTCCGCTGTCGACATCGCGAAGGAACACGTACGTGCCCCACGCGTCGCGCGTGACGTCTTCGCGCCACCGCGTGACCGCGAGATCACGCCAGCGGCTGTATCCCGAGCCCGCCGCCGTCAGCATCACGGCATATCGTCCATTCGAGAGCAGGTGTGTGCGTGGCGGCGACCCGTGCGGCGAGGTGAAGTGCCTCACGACCGGCGGGACGAATTCGCGCACGTCGCCGACGGCCTGCACCTCGTCCGCGCGTGGCCGCGCGACCGCCACGTCTCGGGGCGTTCTTTCTTGGAGAAGCAGCTCGGTGGCCTGGACGATGGGCTCGGCATGGAAACGCGCACGCATCGCGCCGTCGTGGACGACGTTCGCGATCGCGACGACCACCATGCCCTGGTGGTGCGCCATATAGGCGCGAACCACCGCGACCTGGGCGCCCTCGGGAAGCCGGGGCGCGGTGTAGTCGAGCGCCTCGTAGAAGCCGTAGGCGCCGCTGGCCCCGGCGGCGGCCAGGCGCCGGAAGTTTTGAACCGCCGCGGTCGGATCGATCATCGCCGCCAGGCCCGTCGCATAGGGCGCGATGACGACGTCCTCGCTGAGCCCGCGTCGCAGTCCGAGCCCCGGCACGCCGAAGCTCGAATACTGGTAGGTCATTTCCAGATCGCGCGCGTTGTAAGCCGACTCCGACACACCCCACGGCACGCCGCGCTCGGCGCCATAGCTGATCTGCCGCCCCACCACGAGCCGGGATGTCTGCTCGAGCAGGCTCCCCGCCGGCGCGGGCATGACGAGCGGTGGCATCAGGTATTCGAACATCGATCCCGACCAGGACACGAGCACCGAGTCCAGCTCCACCGGTGTCAGGGCCCGGCCCAGCCGGAACCAGTGCGAGACGGGGACGTCGCCCTTGGCGATCGCGACGAAGCTCGCGAGCCGGGCTTCCGATGCGAGGAGGTCGTACCGACCGGGGTCAAGACTGCCGTCCGAGACGCGGCACCCGATCGCAAACAGCTTCCGCATCGGATCGAAGAGAAAGCCGAAGTCCATGGCGCCGACCATCGCCCGCGCGTTCCGAGCGAGGATCGTGAGGCGACGAACCAGCGTCTCGGACACGTCGAGGTCGCGCGTGTGGCTGTCGACCGTGGCGCAAAGCGCCTCCGCCCAGACGAGGGCATCCGTTCGCGCGCTCTCGGGATCCTCGTCGACCAGCGTTCGCGCGGTGTCCAGCACCGCGTCAGCGCGGGCCTTCAGCGCCGCGAGCCGTGCGACCCACTCGGGCGAATCGCGCGGGAGCTCCCGGATTGCGGCCGTGACGGCGTCGAGAGCCTCCGCCAAGCGCTCGTGGCTGGCCGGGCGCGGGCGCGCATCGCCGGCCGCCACGACGGTCGACTGGCGGACGAGCAGGGCGGTGTCTTCGATCCCGGCGAGCGCCGAACGGTCGAGGCGCGGGCGGTCGATCATCTCCTCGCAGGCGTGCGCGAGCACGATGAGATGGCCGGCGAGATTTCCGCTGTCGACCGACGAGACGTACTTCGGCTCGAGCGGATAGCAGTGCTTCGTGTCGTACCAGTTGTAGAAGTGGCCGCGAAAGCGCTCGAGGGCGTTCATCGTCTCGAGCGTGGCCTCGAGACGCTCGACGACGTCGAGCGTGCCGAGCCACCCGAAGTCGCGCGCAGCCACCGTGGACAGCAGATACAGTCCGATGTTCGTGGGCGACGTGCGATGCGCAACGACCGGGCTCGGTGTCTCCTGGAAGTTGTCCGGCGGCAACGCGTGGTCTTCGGGGCCGACGAACGTCTCGAAGAACCGCCATGTGCGCCGCGCGACCAAACGGAGGGCGCACGCATCCGCCGCCGAGAGCGGCTGGGTGGGCGCCGTGCTCCGTGGCACGCTGATCCATCGCGCCACCGCGGGCGACACCGCCCACAGCATCAGAAAGGGCAGCGCGGCGGGCCAGGCCTCGGGTCGCCCCCACGCGACCGCACCCGCCGCGGCGGCGGCGAGCGCGACCCCGCCGCCCATTCGACGGCAGAAGCCCCGGAGATCGTGACGCAGGCCGGCCTTCGCCTGCGCCGCGGTCACCCATTCCAGCAGCCTGCGATGCGTGACGTACACGCGGACGAGCGTCCGCACGATCGCATCACTCATCAGCCATGCCTGGTCCGTCAGCATCGTGATCGTGAGCCCTATCTGCGAGCCGGCCAGGAAGAGGTCTCGGCCGACCGCGCGGGCATGGCTGCGCTTCGAGATGCCGCGCCCGTGGGGGATCAATCCACCCAGCACCGGTAAGAGCGGAGGCACGGCGACGGTCGCCAGGATGAAGACGCTCCACATCGCGGGCGACGTGCCGGGCAGCATCCACGCGACGACGAGCGTCAGAAAAGCGGCCGGCGCCGACACCGTGCGACGTAGGTTGTCCAGCATCTTCCAGCGCCCCATCACCGCGAGTCGGCGGCGGAGAATCCACGGAAGGAGCTGCCAGTCGCCGCGGGCCCACCGGTGCTGGCGCGCCGCCGCGACCCCGTAGTGCGATGGAGCGCTCTCGAACAGCTCGACGTCGGTCACGAGGCCGGCACGCGCGAACACACCCTCGAAGAGATCGTGGCTCAGCAGCGCGTTCTCCGGCACCCGTCCCGCCAGCGACGCCTCGAACGCGTCCACGTCGTAGATGCCTTTGCCGGTGTACGACCCTTCCCCCCAGAGGTCCTGGTAGACGTCGGACACCGCCGCCGCGTACGGGTCGATGCCGGCCGGACCGGACGAGAGGCGCTGGAAGAACGAGCCCTCGTGTCCGGGCAGCGGCGGCGTCACTCGCGGTTGGAGCACCGCGTAGCCTTCGACGACGCGCCGCCTCTCGGGGTCGAACCGCGGCCGATTGAGGGGATGCGCCATCGTACCGACCAGCCGATCGACCGCACCTCTGGGCAGCCGGGTGTCGGCGTCGAGGGTGATGACGTAGCGGACGCCGGACGGCGCGACGGCGCCCGCGGGCACGAAGCTGGTGTCCGTCGCCCCGCGCAGGAGGCGATTGAGCTCGTGCAGCTTGCCCCGCTTGCGCTCCCACCCCATCCACGCCCGCTCGCTCTCGTTCCAGAGTCGCCGGCGGTGGAAGAGGAGGAATCGCTCGCCTCCATCCGGCGCGGTCCCGTGACGCCGGTTCAGACGGGCGATCCCCTCGCGCGCGGCTCCCAGCGTTTCGTCATCACCCGGCATGCTTTCCGTGGGCGCATCCAACCAGTCGGAGAGGATGGCAAAGCGAAGATCGCCGTTCGGGTTCGCCAGGTAATGCACTTCGAGCCGCTCGATCTGCACCTCGACTTCGGCGCCGTCCGTCAACAGCATCGGCACGACGACCATCGTTCGCAGGTGTGGCGGCACGCCGTCGCGCAACTCGAGCCGAGGCAGCACGGCCGGCGTGACGAGGGCGCTGACGCTTCGATTCAACAGGGCGATCGCCAGGTCCGAGGCCGGGACGACGGCCAGCAATGCCAGCACGAGCAGGCCCACCGGTTCGACGCCGGATGCGCCTGCTGCGAGAAGGGGCAGCGTGAAGATGAAGCCACTGAGGACGGCAATCGTTCCCAGATATCCAGGCGTCGCCGCCGCGACGTAGGTGCGAAGCAACCGGCGGATTCGCGGCGCTCGGTAGCCAAGCGTCGACTCGAAGGACAGTCGCCCGTTGCCGATGAGGTAGAAGCCAGCATCGGCTCGCCGGTCGTCGTCTGCCCCGTCCGCGCGGTGCGTGTGCGCCATGGTCTCGCGCGCGACTTCCAGCTCGGGCCGGCCCGAGCCCCGCGCGAGCTCTTCGACGGCGTGCCGGTAGGCGTCGCGGGTCGCGAAGTCCATCGCGCCGTAGTTCGCGCCCGCTTGCAGCACCCCGTCGACCAGGCTGACGGTCTCGAAGAACTGGGCCCAGTCCAGCGCAGACATCAGGCTCATGCTCATGATCACGTTACGGACGGTCACGTTCATCGCGGCCTGCCGCTGATGCTCGACGCGGACGATGTCCTCCGACGTCGTCCCCTGCGCCTCCAGCCGTTCATCGAGCCAGCGAAGGGCCGGAGTCACGGCACGATCCTGCTCCCGTAGCCGCTGGACGAGCTGGACCGCGAAGGCGGTCACCAGCGGGCCGCCCTCGAATCGCGCGAGGCCCTTCGCCGTCGGCGCGACGGGACCGTCGCCAATGCCTAGCAGCTCGTCCGCCAGGGCGTCGGCCTCCTGGCGCGCCGCGCGGCCGCGAACGATGCTCTCCGCCAGGCGCCGAAGGTTCTCGACGAGCACGATGCGCAGCGTGATCGCCACGGCCCATAGCTCGCCCATGGTCAGTGGCTGCACGCGCTGGTAGGCGTGCACGAACCGCCGGAGCGATTCGGGATCGAACCGGCTGTCGGTATGCGCAACGAACGCCCAGGCGATTCCGTAGACGCGTGGATAGCCGGCGAGCGGTCCCTCGACCAGCTTGGGCAGCTCCCGATAAAACCCGGGCGGCAGGTCGTCCCGGATCTCGCGCAGCTGCTCGTCCACGACGTGAAAGTTGTCGACGAGCCATTCCGCCGCCGGGGTGATCGCGCGCTCCTCACGGATGGCGTTGGCGATCACGCGATACGACTCGCGGAGCACGCGCCCGTTGTGTTCGACGCGCGGCAACAATCGCCGGCCCCGACCCGACTGCCCCATGACGCGCTGGGCGGCCGCCAGGCTCTCGGCGTGCTGCTCGAGGCGCTCGATGCCGAAGAGCTCGGCACGGATCGGGTCTTCGGGAGACTGCCGGGCGATGCGCATACGGCCTTTCTGCAGGGGTTAGACGGAGGGCGCGGGGGCGCCAGCCCGCCGCCTCATCGGGACGGCTCCCCCCCGTGGGGCGGCTGGGCGGCGAGGCTCGGGTTGAGACCCTGGAGCTGCGGGCTGTCGAGGTCCGGGGGGTGCCGCACCAGGTACTGGTCGAGCCCATCCTCGATCTCGCGAGGGAAGGACGGCACAGCTCCCACGAGGTCCTGCTGGTAGGTGCCGAGCATGATCTCGCGGAAAATCGGCAGCGCTGCACGGCCCCCGGTCTCCTTGTCGCCCAGCGTACGGTTGTCGTCGAAGCCGATCCGGACCGCCACCGTGACGCCCTGCGGTCCGTACGTGGACCCCACGAAAAGCGCATCACGAAAGTCGCTCGTCGTTCCGGTCTTCCCCATCACCGGGATCGGGAAGTCGCGGCCGTGGAGGGAATGGGCGGTGCCCCTCGGAATGCGGACCACGCCCCGCAATCCCTCCTGGATCAGGTTCAGGTGGCTGGAGCTGAACTCGACAGCGGTTCGGGCGGCCTTGTAGAGCACGTCGCCGGAGGCGCCGGTCACGCGATCGACGATGTACGGCTCCGCCAGGATCCCCGAGGCCATCGCGCGATAGGCGCCTGCCAGCTCGAGCAGCCGCACCTCTGACGCTCCGAGCGCCGTGGTGATGTATGGCTGCAGCGGGGTGCGGATCCCCAGCTCTCGGGATGTCCCGATCACTCTGTCCAGGCCGATCACTCGGGTGATCCACACCGCCACGGCGTTGCGGGACTCGGCCAGCGCCTGACGCATGGGGATCCACCCCTTGAACTCTTTGTCGTAGTTGGCGACCCACTTCAGGGGACGGTCAGCCCCCATGGGCACCGCGATGGGTTCGTCGGGCACCGTGGTGTCGAGCATAAGCCCCTGGCGGAACGCGGCCAGGTACACCAGCGGCTTCCACGCCGAGCCCGCCTGCCGCAGAGAGCCCGTCGCGCGGTTGAAGTCGGAGTATCGCGCATAGCGATTCTTGTAAAAGTACCGCCCGCCCGCCTCAGCCAGGATCGCCGCGTCCGCGTTGCGTAGCACGACGACCGAACCCTGGATCAGGCCCTTCGCCTCAGGGTGCCGCTTCTCGTAGAAGGCCAGGCCGGTCTCCAGCGCTTCGTTCACGATGGTCTGCATCCGCTGGTCCACCGTGGCGTAAACCGAGATCCGCCCCTGGAAGAGATCCTCGACGCCGATGCGACCCGCACCGTGCTGCCTCAGCTCGTCGAAGACGGTGTCGATCGCCGCGGGGGCCTGGGTCTTGACCGGGCTGTTCGGCGCCTCTACCACGAGGACTGGCTCGGCCTGGGAGCGCTTCGCGAGGTCTTCGGTGATGTAACCGTTACGCGCCATCAGGGCCAGGATCTCGTTGCGGCGGCGCAGGGGCCGCGGGTCGCCGTGCACCGGGAGATAGTCCCGCGGCGCCTTGGTGATCCCCGCCAGCAACGCTGCCTTCCCGGCGTCCTCCGTCGTCGTGTAACTCGACAAAGGCTTGCCGAAGTAGTATTCAGAGCCGGCGGCGAAGCCGTAGCGGCCGTTGCCCAGATAGTTGAAGCTGGCGGAGCGAGCGAAGATCTCGCGTTTCGCCCGCTCTCGCGATCCGAACCGCCGGCTCATCGCCTCCTCGAGCCAGAGCGCCAGCCGCACCTCCTCCAGCTTCCAGAAGAGCTTGTTCGTGGTCGGGACCCCCACGACCACGGAGAGGAGCCGCGACGTCAGATTGTCGCGTAGGAGAATCGCGTCGTGCTCACGGCTCCACCGGTCCCGCAGGAAGTACCCGCGTACGAGCTGCTGGGTGAGCGTCGAGCCCCCCTGGGGGAGATGCAGCCGGAATCCGTCGCCGTTCCACCACGCCCCCACGGAGCTCGTCACCGTCTTGTAGAGAACCCGCGGCAGCGCCCGGTATTCCACGCCGGAGTGGGCGAAGAAGGTCTTGTCCTCGGCCGCCAGGATCGCGTGGCGGAGAACAGGCGGCACCTCCTCGTAGGAGACGACCTGACGGTACTCCCGTGCGAGCTCGACCAGCACCACGCCCCGTGCATCGTAGACCTTGCCGATCGTCGAGAGCTCGAAGCGGATGAAGGGCTCGAGGTCAGGCACGCCACTGCGGTCGAAGTAGATATGATGGGCGAGCCCCCACGTCGCGAGCACCAGCAGGAGCAGCACCGTGAGCGGCACCGCGAGACACACGGCACGAAGCGAGCGTGCGGACCGCAAGCGACGGGCAACAAGGGCGATGGCAGTAGCACGAGGGCTCATCGGGCGAGACGGCGGCGCATCCGATCGAGCTGGCCCCCGAGGCTCCCCAGCGCCTTGCCGAGCTTCGCCGACAGCATCTCTCGCTCCCCGTCCGTGAGCGGCACGGTCGTGCGAACGTGTGCACGCACGCGCCCGAGATCCTCGTCCAGACGCTTCTGGTACTTTCCGGCGATCACCGTCAGGTGGTCGGTTCGACCACGCCCGGCCGCGGGGGCGAGAGAGTCGGTCGTGAGCTTCGAG
>Ga0066710_100003791_pt1 | contig 13063 bp, 9 predicted proteins | sample GraSoiAngelo_159_FD_79666 | JGI IMG/M metagenome (GOLD analysis project Ga0066710, IMG submission 79666) | Grasslands soil microbial communities from the Angelo Coastal Reserve, California, USA - 14_1009_16_40cm | ecosystem: Environmental > Terrestrial > Soil > Grasslands | place: USA...
ACCAGCTGGCGAGGGAGTACCGGAGGCGCGGCAAGATCGTGGTCATGGGGGGTCAATGGGTGTCGCTGAATCCCGACCAGGCGCTGGAGCACTGCGACGCCATCGTTTTAGGGGAGGCAGAGTTCGCCTGGCCCGAGCTGGTGGAAGACTTCCGCTCCGGAGGGCTCAAGAAACGCGTGTATCGTTCCGACCGACTCCACGACTGGAAGGATCTCCCGAGGATGGACCTGATGAGCCTCCCCCTGTTCAGGAGGGAGCTGATGCGGGAGGCGATCTATCGGGACTATTACTTCCAGTTCCCCCTGCTGGTGACCCGCGGATGCCCTTTCGCCTGCGACTACTGCTCCATCGCCCAGTTCCACCATAGCAGCTACCGGGTACGCCCCGTGGGCGACGTCCTCCGGGACCTGCGGGATATCCAGGCCATCGGCTCCCGCAGCGTCCTCTTCATGGACGACAATCCCGTGGCCGACCGGGCCTACGCGAAGGAGCTCTTCCTGGCCATGCGGCCTCTCGAGATGCGCTGGTGCAGCCAGTGCACCATCCAGATTGCCCAGGACTCGGAGCTCTTGGACCTGGCCGCCGACTCGGGGTGCTTTCTCCTGTCCATCGGGTTCGAGACCCTCAAGCAAGGCAATCTCTCGGATATCAACAAGAACTGGGCTAAGGCGAGGGAGTATTCGGATCTGATCCGGGAGATTCGGGAACGGGGCATCCAGATCGTGGCGCTGATCATGCTCGGGCTGGACGACGATACGCCGGAGGATTTCGACCGGACGCTGGAGTTTCTCATCGAGAATAAGGTGGCCCTGGCCAAGTTCCACCTGCCCCTTCCCTACCCGGGAACTCGTTTCTACGAACGGATGGAACGGGACGGGCGAATTTCTGACTCGCGACTGGAACGAGTACCATTACGGCAACGTCGTGATCCGGCCGCTGAAGATGTCGCCTGAGGCCGCCGTGACAAAGTACTGGGCCACCTACCGGACTTCTTCTCCATGCGGTCCATCCTCCGGCGCTTCCTGCCCCCAGCCCGGCGCAATCTCGACATCTCCATGCACTATTTCCTGGCCAACCTCGCTTTCCGGAAACTCCAACGCGCCGGCACCCACCCGTATCTCTTCTAGGACATCAAGCGGAAGCCGACCCATCCGGAACTCCGCGCCACGGCCTTACCGGAAGCAGGAGAGGCTGGCGAATCGGCGGTCTGGCTGCGGGGTCCCGCTCTCCACCGGAGGGCGTCAGGGGATCACCCAAGCAAAAGGGCGGGAGAGTTGCTTCTCCCGCCCCTTGAGAATGACCTGACCGCCTGATTCAATGGCAGCCGCATCCGCCCCCGGCTGCCGCACCTGCCTGCTGAGCGGGAGCGGAGAGGATCTTCAGACCCGGTACCGCCACCGAGGTGGGGGTGGGAGGCGGGCCGCTGGCCGCCAGTGTCTGGTCCAACAGCGGAACCGGCTTGCCGCCTGCGTACACCGCGTGGCGCCCTTTCCTGGCAAACCATTCGGCCGTCGTGGCGGTCTGATGGACGTGTTCCACGATTTGCCTCCAGCCCACCCCCGTGTTGTACGCACAGAACGAGATCTCCCCCATTTGGGTGGCGTAGGGAATGATGCACATCTCGGTGCGCCGGAAATCGTAGTTGAACAGGTCTTGGAACCACATGCCGGCCACCATCATGACGCGCCAGTCGTAGCGCGGCCTGTCGGCCAAGTTGAGCCGGCCGCCGTTGTGCCCGTCGATGATCTTCAGCAACTGCCAGAATCCCAGACCCTCCGGTGCCTCCGCGAAGTGGAAATTCCGGAGCACCGAAAGCGCCACCTGAGCGACGGTAAGGAATCGACCCCGTGCAGCGTCGTTGACCACCTTCAAGTCTTCCAAGAGCTGGTCGGTATCAATGAGCTGGGGGATGGGGAGCACCTCTCGCGTGTCCTGCTTCACCAGCAACATGGTGCCCACGCCGCAATTGGGATGACAACCGCACTTGAGCGACCCAAACTGGGCCTCCACGCCATCCAGCTGATCCTTGAGGTCCGAAAAGGGTCCGGAGGCCGAGAGTGGATACCAGTCCCTCAGCGGCTCGGTGACGCCCAGCTGCTCCTTCACGTCGTGGGCCAGGTGCGAAAGGGTGTAGCGCTGGCGGTGGCGGTCTTCGTCGGGGATTTCGTCGTCCCGCCCTGTGAATGAAACCGGCTGAAACGATACCGCGTTGATCTTGTCGATGTTATCGATGGCGAACTTGACGATGGGGCCCACCTGGTGATTGTTGACGGTATTGATCACCGTCACCACCAGAGTCACATCAATCTCCGCCGCCTTCAGGTTTTGCAGGGCCCGAAGCTTCACGTCGTAGAGGTTGCCCACCTTGCGGTGCTGATTGTTCTCGTTTCCCACGCCGTCAAACTGGAGGTACACCAGGCGGAGGCCCGCTTGCTTGGCCTTTTTCGCGAACTCCGGCTCCTGGGCAAAGCGAATACCGTTGGACGCCGCCTGGGTGGACTGATAACCCAGCTTCTTGGCGTAGGCCACCGCGTCGAGGAAGTAAGGTGAGATGGTCGGCTCCCCTCCCGAGAACTGGACAGAAAGCTGCCGGCGCGGCTTGATGCTGATCGCGTTGTCCAGGATCTCCTTGATGTCTTGCCAGGTCAGCTCGTGGACATAGCCTACCTGATTGGCGTCCATGAAGCAGGGATTGCACATCATGTTGCACCGGTTGGTAAGATCCACGGTGAGCACGGCGCCTCGGCCGTACTGGACGGATGACGTGCCGTGGTTGTGGAGGTTGTCCTTGGCCATGCGGAAGTCCCGGCCCGGATACAACTTTTCCATGCGGCGCAGAAAATCGGCATCGATCGCCATGAGGTCCTGGAAGTGCCCGTGTCGTGGGCAGTCCTTCTCCATATAGATCTTTCCATCCCGCTCCACGATCCGAGCCTTGATCTCCCCGGGTTTCCCCTGAATCAGGACCTGCCAGTCCTCCCGCCCCTCCATGATGGCCGCACGGGTCTCCAGAACGCACTTAGGGCAGAGGGAATCTGTTTCTCTCGGGAATCCCAGGGGAGGCTTGCTGCGCTCGTAGCTCTTCAGCAGTGGCGCCGGCGCCCACTTCGGCTGGACCTGCTTCTGGGGCACCAGCCGGTTTGCGGCCTGGAAGGTGTTCCAGGCGGCGTTGGCCAGGTGGTGGGTAACCGAGCCGACGATCGTCCGAGCGGCGCGCATGGCGGGGTTTCTGGGCTTCGCTGCCGTCTTCACCAGCGGCCCGGCGGGCTTCTGGGTGCTCACCGCGCGGACGGGCTCGCTCGCCGTCCCTCTCTTCCTCTTCTCCTTCTCTTCCCGGAGAACAGCGGTTGAACTCATGGACCCACTCCTTTTTGCTGCCTTCGGCCCGCGGACCGGAGGGCGTGTAGGACAACTCCGCCGGGCCCGAGCCCGGCTTGCCATCTTATCGACCGAAGAGGGGACGGGAGGCGCGCCGGTCGGAACGCGCCTCACCGCTAACAAGTTTTCGAGAGCGGCGAGAAGCCTAGACGGCTCCCGCCGGCATACTCACCGCCTTCTCTGCCTCGGAAGATGCCACAAGGGGCGCGTCCCAGGTCGTTCGGAGCAAGTCCCGGGCGAGAGAGCGGGCAGCTCCATGGACCCGGAACTGCCGGTAGAGCGTCCCTGCGGCCGGCAGGGCAATCAGATGCAGGGGGAGACTCAGCAACGCGTAGGCGGCGGCGCGGCGCCTCTGCTCCTCGGTGAAATGCCCGTGAGTGTTGCGGACCAGATCGGCGTAGTACTTCGCCACCACTTGGTAGACATCCCACACCATGGGCGCAAAGCGCCCCGAGATTCCCGCCGAGGCCACGGCGCCCGCTCGCAGCGCCGCCAGAAAGGACTCGCGGTCCCTGGCGTGCGCCTTGGTCCAGGTCCAGCCGATACGGCGGGCGGTATGGGCATCGCTCCCTCCGGTCCTCCCTAGGAAGCGATCCTCCGCTTCGAGTTTTTGGGCCAACAGCTCTGCCACGGCGTTGGATGCGGCAAGCTGCGCCCCGTTTCGCGTCTCGATGAGAGGGAACGATGCCACCACCTCCAGGAGCGCGTCCAGTGGCGGGCGGGAGCGCGTCAGGGAAGATCCCACATGATTCAGGGAGGCCGGAATACCTTCTGCCTCCAGGTAGCGCGCGAGGTCCCGGACATCCTCCCGTAGGCGCTGGATCTCGCGGTGCTGCTTCTCGTCGATATCGAAGGCGCTCACATGAAAGGCACAGCCGCTGCGCGGATCGGTGGCACTCACTTCCTCGGAGATGAAGAAATTGCCGAGCGTCCCCGCGCCGGAGAGCAGCTCCAGGCAGCCGTCAATGGTGTCGTGGTCGGTGAAAGTGACCAGGTCCATGCCTCGGGCCAACGCCCGCTGGTAGACCTCCGCCGGATCGGAGTAGCAGTCCCGTGCTGCCAGGGCCGGTATCGCGCTCAGACGCGAGTGCCGCGTGTGGAGATGCAGGTCGGCACGAATCACCCGATCCTCCGGCTTAGCAGAAGTTATCGGCGCGAACCGGACTAAACCTGTGCGGAAGGAAGTCAAACAAGTTTTTCCCGGGAGGCGGGGAAAGCGGTGGCGATGAGAGCGGCCACCGTCGTCTCTTCCAGAACCCCCCGGACCCTGGCCTGGGCACTTTCCAGGACCTGCTGCAGAAGGCCGCGCCCCGCACGGTCAGAAACCCGACTCGCCGATCCCTCCCACCGCGGAACCGGGAAGGAGATGGGACCCTGGAGCGCCTCGATCACTTCCCTGAGCGTGATCTGGCTCGCCGGGCGCGCGAGGAGAAAACCGCCCCGGAAGCCTCTTCGGGACCGAATCAAGCCACTGCGAACCAGCTTCTGGAAGATCTTGGAGAGAAAGGTCTCTGAGATGGAGGTGGCGCGAGAAACCTCGCGGAGCATAGTGGAACGCTCCCTTCCGGCACGAGCCAGGACTATCAGCCCTTCAATCCCATATTCTGCCGTTCGGTTCAGCCGCAAAACCGCTCCTCTTGCGCTGCCCTTACCGTTAACGCCGTCGGACCGTGAAAGATCGCGTAACCCTAAAAAACGCCGATACTTTTAGCAGAGCCTTGGGGCTAAGTCAAGCCTGCCGGGTAACGCCCTTTTCAGGCCGTTCGGGGCGAGGGCTGAGCTAACAACTACTTGATTCCGTAAGCCTTCAACTTCCGGTAGAGGTGGCTCCTCTCGATTTGCAGGAGGTCGGCGGCTTTGGCAACGTTGCCGCCGGCCTCCTTGAGCTTTCGGAGGATGAATTCCCGCTCGAAGACATCCCGGGCTTCCTTCAAGGAGCCGGCATGGTCGAAGCCATCCCAGGAGCTTCTTTCATGCAGATTCGGGCCCCGGACAGCCACAGGGAGATCCTCGGGGCGGATTACGTTTCCTCCGGTCATGATGACCATCCGCTCCAGGGTGTTCCGAAGCTCCCGGACGTTGCCTGGCCAGTCGTATTGCATCAGGGCCTCCCGGGCCTCGGACGACAACTCCCGTCGGCGGCCGTATTCCGAGGCGAATCTCTGGAGAAAGTACTTGGCCAAGGCAGGTATATCCTCATGGCGCTCCCGCAGAGGGGGAACCTTCAGGGGAATCACGTTCAGGCGGAAATAGAGATCCTCCCGGAATTCACCCCGGGAGATCGCCTGTGCGAGGTCCTTGTTGGTGGCCGCAATGACCCGGACGTCCACCTGCCGGCTCAGGCTTCCCCCGACCGGCTCGAAAGTCTGCTCCTGGAGCACCCTGAGGACTTTGGCCTGGGTCCTGAGGCTCATGTCGCCGATCTCATCCAAAAGCAGAGTTCCGCCGTCCGCCAAGTCGAATTTTCCCCGCTTGTTCTCTACCGCTCCGGTGAATGCACCCCGTACGTGACCGAAAAGCTCCGATTCGATCAGCTCCTCCGGAATGGCGGCGCAGTTCACCTCGACGAAAGGCTCCTCCTTGCGCAGACTCATGGAATGAATCATCCGGGCCACCAGCTCTTTCCCGGTACCGTTTTCCCCCAGGATCAGCACCCGGCCGTTGGTGGGGGCGGCCAGCGCAATCTCCTCCCGGAGTTTTCGGATGGGCTGAGAATCTCCCACCAAGCTCTCATCCTGGGAAAGCTCCTCCTTCAGAAGCCGGTTTTTCTCTTCCAGGCGGCGCTGCCGGAGGGCGTTTCGCAGTGTCAGGGTCACCTTTTCAAGGGAGAGTGGCTTTTCGATGAAATCGAACGCTCCCATCTTGGCAGCTCGGACCGCCGTCTCGATGGTGCCGTGGCCGGAGATCATGACCACCGCCGGAGCCGCCGGCCGGACGGCGACCTCCGTGAGGATTTCGAGGCCGTCCCGTCCCGGCATCCAGACGTCCAGGAATATCGCCTGGTAGTCACTCTTTCCAACCATTTCCAGGCATCGCTCTCCCGACTCGGCGGTGTCCACCTGGTATCCTTCGTCGCGCAGGATCCCTGCCACGGAGGCGCGGACCCCCTCTTCGTCGTCCACTACGAGAATGCGCGCCCTGGGCATCCGGCGATCCTCAGCTCTTTCGGGCCGGCAGCTCCATGATGAAGCGTGCCCCCCGTGGATGGTTGTTCTCGGCCCGGATGTAGCCGTTGTGGTCCGAGATGATGCGGTTGACGATGGCCAGTCCCAGACCGGTTCCTTTCTTCTTGGTGGAGAAGTAGGGAACGAAGAGTCTCTCCCGGTCCTCGGCGAGAATCCCGGGCCCCTCGTCGGCCACTTCCACTCGCAGGGCCTCCAGCTCCGGATGGAAGGCAGTGGTGAAGGTGATTCGCCCCGCTCCACCCATGGCGTCCCTGGCGTTGTCGATGAGGTTCACGAAAACCCGCTTCATCTGCTCGGGATCCAAGAGTACTCTCGGCATGCGCGGATCATAGCGTTTTTCGAACTTCAGCGCCCCGCCGATACCGTCATACAGCGCTACGGAATCGTCGATCAAGGCGTGGAGATCGCAGGGCACCGTAGTCACCGCCGGCAGCCGTGCGAAATGCGAGAACTCGTCCACCAGCCGCTTCAGCGCCGACACCTCCCGCACGATGGCCTCGGTCCCCTGTTCCAGCACCTCCGGAAGTTCGGGGCTGTTCTCTTTGAACTTCTTGAGGATGCGTTGCGCCGAAAGCTGGATCGGGGTGAGAGGATTCTTGATCTCGTGGGCCAGCCGTCGGGCCACCTCCCGCCAGGCGGCGACCCGTTGGGCACGCATGAGGGGTGTCAGGTCCTCCAGTACGATGAGCAGGCCCGGTGCGCCGCCCCTGCCGTCCGCCAGGGGAGAGAAAGACACCGCCAGGGTCAAGGACCTTCCTTGGAGATTGAGTCGCATCTCGCGGGCAGGGGTCAGATTCCGATCCCTGAGACCCTGCTCCACGGCTCCCCGGAGTTCTCCAAGCTCCGCCGCCAGAACCTCGCCATAGGGTCGGCTCACCACCTCCTTGCCCTCCTCCAACCCCAGGATTCGGGCCGCGGCACGGTTCAGGGTGGTCACCACACCCGACGCATCCAGGGAGACGACACCCGCGGTAATGTTCTGGAGAAGGGCCTCGATGTAGCGCCTCCTTTCTTCGAGCTCCTGGTTGCTGCGCAGGAGGTCCCGATTGGAGAGCTCGATGGTCTCCTTGCTGCCCTTCAGCTCGGCGGTCATCTGATTGAACGACTCCGCCAGAATCCCCAGCTCGTCCCGAGTCCTTACCTGAAGTCGGAAATCGAGGTTGCCCGAAGAGACCTCCCTCGTCCCCTGAGCCAGCATGCCGATCGGTTCGGTGACCCCCCTGGCCAGATAGAGGCCGATCCAAGTCACGGAGAAGAGGACCAGCAGGGTGATGAAGGCAAAGGCGAAGATATAGACGTTCTTGATGGAGCCACGCTGGGCCTTGTCCTGCCGGTAACGCTCTGCGTAACCATTAATCTGGCCGGTGAGCAGCGCCGGGTCCTTCGGAATGAAGTAACCGACCGCCACGATGGCGACGGTCCGTCCCGAGGGGGCGGGCAGCGGCACACCGCAGCGCACGACCCTCCCGCTCCCAAGCTGCGACATCCACTGGAATGGCTCGCCGGAAAGAGCCCGGGTCAACACCTGCGAGGGGACGGCCTCCAGCTCACCCACGCGGGGAAGGAGCGGATCGGCGACGGTGAGCGGTTCCTGATCTCCCCGGTAGAGGCTGACGAGATCCACCCTCTCCGATCGGAGCATCCGCTCGAGCTCCAGGTGAATGTCCTGCTCGGAGCTTCCGGGCTCCAGCAACCGTTGCGCCACCAGCCGGGCGGCCATCCTCTGAGCTGCCGTCGAAGCCCGGCGTTTGTAATCGGCATAGAAAGCGTCCACCACCGCCTGAGAGCCGGCCGCGATGCGGTCCACCGGTGTGGAGAACCATCGATCCACGCTCCCCTGGATGGCGTGCAGTGCCGCCCAGAAGATGATCCCCGAAGGAACGAACCATAGGGCGAGCATGGTGAAGACCAGCTTTGTCTTGAAGCGCGATCCCAGAATGTTCCGCCGACGCTCGCTGAGCACTTTGATGAGGTTGCGGATAAGCAGGCTGAGCAGCGTCAGGATCAAAATGACGTTGGTGATTCCCAGGAACGAAAGGAGGACCGAGTTGGTCAGATAGGGCCAGGAGAATTCCCGGGCCCGGCGGGCCAGGAAGTATCCCCCGAGAAACAGTGCCAGCAGAGCCGCCAGAGCGAAAAGGACCAGGCGGTCGACGCGCAGTCTTCGCGGTCTCGGGTTAGCGGTTTGGTTCATGCGAGGTCACGGACGGGGCGGAGAGTGGTGCGCGAGCCCAGGGAGTGTCCCGATCCCAGGGGATGAACAGCCACACGAACCTGAGAGGAAAATCGGCTTTTACTCTCACTAGATATTGCTCCGCAGGGAGGAGCTCGCTGGCCAGACCCAGGGAGATCTCCTTCACCGAGGTGAGCCAGCGTTCCATCTCATCCACCCGATCGGTGGTGGAGCTCCTCTCCACCTCACCGTCCAGCTTCAGGGTAAGACCGTACTGGCGGGAAAGGCTATCGTATTTCACCGAGGTGAGGATTCGGTGGTCGCGAACTCGAGCATCGGACCAGAAGCGGCGCCGGCGGAGCACTTCCAGGCGGTAGTTGTAGGTCGTCTCGAGGCCCGAGGCGATGCGGGCTCGCGCCTCCGCATCGAGCGCCCCCACGAGACGAAAAGAGACCAGGACCGTGCCTTCCCGATCTCCTACGCGGAGGTCGACAATCCTTGGACTGACTCCCGAAGGAGGTGCAGAATCCTCCGCGGCAAGAGGCCGTCCGGAGAGGATGAGGAGGAGAGCAAGACCGGGGGCGATCCGGCGCATCCAAACTTCTTTCGAGGGTACCGCGGCACACGGCGGTTCCACAGCCTGGCAGTTTAGTGGAAGCGGCGATGGGAAAACAAGCTCGGGAGGGTGATCGGACGGAAGGACGCGTGGTGTCTCAGGCTGTGAGGGCCTGCCCGGGAAGCACGCACGCCTTCAGGTGATCGAAGCTGCGGACCAGTTGCCGCGGAAGCGACTCCCGTCCCGCACTGAGCGTCCAGGCGTCGGGTGTCTCGAGGAGACGGTGGACCAGTGCCGCGTGCAGCCTGTGACCACCCTTGAAAGCCACCAGGTGCCCGCGGACTGGCCGTCCGAGAAGGCACAGGTCCCCGACGAGATCCAGGATTTTGTGGCGCACGAATTCGTCACGGAACCGAAGCGAGCCCGCGAGGACGCCGTCGTCTCCCACCACCACGGCATTGTCGAGGTCACCGCCCAGCGCCAACCCCTGCCGGCGCATCTCCTCCACCTCCCGATAAAGGCAGAAGGTGCGCGCCGGAGCGATCTCCTCGGCGAAAACCTGGGTCGAAACCTGAAACTCCCGCTCCTGGTACCCGATGGTGGGATGCGGAAAGTCGATGGCATAGGTGATCCGCAGATCGTTGGAGGGGAAGATGACAAGACGCTTGTCGCCCTCGGTGACACTCACCGGCTTGAGCACAGTGAGGAACTGGCGACGCGACTCCTGCCGGTGCAGTCCCGTCTCGAGAAGCGCCTCCACGAAGGGCAAGGCGCTGCCGTCCAGAATCGGAACCTCGGAGCCGTCCAGCTCCAATCGGACATTATCGATTCCCACACCCGCGATCGCGGCCAGAATGTGCTCGACCGTCCCCACCTGAATTCCGTTATGAGACAGCGTGGTGGACAGCCGCGTCGCTTCCAAGTACCGGCACCGGGCTGGGATAGTGTGGCCTTCGAGGTCAGTACGGACGAACAGGATGCCGGTATTCTGGGGAGCAGGGAGCGCGCGCAGCCGGGCCGATTTTCCGGAGTGCAGACCGCGCCCATCGAACACAACCTCACCCCGAATCGTCCTCTGCTCGAACATGTCCCCTCCGGCAAGCAAGCTCCCGCTGGAGCGCGGGCTCTTAGAGCAGTCTTTGTGCCAGGGGGAGATAGTGCTGTAAAAAACGCGCCAAGCTTCGATTGGTCAGCTAGTTAACTCTTCACCTCCAATGGTAAGGATGGCGTGTCTTTTCAGAGAATTCTCTTTTACACCACACGGGTGTGGCTTTCCCGCAGTCGTACAGGTTCGCAGAGCCATCGAGGCGATGGCGCTCCTCTCCTGGAATCATCGGGGCGGCTCTGGTACGATTCGCCGTCTTCGGCACCGGCCGCCAATCTTCGCCGACTTGCCGATCCCGCGGATGAGTCGGAACGGATAGAAGTGAAAGGGAGACAGCCCGACATGGTACGCAGGAGTAGAGGACCCCGGCTGGCCGCCGCCCTTCTCTTCGTTTTGCCAGCGGGGGCGACAGGTCGCCCGGTTTTGCGCGACGGCGCCTCTGCAACCCAGCCGACTCCTCCCGCCATCCAGGCTGTCGAGCCTGAGAGCAGGGCTGGCAACTTCGAACCTGCTCAAGACCTGGGTGTGCCCGAGGAATACTCCAATGGAGTGGCCTATCTGGGAAGCTTCCGTGAAGCCTGGAGGACCGAAGCACTCTTCGACCCGATTCTTGGCAAGGTCTTTCTGGCGCTTGAATCCGGCGCCTCGCGGCAGACTCTCGAGAAGCTGGGAATTCCTGATCTGGATCAGGCGCTGGCCGACCTCACAACCTCCAGAATGATCCGGAAGGTCGGCGATACTTACGGCCCCGCTTTTCCGGTGATCCGCGGAGAGACCGGAGCGGCCTTCGATACGACCGTGCGGCAGGCGGCGCGGGACATTTACCCGGAGATTCTCCCCTTCATAAGAAGAGCAAGAAAGGCCGCAAAGAAAGAGAAGGTCTCTCCATGGCTGTTCGCTCTTTTGTGGTCCGAGATGCTCGATTCCCGCACGGCGGAAGAGACGCTCGGCGACGCCGGGGCTCTGGACGCCAGGCGGCTGCGCGACGAAGGATATCTCTGGATTCAGGTCCCTGCGGATCCGTTGCTCATGGGCGTGGACCGATACAGCTCGGGCAGCGAGACTCTCCACTACCTCTGGACCCCCTTTTCGTACCTGAACCAGGCGGTGCAGGATTACCCGACGCGCCGCAGGATCTTGGACGGGGCGCTGGGTCATCTCCCCTGGACCGACGATCCAACCGAGGAGGCGATGAAGGGCTTCGGCATTCTGGATGGAGAAAAACGGGTCGCCGTCCCGGCCCTCCGCAAGCACAGCACGCTCCTGTCCGTGCTGCGGAAGGGGTCGCAGCTCTACGCGCGGCGGGCCCTCGCCGCGTTCGGGAGCGAGGCGCTCGGCAAGTCGCTGAAGGTGTCCCGGGACGAGGCCTTCACCGCCGCCTTCGCGACTCTGGGATTCAGAATGATGGCCATGGCATTGCAGGACGACCTGGTCCAACAGCCGGACTACCTGGCTCGCGGCTTCTCCCCCCCTTCGGGGCTTGTCGAGGCGCTGGTGGTGACTCCCGACGAAGTGTTCACCCCCTTGAATCGCGCCTATTACCTCTATGACCGGAACGACTTCGCCGGCTGCATCCAGCAGGTGGACGATTACCTCAAGCCCCATCCCGACGATCCGGAGGCCCTTTTCCGCAAGGGAATTGCCTATATGAAGCTGCGAAAGTACCCGGAGGCGTTGGCGGCCTTCGGGAAGGGCATCTCCCTCCCGGCCGCCCGGGAGGACGTGTGGCATGGTTGGCTCCTGGTCCGCGACGGGAACGTCCTGGACCTGCTGAACCGGCGGGACGAGGCGCGGGCGCGGTACGAAGAGGCATTGGGCTTCGCCGACGTGAACGGCTCCCATGAGAGGGCGAGGTTCTGGCTCGAAAACGTCTATCAGGACTGAGCGAGGCCCAGGGGAGCCTCTGCTATAATCCCGTCTCGCTCGCCGGAGTCTTGATTCCAATCTATTCCGCGGCTTGGAGGTTGGCCATGTCTCCAGTGGATCGTGAAGGGGCCGAAGCGCACGTGAAGCGGATCCTCCAGGAACGAGCCGCCCAGTTCGTGGCGAGTCTCGAGGCGCTTGGCCGAGAGATGGCCGAGCCCGTCTCTCTCGGGTCCGTGGAGGAAGCCGCCCCGACCTCGCCGCGGATGTCGGGGCAAGACTCGGAGGCCGAATTCCTGAGCACCTTGGTGAAGGGCCTGTCTGTCTGCGCGGATCAAATCGCCCTTCTGGACCGGCTCCTGGAGGGCGCCTCCCGCTGCTTCTCCCGGGCCTGTCTCTTCCTCGTTCGAGGGGAAACCGCTCATGGCTGGAGCACGGTGGGTCTTCCCGAGGACGAGACGGGAGGAGATCCCGCCGGCTCCCTGAAGATCCCCCTGGCACGGGATTCCCTTCTGAAGGCCGCTGCGGACTCACGTTGTCCGGTTCGGTGCGGGGAGCTCGAGGAGACTCCTTCCTTTCTTCCGTCACCGGTCCCCGGCCAAAGAATTCCGCGGCAGGCCATGGCCGCGCCGATCCTGGTCGGTGATCGGGTGTCCGCCATACTCTACGGCGATGACGGCGGCGACGGTTCCTGCTCCTGCAATTTTCAGTGGGCCGAGATTCTGGCCAGCGTCGCTTCCCTCGCGGCCGAGAATCTGGCCCTGCGCGCGGGTCCCGACTCGCCCGAGGTGACGGCCCGGGCC
>Ga0066710_100003792_pt1 | contig 13062 bp, 14 predicted proteins | sample GraSoiAngelo_159_FD_79666 | JGI IMG/M metagenome (GOLD analysis project Ga0066710, IMG submission 79666) | Grasslands soil microbial communities from the Angelo Coastal Reserve, California, USA - 14_1009_16_40cm | ecosystem: Environmental > Terrestrial > Soil > Grasslands | place: USA...
GATTCGGACAAAGCTGTTTACGGGGCTATCGATGGCATGTTGCGTACGCTCGATCCCCACTCGAAATTTTTCGATCCGAAGGCCTTCACCTCGCTCCGTGAAGATCAACGCGGCAAGTATTATGGCCTGGGCATCACGGTAACGACTCGGTTCGGCAAGGTGACTGTAGTCTCTCCGCCCTTTGCCGGATCTCCCGCTGAAAAAGTTGGTTTGCGTGTTGGCGATGTCATTAGCCAGGTTAACGGCGAACCCACGGCCGGTATGGATTTGAACGAAGTTGTTTCGAAGCTGAAGGGACCACGCGGCACGTCGGTGAAGATCAAAGTCATTCGGCCCGGCGTTGATGAGCCAATCGAGATGAATCCCATCCGCGATGAGATCGCCAAGTTCACCATCAACACCGCCTTTATGGTTCGTCCACGGATTGGTTACATCAAACTCGACAGCTTTGCAGAAACGACCGGTCAGGAATTGCGCGATGCATTAAGGAAACTTCGCGACGAGCTCAAGAAAAGCGATGCGAAGGAGCTCGACGGTCTCGTATTCGACCTCCGCAATAACCCAGGCGGGTTGCTTCAGGAGGCAATTGAAGTTTGCGAAACCTTCCTCCAAAAAGGACAGCTGATCGTCGAGACTCGCGGACGGACCCGAGGTTCGAACCGTCCCTACGCTTCTCAGAAGCCGAACGCCGATAATACGTTCCCGGTAGTCGTGTTGATCAATCCGCAGAGCGCGAGCGCCTCGGAAATCGTTGCCGGCGCCCTCCAGGATCACGATCGCGCGCTGATTGTCGGCCAGACAAGTTTCGGAAAAGGTCTCGTCCAGTCCGTTTACCCGCTTAGCAAGAATGCGGGTCTCGCGTTGACCACCCAAAAGTGGTTCACCCCGAGTGGGCGATTGATCCAGCGCGATTACTCTCAGATCTCACAATTCGATTATTACAATCACCGCGAAACAGTGCCTGCAAAGAAGGACGACATCAAACACTCCGATATCGGTCGAATCGTGTATGGCGGCGGCGGAATTACTCCGGATTATGTTGTCGAAGAACCCAAAGTAAATGAGTTCCAAACGACGTTGGCCGCCAAATTCGCGATCTACACGTTCGTACGTGATTTCCTGGCGAAGAATCCTCCTATTGATCAATCGTTCCAAGTCTCGGATGCGCTGATCGATCAGTTCAAGCAGCACATGATGAAACGTGGAATCGAGTTTACGGAAAAGGATTTCCAGGACAATAGGGACTACATCAAGCGATCTGTTAAATATGAGATCTTCTACAACCGCTTCGGCGTGTCCGAGGCAGGGCGCGTCCTGCTCGGGGAGGATCCGCAGGTGTTGAAGGCGCTGGATCTGGTTCCCGAAGCCAGGGATCTCGCGAACAAAGCGCGCCGGCAGTTGGCAGAAAAACGGTAGTTCCGCCCGCCATGGGGGCGGCTATAGACCGCCCCTACAGTTTCTTCCCCCGAAGTATGCACACCATCCCAGTCCGGCTTCCTAATGCTGCCTACAACATTTTGGTTGGCGCGAGCTTGTTTGAGAATATGGAGGCGCAGTTAAAAGCGGCAGGCCTCCATCCGCCCTTCCTGGTACTGTCGCAGCCCCGAATTTTGAAGGCCGTCGGAGGCCGGCTCAATAAAACTTTTCCGCTAGTGCTTATTCCAGACGGAGAACGCGCCAAAACACTCACGACAGTGTCGCGGTTGTTGGATCGTATGGTAGAGCTGAAGCTGACGCGGCAGTCGACCGTCGTAGCCGTGGGCGGTGGTGTTGTGGGAGATGTAGCCGGATTCGTCGCCTCGATATACATGCGTGGCATACCTGTCGTGCAGGTACCGACGACCCTGCTCGCACAAGTAGATTCCAGCATCGGGGGCAAGACCGGTGTGAACCATCGCGTGGCGAAGAATCTGATTGGCACTTTCTATCAGCCTCGCCTAGTTTTATCCGATCCGCTGCTTCTCCAAACATTACCGGAACGTGAATATGCGAGCGGCCTTTACGAAGCTTTGAAGTATGGTGTGATTCGAGATGCCGAACTGTTCGCGGATTTTGAGCAAAATCACGTAACGTTTCTAAAGCGTGATCCGGAAGCCATTGAACGGCTCGTTGCACGATGTGCTGCGATCAAAGCGGATGTCATCATGAAGGACGAAAAGGAAAGTGATTTGCGCCGCATCCTAAATTTTGGCCACACTGTCGGCCATGGACTCGAGGCAGCGGCGCGGTATCAGCGACTCAAACATGGCGAGGCGGTCGGCTACGGAATGATAGCTGCCGCGCGCATCGGACACTCGCTGGAGAAACTTCGTGATCATGATCGTGCGCGCATTGAAAATGCGGTCGGCTCGGTTGGCCGTTTACCTGCCCTCACCGGCATCAGTAGCAAGGACGTGCTCAAGGCACTCGAGCATGACAAGAAAGTTCGGGACGGAGCTGTTCACTTTGTACTGCCGCGTGCGATTGGTCAGGTGGAGATCACGCCCGATGTTCCGCTTTCACTTGTTCGAGACGTGGTTAAGGAAATCCTGAATGACGGAAAGAGATTACCGCGGCCCGGATAGCCGTCGCGTTCAGGAAATGTTCGCGGCCATCGCTCACCGTTACGATTTCCTCAACCATTTTTTATCCGTATCCATTGACCGCCGGTGGCGCAGACTTGCCGTGAGAAAAGTCGCAGAGTTGACGGAATCTGCGAAGCCCATCCTGTGCCTCGACGTGTGCAGCGGGACGGGAGATCTCGCGCTCGCTCTGAACCGGGCTCTTGGTTGTGATGTTATTGCTTCAGATTTCTGCCACCCCATGCTGTCTCATGCGCGCGCAAAATTCGGGGGACGTCCCGTCCGGAATGTAGAAGCCGATACGCTCAGTTTGCCATTTGCTGATAAATCGTTTGACGCGCTGACGATCGCATTCGGTTTGCGGAACCTGGAAGATCCCCTTCGCGGACTGACTGAAATGCGACGAGTTCTGAGACCTGGCGGCGCCATGGTGATCTTGGAGTTCTCCAAGCCGGTTGTGCCAGTTCTGAATCAGGTGTTCAATTTTTACTTCCGTTACATTGTTCCCAAGATCGGGGGACTGATTTCAGGCGATGGCACTGCATACGAATACCTGCCAGATCCCGTTCGCAGATTTCCCGCACAAGACGAAATGCTCACGCTCCTCCGTTCTGCCGGATTCAATGCTCCCGCCTATCGAAATCTTTCGGGGGGAATTGCAGCGTTACATTGGGCTCGAGCGTAATGAGTTCTCATACACCTCCGTTTGCGGAGCGTACTGAAATGTTTCTCGGGATCGTCCTTAACGCGAGCGAATACATCGGCCGAGTGCCATTGCTCAGCGGGCTCGCGGCCTGCACAGTCAACCGAATGTCGACTCGCGCGATTGCCATGCGATTTGGTAATGATGAGGGCATCACCACGGTGCCGGTTGCGTCGTAGTAGACAAACGTCAAAGCTGTGAAGTTCCTTCCAATCTCATTGGCCGCCGACCAGGTCGGGCTTGAAGTGCTACTCATACTTGTTGACGTGGCACGACGAACCGTCCCGCTGCTGAGATAAACCGAGATGGCCTCTTCCAATGCGACCGTAGGCGGCGCTATGAAATGAACCGTCGTGTCCGTTGTTCCGGTATTGCGTGGTATCAGTGTCAATGCTGTCGAACTTACCGCTGTGACTTCTGCCCGTAACCAGCACCAAATGGAATTTGTTCCTGAACCAGAGATATAGACAAATTTTCCGACGGCGAAACCTGCCGTTGACATGACCGAAAGGCTACGAGAAACGCCGAGACTGAAATCAGCGGCGCCGCTGCCGGCAGTTGCTGTTTCGACATTGGAGAGCCCGGCGCGAAAGTCGATTCGGCTTGCGTTCGACGATCCCAGAATGACAGCAGCGGCCTCGGAGGGAACCGTATCAAAGGCTGCGGCATAGAGTGGTACGCCTTGCCCTGCCATACGAATCTCGTCCGCAATCTGCGATGCGACCACACGCGCTGTTTGCTGCATTTCCATGATCAAGGTCTGGTCCCGAATCACACGTTCATTTTGATGGAATAGTTGAAACATCATTGTGCCAAGCGCCAGGGTGACGCTTAACGCCACTAGCAGTTCGATTAGAGAAAAACCTTTCGCCTGTCGATTCATTCAGAACGTTGGGCTCACGAGGGTTGTTGCTCGAATCAATTCGGTTTCCCGGCGCGCCAGCGCGCTCCTTTCGACAGAAACGATAACCGTTATTGTTCGAGGCACTTCTCCGCCGAGTCGCCAGGTTCGAACATACTGCTCACCCGCGACAACCAGAGTTTCCGAGCCGGTAGCAGTCATCCAGATCGCATCGGTGAAAGAAGCGGACTTGAACTCCTCCATCTTGTCGTAGAGAAGCGTCGTGGCGATGGCCATCTGCCGGTTCGTGCCGTTCGTACGGATAGCAAATGAAAAGACGAAAGCCACAGCAACCAGCCCGCAGACGACGATGCCGGATGCGATCAATATTTCAATCAGAGTGAATCCGCGATTTGTTTTCAACGGGGTAATGCAAAAAAGGGCGGGGCAGTAGGAACACTAAAACGAGGCCATCAAACAATCAAGAGTTTTACAGATCAGGCCGGATCACATGTTGAATGTACCAACGAACAAGGTCTTCGCCGTATAGCACTGCGATGATCCCCGCGAAGGCGAGAAATGTTCCGAAGGGCAGTTCGTACTCGCGCGTTTTGTTGGCGAATCGGATGAAAAGAAGTCCGACGACAGAGCCTATTAGCGAACCGATCATGATCGTCAACAGAGCTAATGGCGCTCCGAGGAATGCTCCGATCATCGCCATCATCTTTACGTCGCCGAACCCCATACCTTCAATGCCGCGTAACCGCAGATAGGCCTCCGCCACACCCCATAACAACCCACCGCCGACAATCGCTCCAAGCAGGCTGGCGGTCAGCGCCACGATACGTGGATTCACTTCCTCAATGCCTGCCGACCGGAAGAGCCGGGAAACCAGGGGGCTCGGCTGTGCGAGATAAACACTCGTAACGACACCGATCCAAATTCCATTCAGCGTGATGACATCGGGCAGAATGCGGTGATCGAGATCAATGAATCCGAGGACGATGAGCGCGGCTGAGAAACCAAAAAGGATTGCCCACTCGATGGTCAGCCCAAGCTTCAAATAAAGCAACACACTCACAACCGTGCTAAGAGCTTCGACAAGAGGGTACCGCGCCGAAATTCTCTTCTTACAGTGGCGGCATCGCCCTCGGAGGAGCACATAACTCAAAAGCGGAATATTGTCGTACCAGTGAATCAGTTTTTTGCAATTCGGACAGTGGGATCGAGGCCTACTGATCGATGCGCGTGCAGGTAGACGGAGAATGACGACGTTCAAAAAACTACCGAATACAAGGCCAAAAACCAGAGCAACTGCCAATTCCATCGACGCAGTATACGGAACTCCCTCTGGAAAACATAGCGAGCCCCCATGTAAGCGATCAGCAAACCCCGCCACCCATCGAGGAACCCCGCGCGCACGATGAAGACTTGAAAAAACGTCAATGCCGGCCCAAAGATCAGTTTCAAGACGTTGCCATGCCGGCCGGTGGAACGGGCGGCTTGCGCGGCAAGGTTGGTGTACCGATCGATCCTTTCAGCGTGATCATGCCAGTCTCGATAAGGAAAGTGGAGCAGATCCCCCCGAAATTTGCCAACGTGACCCTTTACGTTTACCCATTCGTGAACAAAGTCACCTTCCCATCGGCAGTATCTCCTGTCATACAGGCGAATCTTGCGATCGGGATACCACCCTGAGTGCTTGATCCATCGGCCCAAATAAAAGGCACGCCGCGGCATGGACCAAGCGACAGGTATGGCCGAAGAAGGATTCGTTTTCCAGCGCGCAATCTCATCCGCCAGCTCGATACTGACTCTCTCGTCCGCATCAACGCTGAAGATCCAATCGTTCGCGCTCTGTTCCGCTGCGAAATTCTTCTGATTTGAATATCCCGGCCACTCATGCTCGATAACCCGCGCGCCCAGCCTTCGCGCGATGTCTCTAGTCCGATCGGTACTTCCGGAATCGACAACAATCACCCCATCGCAGCAAGAAAGGCAAGCAATCGCTTCAGCGATACGTGCTTCTTCGTTGAATGTGATTATGGTTGCTGTGATCCGGGGCATGGCCCGCTCCCCCAGGCACATGCTATAACGCATCGGATGCGGAACCTCAAGCTGACTCTCGCATACGACGGAACAGACTTTCATGGCTGGCAAGTTCAGCCGCAGCTTCGAACCATTCAAGGAGAACTTCAGCAAGCGCTGCGAAAGCTCTTCAATGAAGACGTGAACGTCGCGGGATCGGGACGAACCGATGCGGGCGTTCACGCGCACGGACAAGTCGCAAGCGTGGCGACAATCCGAACCATGGACACGGATGCAGTGCTACGTGGAGCGAATGCACTCCTAGGGCCTGAAATTCGCGTATTGGCTGTTGAAGAAGTCAGCCCCGAATTCCACGCCCGGCGCTCGGCGCGTTCAAAGACGTACGAGTATCACGTTTGGAGACATGCGATAGTCAGCCCTTTCCATTGCCGGTATGTATACGGGTTTCGATACGCGCTGGATGAAGCTGCGATTGATCGAGCGACCAACTACTTTTTAGGGAGGCACGACTTCACATCGTTTTGCGCCGCCGCGACAGAAATCCAGGATCGTACTCGCACGATTTTCGAGGCTTCCTGGGACCGCTCAGAAACGGCATGGATTTTTCGTATCCGCGGCAACGGTTTCCTCCAATACATGGTGCGGACGATCACCGGGACTCTCCTCGATATCGGGCAGGGCCGACGCGAGCCGGAGCAAATATTGGATATCCTTGAAGCGCGCGATCGCCGGCTCGCGGGTCCTTCTTTGCCGGCGCACGCTCTACATCTGATTCAGGTGGATTATTAGGGCGATGCAAATAACTTTGTATTGCAAACCACAAATGTCCACATGATAAGATCGACACGTATGCCGATGAAAGTATCGGAACTCCTGCAGCAGATCGATCGCGGCGCTCTTCCCGCCCACATCGCAATCATTATGGATGGCAACGGCCGTTGGGCTCGCAAACGCGGCCTGCCTCGGGTAGCGGGTCATCGCGCGGGCATCAACGCCGTGCGGCAAGTTGTCGAAGGTTCTGCAGAACTCGGCATTTCCGTTTTAACTCTCTACGCGTTCTCCCTCGATAATTGGAAGCGGCCGCACATTGAAGTAACGACGCTGATGCAGCTTCTTAAGGAATACCTCAATAAGGAGCTGGAGAATATTCACAAAAACAACATTCGTTTTCGCACGATTGGCAGGACGGAAGCACTGGACGCGTCGGTACGAGCCGAATTAGAGAAAGGCGTTTCGCGGACGCGCAACAATACCGGCATGCTATTCAATGTCGCGTTGAACTATGGCGGCCGCGCGGAAATTGTGGATGCAGTGAATCGCCTTCTGAACAACGGAGGAAAAGAACTAGCAGCCACCGGGGGCATTTCTGAAAAGGATTTTGCCCAATATCTCTATACGGCGGGCCAGCCCGATCCCGACCTGTTGATCCGCACCAGTGGTGAATTACGCATCAGCAACTTTCTGCTGTGGCAGATTGCGTATGCCGAGATCTGGGTCACAGAGACTCTTTGGCCTGATTTCGAAAAGCAGCATCTCTATCAAGCAATCATTGCGTTTCAGAAACGCGAGCGCCGCTATGGCGGGCTGGAGCCGCAACTAGTCCCCACTCTAGCGTTGGGGGATCGCAAAATGTAAATGTCAAATGGTCTATTTGACATTTACATTTTAGACATGCAGAGGGTTCTTACCGCCGCCGTCGCCATTCCCGTAGTCGTTCTGATCACCATCTTTTCCGCGGATTGGATTTTTGCATTGGCAGTCGGCCTGACATGCGCGTTCGCAGTCGAAGAATTCCTCACCCTTGCAGACAAGAAGGGAATAGGCCGGCCGGGCCGCTGGTTTGATGTACCGGCGGCGCTCGTCGCAGTTTCCTTCGTCGCCGGCGCAGATTGGGTTCTGTCGATGCTGGTGCTTGCTGCTGTTGGATTAATGACCGTCACCATTTTCAGTGAACCATTGGCGACAGCATTGGGCTCCGTCGGCATGGGCCTTGGTGCGATTGCGTACTGCTCGATCACGTTAGGTTTTCTGGTGATGCTGCCGCGTGATTTGATTCTTGTGTTATTCGGCATCATCTGGGTTGGTGACACTGCCGCGTATTATGTTGGACGCGCGCTCGGCCGTCATCTGCTTGCGCCCAAGGTCAGTCCCAACAAGACCGTCGAAGGCGCAGTCGCTGGTTTAATCGGAAGTATGGTTGCCGGTATCATCGGCGGAGTCTGGTTTTTGGGTGAACCGTGGCTGAGTGTTGCCGGAATCTCTCTTCTGACCGCGATCGCCGGCCAGATGGGGGATCTCGCAGAATCGGTGTTGAAACGCAGCGCCGGTGTCAAAGATTCCTCTTCGATTCTTCCCGGGCACGGCGGCATACTGGATCGTCTCGATAGCTTGTTTTTCGCGGCTCCGGTGTTCTATTGGTTATTCAACGCATGAAACGTCTTGCAGTCGTCGGCTCGACTGGGTCCGTGGGACAAAATACGCTGCGTGTTGTGCAGCATCTCTCCGATCGCTTTACAGTCTTCGCGCTTGCAGCTAATTCTGCCGTCGATCGTCTCGCCGAACAGACAGCTGTGTTCCGGCCTAATGTTGTTGGTATTGTGGATGCTCCTCGCGCCGAAGAGTTCCGAAGACGCTGCGCGGACCTTCGCATTTCGGTGCCTGAACTCGTGACAGGCGAACAGGGTCTGCGCCAAATCGCCTCGGCCAGCGAAGTCGATGTTGTGGTTTCAGCCGCCGTGGGCGCTGCAGGACTCGAGCCAACCTACTGCGCAGTTGCTGCCGGCAAAATCGTCGCGCTGGCGAACAAAGAAGCGATGGTTCTCGCCGGTGAGTTGTTGCGTAACACTGCCTCGCGAACCGGCGCCCGCTTGATTCCCGTCGACAGCGAGCACAGCGCAGTCGACCAATGTTTGCGCTCGGGCGAACATGGCGAAGTGCAACGGCTGATTCTGACGGCTTCTGGTGGTCCTTTTCGTGAGACACCGCTGGAACAATTCGCAAACATCACGCCCGAGCAGGCGTTGAAACATCCAACCTGGCAGATGGGAAAACGGATCACGATTGATTCGGCTACGTTGATGAACAAAGGGCTTGAGGTGATCGAGGCGCGTTGGCTGTTTGATATTGCGGCAGAAAAAATTGACATCATGGTGCATCCGCAATCGGTGGTGCATTCAATGGTCGAGTTTGTGGATGGCTCGGTAATTGCGCAGCTTGGAACTGCGGACATGCGGCAGCCGATCCAGTACGCATTGACATATCCGGAGCGGCTTCCGTCGCCGGTTGCCTCCCTCGATTGGACAGCGGTACCTCGATTGGATTTTGCTGCTCCCAATCGTGAAAAGTTTCCGTGCATCGGCCTCGCGTACCGTGCGATTGAAATGGGCGGCACAGCACCGGCCGTTCTCAATGCGGCAGACGAAGTCGTTGTTGAAGCATTTCTCGATAGAAGAATTCCGTTTTCTGTCATTCCGCAAATCATCGCCGCAACACTTGAGGCGCATGCGGTCCAGCAGGCAAACTGCTTGGAATCCATAATGAAAGCAGACTCTTGGGCGCGCCATGAGGCGCGCCGCCGGCTCTCCTAATTGGAACGGACACCCACGTGCTCCGATGCTAGAATGGTCGGTAATGTTTCTAACGCGGGTAAATAATGATAGGTAGCCTTCTCTCCAACATCGGCGTCGCGGCAGTGGTTCTCGGAATCATCATCGTTATTCACGAGCTTGGCCATTTCCTCGTAGCGAAATTCTTCAAAATTAAGGTTGAAACCTTCTCCGTGGGTTTTGGTCCGCGCCTTTTCGGGTTCCGGAAAGGAGAAACTGATTACCGGATCAGCGCCTTTCCACTTGGCGGCTACGTCAAGATGGCAGGCGAGACGCCGATGGACGCGATTACTGGAGAGGCATACGAATTCCTTTCGAAGCCAAAGTGGCAACGGTTTTTAGTGGCCGCTGCAGGCCCGGCAATGAACATCATTTTGGCCATCGGTCTGATCGCCGGATTGTATTTGTATGGGACCGATGTTCCCGAATTCCTTATTGGCAAACCCGTAATTAACGTCGTGGAGCCGGGCTCAGCGGCAGAAAAGGCCGGCATTAAACCAGGCGACCAGATTGTCTCCTTCGACGGGAATGACAAGCCCGACTGGCAAGATGTCCAGAATACCGTCGTCACAAGCCCCGGTCGAGCCATTCCCATCTTAATTGAACGCAATGGTCAGCAGTTGCATTTTACCCTCACGCCGGAACGCAAGGGACGGGAAGAAGCAGGCGATGCGGGCATGCTCCCCTTTTATCGGCAACTCGTACAAAATGTGCAGCCGAATTCGCCGGCACTCGCTGCCGGTATGCAGCCTGGCGATGAAATCGTTCGCGTCAACGGAATTGATATTCGTGCCAGTGGGCGTACTCTTCCGCAGTTCATCCAGCAAATGACGGAAGACACCTTTCCCATCACAGTACTGCGCGGGTGCGCTGGCCGAAGCGGGGAGCAGCCAGCCGTGGCATTTGATGTTAGCCGCGTGGGCGGCGGAGCGGCGGATGAACAGGCATGTAGCGGCGGAAAGGAAATCGAACTCCAAGTCGCGCCAGTCCTGAAAGATGGCCGCAAGATGATTGGTATCGAACTCCAGTTACCGACCGTGCACATCAAACTGGGTCCCCTAGCTGCGATCGAGAAATCGATTCAAAGCAACAAAGAAAATGCCATTCTAATTTTTCAGGTCATCGGCAGGCTGCTGAAACGCGAAGCTTCGGTCAAGCAATTGGATGGACCGATCAGCATCATCAGTTATTCAGGGCAAGCCTACCAGGCAGGCTTTGTGACGCTGTTAACGTTTATGGCCCTGATCAGCCTGAATCTGGGCATCCTGAATATCATGCCGATTCCGATCCTCGATGGCGGCGTAATTCTGCTTCTGATAATTGAATCGCTTTTGGGCCGCGACCTCAGCCTGCGGATGAAGGAACGAATCGTCCAGGCCAGTGTTGTTTTCATTTTGATGGTCATGGTAATCGTCCTTTATAACGATGTCGTCAAGTTGCTTCCGCCTAGCCAGCCGGCGCCATGAAGGCGCTTGTGCCTGAGATGCAGGTACTCATGGAGTACCTGCAGGAACGTAAACTTAAACTCACACCCCATCGGCAACTCATCCTCGAAACCTTTTTGGACCACGAAGGCCATCGGAGCGTAGAGGACATCTATCGTGTCGTCCGTAAACAAGATCCGCGCGTCGGCTATACGACCGTGTATCGGACGATGAAGCTGCTGGCCGACTGCGGTCTTGCCCGCGAAATCGATCTTGCCGATGGAATCACGCGATACGAACACCTCTACAATCATCAGCACCACGACCACATGATCTGTATGCAATGCGGAAAGTCGATCGAGTTCTACGACGCGGACATTGAAGCGGTTCAAGACGAAGCGTCAGAGCAGCTCGGGTTCAAGGTCTTGGATCATAAGCTGCAAATTTACGGAGTGTGTGCAGACTGTAGGGGCGGTCTATAAACCGCCCCTACAATTTGCGGATGAGCAAATCCACTGCACACCGCATCGCGGTCCTCATCCCAGACGGATCCGCTTCGCCTTTTCCCGCAATAGAAAAAGCCGTCCCGTGATCCGGCGATGTCCGCACGTATGGCAGGCCAAGGGTAACGTTTGTGGCTTCGCCGTGGGCAATCAGCTTAATGGGAATCAGGCCTTGATCGTGATATGGTGCGATCACGACGTCGAATTCGCCGGAGTGCGCGCGGTAATACAGGCTGTCAGCCGAGTGGGGACCGGAAACGAGGATGCCGTCGGCGGCACATTCGCGAACCGCGGGCGCGAGAACCTCGATGTCTTCCCGCCCGAACATTCCACCTTCACCCGCGTGCGGGTTTATCGCTGCTACTGCAATCCGTTGCCTGCCGAGTTGCGCGTTGGTGAAGCGAATCAGCCGAATATAGGCGTCCTTCGACACTTGCGCGATCGCGTCACGCAAAGAGACGTGGACTGTTGCAAGGACCACTTTGAAAGTGGGTGCGAAGAACGCCATCGCATACTGCTGGACGCCGGCCTGCTCTGCCAGGAAATCCGTCTGCCCACGAAAATTTCCGCCAATGGCTTCTTTGTTCACGGGCGCGGTGACAATCGCGTCAATATTGCCCGCCAGCGCTTCTAAGCTTGCCGCTTGCAGATACGCGATGGCCTGGCGGCCGGCTTTGGTGCTCCGTTGTCCCCATTCAATGCCTGAGGTATCCCCTGCCATATCGCGGACGAAGAGAACAGGGTCATCCGTGAGCTCCGATGTATGTTCAATCCAACGACATTCGACGTCCGGGTTGAACCGCGCGACATGGCGTTCGAAAATTGTGCGGTCGGTAAAGAGCAACCATCGACCGAGCGGCAGAACTGAAGCAATCGATTTGAGCACGACTTCAAGACCGATGCCGGCAGGGTCACCTGCGGTGATCCCGATGGTTGTGCGCATGCAGGACCTGATTAATCGAGATTCTTGTCTTCGTTTTCCTTATACATGTACTTGATGTAATGCTTCAGGAGCAGAACAGGCGGTTCCGGTGAACGGTTCATTTTGATCGAATTTTTATCGTACCATTCGATCGAACCTTTGATCATCTCGCCATCTTGCAGAACGACAACCATAGGCGTCTTGTTCTGTATTTGCTTTACGTAATAAAAATTCTCTGCATTAGTTTGGTCGTTCGGGACGGGCCGCTTAGCGCGCGGCTGCCTTACAGTCAGTTGCTCTTTAATCTCGGCAAGGCTTGGCCGAATCAGTTTCCGGTTTGACATAATTCCTCACTAAAACGTGTCGCAAATGAACTGGCGTTCGGAGGTTTGCGAAGATTTGCAATTAAGTAGGATGGATTTTAGCGGACACGCATGAAAAGCACAAGGGCCAC
>Ga0066710_100003793_pt1 | contig 13061 bp, 15 predicted proteins | sample GraSoiAngelo_159_FD_79666 | JGI IMG/M metagenome (GOLD analysis project Ga0066710, IMG submission 79666) | Grasslands soil microbial communities from the Angelo Coastal Reserve, California, USA - 14_1009_16_40cm | ecosystem: Environmental > Terrestrial > Soil > Grasslands | place: USA...
CAATCTCGATCGAGGCATCCGATCGGGCTCGTTCGACGAAGAAGGCGAGCCAGATCGAGCCCTCGAAGAGGGCCCACATCGGCAGAAGCTCGAGTCCGGTGGTTACCGGATCCGGCCCGGGCAGCCCGAGTGCGACGACGGCGACGACGAAGTAGCCGAGCCGGCGGTTCTTGCGCAGAGTTGCCGACGAGAGCACGCCGATGCTCACCAGGCCGAGCACGATCACCGGCAACTCGAAGACCATCACGATCCCGAGCAGTACCGTGGACGGCTGCCGGTCTTCGGCGGAACCTGCGCTACACGCTCGTGACGTGTCCCGTGCCTTGGCCGGACCGGTTACGCAAATCCGCGTACGACGCAGGATGCGGTCGCTCAACAGTCCGAGGCAACTCAGGTTGGGGAAGCCCGGCCCCTGAATTTTACGAAACTCGAACGCTGCCAGTTAAGAAAATGGCTGCTCCGGGGAGGGTTTTCGACGAGCCACAACTACCGCGAAGGGAAGTGAGGTAGATGCGACGTCTGCTTTTCTGTCTCGTCGCCGCCTGCATAGTCGCCGCGCTCGCCGCGAGCGCGGCGCCCGCGAAGAACGGCAACGGCGTTATGTGCGTTCTCCACGCCAAGCTAGCGGCCAAGAACGAGACTCCCGCTACGACCTCCACCGCCAAGGGTCACACCTTGATCAAGGTTCGCACCGACGGCACGATCGAGTTCAAGACCCACATCCTGAACAAGGGCCACGAGACGTTCACCGCCGGCCATATCCACAAGGCGGCTGTCGGCCTCCCCGGTCCGATCGTCGTACCGCTGTTCGGATCCCCGTCGGCATCGACGAGCGCGCGCCACATCAAGCAGAGCGGCGTGGCAACGCCGAACGCGGGCACCACCGGCGCCGACCTCTGTGCTGACCCGAGCGCCTACTACGTCAACTACCACACGACGGCGTTCCCGGGCGGTGCGATTCGCGGCCAGCTGCACTAGCACCCGAAGGGCGAGAGGGGCGGGCGAAAGCTCGCCCCTCTCCGTACATCATTAAACCGCGACTGCGGCGCGGGCACGGGCGGTGCGCACCGCCTTCGTGAGTGTGTCGATGTCGTAAGCGCCGTAGTGGCGGCGGCCGTTGATGAAGAAGGTGGGCGTGCCGGAGACGCCGCTCAGATCGGCGCTGTCGACGTCTTCGGCGATGCGGGGAGCGCCGGCTTGGTTCTGTAGTTGCTTGGTGAACCGTTCGACGTCGAGCCCAAGCTGCTCTGCATAGCCGATGAGGTCGTTCGGAGTAAGGCGGTCCTGGTGATCGAACAGGAGGTCGTGCAGGTCCCAGAAGGCTCCCTGGTCGGCTGCGGCCTCAGCGGCTTCCGCGGCAAGCTGGGCGTTCGGGTGGACGTCGCTCAGCGGCAGATGGCGCCAGACGTAGCGGACGTCGCCGAAATCGCGAAGCAGCTCGCGGACGACCGGTTCCGCCTGCCCGCAGTAGGGGCATTCGAAGTCGCCGTACTCGACAAGCGTCACCGGCGCTGCGAGCGGCCCTCGAATGTGGTCTCGGTCCGGGTCGACCTCGAAGTAGAGGTCGACGAGCGGCTCCGCGGTGCCGAGCAGGGCGCGGATCCGCAGCCGACGAGGTAGCAGCGCCGTAGCGCGGAAGACCAGCCAGGTCACGATTGCCGCTCCGAGGGCGGCGCTGAGGATGCCCACCTTCGCCTCCTCGAGCTGCCGCCCGTCGAAGGCGAGTGTCGCGACCAGCAGCGAGACGGTGAAGCCGATCCCGGCGATCGTGCCACCCCCGGCGACCGCGGCCCAGCCCACCGGCGGCTGCAGTCGTCCGCGGCTCAGCCGCGTCGCAAGCCAGGAGAAACCGAGAATGCCTACCGGCTTGCCGACGACGTAGCCGACCAGGATCCCGAGCGTGATCGGCGAGCTGAAGGCTCGCGTAAGGAAGCCGCCGTCGAGCGCGATACCCGCATTCGCCAGCGCGAACAGCGGCACAACCAAGTAGCTCGTCCAGGGGTGGAATAGCTGCTGCAACCGTTCGTTGGGCGAGGTCGCCGACCTGAGCTCCACTCCGGCCACGCGTGCCAAGTCCGCCGTGGGTTGCTCGCGGAACTCGCGGAATCGCTCGGTCGCGCGCTCGAGATTGGACCGCGGAGCCGGGTAGGCGAAGACCAGGAGACCCATGACGAGGCCGACGACAATTGGCTCCACTCCTGACTTCAGCAGGCCCACCCAGGCGCCGGCCCCAAGGACGAAGTAGAGCAGCCCCACGCGCACGCGGACGCTGCGCAGGACGAGGACGGCTCCGAAGAAGCCGACGGCCGCGAGAAGCGGCACAACCCGAAGCGTGTCGGTGTAGACGGTCGCGATGACGACGAGCGCGACGATGTCGTCCACGACGACGACTGTGAGCATGAACGCTCGCAGACGGTCGGGAAAACGCGGGCCGACGAGGGCGAGCAGCCCGAGCGCAAAGGCAGTGTCGGTGGACATGGCGATCCCCCAGCCGTGCGCCGAGGAACGACCGGCGTTGAAGGAGAGGTAGATCGCAACGGCCACCGCCATGCCGCCGATCGCCGCCAACAGCGGCAACGCGAACCGCCGCCGCTCCCGTAGCTCGCCCAGGTCGAACTCCCGGCGCGCCTCGAGCCCAGCGACGAAAAAGAAGAAGGTCATCAACCCGCTGTTCACCCACTGGCGAAGATCCAGCGCGATCTCTGCACCGCCCAGGTCGATCGACAGCTTCGTCCTCCAAAGCGAGTCGTACGACGAGGCGTCGATGTTCACCCAGACAAGTGCCGCCACGGCCGCGGCGAGCAAAACCGCCGCACTGCCGGTTTCGGTGCGCAGGAACTCCCGCAGCGGCGTCTCCAGGCTTCGTGCCCACGCCGTTCGTCCCGAGAACGACGACGGCCGACCGTCCGGATCGCCATTACTGCTCATCCTGCAGATTCGCCGTCCACTCTCGCTCCGGCGACCTTAGCTTCCGGCTGACGCGTCTCCGAGCACGAGAGCTCCGTCGCGTCGAGGTCGCCGAGCCTATGGGCTCCCGGTTGCCGGCACCGCTCTACGGCTACGCGACTTTCAGCGGTCGCGGTAACCGGAGGCCACGAGCGACTCGTACTCGGGGTGCCGGTCGATGTAGTGCGCGATGAATGGGCAAAGTGGAACGACCTCGAGGCCTTCTCGCTCGGCGTTCTCCAGAGCGGCCGCTGCAAGACCGCTGCCGAACCCACGGCCCTCGCACGACTCGTCCACCTCGGTGTGAGTGAACGCGATACGGCCGTCTCTGCGCCTGTAGGCGGCGAGGCCGATGAGGCGCCCGCCGAGCCGAAGCTCGTAGCGGCTCGCCTCCGGCACGTCGGCGACCTCCGCCTCCGAGGGTGATCCGGCCCCGGCCTCGAGCTGGTCAGTCCCACGGAAGTACTCGACCAACTGGCCTGCGGCGTCCGACTCACGCGCGTCGCGGTGATCGGCGAAGCGGCGGCGGTGAGCTGCAGCGAACTGCCAGGGATCTTGTTCGCGAAGGTGCGCAAAGATCTCCCGCGTGCCGCGATAGAGGCGGCCGTCCTCCGTCCGGAGCACGGGGGTTTCGTCGGTACCGGCAAGCGCCCGCAGCTCGTTGCGATCCTCCGGCCAGGGCTCGACTTGACGCGCGACGAAGTCCGCTCCCAGTTCCGTCAACACTTCCCGCACGGCCGACGAGAAGGGGCACCACTCCGCCTGGTAGAGCGTCAGAACGGCGTCAGCCACGGAAGCCGTTTTTCTTGTGGGTGCCGTCACAGAAGGGCTTGTTCGCGGAACCCCCACAGCGACAGAGCGCCGCCCGCTCGCCCTCGAAGAGCACGGCGCCTTCAGGGTCGAGGATCCGGACACGGCCGGAGACGAGCAGCGGTCCGTCAGCGGACGCCCGTACCTCGAGCGGCTGTTGGTGCTTCGCCGCCGGCGCAACGAGGCGCCGCGTCCGTAGGGCTCCGGAGGGACAGCGCGCGACCGCCGCCTCGACCTCGTCGGCGCCGGCCGCGTCGACCTTGATCCACGGCCGGCGGCTGTCATCGAACACCTGCGGCAACGACCGGACGCAGTTCTGCGAGTGGTAGCAGAGGCGGGGCTCCCACTCGACGACGATGTCGTCGGTCGCGTACTCCTTCGTGAGGTTGTCCCGGTTCGGGCTGATTCTCGTCTCGCTCACGCTGCCGTGACGTTAGCGGTGCGAGGTGAGCCTAGGCGCCGCGGCGCCGTGGTTAGCGCGGCACGACGGAGAACCTGGCGCAGGCGAAGTCCCCGTTCCGTCCCAGCTCTTCCAGACGGAGCTCGATCCGCCGCGGCAGCACGGGCGCACCGCTACCGAGCGTGACGGGCGCGATCGACACGATCACCTCGTCCAGGAGCCCCACGTCGGCGAACTGGCCCGCCAGGTCTCCCCCGCCGACGATCCAGACGTTCCGGTCACCGGCCGCGGAGACCATCTCCTCGTGCACGGCGGCGACGTCCGCGCTGGTGAACTCGATTCGCGCATCGGGAACTACCGACAGCTGGCGGTGCGTGAAAACCCAGCAGGGAATGTCGTATGGCCACCTCCACTCCGCCAGGTCCTTGCCCGCGAACTCGTGGTCGAGGATCCATTCGTAAGTCGTCGACCCCATCGCCAGCGCACCGACCCCGGCGATGAACTCACCGTAGTTCAACGGCCCGTCCTCCTCGCGCTTGCGCGTGAACAGCCACTCCAGCGAGTTGTCGGGGTCGGCGATGAAGCCGTCGAGGGTAGTGGCCGTGTAGTACTGCGTCAGGCTCACGATTCAACTCCTTTGCACGGTTGGAGTCGGCGGGATTCTTGTTTAGCGACCTGGCCCTCTCGCGCTCGACCAAATCGCTCTTTGGGCGAACGAGCACCTCGGTGAAGTCGAGCCCTAGCCCGCTATTGCGGCGCTGACGCAGCTTGCTCCAAGGCGGCGAGCAAGGTCTCGAGATCGTACGAGTCGTCGTGGCGCGTCCCGTTGATATAGAAGGAGGGCGTCCCGTTGACGCCGCTCCGCACGCCGCTCATGAAGTCCTCGCGGACCCGCGGGGCGTGGACATGCTCCACCAATTCCTTGTCGAATAGTTCGACGTCGAGTCCCAGTTGGTCGGCATATCCACGGAGATCCTGGTCGCCCAGGCGCCTCTGGTTCTCGTAGAGCAGGTCGTGCATCTCCCAGAACTTCCGCTGCGCCGCGGCGGCCTCGGCCGCCTCCGCAGCTTGCTCGGCATGAGGATGCGAGGTCGTGATCGGGAAGTTCCGAAACACGAATCGGAGCGTGTCACCCAACCGGGCTTGCACCTCCTTGACGATCGGGTACGCGGCACCGCAATACGGACACTCGTAGTCGCCGTACTCGACCAGCGTCACCGGCGCGTCGGCCCGTCCTTGGATGTGGTCGCGGTCTTCGTCGACCGGGATGGCGAGGGCAGCGTCCCATTGCGTCGTACTCATGAGCCGCCCTCCTCCTCCAGGTTCTCGAGAGCGCGAAGGATCCCGTCGGCCCCCGGGTTCACACCCACTGGAGAGATGTAGCTCCACCGCACGATTCCGTCGGCGTCGATCACGAACAGGGCCCGCTCGGTCGTGCCCTCTGCGGACCGATAGGCCTGATACGACCGAGCCACCTCGCCCTTGGGCTCGAAGTCCGCGAGCAGGGGGAAATGCAGGTTGCGATCCCTCGCAAAGGCAAGGTGGGACCAGATCCCGTCCACCGAGATGCCCAGGAGCTCCGCGTTGAACTTCCGGAACTCGGGGAGCAGCTCCTGGTAGAGGGCCATCTGATCGGAGCAGACCGGACTCCAGTCCTCAGGGTAGAAGGCCAGGATCACGGGTTGCCCCCGAAACTCGGCGAGCGACACGGTTTGATCCGGCGTCGAGGGCAGCCGGAACTCGGGCGCCTTGGTACCGGGTGGCAGGGGCGCGGCGCGAGCGTCGGCGGTCGTGTTGGTCATCGCCGTGTCAAACCTACCTCGGGCGCGGCTGGATACGAAGCGCAAGCTGGTGAAGCTCGTCGTGCTCTAGCCTCACGCGGGTGAGTGTCCTAGAGATCGAGACGCCGCACGGACTGGCCCGCGCGTACGTGCACGCCCCCGACGACCCCTGCGCCGCGCTCATCCTGGGCCACGGTGCGGGTGGAGGAGTGGAGGCACCGGATCTCGTTGCAGCCCGAGAGGCCGCCCGCTCGGAGGGGATCATCGCCGCGCTGGTCGAGCAGCCCTACCGCGTCGCGGGCCGCCGATCCCCGGCGCGCGCCCCGCAGCTCGACGCCGCCTGGACTGCGGTCGTCGAAGCCCTACGCACGGACGAGCTCAGCGGACTGCCGTTGATCGTCGGCGGTCGTTCGCTCGGCGCACGCGTCGCCTGCCGAACCTCGAAGGCGACCGGCGCCATCGCGGTGCTCTGTCTTGCGTTCCCGCTCGAGCCGCCGAGGCGCGCCGGCAAGCCGGCGCAGAGTCGCCTGCCCGAACTCGACGCGGTGGCGCTGCCCACACTGATCGTTCAGGGCGAGCGCGATCCGTTCGGAATCCCTCCCCCAAGTCGGTCCCGCAAGGTGGTGGAGGTGCCGGGCGATCACGGCCTCAAGGCGGATCTCGATGCCGTGGCCGCGGCGGTGCGAGCGTGGATTGCTGAGCTCGTCGCCGACTCGGCGGGGCAGAGACGACTACTCCGGTAGCGGGGGCGCGAGCAACGCGACGATCGGATCGTCGGCCGTGCCAAGGAACTGCTCGGCTTCGAGCTCATTCTCGCCAACGCGTTCGACCCGGGCGCCGAGCGCATCGAGGAACTCGTCCGGCGGGTCGAGGAAATTGACGGCGTCGGTCCGGTAGTGCATGGGTACGACGAGCCTCGGCCGGAGAGCGCGCACAATCGCAGCGGCGGGCTCGCCGCCGACGGTCGGACCGCCGCCGACCGGGAGGATGAGCACGTCGACCTCGCCGATCGCGTTCTCTTGCTCGCCGCGCAACTCAGCCTGTCCGAAGTCCCCGAAGTGACAGAGACGCAGTCCGTCGAGGCTGAAGCAGAAGATCGTGTTCGGACCGCGCTTGGTGCCTGCGGCGTCGTCGTGCTCGGAGGCGACGGCGACCACCTCGCCGATCGGAGAATCAAACGTGCCGGCGGTCGAGCGCAGGATCTGCGGCGACCCGCCGACGACCTCGACCCCATTGTGGTCGCTGTGCTCGTGCGTGACGAGCAGCAGGTCGGCCTCCACTCCCTCGATCGCCGGGTAGTCGAACTGCAAGCCTCGCTCCGTGAGTCCTTCCAGGGCTCCGAACGGGTCGATGAAGACCGCCCTCTCCCCGTTGATCAAGAACGCGGACTGGCCGTACCAGCGGATGCGAATGGATGCCTCCTCGGACGCCGCGGAGTCTCCGGCGGGGGCTCGACCGGCTCGAGTCCGGTCGGCGCTCCTGGAGGGGAGGTCGCCTCCGCGTAGTGGTATTTGCCGCCGCGCAGCAACGACGCGAACGCGGCAACAAGGCAGGCCGCGATCGCGCATTAGGCCCTTTCGAGCCTGGCTGGGCTGGGCCGAATCTAGGTGTCGGACCATCGGCGGCGCAGCCTGTCCACGGCGACCGCTGCGGCTACACCGATGACGACGCCGAGAACGAAGGTGGAAACTCCCTCGATCGCCTTCGCTCGGTAGCTGACGTCCTCGACGTAGACGCCGGGGCTCAAATACTCAGGCATATCGCCTTCCGTCGACCAGCCGCACTCATGTCGCAAACCCAGCGGACGCAGACGCCGATGCGGTAGCAACGTCGCGCGGGTAGGTACGCAGAGCCTTGAAGAGGAAGTAAGCGCTCGCGGCCAGCGGGAGGAGCATGAGCGCGAAGGTCCACTGCAGGCCGGAGCGGCCGCCGCCGAACACGTAGTCGGACACGGCACCGAACAGCAGCGGCGCGAACGCCTGGGCAAGCGTGCGCAAGAACGTACGGATCGCCTCGGCGCGGCCCCAGAGAAGCGGGTGAACGATGTCGAGCCGTGCTGCGTCGATCGGCGGATTCTGCGCCGAGAGGGCGAGCGCGGCGACCGAGATGTACGGCAGCGCCGCGAGGGGGCTGCGCGTGAAGATCGCCGGCACGAAGAGGACCACAGCCGCGGCGGCGGCGATTGCGCTGACGAGGATCCGGCCGTTGAGGTAGCCACGGTGCAACAAGAAGTCGCCGAGCGCGCCCCCGGCCAGAACGCCGACAACACCCGCCGCGCCGACGACGAGAAGCACGAGGGTGCTCAGCGCTTGAGCGATGCCGTACTGCTTCGTCACGAACTCAACGCCGAAGGTCTGGACTCCGGAGAGGAAGTAGTAGCCACCGGCGCTCGCCAGGATGATCGCCACGTTCGTCTTGATCGAAAGCACGTAGCGCGTCGCCGCCAGCAGCCCCATGTGGCGCGGATCCTGCGTCAGGACGAGCTCGGGGTCCGGCTCGAGGCCGTGCTCACGCGCGAGGAGCTGGGCGTCGGTGGTCTGATCTCCGCTTGCGTCGCCCGCGTCGGCCGTCGGGGGAGGCGAGGTTCCGGACAAGAGCGGACTCGTGCCGCCGCGCGCGGGCTCGGGCAGTTGGAAGACGAGCCAGGCGAGCACAAACGCCGGCAGGGCGAGGATCACAAACGCGGCGCGCCAGGACAGCGTTGCGATTCCCCCCGTCACGCTGAAGCCGATTGCCGCGCCGACGAGCTCTCCCGAGATGACGTAGCCGTAGATGCGCCCGCGCTCCGAGGGGGCGAACCAATCGCCGACGAGCGAGGCAACTATCGGACCTGCCGCTGCCGTGACTCCCCCGAGGAAGACACGTGCGAGCACCAGGCGACCGAAGCTCGGCGCGGTGGCACTCCAGATCATCGCGGCGCCCCAGAGCACGATCGCGCCGCCGAGCAAACGCGTCCGCGTCACGCGGTCGGCGAGGACGCCGAAGGGGAGGCTCGCCGCCGCCGCGACGAGCGAGGTGATCGTGACCAGCAGACCGACGTCCGTGTTGTTGATCCCGAGGTCATGCCTGAGCTGGATCGCCGAGGCGCCGACCGTGGCGGTGTCGGCGCTGGCGAGTGCCAAAACCGAGGCAAGCAACAGGATCACGCGGGTCCGTTCCCTGCCGCCGAGGGCAGTGGTCAGAGCACGCGAGCCGGCGCGGCCGAGCCGCCCGGCCGACGCCGCTGCGACGCCCGCGGCCCGCCGGCCCGGGCTCGCCTCATCAGTCATCCGCACTCCTGGGGTGCACGCGCCTTGTTGACGGAGCGGATCACGCCGGGTCGATCGTAGGCCTCAACCGGCCGGATCGGTCCCGGACGCCTTGCGTAGAATCGCGCGACCCGCGAACTCAGGAGGTGGCACGATGGCCGTTGGGATGCTGCAGATGATGCAGGGAGTCACGAAGCAGCAATACGACCAGGTGAACGAAGCGATGTTCGGGCAGTCGCCGCCGTCCGCGGATCAGGTCCCGGAAGGGCTGATCATCCACACCGCCGGCCCCACGGACAACGGCTGGTACATCTACGACGTCTGGGAGTCGCGCGAGGCATTCCAGCGGTTCGTGGACGATCAGCTTCAGGCGGCGGTCGGCCAGGTCTTCGGCAATCAGCCGCCGCCTCCCGGCTCGGAGCCGCAGTTCTTCGAGATCGAGAGCCTCGCCGCGCCGCGCTGAGATCAGGGCGACTGAGCGAGTCCGGTGACGTTGCCGTCTGCGTCTTTCACGGACGCGATCAGCTTGCCACCGCCGACGTCTCTGATCGCCTGCTGCTCTTCTGCGCCGGCACCGAGAAGCGACGCAAGCGTCTTCTCGATGTCGTCGACCTCCCAGTAGCAGAGAGGCCCTGTCACGCCTTGGCTGTGGCCGTTGGGATCCAGGCCTAGTTCCTGGGCTCCGACCCTGAACCCCACGTAGTACGGCTCGTCCGCGTACGGCTCGACGCCCAGCAGCTTGCCGTACAGCGTCTTTGCTCGAGCTAGGTCCTTGACGGGATAGACGACTGTGCTCATACCTGACGTCATGAGGGCTCCTCAGGGTCGTATGTCACATCGGCCGGGTCTCGTTGGTCACATCTATGACACAACGCGACGAGGGAACGTGAGCGCGAGGAAGATCATCGCAATCGAGCTGCTCGCAGAACCCGCGCGCCTGGCCCAGCTCGACCTGGCCCCTGCTCGGCTTAATCGGGGTGCGCGCCCCCTCTGCCGCTTCACTTGTTGAAGCTACTATTCCCATGTAGCTACAACAAACGAAAGGTGATGAAGACTTTGAGCACGTTGCTGTTAGTTCCGCTTGACGACATCGTCGTCTTCCCGAACATGAACGTAACGATCTCCGCCGACGTGGGTGACGAGGAACGCGTGTTGCTCGTGCCAAGGCACAACGGCGAATACGCAAAGGTCGGCACGGTCGCCGAGGTCTCCGAACGGGTGCGCCTCCCCGGCGGCGTTGCAGCCGTCAGTCTCGTCGGTCTGCACCGCGGAATCGCCGGCGCCGCTCACACCGACGCCCAGGGCCGCCTCCGGGTCGAGGTGCAGGAGCAGCCGGACGTCGAGCCGCCCGGGGTGAAGATCCGCGACCTCGAGCGCGAGTACCGCGCGGTGGTCGAGGAGATCCTGGAGCTCCGGGGCGACGATGGGCGCGTGTCGTCCTTCGTTCGCTCGATCGGCGAGGCGGGAACGCTCGCAGACACCGCCGCCTATGCCCCTGAGGCTTCCTTCGAGCAGCGGATCGAGCTACTCGAGGCCGTCGACGTGGTCGAGCGGCTCGAGCTCGCTCTACGGCTTCAGCGCGAGCGCCTGGCCGAGCTGCAGATCCGCCATCGGATCCGCGAGGACGTCGAAGAGGGCGCCCAGAAACAACAGCGCGAGTACATCCTGCGCCGCCAGCTCGAGTCGATTCGCAAGGAGCTGGGCGAGGACGAGGGCTCGGTCTCGGAGGACTACCGCAGCAAGATCGCCGAAGCGGATCTCCCCGACGAGGTCCGCGAGCAGGCGGAGCGCGAGGCCGGTCGGCTGGAGCGGATGGGCGACCAGAGCGGCGAGTCCTCGATGATCCGCACGTACCTGGACTGGCTGCTCGCCGTGCCGTGGGGGAAGCGCTCGGAGGAGCGCCTTGATCCCGTCAACGCGCGCGAGGTCCTGGACAGCGACCACGCCGGACTCGAGGACGTCAAGGAGCGGATCGTCGAGTACCTGGCCGTGCGCAAGCTGCGCCAGGAGCGGGGAATCGCGGAGGACAAGCGCTCCGGCGCGATCCTGACGCTGATCGGGCCGCCCGGAACGGGTAAGACCTCGGTGGGCGAGTCGATCGCCCGCGCGCTCAACCGCGAGTTCGTTCGCATGTCGCTGGGCGGCGTGCGAGACGAGGCCGAGATCCGCGGTCACCGCCGCACCTACATCGGCGCCCTGCCGGGCCGGCTGGTGCGCGCGCTGCGCGACGCCGGAACGATGAACCCGGTCATCCTGCTGGACGAGGTCGACAAGGTCGGCGCCGACTGGCGCGGCGATCCCTCTGCCGCGTTGCTCGAGGTGCTCGACCCGGCCCAGAACCACTCGTTCCGCGACCACTATCTCGATGTCGAGCTCGACCTCTCGGAGGTCGTGTTCATCGCCACGGCGAACGTGGCCGAGACGATCCCCGGCCCGCTGCTCGACCGCATGGAGGTGATCCGCTTCGACGGCTACACGGTCGACGAGAAGGTCGCGATCGCACGCGGCTACCTCTGGCCGCGCCAGCTCGAGCGGGCGGGACTGCGCGAGGACGAGGTGTCGATCGACGACATCACCCTCGAGCTGATCGTCAGCCAGTACACGCGCGAGGCGGGCGTTCGCCAGCTCGAGCGTGAGCTCGGCAAGCTGCTGCGCAAGACGGCGACCACCGTGGCGTCCGGCACCGCGCAACCGCCGATCTCGATCAACGAGGCGGGAGTTCGCGACGCCCTCGGGCGGCAGCGCTTCTATCAGGAGTCGGCCGAGCGAACGGCGGTCCCCGGCGTGGCGACCGGCCTCGCGGTCACCGGGACGGGCGGCGACGTGCTGTTCGTCGAGGCGACCAAGATGCAGGGCAAGGACGGGCTCGTTCTGACCGGCCAGCTCGGCGACGTGATGAAGGAGTCGGCGCGGATCGCGCTCTCCTACGTGCGTTCGCACGCTGACAAGCTCGGTCTCGACGAGCAGGACTTCGACGACGCCAGCTTCCACGTGCACGTGCCGGCTGGAGCGATCCCGAAGGACGGCCCCAGTGCCGGAATCACGATGACGACTGCGCTCGCGTCACTGCTCACGGGCCGGCCGGTGAAGCACACTGTCGGCATGACCGGCGAGGTCACGCTGCAGGGTCGCGTCCTACCAATCGGCGGTCTGAAGCAGAAGGCCCTCGCGGCCCACGCGGCCGGGCTGACCGACGTGATCATCCCCGAGCGAAACCGGGCCGATCTCGACGACATCCCCGAGGACGTTCGCAACGAGATGAGCTTCCATCCGGTGATGAGCCTGGACGAGGTGCTCGAGCTGTCGCTCGAGCCACACTCGGCGCATGCGCTGTCGTAGCTGCGCGCCGCTCCCCAAGGAGGTCCGCCGGGCGGCGGACCTCCTCGAGCGGCGTTGGACGGTCTCGATCCTCTACGTCTCGCACGAGGGCGCCGTCCGCTTCAACGAGTTCCAGCAGGCGCTCGGCTCGATTCCGCCCGCCACGCTGGCGCAGCGGCTCGCCGACCTCGAAGAGGCCGGCGTGCTCGAGCGAGCGGTGATCGACGCCCGCCCGCCCTACGTCGAATACCGCCTGACGCGGCGCGGCCGCCAACTGCGGTCGCTCATGAACGCGCTCTCCCGCTTCGCCGAGACGAGCGCAGGAACCGCCTAAAGTCACCGCGCGCACCTTCCCCTCGGGGCGTGTCCTCATGCCTGGCACCGGGCCACGCCCGAAGCGGCCAAGTGGAAGCCGCCACACGGACAGCTCGATCGCCCTGAAGGAGTCAACGACCCGCCAATGCGGACCGGTCCTCGGGTCTGGCACCGGGGCACGCCTCGAAGAGACGATCGACCTAGCGCGTGCGGACCGGTCCGGGTGCCTGGCACGGGGACATG
>Ga0066710_100003794_pt1 | contig 13060 bp, 8 predicted proteins | sample GraSoiAngelo_159_FD_79666 | JGI IMG/M metagenome (GOLD analysis project Ga0066710, IMG submission 79666) | Grasslands soil microbial communities from the Angelo Coastal Reserve, California, USA - 14_1009_16_40cm | ecosystem: Environmental > Terrestrial > Soil > Grasslands | place: USA...
ACTCAACGCATCGACGAGCATCTCGGCTGCGCGACGTCCGAGCTCATACGTCGGCTGCGCGATGGTGGTCAGGTGCGGGCGGAACGCATCAGACCACGGAAATGGGAAGTCGTCGAAACCCACCACGGCGACGTCCTCGGGGACGGAGAGGCCGTGGCTTGTGATGGCATGCAGCGCCCCGATGCTCATCAGGTTGTTACCCGAAAAGAGGGCGGTCGGCGGCGAATCGAGGTCGAGGAGCGTTGAAGTCGCCGCGGCGCCTCCCTCGCTGGTCGATTCACCCGAGATCACCAGCTCGGCATCCAGCTCCAGGCCGGCCTCGCATAGCGCGCGGTGATAGCCGGCGACGCGCTCGATGGTGGTGGAAATCGAAGCGCGGCCACTGAGCATGCCGATGCGCCGGTGGCCGCGATCGATCAGGTGGCGGACCGCGCCGTAGGCCGCGCCCTCGTTGTCGAGCAACACCGCCGGTAACGCCAGGTCCGGCAGGTCGCGATCGACCAATATGATCGGATAGCCGGCGTGCACCAGGCGGCCGACTTGCTCATCGGCGGCGCCTGCCGACGCCAGCAGCACGCCATCCACCTGTCTGCTCTGCAAGGTTTTGAGGCAGGCGCTCTCCTTGACCAGGTTTTCATCGCTGTTGCACAGGACGACGGTGTAGCCGTTCTCCTGGGCCACGTCTTCGACGCCGCGGGCAACAGAGGCAAAGAACGGGTTCCTGATGTCCGAAACGATCAGCCCGATCGCGTTGGAGCGTTTGAGCGAGAGCATGCGCGCCGCGGCGTTGGGGTGGTACTCCAGCTCCCGCATCGCCGTGACCACCCGTTCACACAGCTCGTCGGAGACGAACCGAGTGCGGTTCAGCACGTGCGACACCGTGCTGGAGGACACCCCGGCGCGGCGCGCCACATCGCGAACGGTTACCACGTCAGTTTGGGGCGACTCTTGTCTTTACTTCACCGCGCCCAGCGAGAGGCCGCGGACCAGTTGGCGCTGAGCAACCCAACCGGCGATCACCACTGGCAGCATGGCCATCGTCCCGGCGGCTGCCAGCTTGGCCCAGAACAGGCCCTCCGAGGTGACGAAACCGATCATGAACATCGGCACGGTGGCGGCTTTGGTGGCCGTCAGACTCACCGCGAAGAAGAACTCGTTCCAGGCAAAGATCGCGCCGATGAACATCGTCGCTGTCAACCCGGGTGTGACCATCGGCAGGATGATGCGCGTGATCAGTGTCATGACGTTCGCCCCATCCACCTCCGCCGCTTGAATCACGTCGGGTGGGATCTCCTCGAAGAACGAGCGCAGCATCCAGATAGCTATGGGCAGGTTCATCGCGGTGTACATGATCAAGAGCGCCGCGATGTTGTCCAACAGCTGCAGGTTGTTGATGATGATGTAGATGGGCACGATGATGCCGACCGGCGGCAGGAACTTGGTCGAGATGAAGAAGAACAGCGTGTCCTGCCAGCCTTCGACCATCCTGAACGCGAGCGCATAAGCGCATGGCACTGCCAAGATGAGCACGACGATCGACGAGCTGATGACTGCCACCAGCGACCGCCCAAAGAACGGCCCGAATCCGCGGTCCAGGATCGTCTGGTACTGCTCGAATGTCGGCGCGAAAGTGAATGGCGGCATATCGGTCGGTGCCAGATTGATGCCGGGCAACGGAATGAACGTTGGCGGCAGCACCACCGCGGCGGCTTCGGTTTTCAGGCTGGTCGCCACCAGGTAGAGAACGGGGAAGAAGCCGATCAGGGCGATGACCCAGGCCGCCACGGCGATGCCTATGGGGGCCCGCTCGATGCCGGGTCCGGCCGAGCGAGCAACCGCGCGAATGGCCATGGCTTATGCCTCCTCGGACAGACGCGACAGGATGCGCAACAGGTACCGGGTGGCGATGATGGTCAGGATCACGACCATGACGCCGACCGCGGAGGCCTCGCCCACATCCTTTTTGGCGAAGGCGACCTGGTAGATCAGGAACGGCAGGTTGGTGGAGGATGTCCCCGGTCCGCCCTGCGTCGTCATGTAGATGCTGTCGAACTCCTGGACGATGTAGACCGAACCGAGCAAGGAACCCAGTTGGATGAACCGGCTCAAGTGCGGCAGCACGATAAAGCGGAACTCCTGGATGCCCGAGATGCCATCCATGCGGGCGGCCTCGCGAATCTCATCGCTGAGCGACTGCATGCCGGCCAGCAGGATGAGCATCATAAACGGAGCCCAACGCCAGACGACGATGCCAGCGATAGCTACCAGCGGGAACTGGGCCAGCCAGTCCACCGCCGGCAGGCCGACCAACTGCATGAGATAGTCGACCACGCCGAACACCGGGTTTAGCATCATGTTCTTCCAGGTCAGCGCGCTGACGACTGGCATGATCAAGAAAGGCGTAATGAACATGGTGCGGACGACGCCCCGGCCCGGATAGCGGTGGTTGACGAGCTCGGCGAACAACATCCCAAACACCAGGGCCGCGACGACCGAGCCGACCGTCAGTATCAGCGTGTTGATCAACGCGGGGAAGAAAACGGGGTCGGCGGTGATGACGAACAGGTAGTTATCCAGTCCGGCGAACTGGACGTTGTCCGGCCGTAGCAGATTCCAGCGCAGCAGGCTGTACCAGACCGTGACCACGAAGGGCAGTTGGGTCACGATAATGGCGTAAATCACAGCCGGCGCGATCAGTGTCTTACCGGTCGACCAGTTGCTGAGTGCTCCCACGAAGGGGAGGGCCGGCACCCTCCGCCTCGCCAGCGTCATTGTGGCCATATGACCACCTTACTTTTGATAGCCGCCCTGCTTGGCGACCTGGTTGGCGTAGTCGTTGGCCTTTTTGATCGCGTCGTCAGCGCTCTGTTGGCCAGCAATGGCTGCAGCGAACTCCTGACTCACACGCGTGCCGAGATCCTGGAATTCGGGGATCTGCACGAACTGGACGCCCGTGTACGGCACCGGTTTGACCGTGGGATGCGCCGGATCAGCGTTCTGGATCGAGTCGAGCGTGACGGCGGCGAAGCCCTTGGCGTAGTCCTTGTAGCCGGCCTGATCGTACGTCGACTTCCGGGCACCAGATGGTACTGCGCCCCAGCCGGACTTCTGGGCCACCAGATTGACGTAGTCCTTGGACGTGGCCCACTTGATGAACTCGTAGGCGGCGGGCTTGTTCTTCGAGTTGGATTCCATCGCGAACGCCCAGGCCCATAGCCATCCGCTGTACGGCTTCTCCTTCGTAGGCGCATAGGCCATGCCCATGTTCGCCGCGCTGGGGTTCTGCTTGGGATCGAACACCAGGTCGGCGCCCGACGTGGCGTCGTACCACATGCCGACTTTGCCCTGGACCATGAGCGTTTCGCATTCGGTGAAGCCTGCCTGCGTGGAGCCGGGTTCGCCCGCGGTCTTGAGCGTATTGACGTAGAAGTTGATTGCCGCGGCCGATTCGGGCGAATCCAGCTGGGCCTTCCAGCTCTCGTCGAACCAGCGGCCGCCGTAGGTGTTGATCACGGTGTCGAGTGGTGCGAGCTGCTCACCCCAGCCGGGCAGGCCGCGCAAGCAGATACCGAACTGGTTTGGTGGGCTGTGCAGCTTTTGGGCAAAGCCGGCGACCTGATCCCACGTCGGTTTGTCGGGCATCTCGAGCCCGGCCTTCTGGAACATGTCCTTGCGGTACATGAGCGCCGAGCTCTCGCCATAGAACGGTGCCGCGTAGAGCTTGCCGTCGGACTCCAGGCCTGCCCGAATGCTGGGGATCAGGTCGTTGAAGTCGTAGTTGGCGTCCTGCTGGAGTGTCGTTCCGACTTCATCGATCCACTTGTTTTTCGCCCACAGCGGTACCTCGTACATACCGATGGTGACCAGGTCGAACTGGCCTGCGTTAGTGGAGATGTCAGTGGTGACCTTGTCGCGGATCTGGTTTTCGGGCAGCACGAGCAGGTTCAACGTGATGCCCGGGTGCGACGACTCGAAATCTCCCTTGAGCTGCTCGAGCGTCTTCATCTGCGGGTTGCCGACCATGGCCACGCTGACCGCGCCGCTCGCGCCACTGGCGGCTGGTTTGGCGGCCGGTGCCGTGGTAGCTGCCGCGCCGGCGGGTGCGGTGGTGGGTGCCGCCGCGGGTTTAGCCGCCGCTGGCGCGCTCGTCGCCGGCGGCGCGGCCGCGGGTGCACACGCGGCCGCAAGCAGGCCTAAAGCGGCCGTGAGCGAGGCCGCGGACAGGCGCCAGTGGCCCGTCCCCGTCAGGGCGAGTCGAAAAGCATTCATCCCCTGCTCCTTCCCTCAAGTCCCAATGCCCTGTGTATCGATACGGTTGCGCAACCGTATCGATACGAGCCTACGCTCGGCCGGACGGCGCGTCAAGCCCCCGTGTCAGGCGCTTTCGGCGAAGCTGCCGGCGAGCCGCGGGTACAGCCCCGTGTAGATCCGGTACGCCGCGTCAAGCGCGGCCCGCGGCTCCGCCTGAGGCTGCTGGACCGGCTGCTCGGACCAGCGAATGCCCACGTCCGGACTGGCGTACAGGCCGACGCCCAGGCCGCCGAGCACCGCCGCCCCGCGCGCGGCACCGGTTGAGGCGGTGGTCGTCTGCACGCTAACATCCAGCACGTCGGCCATGATCTGACGCCATATCGGGCTTTGCAGACCGCCGCCCGCGCCCCGCGCGACGTCGGTGTCGGCGCCGACCCCCTGCATCAGCTCGAGACCCTGCCGAAGGCTGAAGGCGACGCCCTCCAGCACGGAGCGCACCAGGTGCTCGAGCCGATGGCCGAGGTGCAGCCCGAAGAACACGCCGCGTGCCAGCGGGTCCACGTGGGGCGTGCGCTCTCCGCTCAGGTAGGGCAAGAAGACGAGCCCCTCGCAACCGGGCGGCGCCTCGGCGGCCCGCTCCAGCAGCCAGGTGTACGCGGCGTCACCCGAGACTGGCAGGAGTGGCTGGAGCAGGTCGCGCAGCCAGCGCAGTGAGCCGCCGGCGCTGAGGGTCACTGCCATGAGGTGCCAGCGGTCCGGCAGCGCGTGACAGAAGACGTGCAAGCGACCATCCACGTGGTGCTGCTCTGGAAAGCGGTCGAGCGGAGCGAACAGCACCCCCGAGGTTCCGATCGACACTGTCAGGACACCCGGATCGACCGCGTCGACGCCCACGGCGGCGGCGGCGTTGTCCCCGCCTCCGGCCACGACGGGTGTGCCGGCAATCAGCCCGGTTTGGGCAGCCGCGGCCGGACTGATGGAGCCGGTGCGCGCGTTGCCTTCGAGCGCGGGTGGTAGCAGCCCGGGCTCGATCTCCAGGGCGCGGACCACCTCGTCGGACCAGCGCCGCTGGCGCACATCGAACAGCAATGTGCCCGACGCGTCCGACACATCGGTCGCCACGACGTCGGCCAGCCGGAAGCGAATGAAGTCCTTCGGCAGGAGTAGACGGCGCGCCCGACGATACGCGTCGGGCCAGTTGCGCTCGACCCACAGCAGCTTGGGGGCGGTGAAACCGGGCAGGGCGATGTTGGCGGTGCGTGCCAGCAGCTCGGCCGCGCCGACACGCTCGGTGATCGTCTGGCATTCTGCCGCGGTGCGCTGGTCGGACCACAGAATCGCTGGGGCGAGGACGGCGCCTGCCTCGTCGAGGAGCACCAGGCTGTGCATCTGGCCCGTCAGGCCGACCGCGGCGATCTGGCCGGCCGCGTGCCCGCGTGCCCACAGCGTGCCGAGCGCCTCACGCGTTGCCGTCCACCAGTCCTCCGGGTCCTGCTCGGTCCAGCCGGGCCGTGGCGTGCGCAGCGGGTAGCTTGCGCTGGCCTCATCGACGGTACCGCCGGCGGCATCCAGCAGCACGGCTTTGAGCCCGCTGGTGCCGACGTCGATACCCAGGACCGTCGTCGTCGGGCTCATGCCCCCTGCAGCGCCGACCTGACCATCGCCCGCGCCCCGCGGTTGTCCAGCTGGCGGAGGGTCTCGGCGAGCTCCGCGACCCACTTCTCGTTGTTGCCCAGGTCGCCGAACACGCGCCGCACCCCCAGCACCGGTCGCGGGTCATCCTTGCTTGCCTGGGCGAGCGGACGCAGCTCGTCGGCGTTTCTGTCGTTGAGTGCGATCGGCTGACCCTGCTCGTCGATCGCACGCAGGTAGCGGATGAAGGCCGCCACGACCAGCGTCAGCAACCGGTGGGGTCGGCCCTGCGCCAGAGCTTCTGCCAGGGAGGGCAGGACGAACTTCGGCATCCGATCCGAGCCATCGGTGGCCAGGCGGGCGAGCGTGTCTTTGATCTTGGGATTGGCGAAGCGTTCGAGCAGCGTGCGTTTGTAGTCGGTCAGGTCGATGCCCGGCACGGGCGGCAGCAGGTCCGTGACCTCGTCGTCCATGAAGCGCGCAATGAAGGTCCGGAGTTCGGCGTCCCCCATCACCTCGTCGGCGTAGCGGTAGCCGGCCAGAATGCCCAGGTAGGCCATGGCCTGGTGGCTCGCGTTCAGCAGGCGCAGCTTCATCGTCTCGTAGGGGTGAACATCGGGCACGATCTGCACGCCGACCTCCTCGAGCGGAGGCCGGCCATTGCTGAAGCGGTCCTCGATGACCCACTGCTTGAACGACTCCGTCATCACCGGCCACGCGTCGGCGATGCCGAACGTCTCGGTCACCATTGCCCGATCGGCGTCGGTGGTCTGCGGTGTGATGCGATCCACCATCCCGTTGGGAAAGGTCACGTTGGCTTCCATCCAGTTCGCCAGAGCGTCGTCGCGCAGGCGCGCGAAGGAGAGGAACGCGGTGCGGGCCACCTTGCCGTTGCCCTGCAGGTTGTCACACGACAGGACGGTGAACGGCGCGATGCCCGCGGCGCGCCGGCGGGCCAGCGCGCTGCACACGTAACCGAAGACGGTCTGTGGCGCTGCTTCTGCTCCGATGTCGGCGCGTACCGACGGGTTTTCAGCGTCGAAGACGCCGGTTTTGTCATCGACGTTGTAGCCACCCTCGGTGATGGTGAGGCTGACGATGCGCGTCGACGGGTCCGCCATCAGCTCGAGTACCCGGTCAGGAGATTGCAGGGCGAAGGCGAAGTCCGTCAGCGAGCCGACTACGCGGGCCACGTCGCCGGCGGCGCTGCGCTCGACCACCGTGTACAGGCAATCCTGGGGGATGAGCGCGTCGGCCATGCGACGGTCGAATGGCAGCAGGCCGACGCCCCGCTCGCCCCAGTCTAGCGTGATGCCGCGCTGAGCGAGATCGTCCAGGTACATGGCCTGGTGGGCGCGGTGAAACCCGCCGACCCCGAGGTGTACGATCGACGGTCGCAGCTTGGTGCGATCGTATGTGGGCACGGGCACGCGTCCACCGACGGCGGAGAGGGTAGCCTGGCTGAGTGCCAGCGGGGCGGTTTGCGTCGACCCTGTGCGTTCCATGTTGCCCTCCCGAGTGCCAGGCGGCGACACCCGCCGAGCTCGGATGATCAGGCCATGGTAGTTCAGTACCCTGCAGGCCGTGGGCGCGCTGCGTCAGAACGAGGTGCTGCGGCAGCGGCTGGGCAACCAGCAGCTGGTGGCTCCGCGCTGGACGGAGCCGGCGGATGTCGTTGGCTGGCTGGGCGCGGTGCAGTCGCAGGACTACGCGGGCGCGACGTGGGCCCTCGGCCAGCGGCTGCCAGGCGCCAGCCACGCGTCGATCGACCGAGCCTTCGATGCGGGCAGCATCCTCCGAACGCACGTGCTGCGGCCGACCTGGCACTTCGTGGCGCCGGCGGACATCCGCTGGCTACTCCAGCTGACAGGCCCGCGCGTTACCAGCGTCATCAGCGCGTACGGCCGCACCCTCGGACTGGACGACGAGGTCCTGGGCACAAGCCGGCGCGCCATCGCCAGAGCCTTACAAGGCGGCAAACACCTCGCGCGCTCCGAGCTCGGGACGGCGCTCCGTGCTTCCGGACTCGAGCTGAACGGCCCAACCCTCGGCCACGTGATGATGCACGCCGAGCTGGACGGAGTGATCTGCAGCGGCCCTCGCCGCGGCAAACAGGTCACGTACGCGCTGCTCGAGGAGCGCGTGGCGCCGGCGTCCGCCCTCAGCCGCGACGAGGCACTGGCCGAACTGGTCAGGCGCTACTTTCTCAGCCATGGGCCGGCGACCGTACGCGACTTCGTGTGGTGGTCGGGCCTGACGGCGAGCCAGGCCAGGCGGGGCATCGCCATGCTGGATACACAACTCGTCAGGGAGCACCTCGAAGGCCTGGAGTACTGGCTCGCGCCGTCGACGCCGCCGCCGATGCCATCGGAAGCGTATCTACTGCCCAACTACGACGAGTACACCGTCGCATACCGTGACCGAGACGTGTACTTCGACGCAGCCCGGGCAGCCGCCCTTCCGCGGCGGTACAACGTGCCCTTTGACCACGCGGTCGTCCTTAGCGGGCGGGTCATCGGGATGTGGCGCCGCACGGTCGGCAAGGACGCGCTCAGGGTCGAAACGCGGCTCTTTGTCGGGCTCGATGCGTCCGGCCGCGTCGAAGCTGAGGTGAGCGATGCCGCCGAGCGCTACGGACGCTTCCTGGGTGTGCCGGTGGTTATGGAAGAAGCTTCGCCGACCGGCAGTTAACATCGACCAAAAGGAGCATGCATCGCATGACACAGGCACACACCGCCGCTCTCGAAGACCAGGTCATCGTCGCTGGGGCCGACCGACCGACCGACGCGGACGTGCGCATCGAACCCAGCCCGCGGCGGGTACGCGCCCTCTTCGGCGGCGAGGCCATCGCCGACAGCAAGCGCGTTCTGCTGGTTTTCGAGCCCAAGCGGTTGCCGGTGTACTACTTCCCGATGGCGGACGTGCGTATGGACCTGCTGCGGCCGAGCGCGCACAGCCAGGCTGCGCCTGAGGGGGCGACGGCTCGCTGGAACCTCGAATCGCAGGGCCGCACCGTGGACAACGTTGGCTGGAGCTACCGCCAGCCAGACGCCGCCCGCGCGCAGCTCCAGGACCACATCGCCTTCTACTGGGGCAAGCTCGACAGCTGGTACGAGGAAGACGACGAGGTCTTTGTCCACCCGCGCGACCCGTACCACCGCGTGGACGTGCTCAACAGCTCGCGCCATGTCAAGGTCGTCATCGACGGCACCGTTGTCGCCGAGACGCGGCGCCCACGCCTGCTGTTCGAGACCAGCCTGCCGACGCGCTACTACATCCCCAAAGTCGACGTTCGCCTGGACCTCCTTGAGCCCACCGACACCGTGACCCACTGCCCCTACAAAGGCAGCGCCAGCTACTGGTCAGTCCGCCTCGGCGACCAGGTGCACAAGGATCTGGTCTGGGGCTACCCGTACCCCATCCCGGAGTGCCCCAAGATCGAGAACATGCTCAGCTTCTACAACGAAAAAGTCGATATCTACGTCGACGACGAGCTGCAGCCGAAGCCCAAGACACCCTGGTCTTAGGGCCCAGGCCGCGCGTGTGCGGGGAGGACAGGTCTTCCGGACCATCGGCGTGGTAGACACAGTAGGGCTTACTTGGGCGGAGGTGTCGGAGTGCGAAGACGACAGGATCCGCAGACGAGCATGCCGCCGTTCATGGACCTTGTACGCGGGTGGCGGTGGACCATCCGCTGCGCACGATCAGACGGCAAGGCCGTCGAGGCGCTCACAAGCCTGTCGCCAGTACTAGACCCGCCGTACGCGGCGGAGGAGCAGGCAGGCCTTGGCCGGGCAGCGTACCGCGACTTCGGCAAGGGCAACGAACATCCCGCACAGCTCAACTTCGGCGACTGCGTCGCCTACCCGCTGGCCAGGGCAACCGGCGAGCCTCTGCTGTTCAAAGGGCGGGACTTTACCCACACCGACGTCACGCCCGCGATGACTACGACGGAGTGACCATTCGCAGTGAGAGCTGAGACGCAGGCCTGATCCGCCGCTGCCGTTGCGAGTCCAGTCAGCTCGCGTCGCGGTGGCAGCCTGCTCCTGAACGTCCCTATCATTTTCATCGGCGAACTTTTCGTGGGGTCAACGCCATCCGCGGGCGTAGGAGGCCGCCAGTCCCTCATGGCGATAGCGAGCGTCAGATCGCGACGCACCGAAGCTCCGAGGGGCGCGCAGTGAGCGACGAGTTCTTTCTTCACCCCGTCCAGAACTCACCCTACGAGCATCCGCAACGCCATTGGGAGCTGGACGAGCAGGGCCAACCAACAGGCCGGCTACTCGGAAGCCGACGGCCGGCTCAGTTCGTAACGCCCATACCCAAGCCAAAGAAACGCAAGGGAGCAGGCCAGCAGCAGGCCCTTCCCCTCGATGAGGGAAAGGGCCTGTCATCAGCTGACCAGCAGTACGACCCGACGTCGATCATCAACGAAGTACGTCGTCGCGTCGATCGCTGGCGGATGATCCCGAACCTCGCCGATTGGCACGTCACACCCGAAACCGCTCGGTTGTTGCAGCACTGGCGCCATCACTCGTTTGGTGGGGTGCGACCCTTTTTCTGCCAGGTGGAGGCGGTCGAGACCGCCATATGGCTCACCGAGGTGGCGCCCCACGAGGCAGACGGCAAGCGCTTCCTTGACCATCTGGCGCGGGCCAATGCCGACGCGAATCCGCGGCTCTCGCGACTGGCTTTGAAGCTCGCCACGGGCGCGGGCAAGACGACCGTGATGGCCATGCTGATCGCCTGGCAGACCATCAACGCCAAACGCCACCCGAACAGCCCCAGGTTCACTCGCGGATTCCTCGTGGTAACGCCGGGTCTGACGATCCGTGATCGGCTGCGTGTGCTGCTGCCCAATGATCCTGACAGCTACTACCAGAGCCGCGAGCTTGTCCCCAGCGACATGCTCGAAGACATCGGCTACGCCAAGATTGTCATCACCAACTATCACGCGTTCATGCTCCGAGAACGGCTCGAGCTGTCCAGGGGCAGCCGGTCGTTGCTCCAGGGACATGGCCCGGCGTTGGAGACGTTGGAAACTGAGGGCCAGATGATCCAGCGCGTGATGCCCGACCTGATGGGGCTGAAGCACGCCATGGTCCTCAATGACGAGGCGCACCACTGCTACAGAGAAAAGGCGAGCACTGACAACGAGGAAGAAGACCTCAGGGCCGACGAGCGCAAGGAAGCAGAGAAGAACAACGAAGCTGCGCGTGTGTGGATCTCGGGCCTCGAAGCGGTGAACAGGAAGATTGGCGTCACACGTGCACTCGATCTATCTGCGACGCCCTTCTTCCTACGCGGGTCCGGGTACGCCGAGGGAACGCTGTTTCCCTGGACGATGAGCGACTTCTCGCTGATGGATGCGATCGAGTGCGGCATTGTGAAGCTGCCACGTGTACCGATTGCCGAGAACATCACGGGCAACGAGATGCCGATGTTCCGCAACCTGTGGGAGCACATCCGTACGAAAATGCCGAAGAAGGGCCGCGGAACGTCGGGCGACCTGGATCCACTGAGCTTGCCGGTCCAGCTGCAGACTGCCCTGGACGCTCTCTACGGTCATTATGAGAAAACGTTCGAGCTATGGCGCAAGGCCGGAATTCGCGTCCCTCCATATTTCATTGTCGTCTGCAATAACACGTCCACCTCCAAACTCGTCTACGACTACATGTCTGGTTTCGTACGCCAGAACGAAGACGGGTCTAGCAATGTGGTGAACGGGCGATTGCCACTCTTCCGCAACTACGACGACTACGACACTCCTCTCGCTCGGCCGAACACCCTGCTGATTGATAGCCAGCAGCTGGAATCGGGTGATGCGCTCGACGTCAACTTTCGCACTATGGCCGCCGACGAGATCGAGCGCTTCCGGCGCGAGATCGTCGAGCGCACGGGTGACGTCCGAGCGGCGGAGAACATCACGGAGTCGGACCTGCTGCGCGAGGTGACGAACACCGTTGGCAAAGTGGACCGTCTGGGCGAGTCCATTCGCTGCGTCGTCTCGGTGGCCATGCTCACCGAAGGCTGGGACGCCAACACCGTTACCCACGTGCTTGGGGTCCGCGCGTTCGGCACACAACTGCTGTGCGAGCAGGTGATCGGTCGCGCGCTCCGCCGGCAGTCCTACGACCTGAATGAGACGACTGGTCTGTTCAACGTGGAGTATGCCGATGTGCTGGGCGTGCCGTTCGACTTCACCGCCAAACCGGTGGTCGCGCCGCCGCAACCCCCGCGCGAGACGATTCAGGTGAAAGCTGTGCGCCCGGAACGCGATGCCCTGGAAATTCGCTTTCCGCGTGTCGAGGGCTACCGCGTCGAGTTGCCGGAGGAGCACCTCACGGCCGAGTTCAACGCAGACTCCGTCCTGGAGCTCACTCCGGACCTCGTCGGACCGTCGATCACCAGAAACGCGGGTGTTATCGGCGAGCAGATCGATCTCAGCCTCGAGCACCTCGAGGATGTCCGTCCTTCGACGCTCCTGTACTACCTGACGCGGCGGTTGCTCTACACCAAATGGCGGGATCCGGGCGAAGAGCCACGGCTCTATCTCTTCAACCAGCTCAAACGGATTACCCGAGAGTGGCTGGACTGTTGCCTGGTGTGTAAGGGTGAGACGCAGCCGGCGCAGCTGATGTACCAGGCGCTCGCCGACATGGCATGCGAGCGTATCACCGCGGCCATCACGCGCACTCTGGTGGGGACGAAGCCCGTCAAGGCGATTCTCGATCCGTACAACCCAACTGGATCGACCAGTCACATGAACTTCACTACCTCGAGCCAAGACCGCTGGCAGACGGACCCTCAGCGCTGTCACATCAACTGGATCATCCTCGATAGTGAGTGGGAGGCGGAGTTCTGCCGCGTCGCCGAATCCCACCCGCGGGTGAAGGCATACGTGAAGAACCACAATCTGGGGCTCGAGGTGCCGTATCGATATGGGTCCGAGTCGCGGGTCTATCTGCCCGATTTCATCGTTAACGTGGACGGCGGCCATGGCGAAGATGATCCACTCCACCTGGTTGTCGAGATCAAGGGCTACCGCCGCGAGGACGCCAAAGAGAAGAAGGCGACCATGGACACCTACTGGATCCCGGGCGTGAACAACGTCGGCACGTACGGCCGCTGGGCCTTCGCCGAGTTCACGGACGTGTATTTGATCCAGTCGGACTTC
>Ga0066710_100003798_pt1 | contig 13052 bp, 12 predicted proteins | sample GraSoiAngelo_159_FD_79666 | JGI IMG/M metagenome (GOLD analysis project Ga0066710, IMG submission 79666) | Grasslands soil microbial communities from the Angelo Coastal Reserve, California, USA - 14_1009_16_40cm | ecosystem: Environmental > Terrestrial > Soil > Grasslands | place: USA...
GCGTGAAACGAAAATCCTCCACCGAGAGATCGGGTGATTCGAACAACGTGCGCCTGGCGCCGCTGGACAGGTCATAAATATCCAGGTACCAGCGATCGGATTCAAAGCCGGCGCGCCGCTGGCTCCTAACGGCCAAGAGCTTTCCGTCCGGCGAGAACGCCGGTTGCACGTCGGATGCGGGATTCATCGTTATTTTTCTTGCTTCGCCGCCCTCCACAGCGGCCAGCCACACGTCTTGGTTGGTCGTCCACATTTCGCGGTCCTTGCCGTCACGGTTCGATACGAATGCAATCGTGCCCCCGTCAGGCGAGAAAGCGAGCGCGTTGTCCTCGTAAAAATGTGGTGGCGAATCGAAGTCGCCGGGAGTGACATCGCGGGTTTCGCCGGTTTCTATGTCGGCGACCAAGACATGATGACGAACGCTATCCCGCCACTCGTCCCAGTGCCGGTACGGTAGACGCGTGAGCCGGCGCATTTTGACAGGATCGTTGCTAATCGCCTCGCGCTTGCGCCTGTTGCAATCTTCGCCGGCGCACGGCGGATAAACATCCGAGACAAACGCGGCCTTTCGGCTATCCCTCGAGATGATGAGCGGAGGCTGTAGACCGCCGGAAAGCCGGGTCACTTGCTTGACATTTTTCCCATCCGCATCTGCCCGGTAGATTTGCGCCGCACCGTCCCGTGTGGAGATGAAGAGAACACCCTTTCCATCGGGCAAGAACCGGGGTGAGTTCTCGTTCTTTTCCCCACCAATGAATTGTGCCGGCGGTCGAGATCCATCGGCCGGAACCATCCAGATATCGGAGTTACGCTGGCCGGATTCCAGCGCCGTAGCCGTTCGAACGTACAGCACTCGACGGCCGTCCGGCGAGAGTTGCGGGTCGCTGATGCGGATCGCCCTGATCAGGTCGTCGACCGCCATGGGCCGCTTCGTCTGCGCACCAGCCGCCGGCGAAAGCGCGATCGCCATCGTCACAGCGGACACGAGAACGGCCGATTTCCGGCGTAAGCCTATATGTAGTGTTGTGAGCAGGTCCATCGTCCACTCTCCACGAGTATCGAGAAGCCGATTGCAAATTCCGGCAGTATATAGCGTAGCGCCGAAAAAGGGCGAAGCCCAGCGTGAGTTCTCGCGCCTTCAACGGCTTTTGGGGCCCACAATACCGTATTTCGCGCCATCGGCCTGGACCCACTTGGAGAAAGCGTCCATGAGTTTCTCGTAGCGCTCCATGTTCTGCTTCAATCGTTGGTGGTGGGCGAGCGTGATGGTGCCGGCGCGTTCGACGTCTTGAATGAGTTCGTATTGGTCCTGCATTAATCGGAGAAACTGGGCAGTCAGTTCATCGGCTCCAGCAGCGAGAGAGGGAGCGTTCTGAAGTTGATCGATGGACTTGGCAACAGCCATTCGCATGTTGGCGAGAGCGCGGGTGCGTCCGGAATCAAGCTCGTAGGCCGAACTATCGAACGCCTTTTGGCCCTCGTTGATCGCGTCGATGAATTCCTGAACGCTAGACCGGGTTCCCACCACCTGCGTCAGCCCGCGTGAGAGATTTCGCAAAGACAGCCGTGGGCCTTCATAGTTCGCGGCAACTTCGTAAAAACAGGCCGCGACAATGACCAGCGAGGCGATTTGCACCGCCCTAAAAATGGAATGAGTTCCTTCGCCAGGCCGTTGGAACGGAACGACGCCGGCCAGCACGGCCCCGGCAAGCAAACCTGAAATATGCGCCGAGTTGTCGATCGCCTGAACGCTGAAACCGATGACGAGATTGATCAGGATCACCGGCAGGACACCCGTGCCGACAGCTCTTTTGAAAAACGGTGGGATGGAGCGGCGATATCGAATCCCAAATACCAAAAGAACGCCAAACAAGCCAAAGATCGCTCCCGATGCGCCTGCCGATATCGACTGCGGATGGTAGAAGTAGCTTCCAAACACTCCCGCAACGCCGGTGACGACATAAAGGATGACGAAGCGCTCGCTTCCATACAGTTTCTCCACCTGCGGCCCGACCATCCATAGAGCATACGAATTGAAGAGAAGGTGCAGCAGACCGATATGGATGAAGATCGGCGTTACGAAACGCCATAGCTGGCCCTGGTCGATTTGGGCATTCGACTTTACGCCGAATGCCATCAAGGTCTCCTCGCTGGTTGTGCCTCCCGCAAGCGACATCAACAGGAAGATGACGATGTTGATCGCGAGGAAGATGTATGTAAAACGCGGGCGCCGCGTCCAAACCGCCTGAAGGAAATCGAGGTGATCTTCGGGGATCATATAAGCCGCGGCAGGGGGAGAGGGGGGACGGAGGCCCCCATCTCCCCCGCGTCATCCGTGACCTTCCTTTAAATCATTTCGCAATTTCTGCGCAATCTCACCAGCAGCGGCTCGGGCTCTGTCCAGTTCCGCCGATTTGAAAGAGATGGCGGCTACGACGGAGTGCCCGCCGCCTCCATATTGCTCGCAGAGCTTCGCCAGATTGTACCGCCTTTCGCGCTTGGTCCAGGGATTGGTTCCCACCGAAACCTTTGCGCGCACCGCAGACCGGCTCACACCCACGCTGTACACACTTTCCGGAAACAGGTAATAAGGTATGAATTTATTGTACCCGTCGAGATCGTAATCGCTCACGTCGAATTCGATGACGCCGTTCCTGCATCTGGCAGCGCCACGCATGATCTCGATCGATTCGAAGTGTCGGGCGTAGAGTTTCTCGAAACTCGACCGGATTTCGGGGTCTTCCACGACCTTCCCCAACGGCTTGTTCTGCAATTCGCGAATGATCTTATGGATAAGTTCCGAACTGTGGCTGGCCTCGATTACCAGCATCAGCCGCATCGCCGGCTCCTTCAATTCAACCGCGGTTTTTGCGTCCGGAAACTGTGCGCCATCGATGATATCGGCCCAATAAATCAGCTCCCGGAGATCGGGTAGGGGGTGGTTGAAATTGTTTTGGACGACCGCAGCTATGAATTTTGTGCAGGATTTATAGCTGGGATCATGGAACTTTTTCCCGCTGGTGTCGTGGCGAAAGTGCGCTTCGTCCTCGGCTGAAAGAAACGCGCTCTCATGATGATCAAACCACCACGTCAGCCGCTCGGACGCACAATACTTGAAATCGACGATTACATTTTCACCTTCGCCAAATAATTCGCCGCTGATCTGCGGGCCGGCCTTGTGGGTCAGCCCCTCATATTCAATCACCGCGCCGGGATCGACATGTCCTTTATAAAAGCGCGAGAAGACCGCCGCCGAGGAAACACCATCAAAACAATTGTCGTGATATAAAACCCTGACTTCCTTCATTGCTCCCTAACCGCTGCTACAATCTACCGCAGCAAGTATTTGGCAATCGTCTGAAGCTGCATATTCGACGTGCCTTCGTAAATCTTCCCGATCTTCGAATCCCGGAAATACTTCTCGGCCGGGTAGTCTTTCGTGTACCCGTAGCCGCCGTAGATCTCCACCACCAGCGACGTGACGTGTTCGGCAACCTGCGATGAAAAGTACTTCGCCATGGCCGCCTCCTTTAAAAAATCCTGCTTCGCATCCTTCAAGCGAGCCGCGTTGTAAACCATTAGGCGGGCGGCCTCAATTTGAGTCGCGGTCTCGGCAAGCTGGAACTGGATCGCCTGGAATTCCGACAGCGGCTTGCCAAATGCTTTGCGCTCTTTCGAGTAGGCGGCGCCGCATTCCCAGCTTCCCTGGGCGATGCCCACCATCTGCGCGCCGATGCCGATGCGCCCCTCGTTCAACGTTTCGATAGCAATCTTGTACCCTTTTCCAATGTCGCCCAGGACGTTGGCCTTGGGAACCCGGCAATCTTCTAGAATCAATTCGCACGTGCTCGATGCGCGAATGCCGAGCTTGTCCTCTTTTTTACCGACAGTGAAACCCGGAAAATCGCGTTCGATGAGAAAAGCAGTGATTCCTTTGTATCCTTGATCGGGATTTAGATTCGCAAAGACGATGAACAGGTTCGCCTCAAGCGCATTCGTGATCCAAAGCTTGCGGCCGTTGAGCAGAAAGCAATCGCCATTGTCGATGGCGCGGCATGCCAGTGCAAATGCGTCACTGCCGGAACCGGATTCCGACAAGGCATAGGCGCCAACGAGGTCCTTGACCAGGCGTGGCAAATACATGCGTTTCTGGGCATCATTGGCCCAACGCATGATGGCATTGTTGACGAGCGTGTTCTGCACGTCGATAAAGACTCCGAACGAGGCATCTACGCGCGAGATTTCCTCCACAGCAAGTACCGACATAAAGAAACTGCCCCCGCCGCCTCCGAGTTCTTCAGGGACGTGGATTCCCATCAATCCCAAATCGAACAATTCGGGGATGACGCTCTGGTCCAGTTTTGCCTCCTCATCCATCCTGCGGACGAGCGGCTTAATGCGGCCCCCAGCAAACGAGCGGCACGAATCCCGGAAAAGCTGCTCGTCCTCGGAGAGCGTGGTCAAAGGAACATGTGTCAGCGCCTGAACTTCAGTGTCTTTACTCATACCAACACCTCGCGGCGGGGCCGGGAAAATCGCCTATTATAACAGCCCCTCGTACCAATTATAATATCTACCTTATGCATCACGGCCACGGCCACAGTCACGGACTTCGTCACGACAGTAGCCAAGCTGCCCGTGGAAGCCTGAAAGCCGCACTCGGCATCACTGCAACTTTCCTGGTTGCCGAATTCATCGGCGCTCTTTATACGAACTCTCTGGCTCTCCTCGCCGACGCCGGTCACATGCTCACGGACGTCGCCGCGCTCAGTCTCAGTCTTTTCGCGATGCGTTTTTCGAGCAGGCGCGCGACTCCCAAAAAGACATATGGCTTCTATCGGGTTGAAATTCTGGCCGCTCTGTTGAATGGGGTCTTCCTGATTCTTATTGCGATTTACATTTTTTATGAGGCCTATCAACGGCTTTTGAATCCGCCTCAAGTCAAAGCCGGCTGGATGCTCGCCATCGCCGCCGTGGGGCTGCTGGCCAATCTGGCGAGTGCGTATTTATTGTTCGGAAAGCATCGTGAAAGCTTGAACGTACGTGGCGCATTTTTTCACGTCCTGAGTGATGCGATCGGTTCGATGGGAGCGATTCTCGCAGGTTTCGCGATTCTCGCCGGCGGTTATGAGATTTCCGACCCGCTGATCAGTATGCTCGTCGCGGCGTTGATTCTATGGAGTTCCTGGGTGCTCATTCGCGATGCTGTGGATATTTTGTTGGAGGGGACGCCCGCGCACATTAACATCGTCAGTTTAAGAGAACAGTTGGGGCGAGCGGATGGCGTGGACTCGGTTCATGATTTGCACGTATGGACGCTCACATCGGGCATGCTCGCGATGAGTTGTCACGTCGTGGCCCAAAACAACAATTGTAGCCGCACCGAGCTGCTCAGCCGGGTTAGTAGCATCGCTCGAGAACGTTTTCGGATCCTCCACACGACAATTCAAGTCGAAGAAGCCAACGGTCCGCAGGAAGTTTTCGATGAATGCAACTGCCACTTCGGGGCGTGGGATTCACCGCAATAGACGCGAATACTGTAGCGGCGGTAATTCGGGGACGGAGACCGAATTTCTGAACTACAAGAAATTCGGTCTCCGTCCCCGAATTACCGCCGCTACAGTGAAAGAGGAAATCAAATGTTCCTGTCGTTTTTTTTAGGTACTTTAGTCCTCCTGCAAACTCCCTCGCTTGACAGCGCAAGCCCGAAAGAGCGTCAGACCGCTGTCGAACAAATGGCCGTCTTGGGGAATCGAGAGGCGATCCCGAAGTTGGCCGAAGCTCTGAAGAAGGAAGCGAAGAGCGATGTCCGTGCGTCGATCGTCGCGGCTCTCGGCCGTATTCGCGATCGAGAGACGATTCCTATTTTGGCCGGCACGCTGAGAACAGATCTCGACAAGGACGTCCGGTCGCAGGCCATCGATTCCCTGCTCCGGCTGTATATTCCGGTTGAAGACTCGGGACCGCTCCGCACAATTTTCAGCCGTGTGAGGAGCGTGTTCTTTGAAGCGAATCCTCCAGTTGTCGGACCTGAAGTCCAGGTGGATATGGCCACAAAAGATGTGCTTGCCGCAGCCATGCAAAAGGATTTCAGTGATGAGGTCCGGGCGCAGGCGGCCCGGGCTCTGGGTACGCTAAAAGCAAAGGACCAGGTTCCGCTGCTCGTTGCTACACTCGAAGACCCCCAAAACCGCGAACATCGCAATGTCCGGCTCGAGGTGATCCGAACGCTTGCCATGATTCGCGATCCGGCCGCTGGAGCCGCACTGGAGCGCGCCCTAAGAGATCCCAACAAGCAAATCGTAGAAGAGGCCATTCTTGCCATTGGCCTGGTGGCTTACACGCCAGCACGTGCGACGCTCGAACAGCTTTTCCGGACCGAATCGGACCGGAAAATCAAGTCACGATCGCTGGAAGCTCTCTCACTCATGCGCGATGCGGGGACCACCAGGTTATTCGAATCTCTGTTGAACGATAGCAACGATACCTATCGCGAACTCGCGGCGGAAGGCCTGGCGCGCCTGGACTACGACGCAAGCGGCTGGAAAGACCGGTTTGCGCAGGAAAAGAAGGAAAATGTCCGTAACGCGTTGGCTTTCGGCCTGGCGTCGTCTGGCCAGGTGGACTATATCAACAATCTCGCCAGTGCACTGGATAGCCGCCAGGATTACCAGGTTGAGGTTTATCTGCTCGAACTGGGAAAGTTCGACGGACAACTCCATGAGCTCTATCGCTACCTGAGAAGCCCAAATCCTAAGGTTCGTGCAGGAATGGCGCGGGTGATCGGGAATATCGGCGATCCTCAATCGAGCGATCAGATCCGGCCTCTGACTGAAGATTCCGACGTCGTGGTCGTGCGCGAAGCCGTCGCGGCCCTTCGAAAATTGAGCCGGTGAGCCAACCCATCCGTGTACGCTTCGCACCTTCTCCTACGGGTTACCTGCACGTCGGCGGCGCCAGAACGGCTTTGTTCAACTGGCTGTTTGCCCGAAAGCACAATGGCATTTTCATTCTTCGCATAGAAGATACCGACGCGGAGCGATCCAGCGAGGACATGGTGCGAGGTATTCTGGAAGCCATGACGTGGCTTGGTCTCGATTGGGACGAGGGGCCTTACTTCCAGTCGCAGCGCCTCGATCGATATCGGGAGACGGCCGGGAGGTTGTTGACGAGCGGTCATGCGTACCGGGATGAAGGAGCCGTCCGCTTCAAGGTTCCGGAAGGCACAGTGACGTACACGGACGCTGTCTACGGTGAAATCGCGGTTGCAAGCGGCGTGATCGAGAATTTCGTACTCCTCCGTTCCGATGGCCAGCCTACCTACCATCTCGGGGTTGTTGTCGACGATATCGATATGCGCATCAGCCACGTGATTCGAGGCGCCGATCACATTTCGAACACCCCCAAACAGATCCTGCTTTACCGCGCTCTAGGGGCCTCGCTTCCTGTATTCGCCCATCTGCCCTTGATCCTCGGACCGGACAAGACGCGCCTCAGCAAACGCCATGGCGCCACGTCAGTCATGGCATATCCGGAATTGGGCATCGTGCCGGAGGCCTTAAGAAATTTCCTGGCTTTGCTGGGGTGGTCGCCCGCAACCGATCAGGAGATCTTCGATGATGCTGAACTGATCCAGGCTTTCTCGTTGGACGGTATCTCCAAAGCTAACGCGGTCTTCAATCCGGACAAGCTGGCGTGGTTCAACGCTCAATACCTGAGCCGGCTTCCATTCGAAAGGCTGCTTCGCTATCTCAAGCCGGAGTTGATGAAGGCGGGACTATGGCGGGATTCTCTCGAAACGCACGAAAGAGGCTGGTTTCAGTCCCTCGTCGATCTGCTCCGGCCCAGGGCTAAGGTCCTTCAGGATTTTCCACGGCAGTCGCGGATGTTTCTCACCGGCGATATCGATTACGATCCGGCTGCTGTCGACAAATTTTTAAAGGATTCGAAGGTGAAGCAGTACCTGCACACCCTGGCATCGCGTCTAGAAGCGCTCCCAGAGTTCACACTCCAGAACACGGAAACGGCACTGCGCAGTCTGGCGGATGAACTGGAGATTAAAGCCGGAGTGTTGATCAATGCATCGCGCGTGGCGCTGACCGGTCAAGCTGTCGCGCCAGGTATTTTCGATGTGATGGTGTTGCTGGGGCAGGAGAAAACAGTCTCTAGACTACGAATTTGAGCCGCGAATTCCGCCAATTACCCCAATTCTGTTTCGCGTACTTGGCGTAATTCGTGGCAATTGCGGTATAGTTCCCCGCTATGACGTGGTTCAAACGCGAGAAGAAACGCTTTGAGGCCGTCGAAGACCGCCGGGTTGTAACCGAAGGGCTATGGATTAAATGCAACGGCTGCAAGGAGCCGCTCTGGAAAAAGGACCTTGAGGCCAATCTTCAAGTCTGTCCAAAGTGCAACCATCACTACAAAATTGGAGCCTATGAGCGGCTGAACCTGCTTCTGGATGAGGGCTGGACCGAGCATGATGCGTCGCTTTATTCCACCGATCCACTCGATTTCAAGGCGAACAAGCCGTACAAGGATAGTCTGGATTCGCTGCCTGCGAAGATAGGAGTACGTGAAGCGGTGGTCAACGCGCAGGGAACTCTGGATGGATTCCCCGTCATGCTTTCAGCAATGGAATACAACTTCATTGGCGGCTCGATGGGCTCGGTCGTCGGCGAGAAGATCACGCGTGCAATTGAACGCGCATTAGAAACGAACGCCGCGCTGGTCGTTGTTTCCTGCTCGGGCGGCGCGCGCATGCAGGAAGGCGCGCTCAGTTTAATGCAAATGGCAAAAATCTCTTCGGCTCTGGCGCGCCTCGACAAGAAAAGCCTTCCGTATATATCTGTTTTAACAGACCCGACGACGGGCGGCGTCAGCGCCAGTTTCGCCATGCTCGGCGACCTTAATGTTGCCGAGCCCGGCGCCCTCATTGGGTTTGCCGGGCCTCGCGTGATTGAACAAACGATCCGTCAAAAACTCCCCGAAGGCTTCCAGCGCAGCGAATTTCTTATCCAGCACGGCATGCTTGACGCCATCGTCCACCGGAAAGACATGAAGGCGTTCATAGCGACGTCATTGAAGTTCTTCATGGGATAGACCTTTGCTTGTCCGCTGTTGGAACCCAAAGACACAGCGCGGCGAAGCCGCAAACCAAATCCCTCATCCGGCGCTTCGCGCCACCTTCTCCCAGAGGGAGAAGGACACGCCTGCAGAATGTCCCTCTCCCTCTGGGAGAGGGTGCCGCGAAGCGGCGGGTGAGGGTTCCAAAAATGTTGTCAAAAAAACAAAAAGTTACGGATTTGTTACACAAAGGCATAGCGCGGCATAAGCCGCAACCGAAATTTGGCTCAAATGCGGCCTTTCTTTGTGTCTTCGTGCCTTTGTGTCCCGTCTCAGCCGCAGGGAGCTGATCGCCGGCGGCGACGAGCTTTGGACCGGAGGGCCCTCCACACGAGAAGACCAACGGCTGAATTTGGCCGTCACGTCTACGGATGATATATTGTGCAATGTGAAAACTATTGCGATAACTATTGAAGACGATATTTTGGATCGCATTGACCGTCTCCTGGCCGGCCGTGAATATGCAGGTGGAAACCGTTCCCGGGTGATCCGTGAAGCCGTACGAGAGTACTTGTCACGGATCGAGCGCTCGGAGGAGGAGGAGAAGGAGAAGGAGATCTTCAAGCGCCACCGGGACCGCTTGGCCCGCCAGGCAGCCGCTCTTGTGAAGGAGCAGGCGAAGCCTTGAAGCGCGGCGAGATTTATCGCACCCAGGAGAAAGTTGCGGAACGGGGCCACAAACCCGGATTCTACGTCGTCGTTTCACGCGATTTCCTCGCGCAAAACGACGACGTTTCTACCGTGATTTGTGCCCCCGTCTATGGCGAGGTTCTCGGGATACGCAGCGAAGTTGTGATCGGCGCCGAGGATGGGATCCCGCAGGAAAGCTCCATCCGCTGCGACTTTCTGACGTTGATCTTCAAAAGAAAACTAACCCAGTTCGTGGGTACGTTGTCCGCTCAGAGACAGGACGAGTTGGACCGGGCTCTGCGCTATGCCTTGCAGCTGAGCCGTTAAAATTTCGTTTTTTGAGAAATTTTAAGGCGCGGATTGCGCGGCCAAACAGGTTGGTTGCGGCATATGCGCGCTATGCCTTTGTGTTTCTTGTAAACTACCCTCATGCGAGAAGTCATCACTGTCATCGGTGGGGGCCTCGCCGGCTCCGAGGCCGCCTGGCAGATTGCGCGTCAGGGCGCAAAGGTTCGTCTCTTCGAAATGCGCCCGGTTCGGCCAACCGCTGCGCACCGGACCGACCGGCTCGCCGAGATTGTTTGCAGTAACTCGCTGAAGTCGGACCAGCCGCATAACGCTTCCTGGTTGTTGAAAGAGGAGCTGCGAAGGCTCGGCTCCATTTTGATGCAAGCCGCGGATTCCGTCAGGGTGCCCGCGGGCTCGGCGCTGGCTGTAGACCGCGAACGCTTCGCGTCTCGGGTGACTGAAGTGATTTCCGGCGAACCCAATATCGAACTGATCCGCGAAGAGGTATTGGAAATCCCGAAGCAAGGAGTGGTGATCGTTGCCAGCGGCCCGCTGACGTCCGCATCACTCTCCGAATCTATCCGCCAATTCTGCGACTCCCGGCATCTGTACTTTTATGACGCGATCAGCCCGATTGTGGACGCCGACACGATCGACCGCTCCAAAACCTACCGTGCCAGCCGCTACGGCAAAGCCTCAGACGATTATGTGAACTGTCCGATGGACCAGCGCCAGTACGACGCGTTTTATAGCGCGGTGATTTCAGCCGAAAGCGTTCCCATGCATGATTTCGAAGAAGCGTGTTACTTCGAGTCGTGCCTGCCGATCGAGGAACTGGCACGCCGCGGCCGTGACACGCTTCGTTTCGGACCCATGCGCCCGGTGGGACTTGTCGATCCCGTGACCGGGTACGCACCGTATGCTGTAGTTCAGCTTCGCCAGGAAGACTTGATGGAGTCGAGCTATAACATCGTCGGATTTCAGAATCATTTGAAGTTCCCCGATCAGAAGCGCATCCTCCGCATGATTCCCGGCTTGGAGAACGCCGAGTTCCTCCGGCTCGGACAGATTCATCGCAACACCTACATCAATGCGCCTCAGATCCTGATGCCGACGATGGCGGCACGGCGAGATCCTCGCGTTTTTTTTGCCGGCCAGCTCGCCGGCACCGAAGGCTATATCGAGAATGTGGCTTCAGGCCTGGTTGCGGGGATCAACGCCGTCCGCTATATGCGGGGTGAAGAGCCGCGGATTATGCCGGCTGAAACGGCGATCGGCGCCCTGTGCCGGTACGTCTCCACGCCGCAAAAGCATTTCGCGCCGATGAACATCAATTTCGGCCTCCTTCCCCCAGTCGATTTCCCGCGGCGCACGGCCAAAATGGACAAGCACAGGATGCTGTGCGAGCGCGCTCTCGAGCTATGTCGATCCGCATCAACGTCAACGGCGTAATCACTCCGCCCGGTGACGCCAAGATCCCGGTCCTCGATCACGGCTTGTTGTTTGGAGACAGCGTCTACGAAACCTTGCGCACCTACCATGGCAAGCCTTTCCTTTTGTCGCGGCACTTCGCCCGGCTGACACATTCTGCCGAAGGCATTCAGCTCCCGCTCCCGTGGACGAAGGAGCAAACGCTCGACCAAGTCCAGCGAACTCTCATTCCGGGCGAATGCCGCATACGGTTGATGATTACACGCGGTATCGGCGAGCTCAGCGCCGATACAGAGACCTGTACTGACCCTGCGGCGATTATCATCGTGGTGCCGCTGGTCGCGCTTCCCGAACGCATCTATCAACAGGGCGTGGAGGTGGTGATCTCGACGGTCCGGCGGAGTGAGCGATTCGCCGATATCAAAAGCGGGAGCCTGATTCACCAGGTGCTTGCGCTCGGTGAAGCAAAATCAAAGCGAGCTTTCGAAGCCATTCTTCTTACAGCCGGCGGGAAACTGTCGGACGGAATCACGTGCAACATTTATCTCGTGCGCGATGGAACGCTGCTTACGCCGTCGCACGAAGCGGGGATCGTTGAAGGCATCACGCGTCGCGTGGTGTTGGACTTAGCGGGGGAAATGGGCATCCCTGTGACTCAAGGGCTGTTCGATGTTGAGGAGATCCGGAAAGCGGACGAGATGTTCCTGACGAGCACAACGCGAGAAGTGGTTCCGATTGCCCGCGTCGAAGGCCAATCCATCGGTTATGGGCGGCCCGGACCAATTACAATGCGCCTTCTCGAAGCGTATCGCCGTGCCGTCGAGCGCCTCGCCGGGGAGGAGTAACGAAGCCGGCTAGTATGAAAGAGCACCTTACGGCTTTTTTGGAAGCTCTTCACAATAGAGCCGTGTCGGAACATACGCTTAACAGCTATGAATCGGACCTTCGCGATTTCGAACAGTTCTTGAGGTCACGAAAGGCTACGATCGAATCTGTCGATCACCTTTTCCTTCGCGATTTCCTGAATCGCCTCTACGAGAGAAAACTACAAAAGACATCCGTGGCTCGCAAACTCGCATGCCTCCGCACGTTTTTCAGATTTCTGGTGCATGACGGCCGGCTGAAGAGTAATCCAGCGGAACTGATTTCTTCGCCCCGGTTACCGAAGAAGCTGCCCTCGTACCTGGGCGAAGAGGAAGCAGCCACAGTGGTCGAAGGGTCGCAGGGTTCGTCGTTCAAAGATCTGCGCGGCCGCGCCATACTCGAGTTGCTGTATGCCAGCGGCCTGCGCGTGCGCGAACTGGTCGGTTTGAACGATGAAAACTTCGACATGCCGCAACAACTGGTACGGGTCTCCGGAAAGGGAAAGAAACAGCGGATTGTGCCGTTTGGAGAATACGCCGCCCGAGCTTTGACCGGCTATCTTGCGGAACGGAACCGTCTCGGCCTCGCCCAGGCGGAAGACAGCGGACAGATCCCCGCCTTTGTCAGCCTTCGCGGGCGACGCCTCGACGCCCGCGATGTCCAGCGTCTGATCGAGAGAACACGCACCCGGCTTTCATCCGGCCGCCGCTTCA
>Ga0066710_100003799_pt1 | contig 13051 bp, 12 predicted proteins | sample GraSoiAngelo_159_FD_79666 | JGI IMG/M metagenome (GOLD analysis project Ga0066710, IMG submission 79666) | Grasslands soil microbial communities from the Angelo Coastal Reserve, California, USA - 14_1009_16_40cm | ecosystem: Environmental > Terrestrial > Soil > Grasslands | place: USA...
AAGGCGCGGCAGGCGCAGTCGATGATGGCCGCGCGGCGCTCCGCAGCCGGCATCCGGACACGCGGCTCGGTCACGCCGCCTCGGCCATGGCGCGCGGCTCCTCCGCGTGCCGGTATTTCCGGACGGTCGCCACGGCCAGGATCGACGCTGCGAACGCGATGCCCGAGGCGACCTCGAGCGCCCGCTGGAAGCCCTGCACGAATTCCCCGGGCGCTGCCGGGCTGCCGAGCGGCGCGTGGACGTACGAGGCGACGATCGCCCCCATGATGGCGATCCCGAGCGAGCCGCCGATCTGTCGCATGCTGTTCAGGACCGCAGAGCCGACACCGGCCTTGTCGACCGGGACCGAGCCCATCGCCGCGGCCGTGGTCGGCGTCATCGAGAGCGCCATGCCGAAGCCGCCGACGACCAGGCCCGGCAAGATGTTCCAGAAGCTGGAGCCGGCATCGAGGCGGGAGAAGACGAGGAGCGAGGCGCAGAGGCAGAGCATCCCCGTCCCCATGAGCCAGCGCGCGCCGACGCGGTCGGACAGCTTCCCCGCGACCGGGGCGACGAGGATGATCAGCATGGTCATGGGAAGGAACGCCGCGCCGGCCTGGGTCGCCGAGTAGTGCAGGATGTTCTGCATGTAGAGCGAGACGAAGAAGAAGACGCCGAACATGGCCAGCGCGACGAGCATCATCGTCGCGTTCGCGCCCGCGAAGGTGCTGTTCTTGAACAGGTGGAGGTCGAGCATCGGGATCCGCTGCCGCAGCTCGAGCACGACGAATGCGGCGAGGCCGGCGATCGCCACGGCAAAGAGCCCGAGGATGCGGGCCGACGTCCAGCCGTACGTGTTCGCCTCGATCAACGCGTACGTGAGCGCGAAGAGGCCGATGCCCGAGGTGAGGAGACCTGGCAGGTCGAGGCGCTGCTCCGCCGAGGTGTCGCGCGACTCGGTGATGACGAGCCTCGCGACGACGATGCCGAGCACTCCGACCGGCACGTTGATGAAGAAGATCCAGCTCCAGTTGATCTGCTCGGTGATCACCCCGCCGATGAGCGGACCGATCGCGAGCGCCATCGCCGACACGCCCGCCCAGATCCCGATCGCCATCCCGCGCTGCCGCGGCGGGAACGTGGCGGTGATGATCGAGAGTGTGGCCGGGTTCATGAGCGCCGAGCCGACCCCCTGGACGACGCGCGCGCCGATCAGCCAGCTGGCGCTGGGCGCGAGGCCGCAGGCAAGCGACGAGGCGGTGAAGATGAGGAGGCCGGCGATGAAGATGCGCCGGCGGCCGAGCAGATCGGCAAGCTTCCCGCCCGTGAGCATGAGCACGGCGAACGTGAGGGCATAGCCGTTGACGACCCATTCGAGCTCGGAGATGCCGATCCCGAGGTCGCGCTGAATCGACGGGAGCGCGACGTTCACGATCGTGTTGTCGAGCATGATCATGAACAGGCCGAACGCGACGGCTCCAAGCGTCCACCACTTGCGATTCTCTGCGGCGAAGATGCGTGCTCTCACGAATATGCCTCCCGGCGCCTCTTGTTAGTTCTCACTAAGTTAGCCACCGCTAGTACGGACGTCAAATCGCCCTCGACTACGCTTCCCGCGCCATGACCGAGGTCGTCTGGACGCCCTCGCAGGAGGTGCTCGACCGGGCGAACGTCGTCCGGCTGATGCGCCGGCATGGATTCGACGACTACTGGGCTTTTCAGCGCCGGTCGGAGGAGGATCCGGAGTGGTTCTGGCCCGCAGCGATCGAGGACATGGGCCTGGAGTTCTCGCGCGCGTGGGACCAGGTAATGGACGTTTCGCGCGGACCGGAATGGGCGACCTGGTTCGTCGGCGGGACCCTGAACGTCGCCTGGAATTGCGTACACCGCTGGGCCGAGCGGCGCCCCGACGCGATTGCGACGGTCTTCGCCGCCGAGGACGGAACGCGCGCCGCGCTGACGCAGCGCGAGATGTCCGCCGAGGTCACGCGGCTCGCGGAAGGGCTCGTCACGCTCGGCGTGGGCGCCGGCGACGCCGTCGCGCTCTTCCTGCCCATGTCCCCCGAGGTCGCAATCGCCTCGCATGCCTGCGCCCACATCGGGGCGGTCCAGGTGCCCATCTTCTCGGGCTTCGCCGCTCCGGCCGTCGCCGCGCGGCTCGAGGACTCCCACGCGAAGGTCGTAATCACTGCAGACGGGTCGTTGCGGCGCGGCCGCGAGCTCGAGATGAAGGAGGTCGTCGACGAGGCTGTGCGGGCGGTGCCGTCGGTCGAGCGCGTCGTGGTCTGGCGGCGCCTCGGCCGAACGGGCCTGCCGATGCAGGTAGGGCGGGACGTCTTCTGGGACGAGCTCGTTGCCGCCAGCCCCGGCGAGCTGCGGCCGCTCGAGGTCGACGCTGAGCACCCATACCTCCTTGCGTACACGTCCGGGACGAGCGGCCGGCCGAAGGGCGTGCTCCACGTCCACGGGGGCTTTCTCGTCTCGATCGCGCGCGAGGTCGCCTACCACGCCGACGCCCATCCCGACGACGTCATCCTCTTCTCGACGGACATGGGCTGGATCATGGGCCCATGGACCGTCGTCGGGGGCGGCGCGCTCGGTTGCACGCTCGTCCTGGCGGAAGGCGCGTCCGACCACCCGCCGGATCGTGTCTGGTCGCTGATCGAGCGCGAGCGGGCGACCATCCTCGGCATCTCGCCTACGCTCGTGAGGGCCCTGATCCCGCACGGCCGGCCGCGGGTCGATCTCTCGTCGCTCCGCACGATCGTGACGACCGGCGAGCCGTGGAATCCCGAGCCGTACCGCTGGCTCTTCGAGCACATCGGAGGCTCCAGGTGCCCGATCATCAACTGCTCGGGCGGGACGGAGGTCGGCGCCTGCTTCCTCTCGCCCACACCCGCGATCCCGATCAAGGCGTGCTCACTCGGCGGGCCGGCGCTCGGCATGGCGATGGACGTCGTCGACGCTGCGGGAGACTCGCTCGTCGAGACAGGCGAGGTCGGCGAGCTCGTCTGCCGCCGGCCGTTCCCCGGCATGACCCGCGGCATCTGGGGTGACCCCGAGCGCTACCTCGAGACGTACTGGCGGCGGTTGCCCGGAATCTGGGTGCACGGCGACTGGGCGTCGGTGGACGAGGACGGCTACTGGTACCTGCACGGCCGTTCCGACGACACGCTCAACATCGCGGGCAAGCGGATCGGCCCCGCGGAGCTCGAGTCGGCCGCCGTCGGACACCCGGCCGTCTCCGAGGCGGCGGCCGTCGGCGTCCCGCACGAGGTCAAGGGCGAGGTCGCGTGGATCTTCTGCGTGGCCGCCCCCGGTGTCGAGCCGACCGAGGTGCTCGCAGCGGAGGTCGCGGGCGCCACCGCGGCGACGCTCGGGAAGGCCTTTCGCCCGGACCGGGTGATCTTCGTCCCGGCGCTCCCGAAGACGCGAAGCGCGAAGATCGTCCGGCGGGCCGTCAAGGCTCGCGCGCTCGGGCGCGATCCCGGCGACCTCTCCTCGCTCGAGAACCCGGAGGCGCTCGATGCCATCGCCGCAGCGGTCTGAGGGTTTTCGCCTCATAGGCGGTAACCTGCTATGGTGGGAGCTGCGATGAGACTCGCGCTGGCGCAGATGGACACCGTCGTCGGCGACCTCGACGGAAACCGCCGGCGCATCCTCGGCCGGCTCCACGAGGCCCGCGAGGCGGGCGCGGACGTCGTCCTCTTCCCCGAGCTTGCGATCACCGGCTATCCGCCCGAGGACCTGCTCCTCCGCCCGAGCTTCCTCCATGCAGCCGAGGACAGCCTCGAGCTCGTCGCCGGCGAGACCGCGGGCATCACGGCGCTCGTCGGCTTCCCTCACCTCGACCGGGACCTCTTCAACGCCTGCGCCGTCTGCGCCGACGGCGCCGTCAAGGGCGTCTACCACAAGCGCTTCCTCCCGAACTACGGGGTTTTCGACGAGGACCGCTACTTCCAGGCGGGCCGGGAGCTCATGCTCGTCCGCTGCGGCGCCGCCCTGATCGGCCCGACCGTCTGCGAGGACGTCTGGCAGCCCGGCCCGCCGGCCACCGACCTCGCGATCGCCGGCGCGCACGTGATCGCGAACATCTCCGCGTCGCCGTTCCATGTCGGGAAGGGCCGCGAGCGCGAGGAGATGCTTGCCACACGTGCGCGAGACAACGCCTGCTGGATCGCCTTCGTCAACTGCGTCGGGGCTCAGGACGAGCTGATCTTCGACGGCCACAGCCTCGTGCTCGACCAGGACGGCGACGTCGTGGCGCGCGCCCCCGCCTTCGAGGAGGCTCTCCTCCTGGTCGACGTCGACGTGACCACTGCCGTCTCGCGCCGGCTGCGCGACGCGCGCCGGCGGGCGCTCGCGCGGGAGCGGGCGACGCTCCCTGACCCGCCCGTCCTCGTCGTTCCGCCGCCGAAGGAGCCGGCCGCGGGGGCCGAGCCCGAGCTCGCGCCGCTCCTTGACGACCTCGAGCAGATGCGGCTCGCGCTCGAGCTCGGCCTCCGCGACTACGTCGAGAAGAACGGCTTTCGCGAGGTGGTTGTCGGCGTATCCGGCGGCATCGACTCGGCACTGACAGCCGCTCTCTGCGCCGAGGCGCTCGGTCCTGGCCGCCTCGTCTGCGTCTCGATGCCGTCGCGCTTCTCGTCGGGCGAGACGCGGGCGGACGCCCGCAGAGTGGCCGAGACGCTCGGCGCTCGCTTCCTCGAGATCGAGATCGAGCCGGTCGTGGAGGCGGTCGGAGCGGCGCTCGCCCCGGTGTTCGAAGGGACACAGCCCGGGGTCGCCGAGGAGAACGTCCAGGCGCGCGTGCGGGGCGTGCTCCTCATGGCGCTCTCGAACAAGTTCGGCTGGCTCGTGATCGCAACCGGGAACAAGAGCGAGCTGTCCGTCGGGTACTCGACGCTCTACGGGGACATGGTGGGCGGCTTCGCGCTGCTCAAGGACGTCTACAAGACCGACGTGTACCGCCTCGGCCGCCACCTCAACGAACGTGCCGGCCGCGAGGTGATTCCAGCGTCCATCATCGATCGGGCTCCGAGCGCCGAGCTCCGGGCCGACCAGCTCGACGAGGATTCGCTCCCGCCCTATCCGAAGCTCGACCGCGTGCTCGAGGCGTATGTCGAGCTCGATCGCTCCCGGGAGGAGCTGACGGGGGACGGCTTCGAGCAGGAGGTCGTGGAGCGCGCGCTCGCATTGATCGACAACGCCGAGTACAAGCGGCGCCAGGCGCCGCCCGGCGTCAAGCTGCGCCCGAAGGCGTTCGGACGGGATCGCCGCGTCCCGATCACGAATCGCTGGCGCGGCTGAAGAAACTCGGCGTTCCTGCCGATACATGATGCGTGGAAGCGGCCTCCATCACCTGGCGTCCCCTTGGGCTCCTGCTGGTCGAGAAGGGGCTCCTCACCGAGGAGGAGCTCGAATTCGCGCTCACCAAGCAGGGCGAGGACAACCGCCGCCTCGGCGAGATCCTCGTCGAGACCGGCCTCGTTTCGGGCCCGGCGCTCGCGCACGTCCTGGCCGAGCAGCTCGGCGTCGAGTTGTCGGCCGAGCAGGGATTCGGCACGGGCCTTCGGTTCGAGATCGTCCGGCGCCACGAAAAGCGGGCGGTGGAGCCATTCGAGCTCCCCGAGACGAACGGAAGCGGCACGCACGCGCTCGAGACGCTGGATCCTGTCGAAGCGCCCGAGACCGAGACCGGAGGCGAGCCCGACGACCCCCCGCCGCTGCTCCCGCTGCCGGACGAGTCGGAGCCGTTCGACGAGCCGCCGTTCGAACCGGCCGCGCGCCTCGCCGAGCTCGAAGCGGAATGTGCAGAGCAGGCACGCTCGATCGAGCGCCTCACCGACGAGCTGGTGGAGCGTGAGGCCGAGCTCGACGGGCGGGACGCAGCGCTCGAGGAGCTGAAGGCAGAGCTCGACGCACTCCAGGCGCAGCCGGACACGGAGCCGGAGGCGACCGCGGCGACCGAGATCGAGGAGAGCGTGCCGACCGAACCGCAACCGAGCGCCCACGTCATGCTCGCGCCGGAGGCCGACCGGTACGAGATCGTCACGGCAGACGGCCCGCCTCCTGCAGTGGGCGGAGAGGTCGAGCTGTTCGAGTCGCGCTTCCGCGTCTGCAAGGTGGGACGCTCGCCCTTCCCGGCCGACCGGCGCCCGTGCGCCTTCCTGGAGCGCATCGTCGACACACGCGAGCTGGACAGCGGGCAGGGCCATGCAATCGAGGCGCAGGCGCGGCCCCAGCTGATGCTGGAGCGCCGGTCCGAGCCGCTGATGCTCGAGGCAGGCCTCAGCGCAGAAGCACTGCCAGTTCCCTGAACCAGCCCAGCCGCTCGTCGTACGGCACGGCGGCATTCGCGGGCGACGTCGACGGCAGGACGAAGAGCCAGGCATCCGTCAAACGGCGGTCCTGGAGGCCCAGGGGAGACCGTTCACGGAAGACCCCTTCGTACGCCGTCTTGCCGACGAACGCGAATCCGTCTGGACGGAGCTTCTCCGCGATCCGCCCGAGCCGTTCGGCTGCGCCGGCGAAGTCGCCCCGCCGGAGGTCGCTGCTCCCGCGCGTTGTCCGGTAGGCGGCGTTCGTGAGCCCGAGGCCGAGCTCGAGCAGGCGCGCCTGTTCCTGCGGCTCGTAGAGTCGCGGCGTCAGTCCGGCGTCGGCGAGGAGCCGCCAGAAGTCGTTCCGCGGGTTGGCGAAGTGGGCACCGGCCGCAGCGGAGCGTCGGCCCGGGTTGAACCCGCAGAAGACACACCGGAGCCCGGGCCCGAGGACGTCGGGAACGGCTGACGCCGTCGTCACGGCGGTAGGCTAAGCGGGCCAAGACGAACGGAGGACGGATGGCGCAGCTCGAGGCGAAGCAGGAGATCGGAGTTCGGACGCTCCGCAACTACGTCGGGGGCCGCTGGGTCGATGCGGAGTCGAGCGACCGACTCGACGTGACGAACCCGGGGACCGGCGACACGCTTGCCCAGGCGCCGCTGTCGGGCCCGGCCGATGTCGACCGCGCGGTCACAGCGGCCCGAGGGGCGTTCCCCGCCTGGCGCGCAACGCCGCCCGTCGAGCGCGCGCGCGCGTGCTTCCGGCTCAGGGAGGTGCTGGAGCGGCGCAAGGACGACCTCGCCGAGCTCGTGACGCGCGACAACGGCAAGGCGACCAAGGACGCCGCGGGTGAGATACGTCGCGGAATCGAGTGCGTCGAGGTGGCGACCGGGATCCCGTCGCTCATGCAGGGGGCGAACCTCGAGGACGTCTCGCGGGGAATCGACTCCGACCTGATCCGTCAGCCGATCGGCGTCTTCGCGGCGATCACGCCCTTCAACTTTCCGTTCATGGTCCCCTTCTGGTTCCTGCCGTTCGCCATCTCCTGCGGCAATACGTTCGTCTGCAAGCCGTCCGAGCAGGATCCGCTCGCGATGGAGCTCGTGTTCGCGCTCCTCGACGAGATCGACCTGCCCGCAGGCGTCGTCAACCTCGTCAACGGCGGTCGAGAGGCTGTCAACGCGATCCTCGAGCACCCCGGGATCGACGGCGTGTCCTTCGTCGGCTCGACCCCCGTGGCGAGGTTCATCTACGAGACGGCCGCCAAGCACGGCAAGCGCGTCCAGGCGCTCGGCGGGGCCAAGAACCACGTGCTGGTGATGCCGGACGCCGAGCTCGAGAGCGCGGTCGACGGCGTCCTCTCGTCCGCCTTCCACGCCGCGGGCCAGCGGTGCCTGGCCAACTCGGTCTGCGTCGCGGTCGGGGACGTCTACCAGCCGCTCGTGGAACGGCTCGTCGAGAAGGCGGGCGCCATGGTCGTCGGCGAAGGCGCCCATCCCGACACCGAGGTCGGCCCGATCATCTCGAGCGACTCGCGGGAGCGGATCCTCGGCTGGATCGACAAGGGAGTCGAGGCCGGCGGCGACCTCCTCCTCGACGGCCGCGGCCGAGGGCCCGACGACGGCCACTTCCTCGGCCCCACGATCATCGAAGCCGACCCGGACGCCGAGATCGTGAGGGAGGAGATCTTCGGCCCCGTCCTCACCCTCGTGCGCGCACGCGACCTCGACCAGGCGATCGAGATTCTCAACGCGTCGACGAAGGGCAACGCCGCCTCGATCTTCACGACGAGCGGCGGCGCGATGCGCAAGTTCCGCCACGAGGCCCAGGCCGGGATGCTCGGCGTCAACGTCGGCGTTGCGGCGCCGATGTCCTTCTTCCCCTTCACCGGCTGGAAGGACTCGTTCTTCGGCGACCTGCACGCCCACGGCCGGGACGCGATCGAGTTCTACACGGAGAAGAAGGTCGTCATCACCCGCTGGCCCGACGCCTGAGGCGCGATGGCCAAGCGCTTCGAGCACTCGGTCACTCTGGACCGGGACGGGCGCATGCTCGCCGACGGGAGCGGCGCGCTCACGACCGCGGAGTCGTGGACGGCCGAGCATCTCGTCCTCGCGGGGCTGCTTCGCTGCACGCTCGCGAGCCTCGAGTTCTTCGCGGAGAGCCAGGGCGTCCAGGCGAGGGGCGGGGGGGCAGCGGACGGGGTCGTCACGAGGCGCGAGGACGACGGCCGCTTCGCGTTCGTCGAGATCGAGTGCGGGCTCGACGTCGAGCTCGAGCCACGGCCTGAAGACCAGAGGCTCGAGAAGCTGCTCGACTCCGCCGAATGGGGCTGCTTCATCGCGGCTTCCCTCACGGTGAAGCCCCGGTACGAGTGGCGCGTGAACGGAGAGGTCGTCCCCCGGTGAAGCTCCTTGTCCTGGGAGGGACGCTGTTCCTCGGCCGCCACGTCGTCGAGGCGGCGCTCCACCGTGGCGACGAGGTGACCATCTTCACGCGAGGCCGGACGAATCCCGAGCTCTTCCCGAAGGTCGAACGGCTCCTGGGCGACAGAGACGGCGATCTCACGGCTCTCGAGGGCCGCGAGTGGGACGCGGTCGTCGACACCTCGGGCTTCGCGCCGCGCGTCGTCCGCGCCTCGGCGGAGCTCCTCCGCGGTGCGGTCGAGCAGTACACCTTCGTCTCGAGCGGCTCCGTCTATGCGGAGACTCCCCCGGGCCACGACGAGCGGACGCCGGTCGGAACACTCGACGATCCGACCGTCGAGGAGGTCACCTTCGCGACGTACGGCCCGCTGAAGGCGCTCTGCGAGCAGGTGGTGGCCGATGTGTTCGGCGGGCGCGGCCTCAGTGTCCGAGCCGGGCTGATCGTCGGACCGTACGACCCCACGAACCGCTTCACGTACTGGCTGACGCGAATCGCCGACGGCGGCAAGGTACTCGCTCCCGAGCCTCGCGACCAGCCGGTCCAGTTCGTTCACGGACGCGACCTCGCCGACTGGATGCTCGCGATGGCAGAGGAGCGAGGCGGTGGTGTCTTCAACGCGACCGGGCCGGACCGGCCGCTCACGCTCGGGTCTCTCCTCGAGCAGATCCGCGCGGCGACCGACGGCGACGCCGAGCTCGTGTGGGCGGACGAACGTTTCCTGCTCGACGAAGGCGTCGAGCCGTGGGGCGACCTGCCTCTCTGGCTTGCGCCGCTGGCCGAGCCGGAGAGCGCGGGCTTTCTCACAGCCGACGTGTCCCGGGCGGTTGCCGCCGGCCTCGCGTTTCGCCCGCTGGTGGAGACAATCCGAGAGACGCTTGACTGGGCGCGGTCCGGCGCCGACCCGGGCGTGACCCTGACGGACGGTCCGCCGGCCGGTATCTCGCGCGAGCGCGAGGCCGAGCTGCTGGCCGCGTGGCGGCGGCAGGCCGCCGCATAGCGGTCCGAGCGGCACCGTCGACCCGGCTCGGGATGGCCGGGTTCCTGCTCGGCGCGGCCGGGATGTTCGCGACCATGTACTCGACGCAGGCGATCCTGCCCGAGCTCGGACGCGAGTTTGGCATCTCGCCGGCCGAGGCCGGGTTGTCGGTCTCCGTGGTCGTGCTGGCGCTCGCGGTCGGCGCCTGGGTGTGGGGCCCGCTCTCCGACCGCTACGGCCGCAGGCGGGCGATCCTGCTCGCAAGCGGGCTGCTCGTGCTCCCGACGATCGCGACGGGCCTTGCGCCGACGTTCCCCGTCCTGCTTCTTTTCAGGGCACTTCAGGGCCTCTGCATGCCGGGTTTGCTGACGGTGGGCGTGCCCTACGTGATGGAAGCGTTCGGCCCCGCGGTCGGCGGGCTGGCGATGGGCTCCTACGTCGCCGCGCTCGTCGCCGGCGGTCTGCTCGGACGCGTGGGCGTCGCGCTCCTGAGCGCCGCGTTCGGCTGGCGCTGGGCGGTCGGCGGCATCGCGGTGCTTCCCGCCGCCGGGATGCTCGTCATGCGAGTCGCGCTGCCTTCGGTTCCCCTCGCAACCCGCAGCGAGAGCAGACGCGCCGGGCTCCGCAGCCAACTTCGGAATCCGAGGCTGCTGCAGGCGATCGCCGTCGGCAGCGGCCTGTTCTTCACCTTCGTGGGCACCTTCTCGTACGTCGTCTTCAGGCTCGAGCGACCGCCCTTCGGCTACGGCACCGCCACCGGTAGCCTCGTCTTTCTGCTCTGGGTCACCGGCGTCGCGGGCCCGTTCGTCGGCCGCCTCGCCGACCGGATCGGCTGGCGCCGGGTCGCCCTCGTCTCCCTGGGCTTCGCGTCGACGGGCCTCCTCATGTCGATTCCGTCGTTCCTGCCGACCCTCGTCCTCGGCCTCGCCTGCGTCACCGCCGCGATGTTCGCGGGCGTGACGGCCGCGCAGCTCGGCGTGTCCGAGTCGACGGCAACCGATCGCGGCCTGGCGAGCGCCCTCTACTTCAGCCTCTACTACGGCGCCGGTGCGCTCGGAGGCTACCTGCCCGGTCTCGCCTGGCAGGCGTGGGGCTGGAACGGCGTGGCGCTCGTCGGCGTCGGCGTGCTCGGCGCCGCGACGCTCGCGCTCCTCGCCACGATGGTAGCGTCGAAAGGGTGAGCACCGTGACGTTCGACGTGCAGGCGGTGCGCCGCCGCTTCTCGGCGCTCGACCGCCCCATCGCCTTCTTCGACGGGCCTGGAGGGACACAGTGCCCCGACTCGGTCGTCGACGCGATCGCGAACTGCCTCCGCGAGGCGAACGCCAACGTGGGCGGGCCGTTCGAGACGAGCCGCCGCACGGATGCGGTTGTCGCCGAGGCCCACGGCGCCGCGGCGCACCTCCTCGGCTGCTCCCCGGACGAGGTCGCCTTCGGGGCGAACATGACGACGCTCAACTTCGCGCTGACCCGCGCCCTCGGGCGCACACTCTCGCGCGGGGACGAGATCGTCGTCACCCGGCTCGACCACGACGCGAACGTCGCGCCGTGGCTCGAGCTCGCGCGCGATCACGACCTCGTCGTCCGGTTCGCGGACCTCCGCGAGGAGGACGTGACCCTCGATCTGGATGACCTGGCGGCGCAGCTCTCGGGCCGCACGCGGGTTGTGGCCTTTCCCTGGGCCTCGAACGCAGTCGGCTCGCTCGTGGACGCTCGCCGGGTCGCCGACCTGGCGCACGAGGCCGGTGCGCTGGCGTGGGTGGACGCCGTTCACTACGCGCCGCACCGACCGATCGACGTCGCGGCGGCAGGTGTCGACGTCCTTCTGTGCTCGCCGTACAAGTTCTTCGGCCCGCATCTCGGGCTTGCCTTCGGGCGGCGGGAAGTGCTCGAAGCCCTCGAGCCGTACAAGGTACGGCCGGCAGCCGACGAGCCGGTCGGACACCGTTTCGAGACGGGGACGCTGGCCCACGAGGCGCTCGCGGGCTTCAGCGCGGCCGTCGAGTACGTCGAGTCGCTCGGATGGGAAGCGATCACCGGGCACGAGGTCGAGCTCGGCAGACGATTCCTCGCCGGGCTCCCAGGGACCTTTCGGCTGTACGGGCCGCCCACCATGGAAGGGCGGGTCCCGACGTTCGCGCTGACGCACGGACGGCTCTCGCCGAACCAGCTCGCGGAACGCCTGGGCGACAGGGACATCGCGACGTGGCCGGGGAACTACTACGCCGTGGAGGTGATGAACCGTCTCGGGCTGCCCGACGGGACGCTCCGAATCGGGTTCGTCCACTACAACACCGCCGAAGAGGTCGATCGCCTCCTCGCCGAGCTCGAGCGCCTTTAACTAGTAGGTAGTAGGCTCACCCAGAGCGAGACGTGCCCGAGTGCGCATCCTGCGGACGGTCGACCGACCCGAGGTGGCGGTACTGCCCCTGGTGCGCCACGCCGCAGCGAATCAAGCTCGTCGAGTTCTTCCGCCCTCATCCGCTGATCGAGTCCGAGGCGGGGAAAGGGCTTCGCGTCTCGCGCTACCTCGGGGCCGCCGATCAGGAACGGCAAGTTCGCTTCAGCGTCTGGCGGGAGGTCTCTTCGAGCTCCGCGGAAGCCGAGTCGGCCGTCTCGATCGACGAGGCGGAGGCCGAGCGGCTCGCCCGGTTCCTCGTCCACCCGGCGGCTCCGGTCGAGAACGAAGACGAAGACGAAGCAACGCTGGCCAACGGATAGCCATCGAGTGCAACGTGCGGGACACGGCTGATGGCCCGCCTGTACTGGGCCCGCAACGACGGCATGAGCGGCCACGCCTGGCTGAGCGACGGGGAGATCGAGGCCCTCGCGCGGGAGATGCTGGTGCAAGCAATGGGCACCGACTTCCCCGTCGAGAAGTTCGGCCGTGGCGAGCGGATGCACATCTCGACGACGGAGATCGAGCGCACGCTCGCCGACGCCTCTCCGGAGCCCATCGAGGCCGACCAGAAACTCTGGCGCGACTGGCTCGCCTTCCTCGAAGGCGCCGCTTCGAACGGCGGCCTCCTAGTCCGATAGCGCCGTCGCCGCTGCCTTCGCGGCTCGCGCCCAGCGCTCGTCGTCCCGCCTGATCCGGTCCGGCTCGACGCCACGGTGGAGCGCAAGCTCGAGCGTCAGCAGCTGGAAGCACACGACGTCGACGACCGGATGTCGCGTCGGGACGAGCGTGGCCTCGGCGCCGAGCTCCCCGAGCGCGGCGACGGCATCGTGTGCCCGCTCGGCCAAGCGGCCCTCGCCCTCCAGCACGAACGCGCGCACGCCCTCGTCGACCGCGGCGAGGTAGCCGTGGAGCAGCTGCTCGACGTGATGGCCCTCCGCGGCGACGTA